>Ga0228535_1001657_pt1 | contig 30477 bp, 24 predicted proteins | sample SJ1metagenome_FD_168457 | JGI IMG/M metagenome (GOLD analysis project Ga0228535, IMG submission 168457) | Enriched culture of PCE-dechlorinating microbial communities from Ithaca, New York, USA - SJ1 | ecosystem: Engineered > Modeled > Simulated communities (microbial... > Unclassified | place...
CTGTTGACCTTGATTTCCCCAGCAGAAGAGCCTCGGTTGGATCCATCCTGCCAACCTGGAACTTGATATTGAAGAGAGCTGCATACCTGTTGACGTACTTGGAGGCAACCCCACCCATCTTGTTGTACCATCGCTCGATCAGGGAGTGAAAGCTGTTGACGTTGTTGAGATGATTGACCCTGTCGTAGTCCTTGTAGTTCGAGACCACTTTGCTGTCGCTTTCAAGAGCCGCGATCAGCTTGTTGTAAGACGGGCAGTCATCGGTCCATATATAGGTTTTCTCCTCAATGTGCGGGTGCAGGTTCATGATCTCCTCCGATGTAGGCCTGGCCATGTTGAAGGATCTGAGATAGGAACCTCCTCCCCTCTGCACTCCTGAGAGGAGGCAGACCTGGTCATTGGAAATGCCCCTCTTGGTAGAAGGAGTCCCTCTTTTCTTTCCTGCAACATGCTTCATCCTCTCGCCCTTGTGGCTTTTGACAAGCTATTTCTCGTCAAGTTCTGCCTGGTCCGAGATTCTGGCCGAGGCTTCCTCGTCCTCCAGCGAACACATGAGCTTGTGCCTCATCCTGAATGCTGTGGCGATGTTTATGCCTAGGACATTCGAGATTGTTTCCAAGGTCTCGCCGGTGATCGTCATCTTTATCAGCTCATTCCAGGCTTCGGGGCTCTGGTGGGAATAGAATGAGTAAGTGCCATAGTCGGTGGTGAACCGCCGCTGGCAATCCATGCACCTGAACATCTGCTTGCCGGTGGATGTCTTACCGCCCTTTATGATCCTCGGGTGGGTCACTCCACATTTTGGGCAACGTTCAAACAGGATCCCTTCAGCAACGGTGCTTTCCTTGTCATAGGAGTCGAGTATTTCGGCAATCCTGCTGAGAATGAACTCAGGAATCCCTTTCATCCGCTCAACAAGTGTCTCTGCTGTCATCTGTGGCATATTGGCTGCCTCCTGATGACAGTGTATTGCATCAAGTGTGACACAGAGTGTCGTAGTCACTGATTCTTAAAAACAGCATAATTGATAAGCTCGTTTTGCTGTTTCATGCGATACAAGGTTGTGCTTCAACATTTCTTCAATTATCCAAATTGTACCCATACAGTGAATCTTTTCCGATTCTGCTGCACGCCGAAGTGCAGCATCACCGGATAAGAGAGGGCATGCCTCTTGTTTTGCCAATAGAAGAGCAAAACAGTCATTCCTACCTGGTTTTGAATAAATTCGCATGAGTTTCTCAGCCTGGAGCATCGTTGAGGACGTCAAACTTAGTACTTGTAAACCGCAATGTAATAGCTGACTATGTGAAGTGGCCAACTCCTCATAGTAGAGGATGTCAGGTACTGCAATCTCGTATGGTAGAGCGAAGAATTCGTCCAGCAGATTACCCTCTTCCAAGTCTATGAAGATGTTGGTGTCACTGACTAACAACTGCGGTATTACTGTCTCTCATATAACGACTACGATGAAACTCCATAACAGATTGGCCAAGCAACTCTGCTGCCTTTGCCTCGCCATTTGATCCTGCCTCATAGCAGCATGTTCAAAATATGAACAAGCTTTTCTATGATGGAGTTCTGCACTAGTAAAAGTATTAAAAGTAGGCACAATAAACTACAAATCACAAAAAAACTGCATAAAGTGTGATAAAACTCACATAATCTGCAGGAATTATGTGATGTGCTCTTCATGGCTGATTGGACTGAGAAGCTCATAACCCTGGCTTTGCAGCGTAGTGTGTGAGAAGCAATCCGAGCCTGCTTCTTCCTTAGGACATACCGGATTACCCTATAGGACCAATGTTGGTCCGATAATAGTGTAATCGGCTCATTCTGTCGCATACTAAAGAGAAATGAGGTGATTGAAGTACCGCAAGGCAGAGATTGCGAGTATACGGTTGTATACACACCCTCATGTTTGAAAACAGTATCGGCTTTTGCCAACTATCTTGATGGCCGAATCATCTTCGGTATCAAGGATGACCGTACCGTCCTTGGTGTTGAGAACGTACAGCAGTTGATGCTGCAGGTCGAACAGGCCATCAACGACGGTATCTCTCCACGCCCGTCGTATAAGCTTTCCACGTGTACACGAGAAGGCCGCCAATTGGTTGTCCTCTCAGTCTGCAAAGGAATGAATCCACCGTATTATTATCAGCATCGTGCCTATATGCGCTCTGATACCTCTACTGCACCTGTAGATGCCGCACAATTGAGACAGTTAGTTCTCCAAGGTTGTGCACTCGCATACGAAGAGCTGCCGGCAAGCAAGCAAAATCTGAGCTTCAAACAATTAGAGGCAGAGTTTCAGAAGGTTCTGGGCATCGAGGCCCTGAACAACGATCTTCTTAAAACTCTGGGACTGGTCGATCGGCAAGGGTATACCTATGCTGGTCAGCTTCTCAGCGATAGTCCCGGGCCTTTTCACGCTTCACTGGACATAGCCAGGTTTGGAGAGAGTTCTTCCATATTTCTGCATCGGGAGAGTCTGGAGGATTGCTCGGTATTGTATCAATATCATCGTGTTCTTGAGCTTTTGGATGCATGGTATGCCCAGTATGAGCAAGTCAGTGGATTCTACCGGGAAAAGCGTATCCAGATTCCACGAGAAGCTTGCCGGGAGGTCTGCCGTCAGGCCTTTCTCTTGCTGAATATCTTGGCGGCCGAATTTCAGTTCCGAGAAATGTAATATTGGCCCAAGTATTCCATCGGCTTGCAATCATGGAACGCTTTGCCACCGGAGTACGAAGGATTCAGGAGTCCTATATGGACTTTCTGCAAAAACCATCCTTTCTGGTTGCTGAGAACACCGTAACCGTTGTACTTCCGAAGGTCAGCTATGGTGAGGTTCATGAGAGAAAACTGTATGCACCCGATATGAAGGCTGTACACCAGCGTGTACTTGCTCTGTTTTTTACATCGGAGACGATCACCCGATCCGATGTCGAGCACCAGCTGGGTATCAGCGCGACCAGTGCCAAGAGAGTCCTTGCCGGGATGATGCAGTCGTATTTGGTGAAAAAGGAAGGCGATGGTCCTGCAACCCGGTATAGGAGGTTGTAGATATACCTTGTAAGGTATATCTTATAAAAATACCCTATAAGGTATATATACAAAAACTACCCTATAGGGTATGCTGATACAGCATAGGAGGATGTATGCAATACCCTATCCAGACACCGGTCCAATTAGGTTCTTACCTCAGGACACGCAGGAAGGCTTTGGGCTTGACGCAGAAGGAAGCCGCTTTGAGAATCGGTCTGCTTCCTAAAACCATCTCTGCGTTGGAGAACGATCCTCTCCATTGCTCGATCGAGAGTCTGTTGCGGCTGCTTTCAGCTCTGGATTTGGAATTCCTCTTGCAAGGCAAGGAGGATGCTCCTCAAGGGAATATGTGGGAATGAGAACACAGACGACACTTGATGTATGGATGAATGGAACATTTGTGGGTCGTTGGTCGAGAGACAAGGGTGTCCATACATTTGAGTATGATGTTTCCTATGTACAAAACCCAAACGCCTGCCCGCTTTCTCTCTCTTTACCCTTGTACCAAACTTCTGTTGGTACGTTTGTTGAATCATTTTTTGATAATCTCCTTCCCGATAGCTTTGAGATCAGGCGAAGACTTGCTCGACGGTTTGGATGTGCATCGGATTCTGCCTTCGATATTCTCGCTGAGACCGGGCGTGATTGTGTGGGAGCTCTACAGATACTGAAAAAGGATAGTCCGATACCTTCAGTACGCACTGTTGAGAAGCAAGCTCTTACTGAACATGAAATTGAACTGCTTCTTTTGGATGCTGTCTCCAATAATCCAATATCGGTGAACAATGACGATTTCTTTCGTATTTCCCTTGCTGGAGCACAGGAAAAAACAGCATTGCTGTTTCATGATGGTTCGTGGTGCATGAGCCTTGGTGCAACTCCCAGCACCCATATTATTAAATTACCAATACGTGCAATGAATTCACTTAGCCTCGATTTGCATAACTCAGTCGAGAATGAGTGGCTTTGCCTGCAGATTCTTCAAGCTTTCGGTCTGCCTGTTGCCCAAGCGGATATGCATGATTTCGGCAACCAGCGTGTGCTAGTGGTAAAGCGTTTTGATAGAAAGCTTTCCGGTGATGGCTCTTGGTATGTTCGAATCCCTCAGGAGGATTTTTGCCAAGCTCATGGACTTCCTTCAAGCCGGAAGTATGAAGTTGATAAAGGGGTGGGAATACAAGCGTGTATGGATTTGCTCCAAGCTTCCAGCCAGGCGTATGGAGACAGGAAGACCTTTCTTAGTGCACATTTCCTCTATTGGCTCATGGCCGCACCTGATGCTCATGCCAAGAATTTCAGCCTGTATCTTGAACAACATGGACGCTTTCGGATGACACCGCTCTATGACGTGCTTTCTTTGCATCCGGTGATTGAACAGGGCAAAGGACAGATATTTGATCGGAAAGTAACGCTGGCAATGGGGTTGGAGCGCAGAGCTCATCGATATAGTTGGTCGACTATGCAAAGGCAGCATTGGTTGGATACTGCAAAACTTTGCGGTGCCGAACACGTAATGCAGACTATCATAGATGAAACGTTGCATGACCTGCCACAAGTCCTTGATTGCTTGGAGAGTCAATTGCCGCAGGATTTTCCACAAGACGTAGCACAGCCGATATTCAATGGAATGCGAAAGGCCGCTTTACGATTGCAATCCTAGCAATTGGATTTCTCCCTCAAGAGGGCGAGGGTCCGCATGCAGCTGTAATAACGCTTCTTCACAAGGCTCGTCGCTTGCCTATGCCATGTCTGCAGTACCTCAGGCCCCTCGTACCAGTCGTTTCGCACCCTCCCTTGGTCAAGCAGTGTCTGTAGGCCCGGGATGGGTTTCTTGCTCTTTAGGACTGCTTCAGTCAATGCATCGGCAAGCTCGTCATAGGAAGGATGGATGAATCGGTCGGTGTAGGAAAGATACCCCTCCTGCACCATCTCAATGCCTTCCTCCAGTAGATTGGCATCTTCTACCGTATCTGCCAGGCTAAGGTAGAACAGACTGGCCTTGTGCTTGCCCTCCTGGCGTCTGAGCACCCTTCCCATGCGCTGCACACGCTGGCGTTGTTCACTGGTGGAGGAGAGGATGATCCCCACATCGGCAGACGGTATGTCCAACCCTTCGTCGAGAGCCTTGCAGGAAACAAGGATTCGGGCCTCCCCGCTCCGATAGTTCTCCAGTGCAATGGTCCGCTCGACATCACCCATCTCACTATGGTAGTGCACCACTTCCTTGGGGTAGCGACGTTTGAGTCTCTCATACAACTCCTCGCTTTGGGTTATCCGCTCGCCGAAGATGATGATCTTGCTTGTATGGTCAAGAAGAGCGATGAGGTCGAAGGTACAATCGAGGCGCTGGGGTGCCAGGTTGATGAGGGCCCTGCGTTGCTGATAGAGACCTAGGAGCAGTCTGGCAAGTTCAGCGATGGTTTCATCCTTGCTGGAGCAAAGATCCTCAAGGGCGTAGAAGAATGCAAGCCCTTTGAGTTTGTCCAGGTAGGGAGCAAGTTTTTTCAATCGTTTTGACGTGTTGCTGATTCTTCCTGAGAGCTCAGAATAGGTAAGTTTCTGCATCTCCGTCATGGAAATTTCGATGTTGTGGATCACCGCTTGGTTGATCACCCCTTGCTGCATCGCTTCATTGAACCCGTAGGTATAAAAGAGCGGGCCAAGGGCTGGTACCAGATGGGCGGCGAATCCATTGGTCTGGGGTGTGGCCGACAACCCAAGGGCGTGATAGCACTTGCTCTCTTCTTCAGACAACCCATCAAGGAAGGAGAATATCTTTCGGTTCTCCGCACTGGCATAGTGATGGCACTCATCGGCGATGAGCAGCACCGGTTCCTTGTTCTTGATCTTCTGCAGCAGGATGTTTGCAAGGGTGTACCGCGCTGAGTTGACCACATAGATCATCACCGGCTTGTCATGCGCCTGGTGGTGATTTCCATGGACCCAGCCGATATCATCACGTCTAAGGCCCAGATCGTGCTGGTGCGAGAGGATGCTCGCCTTCCACTGACCGACGAGGAAAGTCTTTGGGACGATGATGACGATATGAAGTCTCTTTGCAAGGTGCAGTTGCAGCTGTCTGGCGGCGTAGAGTGCCAGGATGGTTTTCCCGGCTCCGGTGACCACTTGCACAATACCACGCCCTTTGTTTTGCAGCCAGGATTCAATGCATGCGCTCTGCCATGCATATAGTGAGAAGCTCATCGCGTAGGTACACTCCTTCAGTCACCCTAACATAGCAACCATTGTATGGCAATGTATTGTTTTGTTCCTTTTTAGGATTGAACAGCTTCTGCACATACTCTATGATTTTACCGATGTACAGTGAAGGAGAAGTCATGGATTACGATACCTTGTATGGTGAGTATTTGGTCTTTGAGAAGTCTTTGAAGGAGAAGCTCAAGACGGTGACCAAGTTGCAGAAATCAGTTGCGAAGCAGATGGAGAGCGGCGATGTGTTCCGCTGTGTTTCCGATACCGCCTCTCTGAATCAAGTCGGCGGGGAAGTCGAGTCCATTGCCGGTGAAATGCATGCCTTGTTGGAAGGCTTCGATGCAAGAGAGTACCTGGAAAGCGGCTTGTTCACCGAACAGTTGCTCGCCGAATGTGCAAAGAAGGGTGTCGACGTAATCGGGTCCTTCCCTGTATTTGAGATGTTTCCCTACACCGTACGCATCGATGTGGAAAACCAGGAGGTTTTTGTCGACCGCAAGAAGGTTTCGTGTCTGAGGCCTTCGGCTTTGGTGAGCACCATCAAGGGCGGGCAGGAGAAACTCTACAAGGCGAGTTTCAATGCAACCCAGTTCGCCAACGAGTTGGCTGTTGCCTATGACCTTGCTCTCTTGAGCTTGAACAAGCCAGCCGGATCGGATCTGTATCTGACAACGCTGTATAAGTATCTGGTACCGATGAGCCGGTTCCGCAAGGACTACGACCAGCAAAGCTATGCCTTCGATATCGCCCGCCTGTTCGATAATGAGATGGTGGAGGTCAAGGGAGGGAGAAGCTATCAGTTCGGCCCGAGCCGCAACAGCAACAAGACGCTTCGCATTCTCGACCGAAGCGGAGCAGAACATTTCCTGGCCACGATCAGGTTCTTTTAGTGAGGTAGCAGATGGAGACAGAGACACGGATCAGCGCAACCATCGCCCAGCTTTCCCAGGGCGAGGTCCCTGAAAGCGAGGAGTTGCTCGACCAGCTTACGGTTGGTTTGCAATTCCTTACCGACTTTTGGCGCGAGAAGTACCTGCAGCAGTTCATCCTGCAAGGCGGCAGCAAGATCAAATTCCTGACCGGCGGCAAGGGCAGTGGGAAGACGCACTGCCTGCACCTGTTCCAATCGGTTGCCAAACAGGAGGGATATTTGACGGTTTCCCTCTCTGCGCGGGCGCTCTGGCTCCACGATTTTCGTGAGTTCTATCTGGAGGTGCTCAAGCAAGCTGATGTGATGGGCTTGCTCGGGCGCTGCAGTGATCGAATCGTTGAGGCGATGGGATTCTCTGCCGAAGATATCGAACCTGGTTCTACGTTCTTGGACCGCCTTGCCATCGAAGGCTTGGCCGACGGCCTTACCCGCCGCGAGATCCGCAACCAGCTTAAGCAGATGTTTCTGGACAACCGTCGGATGGACAACAACTTCAGCCTTGCCTGCAGTCTGCTCTGCGGCTCCTTGCTCGGCCATCCTGCTCTTGAGCAGGCAAACAAGGATCTTGTCCTTGGATGGATGCATGGTGATAAGAAGATCCGCATGACCAGCCTCAGGCCTTTGGGGATGGCTCCAAGCAGGATCACCAAGTACAATGCCCGCAACCTCTTGCGCTCGCTTGCAGAGCTGGTGCACCTTGCAGGCTACAACGGCCTGGTGGTCACCGTCGATGACCTGGATGTGATGGTGGACAATTCGGGCATGAATCCGTTCCACTACACGAAGATGAAGCGTGAGGATACCTATGAGAGCATCCGCCAGCTCATCGACGACATCGATACATTCAGCTACTTCCTTGTTGTGTTCGGTTTCGGCCGCGAGCTTATCGACAATGAGAATGCGGGTCTGAAGGCGTATCAGGCACTGTGGATGCGCATCCAGAACGAGGTGGTCTCCGATAGGATCAACACGTTCACCGACATCATCGATCTCGATGCCGTAGCCATGCAGGTGTATACACCAGAAATGCTGGTGCAGATGAGCCAGAAACTGGCCGCGATCGTACAGCATATCAATGTAGAGACACGGCCCATCGATGAGCAGATCGCCCAGCACTTGATCAAACAGGCAAAGTTGGGCGGGGTTTCGATCCCGCGTTTGGTGAATCAGGCGACATTGGGGTTGCTCAAGGCCGATACAGAGGAGGGTCAGTATGAGCTGGGGGTATGAAGAGAGACATATGATCGAGGCCCTGCGCTCGGGGATCCCTTCGAAGGCGATCGGGCATCATTTTTGCGAGGCGCGTGCCGACTTGTTGAGCAGCATCATCGAACAGCTCGATCAAGTATGTGAAGAAGGCACCAGCGATGCCATGATTTTCAGCGGCAAGTATGGCGAGGGCAAGACCCACCTGCTCAATACCGTCTATACGCTCGCCCATGCACGCAACATGGTGGTTTCGGTGGTATCATTGAGCAAGGAGACTCCGCTGGACAAGCCGTATCTGGTCTATCCGAAGTTGATCAGCAATACGTACCTGCCCGGGCATCTGCAGCCGGGGTTCATCCAGGAGCTGGACAAGCTTACTCCCAATGTCCCGCTCACCAACGACCTGCTTCTGTATGCAGCTACGCAGCTTGAGACCGATAGGCTCTACTACCTCTTGCGTTCCTATGTACATACCGACGACCAGGAGGAGCAGTTCCTTCTGCGTACCGATATGGAAGGGGATTTTGTTCCCAACCCCATGATCAAGAAGATGTACCGCAGGATTTTCAATGAAAAGGTATCGTTCAATCAGAACTTTGTGAAGTCACGGCATACCAAGGACTATATCGCTTTTGTCAGCCACTTGTTCCGGCAGCTGGGCTACCGGGGTTGGGTGGTGCTCTTCGATGAGTCCGAGTTGATCGGTCGCTTGAGCAAGAAGGCTCGCTCCAAGGCTTACCAGACGATTGCTTCCTTCCTGTTTCCTCCCAAGCAGCTGGAGGCAACGTTCAGTCTGTTTGCGTTCAGCTCCTCCTATACCGAGGATGTGATTGAAGCCAAGGCGGAGTACCAGAATCTGGAGGAGTTATACCCTGAGGACCAGATGCCGATGAAGGCTGTTCTGGATGCGATAGTGAATGCTCCCCAGCTCAAGCCGCTGACACCACGTGAAATCCAGCAGATTTTGGAGAAGATCGTGGATTTCCACGGCAAGGCGTATGACTGGAAGCCCGATGTCGACTTGAAGGCGATGCTTTCACAAGTTGACCGCAGCGGCTATCTCCTGCGTTCCAAGATCCGAACTGCCATCGAGTACCTCGACCAACTTTATCTCTATCACTCGGTGGGCAATAGTACGGTCAGGGCGTTGGAGGAGGAGAAGTACGAAGAGGATGCGATCGACAACACTCCCACCTTCGAGGAGTTGTTCGAGGAGTAGATAGATGGGCCCTCCGGGAGGAGGGCCTGGTACGCTTGAAACATGGTTCCCTTGTTTTAGTAAACATTTTTACAATCCCAGACATCCAATAGGTACTACATGGACACCATCCTTTCTAGTATATGCATACTTTGTTCCTGTAAGTATCATGAGAAAAGAGGGGTGTTTCATTCTGTTTGTATCTAGCCGCTCCTGAAGTTTTAGAAGATTTCCGGCTGCCGTATCGATAGCACTGCCTCCAAGCTTTACCTCAACCAATCCAAAAGAACCATTTCTAAGATGAATAACTGCGTCACACTCGAGATCGGTTTTATCTCTGTAATGGTAAACAATCCCATCAAGAGCTTCTGCAAAGACTCGTAGGTCACGTATGCAGAGATTTTCAAAGAAAAGTCCCATGGTCTGTAAATCGTCTAACAAATCTTGTGGCCCTATTCCCAATGATGCAGTAGCAATAGATGGATCGGTAAAATGCCGTGTATCAGTCGTTCTGATTGCGGTTTTTGAACGAAGCTTTGGGTTCCAAGCTGGAAGGTCTTCTACAACAAAAATCTTTTTTAATGCAGAAATATATGTATAGACAGTGTTATAATCAAGAGTATCAACATCATTCGCTACCATATCATCACGAATTGTGGTTATTTTTGCATCTGAAGCTATAAATCTAGAATACGAATGCAATAAGTTTTTCATGCGTTGTGGATCTTTCGCGATTCCATCAACTCTAGATGCATCTTTATTAACAATCGAGTCCACATAATCAAATGCTTGTTGCAAGGCAACTCTTTGTGACTGACCGATGGCTTTGGGCCATCCACCTCTACAAATAAGGAATGCTAATTCCTCAATGGAAATGTTGCTATCTGCTGAGATTTCATTTTTTGAGCCAAATAGGGACCGTAAGGAGACCGACCCATCAGAATCTTTACTCTCAAAAAGTGACATAGGCCGCATAGTCATTCTTGTTATGCGACCCGTCCCCGAGTGTGAATTTGACATATCGTCAGCTGGGACAAAGGATCCGGTGAGAATGAATTGATTGAATTCATCCCGCTTATCAACATCAAAACGGATGGCATCCCATAGTTTTGGTGCAAGTTGCCATTCATCGATAAGCCTGGGAGTTTTTCCTTTAAGTAGTTGCAATGGATTCAACTCTGCTAAAGCGAGATTTTGTTCTTTGTCCAAGGGATCTTGCATATACACAACGCTTTTCGCTTTTTGCAATGCTGTAGTTGTTTTTCCACACCATTTTGGCCCTTCAATAAGTACGGCACCTTTGGCTTCAAGCCTATCGCTTAATACTATATCTGCAATTCTAGGAAGATACTCTTTCATATGGATTTCTCCTTCAAAAATAAATTATTATAAAAAAATGAAATAGTCAACCAAATTCAGTAGAATGGACCGTTTTCATTCAGTAGAATGGACCGTTTTCATTCAGTAGAATGGACCGTTTTCATTCAGTAGAATGGATTAGAATCCATACCTCGATCCGGTTCCTCTCACACTGCGATACGCTTGAAATAATCCTTTGCTTCTTTTCTATTGGGAACTTTTTCCTTTGAGCTCTTTTACGAGTATGTGAACCGTTGTACATGGGCACATTTTGGAAGGAAGGGTGATGCACTGGTTTTTGTATTCTGCATATTTTGTCTCAGCGATTGAAATTGCTGAATTGGTGAGAAGGTGCTTTATCAAAGGAAAATGACCATATAAATGAGATAAAACCTCACTAAGATGTATATTTCTCGATAACTATCCGGACTTACTCATTGAGCTCTCTTGTCTAGTCTGCTCGATGCCTGTTTAGACCGACAACGATTCTTGTCGGTCCGTCTCAGTACAGAGAGACAATTGCTTGAACACTGAGAGTAATAAAGCAGGCCGGCCTCCTATGAAGCCGACCAAGCCCGTACTTATGAAAAAACTTGATGCCGTATCGAGCTTTGCAGTTCCTCATCAGAACAAAGAGCGTTCATAACGTGAGGCCACTGCCGGGCAAACGAAAAATAGGTATGAGCATTGCTGCCGGCTACTAAACCGCGCGAAATTACTTCTTCAGGTGTCAGAAACCAACTGGCATTTTTGATATGCTCCGGTCGCTCCCGAAGGGCCGATAATGCCTCAGTCTCAAGATTATCCTGTAAAAAGAAACCAGGGTAAGGTCCTAGGTCTTCTGCACGGATTCCATGAAAACCATCCATTTGAAAGCTGAGGCGCAATTTTTCACGTTCATATAGAAACCTGACAACGTCCTCTTGAAGTTTGTTTTTCTCTTCGCACGGAGGTGGAAAATGGTCTATCCAAAGGTGCTTGTCGAGCTTGCAGGTGAAACCTGCCATTCGGGCATTTATCATGTAGTCTATGTCCTCCCCGCGGGTAATCAGGGGGTCGAAAGGAACACTCATTGCCATCTTGCGTGAAAACACCATGTTGCCGCCAAGGACGATGGAGGTATCCACCAATTCTCCTTCGCTGGCATCAATCGATTCATACACCATATTTTGATATCGTTGTTTCTTAAGGAACAACCCGGCGTTCTCAACTCCTTGCGACCGATCATGGACAAGGGTTCCACCATCCTTATATCGATACCTGCCGGCGATAAGATCTATTTCGGACGTTCCAATATACGTTCGGATTCGTTCAGAGTAATTAAATGGGACAATTTCGTCATCATCGATAGCTGCAATACAATCCGCCCCCAGAATGAGAGGAACTGCCAATTGGCAATTACGAATCGCTGCATATCCTTGCAAAGTAAGCAATGACTCGGGATACCCTTTCAGCTTCAATGCTTGCTGGATAGTATTGAGAACGGCTGTATGGAAGTGCCCGATGTGAAGTTTGTTTTGAAACGGTAGTATGAGTTCATTGACTCGTTCGGTCACTTCGCTTTCAAGGCTGGGGTGTACCGGAGCGCTGAGCACGAGTACGGTAAAAGGAAAGGCAGGATTTGTTCTGGTAAGACTCTCCAAGGCAGCGGTCAAGGTATCATCACCATCGAGATATGTTGGATGATCGAAAACAAGGTCGTCAGCAGTGGTCTTTCTCTCTTTGGTTCCTTGCCAATACGTTGGAATTACGACAAAAGGATTGTGTATCATTGTTGGATGTCCTCCTTGAATTGCAGTGTTAATAAAGCAGGAACCCTGCGTGGTTGTCCTGCAGAATTTGACAGCGATGGTGATGGTTGCGTCAGCAGGCAGGGCTTTTCTCCATCCTTTGCAAGACCAAGAACGGAAGAAGCACCTCCATCCAGGTTGACGAGGAACTCAATGGTTCCTGCTTGGTGCATGCTCATTATGCTTTGTGCCAATGATGCCACATGACTGAAGGTTGCTCCTTCGGACTCAGGGAATCTGCCTGCAATAGAAAGGATGAAAATGTCATCCGATGTGCCTCCGATTGCAGATTTCGGCTGCAGTCCCTCCGGTGTAAGTTGTGTCTCCTGCGTCAACTGTGAAGCTTTGGTATACCACCCTTCTTTTCTCAATCGGTTGGTCGTGTCCATGTCTGTAGCAACCTGATTTTCTCCATCAAGAATCAGGGCGTTGAATCCTCCGGCAAGCCACACAACCGTCTCTTTCGGCACTGGGAGAGATTTCCAATGAACCGACCAAGTAACGGAAGATTCCTTTTCAAATAACCTGGCTGCTGAAGCAACGACTACGCCAAAAGGCGGTACTTTGACAGGTCCTTCGCAAACAGCCCATACATAGTCATGGATGATGGTTGCACATATTTTCCCTGCTCCTACAAGGGTGTCGGGATCATTGGGGAAATATATTGTTGCATCCGAACCTGCGTCTTTTCCTTGCCTGTCGAAATGCAAGCATGTTTGGGTTCTGCCGGTGGTGAGTGAGAGAGAGTCCCAGTCTCCTTCACAGGCGAACAGTTCTCCATTTTGTGAATAACCCAGCAGTGCTTTCTGATAGAGAGGAACTGATTCAAGGAGCAGGTCCTCATGACGGACGGCAAGATAATCCAAGGAGAAATCATCCCAAGGGAGAGGACGGTCGTCATAGTGTGCATACCATGCCTTCAGATTTTCCGTAAAATAGTAATTGAAGCTGGTAAAGAGCCCTCCATGAGGATAGGACACTTCCAAGGGAGATGCCTTGCCTCGAAAGAATTTTGGTTCTACGGTTACAGCAGTTGACTGCACTGTGGCAAGTGAGACATGTACGGCATGTGCCTGGGTGTGGGGAACCTGTTCCCATGTGCCATCAGGGTGCTGCAAAAAAAAGCCTTGATGAATCGCAATGTGTTTGGATGCAATCCAAGAAGGATATGCTGCACAGTTTGATAATTTCTTGATAACACCGGAATAACAACTTGGATTTTGCTCCGGAGTCAGGGTTTTGAACATTCTGATCGCTCCGGTTGCCGTTGGTTGCTTGAAAATGGGATGGAAATGTGAGGTTTCGGGAATCCGGGGGTCTCCCGCCTCGAACACACTTGTATTGCAAATAGATGCTGCGAACCACTCCCTGTGATCAAGGCATGCGCTGACTTGAACATTCTCCTGAAGGAATGCTAGTGCATACCACACATCTGCACATACAACGTGTCCCTTCAAGGCAAGGGCATGTATCTGGTCACTTGAGATTTCATGGGGGGCATCCAGGAACAGTATCGGGTCTGAGAGCTCCGATTGATTGATGAATTCATTGGGTAGTCCGACATGGATTTTTGTATCTTCTCCCCAAGGGCTTCTCAATAATTGTATTTGGACATCAAGAGGAGCAGCGTCGTATACATCGGGGATGATGAGCAGATGCTCCGTTGACTCCATCGGGTTCCACGCCGGTATGGCATGGTTGAAGCCGGATTCAGCCCATGCAGGGAATGAGTTCTGAAGGAATTTCTTTCGTTCTCGGCGAAGCAGCGCAAGCAGGCTGCCTGGTGAGTAGGTATTCCACACAGAAGCATCCTGGGTGCATAACTCACGAATTCGATCCTTCCAAGCGATGAGCGAAGGGATTGGAAGTCTCTTGTCTGCAACTTCATCAATAATGACTTCCCTTTCGGGGTACTGGTCGAACTGGATGATGAATTCGCCTGCAACGAGTCGCCTATACCACCGGGTCTTGCTATAGTGGGAATACAAGCAGGGAAGAGGCCTGTTCATTCTTTCATTCCCCCTGTCATCAAACCACCGATGATGCGTTTCTGCAGAAGCAGGACCAAGGTGATGAGAGGCACTACAATGATTGCCGAAGCCGCCATGATGGTTCCCCATGGCATATAGTTATCAGCTTCATACATCTTGAGCCCTACAGTAACTGTTTTAATGGTGATCGGGTTGAGGACCAGGGCGAAAAGGTACTCATTCCAAGCTTGGATGAATGCAAGAATGCCAACAGTGAAAACTCCCGGCCCCAGCAGCGGAATGATGATTTTCATGAAGCACTGTGCCGGTGAAGCCCCGTCTATCTCCGCAGCTTCTTCAATCTCAACCGGAATTGAAGAGAGGTAGGGAGTCAGGAACCATATGACGATGGTCAGGGTGAAGAGTATGTTTACAAGTATCAGGCCGGTATAGGAATTCAAGAGCCCAAGGCTTCTGATGATGGTGTAGATGGGATTGATTATGACTATAGGAGGCAACAAGCTGATTGAGAGGACAACAAGAAGGATAGGGGTTTTTCCTTTTATGGGTGTCTTGCCTATTGCATATGACGAGAGGCTTCCTATAACCAGGGCAAAGAGCGTTGAGACGGTTGCAATGATGAAGCTATTTCCCAAATACTCATGCAATGGGCGTACGGTAAAAGCCTTGTAATAATTCTCCAACGTATATGCGGAAGGAAACCAAGTAAGTGAAAAAATGTCTCTCTCATACTTGAAGGAGTTCAAGAGTTGCCAGAAGAATGGAAATCCAATAAGCACAATGAAAAAAACAGCAAAGAGATAAAAAGAGAAGATAGTGGATTTGCGGATTACTTTCATCGAGTTCCTCTCCTTCCTGCATCGATCTTGTTTTTAATGACATCAGTAAAGAAGAGCGCAATGACACAGGTGAGCAGCAAGGTGAACGTTGCAAGTGCAGAACCATACCCATAATTGCCTGCATCAAAATAGGTACGCATCGTATACATGGTCAGTGACTCGGTAGCATATCCAGGTCCGCCGTTTGTCAATGCAACGATGACGGTAAAGACTTTGAAGGAAGAGATTATTCGAAATAGGATTGCTGTAGCCAACACCGGCTTCAACAAGGGAAGGGTTATACGGAAATACCGCTTCAAGGCATTGGCTCCATCGATTTCCGCTGCTTCCATCAATGAGGCGGGAATTGTTTGAAGACCGGCCAGGATCAAGAGGGATACATAGGGTGCTGTCTTCCAAATATCTGAAAGAATGAGTATGAACCGAGCTGTGCCGTCTTGGCTGAGCCAAGGAATGAAAGAATCCAACAAGCCGGTACTCATCAGGATTTGGTTGAATACCCCATATTGGTCGTGAACCATGAATTTCCACATGAAGCCGCTGACCATGGTCGGAATAGCCCAGGGGATCAGCACTACCACACGCAATACTCCCTGTCCCTTGATGGGGAGATTCATCATCTGAGCAAATAGAAGGCCCAATACCACCTCACACCCTACAGTGAGGATGGTGAAACCTAAGGTAAACAGCAATGCTCCAAAGAATCGAGTATCAGAAAACATTCTGATGTAGTTTTCCAAGCCGATGAAGGTTTTGGTGGGTCCTGTCTGGAGACGGAACCGAAACATGCTGATGAGTATGGTACGGAGAACCGGATATACTCCAAAAATTGCGAAAATGAGGATCGTCGGTGTTAAGCACAGATATCCAAATTGTTTTCGTGAAAGTGTTTTCATGTTAGCTCCAAAGCAAGAGAAAGCCTCCTCCCTAGAGAGAGGAGGCCCGAATCTCTCATTATTTTCCAACGTTCATCATTGCTTTCTGTGCATCTGCAAGTGCTTGTGAAGGAGATTTGCTTTGTTTCATTGCATTTTGTACCTCTGCTGAGAGGATTGCTGAAATTTCTGCATAGTATGGGGACTGGGGTCTGGCGACGGCACTTTCCAGGATGGAAGGAAATTGGCTGTAATACGGATACTTCGCCAAGATATCTGCATCAGCATACAATGATCGTCGAGCAGGCAGGTATGAGTCATTCAATGCATGCAGTTTCTGTGCATATTCACTTGCGTAGAACTTCATGAATTTGATGGCTGCATCCTTTTGTTTTGAGTTTTTATTCAAGAAGAGCTGCCATCCTCCCACGACGCTCTTGCCCGCTGTTCCTTGTGGCCCCTTCGGTAGAGGAGCGACGCCCAATTTTCCTGCTACCTGTGATTTTGTTGCATCCTGCCCCATTGCATATGCTTTCGGCCAAGCCCGCATAAATACCTGCTTGCCTTGGAACATGGAGGCTCTTGCATCGCCGCTTCCATAGGAAAGGACTCCTTCCGGCATCAATCGATTCTTGTATGCATCGACCATGATGCTGAGAATCTCAACATTCTGCGGTGAGTTTATGCGAATTGATCCATCGGATCCAATTACTTCGCCGTTGTTGGAGTAAAACCATTCTACAGCATTGCACGTCATGCCTTCTCCGTTTGCCAGCGATCCTACGAGTGCATATAATCCACCGCCTTCAGCTTCATTGATTTGTGCCGCGATGGCAAAGAGTTCTTCATAGGTCTTGGGAACAGGCTTTCCATGCTTCTCCAACAAATCAGAACGATAATAGAGAACACCGGCATCAGTCCTGAAAGGGATTCCCCAAAGTTTTCCTTGATACCTTGCAGCTTCAATGGTGCCCGGGAGAAATTCCTTTCGCTCTGATTCAGGCATATAGGAATCCAGCTGTTCAATGAGTCCTGCAGAGGCAAAAGTGGCGGTCCATGTCACATCTGCATTGAAGAAATCAATTGAACTGTCCCCACTTTGCAGGGCTATCAGAAGTGCCTGCAACTTGTCATTTGTTGCTTCAGGGAGCTCGATGACTTTGACGGTGATATCGGGATTCTGCTCATTGAATGCTTCAATAATCGTCTGCTCGGTTGCTCCAAGCGAAGATGCATGGGAATACCAGTTTAAAACGACTTCTTTTGATTTCCCTGTCTCTTGTGTCCCTGCCGAGAACAAGAAGGCCGGAACGAGAAGGAACAAACAGATTAGATTTCTTTGTTTCATGTATTGACTCCTTTTTCATTGGTGAGTGTGTAGTGAAGAATAACACACAAAAAAATGTATTACAATATATTGTATAACGCAAGTTATTGCGTATTATGGTAGTATATGATAGACTCTATTTCATGGAACACTTGGAATCACGCATCACTACAATCATCAAGGAACTCAGACTGCTTCACGGTTATACACAGAGTTTCGTTGCACAATCCCTGCATATCCCATTGAGGACATACCAGAGTTGGGAAAAGGAGTTCTCCTCTCATATTGGGAATTTGGAATTATTAGCGAAACTCTATCGAATTTCATTGATCGACATTTCGCACCTGGCGACGATGGGCGAACAGGAATGTTTAGATTCCATACAACGGTGGCCGTTCGAGAGTGAAGCATGTCTCGATGCAATCTTCATTGGAGCATCAGCCCATGATTTGAAGGCATCTTTTCCAGCACTCGTATCGAGCGATAAGACTTTTGAAACTTCAGTGGATAATTTGGTGCGAGATGCATATTTTTCCGGGAAGCTTGAGTCCAGGTTGAGCTGCATGAAGTGTGACACCGATTTGGAAGAATCAATTGCCGTCCGCTTCGGACTCATGCCGAATGCGGTTAAAGTTGTCGATACCACCCTTGTTCAGTTCCAGATCGTCAAGGAGATGGCCCTTGGCGTGGTTGGTTCCCGCTGGCTGACCGAGATGGCATCCCAGTACGATAGGTTCTCTGTCGGCGTGAGTAATGGCTATACGATAGCCAGAATCATGGACCACCTGAAGCGGGGGAATGCAACAAATTTCCAATTGTTTCCGCTCAATTTCACCATGACCCCTGCAGATTTTTCCATTACAGCTACATCACTGATCTCTTCGTTCCGGTATAAGAATGAAGGACGCTGCTCGGATTCAAATCCAATAACCGAGCCCGAAGTATACAGCGCCATGCAGCTGGCTGATGCTGTTGTGATGGGAATCGGCACCTTCAGCAGGAAAGGGCTTTATTCCAATATGATACAGGCGACTCTTGGATCGACCCGTTTGCAGGAGATTATCGCAGGTGGAGCAGTCGGAGACCTGAACTACTATCTTCTGGATGAGAAAGGTGACATCATCCAGTTCCCGGATCTAGTCTCTGAGATGGGGGCTGTCTCACACTCGGCACTCATCAAGGCGATACATCTCGATGTTATAAAAAAGAAAGCGAATCATGGTTGCAAGGTGATTATTGCAGCAGCAGGAGCACATAAGGCTTCTCTTGTCTCGCTTGCGATTACAAAGCGGTATGCCAACCATCTTCTTATTGACAGTTCCTTGGCTCGTGTCTTGGAGGGAGCGTAAAAGCAGGCCGGCCTCCTATGAAGCCGACCTGCAAAGGGTGTTATGAAGAACTCAGAAGTAGGGCCTACCCCGTATCAACCTTTGACGCCTCCGAGCATGAGGCCCGAGACGAAGTGTTTCTGCACGAACGGGTAGATGATCAGAACCGGAAGCATGCCCAGTACCATGACTGCCATCTTCAGGTTGTTGTAGACATACTGACCACCGCCGAGCGACTCGTCGGATTCGAACATCAATGAGCGCAAGACCACCTGCAGGGTGTACTTGCGGCTGTCGTTGATGAACATGATAACCTCGAAATACCTGTTCCAGTAACTTACAAAGTAAAACAACGTAACAGCGGCAATGATGGAGACCGAAAGAGGCAGGACGATTTTCAGCAGGATGGTAACGTCGTTGCAGCCGTCGAGGGTGGCGCTCTCAATCAGCGAGACCGGGATGCTGGTCATATAGTTCTTGATGATGACCAAATTGAATGTCGAGATGGCCACCGGGAATATGATCGCCCCCATGCTGTTGATGAGCCCAAGCGACCGTACAACGATGTAGAAGGGCATAATGCCCGCATCGAAGACCATCGTGAACACAATCGCCTTCATGATGATTGACCTGCCCACCAGATGCTTCTGCGCCAAGGCGAAGCCCATCGGAACGGTGATCAGCATCGAAAGCGCGGTGCCCAAGAAGGCTACGAACAGCGAGTTCTTGAAGGCTCCCATGTAGCCGCTGTTGAGCACGCGCCAGTAGTTCTGCAGCGTGAACGAACGGGGCATGAGCAGGTAGTCGGCACCCATGACATCAATGTCCTTTGCCACCGAGGTGATGAGGACGTTCCAGATGGGAATGATGAAGATCAGGCAGATGAATGCCAAAAGCAGGGTGTTGATCACCCGAAAGAGCTTGCGGCCCCCGCTTTCGCGGATTGTGGTCGGTGTGGTTTGATTCATGTTCATCCTCCTACAGAATCGGTTCGTCCAGGAACCGGGCGCTGAGCTTGTTGGTGGAGAGCACCAACGTCAAGCTGACAATGGACGTGAACATACCCACTGCGATCGAATATCCCAAATCACCTGCAAGCACCCCTTCGCGGAACACATAGGTCTGCAGTACATCGGCCACGTCGTAGACGGCGGCGTTGTACATGACCAGCACCTGCTCGAATATCAGCAGCACATGGCTGAGGTTGAGAAGCAGCATGGTCACAATCGTGGAACGGATGCCCGGAATCGTCACATGCCACAGCCGTCCCCAGTGGCCGGCCCCGTCGATGGTCGCAGCCTCGTAGAGCTCGGGCTGGACCGTCGTCAGGCTCGCCACATAGATGACCGCCCCGTAGCCCATCTGACGCCAGATGTAGGAGCTGACCAGAACAGGACGGAAGAATTTCGCACTCGCCATGAAATAGACCGGCTCGCCACCGAATTTGGTGATGATGTTGTTCACCAAGCCGGTGGAAGGGGAGAGCAGGTTAACGAAAATACTGCCCACCACAACCCAGCTGAAGAAGTAGGGAATGTAGATGAGAAACTGAATGAACCGCTTGGACTTCACGCTCTTCAGCTCATTGATCATCAGGGCGACGATGAGCGGGGCGGGGAAGTAGAAGACAATGTTCGCCAGGCTGATAACCAACGTATTACGGAACGCATTCCAGAAAATCGTCGAGGAGAGCAGGCGCTGGAAATTCTCCAGTCCTACAAATGAAACCTTCGAGCGGAATCCATAGTCGGTGAATCCCAGGCTCAACCCCAAGAGGGGAAGGTATTTGAACAAGAGGTACCAAACCACGCCCGGCAGGAGCATCAGAAGCAGGAACTTCTGGCTCTTCAGCCGAGTCAAGAGCGGTGGTTTTGTACGAATAACTAATGGTTTGTCTGCCATCGCATGACTCCTTATCGAATACAACGTAATACTGCGGGTTTGTCCGCGCCAAGCATCAAGCTTTTCTCATCCGGCTGGCTCGAGCCTGCATACAGGGTATAGGGACCGCTCACTGTATGGCGGATTCCCTCTGTGTCAACGGCAGTGAAGCGCCGCTTTTCAATGCGTAAGTGCACCAGTTTTTCCTCGTTCCCTTGAAGCAGCACACTGCTCATGCCGCAAAGCACAGGATGAGGTGGAAGATCGGGTCCTTCCATCTTCAGGTAGAACTGCACCACCGTTCTCGATGCAATAGAGGAGGTATTGCGAACCGAAACCTCAACCTCTACATCACCCTCATCGGTCTCTTTTGCCTGCAACCCGTCAAAAGAGAAGGATGCATAGGACAGGCCGAAACCGAAGGGGTAGAGCACATCGCTATGGTCACAGTAACGGTAGGTTCGACGATTCAGCGAATAGTCGGTGAAGGCGGGCAGCACCGCCTCGGCCTTGTAGAACGTGACCGGAAGCTTTCCCGACGGACTGAAGGCGCCGAACAAGAGGTGTGCGATCGCCCTTCCTCCCTCCTGGCCTGGATACCAGCCCTGGATGAGGGCCCTCACATTGGAATACTGCTCGATTTCGGGGTCGAGGCTGCCTCCGGACAACAGGACCACGATGATCGGCTTGCCCGTCCGGGCTACTGCCTTGAGCAGCTTTCTTTGGCACAATGGAAGTCGCAAGTCATCCTTGTCTCCCGCCCAGCCGCCGTTGCCGTCGTCGTGCATCTCACCTTCGACCGTCTCGTTCAGTCCCAGACAGAGCACCACCACATCACTGGCCTTGGCCATGAACACAGCCTCGGAGAGCCTGTCGTCCTCCTTGGCAAGTCGTTCCACCTTGTTCTTTGTCAGACCCGAGCCTTCGCTGTACAAGATTCTTGCATGCTCTTGGGTATAGTCCCGCAGACCTTCAAGAATCGTGACATACCTGCTTGAGGTGCCATGGTAGTTGCCCCAGAGGGCCTGGGTGCTGTCGGCATTCGGTCCGATGACCGCAATGGTGCCGACATCCTTCTTCCTCAAGGGAAGCAGGCCATCGTTCTTCAGCAGAACCAACGAGCGGCAGGAAGCCTCATAGGAGAGAAGGGCATGTTCTTCGCTGTCCAGGCTCTCAAGGCCCAGATTGTCGTACACGGTAGCCCGGTCGAACTGGCCCAGCTTGAAGCGGGTGGTCATCACCCGCACTGCGGCTTCCTTGATTTGCTCTCGGGTGATCAGGCCTTTCTGGAAGGCCTTGTCCAGACTCTGGTATTCGCAGCCGCAGGCAAGGTCGCACCCCCGCTTCAAAGCCAGGGCCGCCGACTCCTCCTCGTTCTTGGTAACCTTGTGGTTGAGGTGGAAATCGCGAATAGCCCAGCAGTCGGAGATGTACATGCCTTCAAAGCCCCACTCGCCTCTGAGCTTGTGCTCCATCAAAAAGGAGCTGGCGCAACACGGTTCGCCGTTGAGCGCACTGTATGCGCCCATCACAGCATCGACCATTGCTTCCTTCACAGCCGCCTCGAAAGCGGGCAGGTAGGTCTCCTCCAAGTCTTTCTTGCTTACTACAGCATTAAAGCCGTGCCTAAGAGGCTCAGGGCCGCTATGGGCGGCAAAGTGCTTGACGCAGGAGGCCGTCTTGAGCACCGACTCTTCACCCTGCAGTCCCTTGATGAAGGCTACCGCAAGACGTTCAGTCAAATACGGGTCTTCGCCGAAGGTCTCCTGTCCGCGTCCCCAGCGGGGGTCGCGGAAGATGTTCACATTCGGCGACCAGACGGTAAGGCCCTTGTAGATGTCCCGGTCGCCCTCGGCTTTGTAGAGATTGTATTTGGCCCGCTGCTCGGTTGAGACTACAGAAGCGATCGATGAGATGAACTCGGGATCGAAGAGGGAAGCCAAACCGATGGCCTGGGGGAACACGGTGGCGGTTCCGCTGCGAGCAGCCCCGTGCAGACCCTCGTTCCACCAGTTGTAGGCAGGGATGCCCAGGCTCTCAATGGCAGGGGCGTCGTGGCGGAGCTGACTCATCATCTGAGGCAGGTTCATGCGTTCTACCAGCTCTTGCGCTCTCTGTCGTGCGTTCATTGCATCCTCTTCATGGTCAATCTAAAGAATCGGTTTCCAGGGGACCCCGGAAACCGATAACCAGTCGTTGTTCGCTTCTTCTCTTAGCGGGCTGCGTTCAGTTCCTCGAGGATCTTCGGTCCGTTGATCGATTTCCAGAAGTTCTCGTACTCGGCCAGGCCCTGCTCCAGGGAGACGGTTCCGACGATGATCTTCGTAGCAATCGACTCACGGGTGCTCTTGATCGAAGGAGCGACGCGGTCGTAGGCTACCGATACTCCGACAGGGACATCGGCGGCATGGTTCGGACCGAGGTTGGCCGACATTGCCTTGATGTGCTCTATCTGCTTGGGCAGACCCTGCTTGAGAGCCGGGGTGAGGGCGAAGGCGAGGTTGTTGATATCGATGTCGATGAACGAGTCGCTGAGGTAGTTGAGCGTGTACTTGTACCCGCTGTTCGCTGCCTTGGAGCTGGGGACAATGGCCTTGTTCGCATCGAGGGTGTAGTGCTTGCCTTCAAGCCCGATCCCGAAGAATGCCGGGTAGACCTCTGGATCGGTGACGATGGTCTCGAGGACCTTCACAGCAGCATCGGGATTCTTGGTCTTGGATGAGACGACGAATGCGGTCTGGGTCGCCTCGTTGAGGCTTCCTCCGAATCCCTCGGGTCCAACAATCTTATAGACCAGGTGCATCTCGGTGTACTTGTTCGCGGCCGTGGTGTTCTGCACGTAGTTGATGTAGTTGGTGACATAGTCTATGGAGGAAGCGGCCTGGCCGGTATAGGTCTTCTCACGCATGCCGCTGTTCTCGGTGGTGATGAACTCCTGGTTCAAGACGCCGTCCACATACAGCTGGCGCAGGTAGGCAAGAGCATTCTTCATCTCAGGAGTCTGGAACCCGTCGACAAAGACGCCGTCCTGAAGATAGACCCCACCCCATGCTCCGAAGGAGTTGTAGAAGAACTGGAAGTTGTCGACCCACTTGGGGAAGTTGAAGGGAATGATTCCCTTGCCGACGAACTTCGCCATCTCGGTGCGGAACTCTTCGGTGGTCGGGGTGCTGGAAAGCTTGACACCATACTGCTCCATCAGGTCCTTGCGGATGAAGATGGCCTTGCTCTTGGGGTAGTTGTAGGGAACAAAATAGGTCTTGCCGTCGATCTGCAGGTCCTTGAACAGGCTGGAATCGAGCTTGGATAGGGCGGGACTGTTCTTGATGTAGTCGGTCAAGTCGAGAATCTGCTCACGGGCGACCATGGTCGGAATCTTGGTCATGGCTTGGGCTACGACGAACAAGTCGGGGATGTCCCCGCTGTTTACCAGCGTGGCAAGCTTGTCGGTGTAGGAGGCAAGCGGGGGGATGATGGGATTGATCTTGGTCCCCGTCTTCGATTCGATCAGGGCGGTAATGGCACCCTGAAGTTCCGGGTCGGTACTCAGACCGTAGGTGTTGTCGGCGGTGGCGAGCGTAAGGGTCGGGGTCTGGGCAACTGCACTCTCTTTCTGTCCTGCGGCCACAACGGCGGTCAGACAGAGCAGCAGGGTTGCAAAGGTAAGCAGTAGGCGCTTGGTGTTCAACATAGGATTCCTCCTCTCTAGTTTACTCACATTGAGCAGTTGTAGGTAGTATAGGGGCCCTTTTTTCTCCAGTCGTTAGCAGAAAGGGAGAAATAGTTATACTTTTTCGTAGATACGGTATTGTTCTTGTCCGGCCATCTTTTATAGGATGTCTGCAGCAAAGCAAGGAGTATTTGCCATGTACGTACGCATTACCTCGTCAGGAAGGTTTTATTACAAGGAAGGGGAAGGCAAGAGCGAGCACCACCACCAGGACGACTATCAGATCCAGCTCGTCTATGCCGGCAAGGCACGCAACTATTTCGACGGCCAACCCTATGACCTGGAGAGCGGTGACATTGTCTTCTGCCGCAAGGGCCGCTACCACGCCTTCAGTGCAACCAGCAAGGAAGGGGTGAAAATGCTGGAGGTGAAGTTCACCTCAGCCGATGAGAGTGTACAGGAGGTACTGGGTGGCATCGACACCAAGTTCGCCGATCGTGAGAACCAGATCTATACACTGCTGTCCCGCATTGTCCTGGAGGGACAGCGTAAAGCCTTGCACTACCGGTCGATGTCCTCGGCCCTCTTGATGGAGTGCCTGCTCTCCATGAACCGCCTGTGCCTTGAGCACTCGCTGCCCCTGTATGAATCGAATCCGATTCACCAGCTGCGCCGATCCTCGTTGGCAACCAAGAGCGAAGTGCTGGACAGTGTCGATGCCTATATCAACAGCCATATCGGCACATCCTTCAGCCTCTCCCAAATGGCTGATGAGTGTGGATACAACCAGGACTACCTGTACCGGGTGATCAAGAAGCAGACAGGATTGTCGGCGATCAAGTACATCAACCTGGTCAAGTTCGAGCGCTCGCTCTCTCTCATCCAGAACACCGAGCTATCGCTCAGCGAGATCGGGTGGAACCTTGGTTTTGAGAACCTTCAGTACTTCTCGCGCTTCTTCAAACAGCACGGCGGCATCGCCCCATCGGAGTATATCGAGAAGGTAAGGCGCACTACTCGTACCGACTACTAATCTACGAAAAAGGATAACTTCTGCCGGCATTCTGCCAACGACAAACGCTCTTTGAGGACGTATACTTTTGGGCAAACAGAGTATGAACGGGAGGAGCGGCATGGAAAAAAAGCGATATGCCCAAGTCGGGACCGGAGGTCGGGCCCGTATGTTCTACGAAGCAATCGCCACACGGTATCAGGACAGCAGTGCCTTGGTGGCCTTTTGTGATATGAGTCAGGTGCGGATGGACTTTTCCAATAAGATCCTGGTTGAGAAGTGCAACCACAGTCCGGTTCCCACCTATAAGCATACCGAGTTCGACCGCATGATCGACGAGCAGAAGCCCGATGTGATCATCGTCACCACCGTAGACCGCACCCACGATCAGTACATCATCCGGGCGATGGAGAAGGGCTGCGACGTAATATGCGAGAAGCCCATCACCACCGACAGCGAGAAGGGACAGGCGATTCTCGATGCCCAGAAGCGATACGGCAAATCCATCCGCGTCACCTTCAACTACCGCTACGCCCCCCACCACTCCAAGGTCCGCGAGCTTATCGCAAGCGGAGTAATCGGAGAGGTGTACTCCGTTCACTTCGAATGGCTGCTCAACACCGAGCATGGTGCCGACTACTACCGCCGCTGGCACCGAAACAAGGTCAACAGCGGGGGCCTGTTGGTCCACAAGTCCACCCACCACTTCGACCTGGTCAACTTCTGGCTGGGCACCCAGCCCAAGACAGTCTTCGCTTTCGGCGCCTTGAACTTCTATGGTCAGGCTGCCGCCCAGAAGCGTGGCGTTGAGAGGTTCTATGCACGCTGCCATGGCAGCGAGGCCGCCAAGGGCGACCCGTTTGCCATCGATATGGAGAATAATCCCACCCTCAAGGGACTCTACCTCGATGCCGAGGCTGAGAGCGGCTACATCCGCGACCGCTCCGTCTTTTCCGACGATATCAGCATCGAAGACACCATGGCCGTCCTGGTCAAGTACAAGAGCGGGGCCATGCTCTCCTACTCGCTGAACTCCTACCTTCCTTGGGAAGGGTTCAACGTGGCCATAAACGGCAGCAAGGGCCGTATCGAGTATACCGCCCTCGAACGGCCGTATATCAACGCCGGCGGCAAGCAGTGCGATGAGGGGGCGACGGTCTTTCACAAGGTACGGGTCTGCCCCCTGCTCGACGCCCCCTATGAGGAGGAGGTCCAGACCAAGGAAGGCGGCCATGGCGGGGGAGACCCGACCATGCTTGACGACATCTTCCTTGAGAACCCTCCCTTCGATCCTCTGCATAGAAGTGCCGATCATACCGACGGTCTGCGTTCGATCCTCACCGGTATCGCCGCCAACAAGAGTATTGCCAGCGGCCTTCCTGTAGATGTTGACACCCTCCTGCATTGGTAAGGGTATAAGGAGCTTATTCGTGTACGACGTCCTGTTATTCTCAGAAGACTTCTCCTCCTTTCCCCTCGGACCCTTTCCCTTCGACAGTGAACATTCGGCGATGGGTGAGTACCACTACTATCCCGAAACCGGCTACAAGGGGCAGTGGCACGACCCGATCGCCAACTACAACTACAAAGGCCCGTCCTGGGTGGTGACCAACCCCCTGATGGACGGGACTCATATGATGGAGCTTTCGCGCATTCAGGAGCCGGTTGAGAAGGGGACGCTTCCCACGCTGGTTTCAGGTGACACACGATGGCGGGACTGCCAACTGACCGTGCATCTGCGTCCGCTCTCAAAGGATCTTTTCAGCGGGGTGTTGGTGCGCTATCAGACGAGCCTGAGGCATTACGGCGTGTTTTTCACCAAGGAAGGTCTTGAGGTGCAGAAGGTCGACCTCACCGAACGCACCACCCTCAAGACGGCGGCGATTGATTGGTCGACCCAGGAGTTTCAGAATCTTGTGGTAACCACAACAGGTACTGTGATAACCGTCTGCTTGAACGGCCGGGAAGTGATGAGTGTTGAGGACGACCGCTATAAGACAGGTGCCATCGCCCTGTGCGGCTGCATGCCCACCCAATATGCAACCCTTGAGGTGAAAGCCACCCAGGCTGAACAGGACAGACTAACCGAACAGAAAGCAAACGAACAGAAGCGTATCCAAGAGAAGCGAACGCTGTATCCTCAGCTGAAGGCCGATAGGAAAATCGACCTCAAAAACTATGGCGCCGGTCGGCAGATCCGCTTCGGTCACCTCACCGGAACCGATGAGCTCTTCTTTGTCATGGCCCAACACCAGAGGAGGGTCTACAAAGACCGTTATCCGGTCATCAGCTGCCTGACGGCGGTGAGTCTGGCTACTGGTACGATCTTGTGGCAGCTCGGTGAACCGAGACAGGACGATGATGTGGCTCAGCTTACCACCGACCTTCCCTTCCAGGTCTATGACATCGACAACGACGGTGTTGACGAAGTCATCGCCTCGTGGGATTTCAAGCTCTTCATCCTCGATGGCAGGACCGGGGAGGTGAAGAAACAGATGGACACTCCGCTCAACGAGGAGCCTGCCGATGACCTGTGCGGCGTTGAGTTCGGTCATCATGCTTTCGAGCATCTGAATATAGATGCGATCAGGATTGTGAATGTGACGGGCAAGAGCCGGCCGACAGACCTGTTGATCAAGGATCGGTATGCACGGCTTTGGATCTACGACGACCGGTTCAATCTGGTCTGGAAGTTCACCCACAACAATACCGGTCACTTCCCTTACGCCTACGACTTCAACGGCGACGGCAAGGATGAGATCTTCAGCTGCTACAATATGATCGACTGTGAAGGAAATCTTCAGTGGGAGCTGCCGATCGCCATCGACCATACCGATGAGATCGTCATCGGCCCGATCGACCCCGACCATGGAGAGCTCATCGCCATTGTCTCGGGCTGGGAGGGCTTCATGCTCCTCAAGCCGGACGGGACCATCCTCAAGCGCACGATCAACGGACATGGGCAGAGGATCAGCGTAGGCAACTACCTGCCTGACAACAAAGGTCTTGAGATTCTTACCACCACCTACTGGGGCAGCCAAGGCATCCTCTATATGCACAACTGCAAGGGCGAGGAGCTCTGGTCCAGGGAACTGCGGTGCAATGGGGCTGTCATCGCACCGGTGAACTGGGATGGCTCAGGACAGGACCTGGTGCTGCTCAGTGCCAGTACGGAGCATGGCGGCTTGATGGACGGAGAGGGGGACATCGTTGTCCCGTTCCCCGACGACGGCCATCCCGAGCTTTGCTGCGAGGTGTTGGACATCACCGGCGACGAGCGTGATGAGATTGTGGTCTGGGACCTGAAGAGCCTGTGGGTCTACACCCAGGACCGCGCAAAACCCGAGAGCAAGAAGACCTACATTCCGATCAAATACCCGCACTACAATGCTTCCAACTACCGCGGAGAGTTCTGTTTCCCGAGGTGGATTGAAAGCTGAGGCTCTTGTCATGAAGCAAGTCAGATAAGCTGTTATCTCCTTCAAGTATGATATAATCGTACTTGTAGGAGATAACATTGCTTAAGACACGCGACTATGTTATGTACGAGCTGCGTTCATACGCCTCACCAAAATCCAAACTTACACAGATGATCAAGAAAGGTGAGATCATTCAATTAGTTCGTACTGTGTATGCCGACTCGCTGTCGGATCCAAAGCTTGCGGCAGCTTCCATGATTTACAGCCCCTGCTACATCTCATTCGAGACGGCACTTGCGTACCACCAGATGATACCCGAGCGTGTGTTTGAAGTAAAAAGCGCAGGGTTTCAACTGAAGAAGGAGAAGCATTTCGATACACCACTGGGCCGCTACAGTTTCTTATATATACCCGAAGCAGTGTTTCCTTGGGCTGTACAGCCGGCAATGGAGCAAGGCCATGGTTTTCGCTTGGCTACCAAGGAGAAGGCATTGCTGGACACGCTCTATAAGATACGGTCGGTTACACGCAGGAAAGATCTACAAGAGCTGTTGTTCGATGATCTTCGATTGGAAGAAGAAGCCATCATGCAATTGGATTGGCCCTTCATCCAATCCTTGGTGCCGCTGTACCACAGTACAACGCTGAATACACTGCTTCGATGGAGAAAAGCTCAATAGAAGTGAATTAGTCTCCTTACTCTCCTAAAGAGAGTTGTTTTTCCGGATAGGTATGGAAATGTCTTCCGTTGTGAAGTTGTTGAGTCTAAAAAACACATGTCTTATTTGAGTTATTAGACAAAAAAGACAATAAATTGCGTTAAGACTTGTGTTTTATGGTTTCTTGGCATATTCTCTATACTGCAGAGGAGAATCTACGATGTTGATTTCATTTGGTGCAAGAAACTATCTGAGCTTCAAAGAAGGATTTGAAGTGTCATTGGAACTGAGTCCCAGTTGTCCACCTGCTATTTCGGCAGGGAAGGATGTCTCAAATGTATTATGCATCATTGGGCCGAATGCTTCTGGAAAAACGAATGTTATTAGAGCTCTCACCTTCGTTTCGGATTTTTGTTGCAATTCATTCTCCAATAAACCCGAAGAACGTCTATCGGTCACCTCATTTGGATTTAGTACTGAAGCCTCTTCATTTTTTATGGAGTTCAACATTGGCGATGTTCGGTACTATTATGAGGTTGAACTTACGAATACAGAAGTACTTAGTGAAACGCTGGAGAGAAAAGCATCGAGGAAAATCAAGGTATTTTCTCGAAAGAGGCAGGAACTTGAGTACTGTATCAAAGAGCTCCAAGAATTGAAGACGATGAAACTTAGAAAAAATGTATCCGTGCTTAGTGCTGCCCATCAGTATGAAATCAGAGGGTTAGAAG
>Ga0228535_1001661_pt1 | contig 30420 bp, 27 predicted proteins | sample SJ1metagenome_FD_168457 | JGI IMG/M metagenome (GOLD analysis project Ga0228535, IMG submission 168457) | Enriched culture of PCE-dechlorinating microbial communities from Ithaca, New York, USA - SJ1 | ecosystem: Engineered > Modeled > Simulated communities (microbial... > Unclassified | place...
GAAAAGCGCACGACAATCTGGGCATCCGAGGCAAGAAAATCGACAATCTTGCCCTTCCCTTCATCGCCCCATTGGGCTCCTATAATGACTACATTCATTTTCAGCTCCTTGCGCTATTCTCTATTGTTTGGGCGAAAAAACGCGATAATTCATGTGGGGGAATATATTATGCCGCTTTTCGAGGCTTGTGATCCATTCCGTTTCGACTGTGTGAGCCGAAAGCATTTCGTAAATATGATTGAAATTGTAAATCGACTCGCGAATTTGCCGGGAAGCGAAATCAGCAGCTTTTCCGCTCCGCAGAAGCAGCGCCCAGTCGGAAGACATGGAAAGCAGCACTTCACGAGCTGCCTGGTTCAGAATTCGCTCTCTCAAGCCCGTTTCATTGGGAAATCGCACGGTGAGTTCGCGCATGCGCTCCGCGGCCTTTCTTGTATGGCGGTGCACCCAATCGTTGCGTCCATCGAGCCAGACTTCAGCGTAGCCGCCCTCTGCCCACGATGAAAACTCTGGCTCCGATTCAGGAAGCTCCGAGTTTTCCGCTAGATATTCCGACAGGGTCATAAGCCGAATCGCTTCCTCATCCCTGCGCGATGCAGCGCGGAAAAATGCTTCCAGGAATTGGATTCCTTCAAACCACCAGTGCCCAAAAAGCTCGGCATCATAGGGACATACGATAATTGGCGGCTTGTCTTTCATCCAGAAGGAAGCTGCCCGAGCCTGCACTTTGCGGCTGGAAAGATACTCGTGCGCATGCGCAACCGCCTGCGCCGACGCCGCAGCTGCTTCATACGGTCGCTTCAAATCAGTCTTCCCGGTGACTGCCCAATATTTGAACCCGGTATATCCCCTCTCCACTCCACTTAAATGCGGAGCCAGATAGCCAGTATCGAGATCATAGCCAATATCGCGGTAGAAATCCCGATACACCGGATGTGCCGGATAGCCTTCAGTTTCAGACCATACTGCTTTTGTCGCGCCTGCGTCCCGAATGAAGGCTGCAAGACCCGCTGGCGTCATGACAGGCGAAAACGAACCATAGAACGGCAAGGGCGAACCAAGCAAGGCGCCTTTTGTCGTTACAATAGAATAATTGATATTGTATGCCCGGAGTCGCGGCGCAAGCCCCTTATACCACCCAAGCTGTGGCAGCCAGAAACCTGCAGGGTTTTTCCCGAACTCCGACCGGTGCGCGATGATCGCAGTCTCAATCTGCGCATTGATCACTTCCGGAATGTCCGAATACAGCGGCAAAAAGGCATGGGTAGCCGCAGTCGTCATCAGCTCGATATACCCTTTTTTGGAATAGTAATCGAATGCCCGTATGATATTGCGCCCGTGGAGGTTTTCGAATTCATCGCGGCTTCGGCGATACATTTCATAGTACATATCCGCGAGCGGCGCAAAGACCACATCGCCGCCAAGCCTCCGCTTTTCCTTGAGCGCAAGCTCGATCTGGCTGTCGAGATACGCTACATACCGATCGCAAAGAAGCGGATCTGAGAGCATCGAAAGAAGCGTCGGAGAAAATACCATGCCCAGCTTGAATGGCACACCCTCCAGCTCAAGCTTGCGAAACATCCGGAGCAGCGGCAGATAAGTTTCCGAAATAACCTCGAAAAGCCATCGCTCCTCGTAGAATTGGGCATACTGCGGCTTTCGGACAAATGGCAAGTGAGCATTGAGCACCAGCGCGATCGAGGGGGAGTGCTTCATGATGGTCACTCTCCATCCATATTCAGAATGCGCAAGGAATTCTCTTCCCTGGGCTCGATCAGGTTGAGATCTTCCGATCCTGAAAGTATAAGCAAGCTTTTGGTCATCTGCGGCAGCTTGGATGGCATGTCCATATATTGCGCCGGCATGCGCACAACATTCGAACGCGCAATGACTTTTGCTTTCTGGGTTTTTGCGATGCACAGGTCGATGCGATATGACCTCTTCGGATATGGCACGTTTATGTACCATTTCCGGTCATCGAAACTGACCGAAACATCGTAATGAAATGCTTTTTCGGAATCTGCGATTTCGCTTACGCGCAGCAGCAGTTTGGGCTCTTCGAATTCGGCCAGAATCTTCTCGCGCAAAGATTCCGCGATATCCCAATATGCAAAAATCCACAAGGGGTCGCGGACAATTGCGCTGATATAGGTTTCATTATAGTGATCCGGAATGACGATTTCTTCAGACTGGCTTGGAACAAATCCGTGACCTGCAAGCTTTTTTTCTTCCACATGCCCAGGCGTATCATGCGAAAATGCCTTTTCGGAAGTATCTTCCTCGAAGGCATCGATAATTTCCTCGATCAGAAATACCCGCTCCAGCTCGTCTGGCACGTAGATACCCATTTTTTCGGCCAGAAGTCTGAGTTCATCGTCCGAAAGCAAGGATAATTTTTCGGGATCCACAGCGCTATAGTGGGAGAGCAAGGCTCCGCTTGTCAATATCCGCACTGGCACGCGCGAATCGAGCCAGATCTGCCAATCAAGCCGAACCTTTGCGCTCCGCCGGGCTCTCCCTATAGCGCTGTATCATATGGCTTGTCAGGATAGCCCTGTTATCCTTCCTGTTGCGGTATCGATATCCATGCCAATATAGGCCGGTTTTGAAGGAAGCCCCGGCATTGTTGTAATCTCGCCTGTTATGGGGACAATGAAACCGGCGCCAGCTGACAGCCGCACTTCGCGAACAGGGAACTCAAACCCTTTCGGCGCGCCTTTCAGCGCTGGATCATGGGAAAGCGAATACTGGGTCTTTGCCATACAGATGGGGAAATTCCCGTACCCGAGGGCTGTGTACTTTTCCAGAGCTGCATTTGCTTCTGGCGTATACACGACAGATCCAGCCCCATAAATTTGCCTGGCAATAATCTCGATCTTGTCCTTGAGCGACATATCGAGCGGATACAGCAATTTCGGCTCATGTGGCATCGAGGCAGCCTTGTCCACTGCCATAGCGAGATCCGCAGCACCTTCGCCCCCCAGAGCCCAACTCTTTGAAATCACTGCATCGAATGCTCCAGCTTTGAGCGCAGCATCTTTTATAAGCGCATGCTCTGCTTCTGTATCTGTCGGAAAGGCGTTGATGGAAACCACCACCGGAAGGCCATATGTTCGAATAATTCTGATATGCTCTTCAAGATTGCAGAGCCCTTTCTGCAAAAGCTCAAGATTTTCCTGCGTGTACGAGGAAGCCAGGGGCTTTCCTGGCGTGACTTTCGGGCCGCCGCCATGCATTTTCAGGGCTCGCACCGTCGCAACGAGCACAACAGCATCGGGCATGAGCCCAGAAGCACGGCACTTGATGTCCATGAATTTTTCGAATCCCATATCAGAGCCGAAGCCTGACTCCGTCACGACATAGTCAGCAATCTGGCTCGCAATCAAATCTGCAACAATCGATGAATTGCCATGGGCTATGTTTGCAAACGGGCCTGCATGGACAAATGCGAGCTGTTCCTCCAAAGTCTGAAGCGCATTGGGCTTAAGCGCATCTTTCATGAGAATGGTCATCGCGCCTGCGACGCCTATGTCCTCTGTGGTTATAGCATTGCCGGACTTATCGAGCGCTACGACAATTCGCCCCAGCCGCTTTCGCAAATCATCGAGGCTGGTCGCAAGCGCAAGAACAGCCATCACTTCGCTGGCTACCGAGATATCGAATCCGGTTTCTCTCAGCGGGCCATTCTCGAGTCCGCCCATTCCTATGATAATGCTGCGGAGCGTGCGGTCATTCATGTCGACGACACGTCTCCAAAGCACTGCATAGGGATCAATATTGAGCTTCTTAAGGCCCAATTTTTCGAAGTAGGAATCCGACCACCGGCTTTCGTGGTACATTCTCGCATCAAGGGCTGCAGCGCAGAGGTTATGAGCTGCTGACACTGCATGGATATCGCCGGTCAAATGCAGATTGAAATCCGTCATCGGCACAATCTGGCTGTAGCCGCCGCCTGCCGCTCCGCCTTTTATTCCAAAGGTCGGCCCCATAGATGGCTGCCGAATTGTTGCGATCGATTTTTTTCCGATATACCCAAGGCCCTGAGCAAGGCCGATTGTCGTCGTCGTCTTTCCTTCACCAAGCGGCGTGGGCGTAATTGCGGTGACATCGATATATTTTGCCCGCTTCGCCTGTTTTGGCCGATCGGCCAGAAATTCCAGATGTATTTTTGCTTTGTCGACGCCATAATGCTCAAGATATTTCTCATCGAGGCTGTAGCGTGCTGCAATTTCGGAAATCGGCTGTATGTTCGCAGATTGTGCGATATCGACATCCTGCGGAACCGGATTGATGCGCTGAACAGACATAAAACCTCCTAGCTGAATACTTGCTGGTAATATTCAAATTTTACCATACAAATGTGCTGCTGACAACAAAGGCACCTGAACGACTCCTGCTTAGTATTGAGGGGGCCATCCGCCCAATGCCCCGACAACATTCGCCCGGATTCATCCAAGCCGAGGATTGAATCGTTCTGATAAAGAGTCGCCTATTATATTGAATGCAAGCACCGTAAGCGCAAGGCACAATCCCGGGTACATCGCCATCCATGGCGCCTGCGCCAGATAATTTCGCGCATCCTTGAGCATCAAGCCCCAACTTGCAGCTGGCGGCTGAGTCCCCACCCCCAAATACGAAAGCGAAGACTCGATAACCACCGCTTGCGCAAACGTAAGTGAGCATTGCACAATAACTTTGCCCATAATGTTCGGAATGATGTGCTTTACCACGATTTTTGCAGGAGGCGTGCCGAGCGCTCGCGCCGCTTCCACATAGCCTTCTGTTTTTACAGAAAGTGTCTCCGCGCGCACCAGCCGGGCAAAGACGGGGCTACTGATAACTCCCAATGCCACCATCACCTGCACAAGCCCGTATCCCATAAACGAAACAACCGTAATTGCGAGCAAAATCGTTGGAAACGAAAGAAGGCTATCCATGAGGAGCATAAGGACACTGTCGATATGCTTCGGCCCCATGCCTGCCAATAATCCCACCAATCCCCCAAGAGAAAACGCGATCGACACTGCTACCAGGCCGACAATGAGTGCCGATCTTGCCCCGTAGAGAAGCCTTGTGAGAATATCCCTGCCCAGATTATCGGTTCCCAGCAGATTCTCTAGGCTCGGAGCATGGAAACGCCTGTCGAGATATTGCTCAGAAGGACTATATGGCGACAGCAAAGGCGCCGCAATCGCAGCTGCTACGAGCATCAACAGATACAGGGCTGCGAGTGAAAACACTATTTTCTGCGATCTGCGGGCTATCATATCTTATTTCAGTTCCGTCCATCTGAAATCGAAGGTATCGAGATTCGGCGTCATCCGGAAATCGACGACATTCGATCGGGTTCCAACATAGCGATAGGATGTCCCGAGATATACAAAGGGCACTTCTTTCGCCATGATCTCGAGCACTTCGGTGTAGAGTTTCTTGCGCGCAGCAAAATCGGAAATGGCAGCTGCCTCTTTGATCTTCTGTGCTGCTGTCGCATTGATCCATTTGACATATTTCCCCGTGCCATAGCCCGCAAGTGTACCGTCTGGATCGAGCTTTCCAGTATGCCCAATTACCGTAAAATCATAGTTACCGCCGTTATAGACGCTCGAAAGCCATGTAGACCAATCGACGAGCTGCAGCTTTACATGCATGCCAACTTTTTCAAGCATCTGCTGGATAAGTTCGGCTGCTTTTACATGCAGCGGATAATTTTGCGGCACCGTTATAGTGAATTCCCTCGTATCGACACCAGCCGCTTTCAATAGCTGCCTGGCTTTATCCGGATTGTACGGGTAAAGATACGAAAAATCAGTGTAGTATGCATTCCCCGTATCAAGGAAGGTAGAGCCAACCTTGCCTCCGCCATACGCGACATCGAGCACAACCTGCTTATCGATCGCATAGTTTACCGCTTGCCGGACGCGCAGATCGTTAAGCGGCTCGCGCGAGCAATTCATCGCCATCACCATAATAAGAGACGTCAATTCTTTTTTGATCGAGACTTTCGGATTCGAGCTGAATAGCGGCAGGTCTTCGGGGTCAATGAATTCGACCGCATCGATCACCCCAGCGCTCAGGCCCTGTACCTGCACTGCCCGCTCCGGAATGATCTGGAATTCGACTTTCGCGAGCTTCGGAAGACCTTTCATCCAGTATGTATCATTGCGGACCATTGTAATTTTATTGTCCCGAATCCATTTTTCAAATTTGAATGGCCCCGTCCCCACAGGCTCTGCGCCAAAATTGTGTCCCGATGCAATGAGGCCCGAGGGAAGGATTGCGCCCCATCCTGAGGCAAGGCTTGCAAGGAGCGGCGCATATGGCTGCGAGAGTACGATCACAACAGTAGCGGCATCCGGAGTTCTGATCTCCTTGATCGCTGCAAATTCACTTCGTTTGGGCGATGCTGTCGCTTCATCCTTGATTCGCTCGAGGCTCGCTCTTACATCTTTTGAGGTAAATGGCTGGCCGTTGTGAAAGACCACATTACGTCTGAGCTTGAATGTCCAGATCAAGCCATCAGGCGAGACTGTCCAGCTCTCCGCAAGAGCCGGAACAATCGTGCCGTCAGTATTGGGCTCTACAAGAGTATCATAAAAGCTCTTGACTACCTGAAATGTAAGTGTGCCCGCAGTTTTTTGCGGATCGAGCGTGTCAGGATTACCTGAAAGCCCAAACACCAAAGTCCCCTTGGTTTGCGCAACTACAAGACTTGCTGCAGAAAAAGCAAATAATATACAAAGACTGGCTATTCTTGGCACCTTTTTCATGTCGTTCTTTCGATTCCTTCCGGCTCTTGGCCGGCAGAGTTTTTATAGCAGGACACAACGTGCCCTTTTGAGAGCTCACGCAAAAGCGGAGCGCTGTTTTTGCATTCAGAATCTCCCTGCGCACAGTATGGATAATAAGGGCAAGCGTCCGAGGCAACAAGATTGGCGCTAGAAGATGCGAATATTTCTTTTTCTTTGTCAGGCTCTGTATCAGGCTGTTTATACAGACTTTCTTCAGAATATGCAAACCCAGATGCTTCTGTGCCTCCAGGTATCGAAGCCAGAAGCCTGCGCGTATAGGGGTGCCCAGGATGAGCAAGGAGAGCCTCAGTCGGAGCCTGTTCCACAATTCTGCCGCCGAACATCACGGCAACCACATCGCACATATAGGAAACAAGATTCAGATCATGCGAAATGAATAAATAGGTAAGGTTCAAGTCTTTTTTCAAATCCATGAGAAGATTGATTATCTGGGCCTGAATCGAAACATCGAGATTTGAAACAGGTTCATCCAGAATGAGAAATTCAGGATCCATCGTGAGCGCCCGGGCGATGACGATTCGCTGCCGCTGCCCTGTTGAAAATTCATGCGGAAAGCGCCGAGAATACGTACTGCTTATTCCAACCCGATCGAGCAACTCGCGTATTTTTTTATCTCGCCTTGCTTTATCCACGCCAATGTTGATAAGCCCCTCGGACAGGCTGTCGTAGACGGTCATTCGCGGATCGAGTGCGGTATGTGGGTCCTGGAATATGATTTGCATGCGCTTTCTGTACTTCCTCAGCATAGGTGGCTTGAGAGAACCGAGTTCGACTCCGTCAAACAGCACGCTCCCTGAAGTAGGAGGATCCAGATACAGAATCGCTCGCGCAAGCGTCGTTTTGCCGCATCCCGATTCTCCTACAAGCCCGAAAATACGCCCTCGTTCTATTTCAATAGAAACATTGTCGACGGCTCTGAAACCATGCCTCTCCCCCTCCACGCCTCTTCCCCGGTGGATTTTTACAATATTGCGGCATTGCATTAGAGATTCCATGATTTCCCCGCAAAATGGCATGCAGCCAGATGCCCCTTCTCGTGCTCGACAAGCTCAGGAGTTAAGGAAAAACACCGCTGTTCCGCAAGGGGGCACCGAGGAGCAAACAGACAGCCTTCGGGCGTGCTGGTCGTATCGAGCACTTGCCCAGGAATAGTCGCAAGCTTCCGCCCCCGATGCCGCGCATCAGGAATAGACAGCATAAGAAGGCGAGTATACGGATGCATTGGCTTATTGAAAAGACTTTCTTTGCCTGCTGATTCGACAATTTTTCCTGCATAGATGACGGATATGCGATCTGCAATTTCTCTGATGACACCGAGGTCGTGCGATATAAAAAGCACTCCCATGTTTTCGATATTTTTAAGCGTGCGGATCAATTTCAGAATCTGCTTTTGAAGCGTGACATCGAGCGCAGTTGTCGGCTCGTCGGCAATCAGGAAATCGGGGTTGCAGGAAATAGCAATAGCAATCATTGCCCTCTGCTTCATTCCGCTTGAGAGTTCGTGAGGATATGCATCAAGAACTCTTCCATCGCGGCCAAGACCCACAAGCTTCAGTAGCTCGCGCGCTCTGGCCCTGGCCGCCACCTTGCTCAACCCCATATGCAGCATCACCATCTCTTCGATTTGTCCGCCAATTTTGAAGGCTGGGTTGAGATATTTTGCTGGCTCCTGAAATACCATCGAAATTGCGCGGCCTCGATAGGTACGCAGCTCGTCCTCGGGCATCAACAGCAAGTTCTTGCCTTTATAGAATACGCTTCCTGAAATGATTTCTGCGGAAGGCCGGGGCAAAAGGCCCATAATGCTGGTGGCAGTTACTGTCTTTCCTGAACCGGATTCGCCGACAAGCCCATGTATTTCATCTTTATAAAAAGAAATATCTATCCCTCTCAGCGCATGGACACTCTTTCCTCTATGAGAAAAGCGAACGTTGAGGTTTTCGATTTTCAGCAATGGCCCAGATTCATCCATCTATTCCAGCCTTATTTTCGGGTTGACCACGCTATACAGCACATCCGCAGCAAAATTCACAAGGGAGAACACAATAGCGATAAACACCACCCCTCCCTGGATAAGCGGAAAATCCCGTTGATAGATCGCATACAGAAACAACCTGCCCAGTCCGGGCAAGGAAAAAACCTGTTCGATAATAATCGCGCCGCCGAGCATATATCCAAATTCAATGCCCGCTACAGTGATAATCGGCAATAACGCATTCTTGAGCGCATGTTTGTACTTTATCATACGGTCGGTAAGGCCTTTTGCCTTTGCAGCGATGATATATTCCTTCGAAAGTTCTTCAGACATCGATGCCCGCGTATGACGCAGAAGAATAGCAGCACGCGCAAAGCCCAGCGAAAATGCAGGAAGCACAAGACTGGCCAATGTCTCCGCGCCGAAGAGCGGGAATATCGGAATCTTTACAGCAAACACCAGCAAAAGAAAAATCCCGAGCCAGAAACTCGGAATTGCCATGCCGAGCTGAGACATCACCAACCCCACATAGTCCCATGCCGACCAGGGCTTTACTGCTGACAGTATGCCAATCGGAATTGCGATAACAGTGCCGATCACCATTCCGAGCACTGCCAGCGCCAGCGTGAGCGGAAAGCGCTGCAGAATTAATGCGGTGACAGGCTCCTCCGATATCATTGAATTGCCGAAATCGAGATGTGCAACCTTCCAAAGAAAATCGAAATATTGCGCAGAGAGGGGCTTGTCCGTCCCGAGTTTCGCACGGATTGCCGCAATATCCGATGGCGTTGCATCTATACCTGCAATAAGCAGAGCGGGGTCGCCAGGAATGACGCGGATCACAAAGAATACAATTGTCGAAATAAGAAGCACAGTGAGAACAAGCCGCAAAAGCCGCTTTGCTATGAACCGCGCAAGATCCATCACCCGCTCCGTCTCGCCATTATTGCATCCCTCGACATGCATCTATAAGATACAAAAATTATGAGAAATTCGTTTCAAGCTTGTTAAATTACTGCAAATTTGCATCAGAAATCTCGATATGAGCAGCCTCCGCCCGCTGTTTCGACTTTTTCCGGCGCGGGCTTCGTTTGCGGCGCTTAGGTACCGGGGGTGCGGGCATGAGGCTGTCTTCCTGCAATACCCATTCCATTGCTTCCTCCAGCGCGACTCGAGGCAGGTTGAGAGGCGCAAGGAATTCCCGGATATCGGCAAACGCCGCCTGCCTGAAAGCAGGAGGCTCTTTGGGCACATCCTCGCGCCTGGCGAAATCTCTTAGCCGCTGCCGAACAAACCAGGCGACAAATGGAGAAATAAGCCGCCTGTCGGTCTGTACAATTTCTGCAGCGCTCGCATTGTTCAACAGCGAAGCATCTTCGGGCGTTCGGGCAAGAGCATCGAGCGATTCGAGATGCTGAAAAAAGGTATCCTTGAAGTCCTTGCTGCGCCGCAAAGAATTCGACACTTCGGGCAAGAAATACTGGAGAAGCTTGTAACGGTCCAGCCATTGGATAATAATCGCCGATTTGCCCGATGCAATGATTTTGTAGAATTCCTCAGCGAGCCGCGATGAACTCACTTCCTTCAGCAGGGCAGCATCGCGGTGGATCGCAAATCTGAGGGCGAATGAAAATGAAAAATTATTGACCGCAGCATATTTTACACCGCGGATCATCCTCACGGGGTCTTCGCGGAATATTTTTTCGAGCGGAATGATGGCCTTGAGACGGTTCGCACGCAGATCCTCAAGCCCGCCGAGAAAATCTAGAAGCTCGAATGTCAAAGGATCGTAATACAGCGCATTGATGGTAAAATCGCGGCGCTGGACATCTTCATCGATTGTGCCGTATTCGTTGCCGATTGTCCCTGTAGAAAGCGAACGGAACGTGCTGACCTCGAAAATTTTATGATTTGCATAGATATGCACTAGTTTGAAACGGCGCCCGATGATTCGCGAATTGCTGAAAATTTTCCGGATTCGGTTCGGGAGCGCGTCGGTGACGATATCAAAATCCTTGGGACGCTTTCCCAGAAGAAGATCTCTGACTGCGCCTCCAACGATATAGGCAGTAAAGCCATGCGATACAAGCCTTTTCACAATAGCCGAAGCATCGCGATCGACAAGTGAAGGATCGATGTTGTGTTCGGTGTTGTCGTATACTCTGGCTTTGGCCTGAAGGCCGCCTTTTGTATTACGGAAGTATCGGATTCTCACAAAGCTGCTCCACTGTGCACTCCGATACACTACAGAAAATCAGCGAATGTGTCGAGAGAACCAGTTGGCAATATCGTTCAGAACCTCCATTCTGTTGATCTCGTTGATCGATTCATGCCTTCCGCCCTCGTAACATTTCGTTTCAAAATCGATAATGCCAAGCGAACGGAACTGCTGCGCAAGCTTCTCGCAGCCTGCTTGCATGCCAATCACGGGATCGGCTGAACCGCAGAAAAGGAAAAGCGGCAGAGTCGGCGGGATGCTCTCAAGGAAACCCTCCCCATACACTTTCCGCAGACCATGGATGAGGTCGCGATAAAAGCCATAGGTACATATGAAATTGCATTTGGGGTCTGCAATGTACGCATCGACAATGGAGGCATCGCGAGTAAGCCAGTCGAAACGGGTGCGCGCGTTGGGAACAGTCTTTGCATAATCCCCGAATGTCATCTGATTCGCCAGTTTTGCAGGCGCATGGAGTCCTCGAATGGCAGCGCCAATACTGACAATCAGCCCACCAATTTTATCCAGCAAAGGATTCGGCTGAGCCGGGGGCGCCGACAGAACCGCGCCATCGAAATACTTGCCATTCACTGCAATGAGCGCCATGCCGACAAGCGCACCAAACGAATGGCCAAAGTAAAAAAGCGGCAAGCCGCCCATCTCTTTCGATGCATAATCACCGAGCTCGACAAGATCCTGAACCACGCGCTCAAATCCATCGGAATCTGCTAAATACCCTTTATTCACATCCGGGTCGGTGTCGCCATGCCCTCTGAGATCGGGAATCCAGCAGGATATCCCGATCGGAGTAAGCGCTTCAGCAAGAGGTATAAAGCGCTCTTTGTGATCATTCATGCCGTGGCCAATAAGGACAACCGCTTTCGGCTTTTCCTTAGAATCGTATCTGAGATAGGCCAGCTCCTTGCCGTCGCTCGCCTGGAATTTTTTCATAACAGACCCCCAGCTTGAATGAACGTTCACTATAATTATCGGCAAAAGTTAATATTTTCAATCAAGAATTATTATACGCAACGGGGCAGATGTAAAGACCATATTTCGGACTGATCATATAATGCGGCATTGCAGACTGTGCCAGCCTGCAGATCTAGAAAAATCCGCAATAGCATTCTAGTATAAAGCCATGAATGTATTCTCGATGGAGGCGCTTCTCTGATTGTCCTACCTAGTGCACATGTCCGCAGAACACTTGCAATCGGCAGGAAAATCGGCGCTGCTGCACCGGAAAGTGCTGTCATTGCATTCAGAGGGGATCTTGGAGCCGGAAAAACCACGCTTTCCAAAGGCATTGCCCAGGGACTCGGGATCAAAGAAGCGATTATCTCCCCGACCTATACCATCATATCCGAATACGACGGCAGACTTCACCTTGTGCATATCGATGCATATCGCCTTGCAGATGAAGAAGAATTTTTTCAGACCGGCGGTGAAGAGCTCCTGGGCGCTCCAGGAACGCTCAGCCTCATCGAATGGAGCGAGCGCATCGCACATATTCTGCCGCCAGAGAGCCAGATCATCACCATCACGGTCGAAGAGAATGGAGCACGCCTTATAATGCTCGAAGGCGACTGGATCGAGGCGTTGCGCTGGGGCCATTTTACCATTCCTGCATGCAAGGAGACTTCATTATGACCATCTTGGCTATCGATACAAGCACGCCAATTCTCAAAATCGGCGTATATAAAGGTCGCCTTATCCAAGCGACTATTGTGCAGCCTCCGCTGACGCATGCAGAACAGATAATCCCGGCTATTGAGGAAACGTTTCGCAAAGCTGGCATCGTGCCTGCGAATGCTGGACTGATTGCGGTGGCAGGAGGACCAGGCTCGTTTACTGGCCTGCGCATTGGCATCGCAACGGCAAAAGGGCTATCGCTCGCGCTCGGAATCCCTCTTGTTCTGGTGCCCACTCTCGATATCTACGGTTTTGCATGGCGCGAGATGGGCGGGATTGTCGTTCCTGTCATCGACGCACGCAAACACCGCATCTACTGCGCTCGGTACAGCCATGGACAGAATATGGGCGAATTGATGGACATCGAGCCTGACCAACTTCTTCCGAAAATAGATGCTGAAGAGGAAGTGCATTTTATAGGCCCTGATGCGGATCTTCTCGAATCGATCTGCCTCGAGAGGCCGGGGTGGATAATCCACGAGCCCGACGCAGAAAAGGAAGTTGCCGCGATTGCTGAACTAGGCTTGCGCATTTTCGAAGAAAAAGGCCCTGCAGACGACGCAGCAAGGCCAATGTACCTCCGCGAGCCGGAAATTGGCATACCGCTGGCGCGCTAGCTGCCGGCCGCTCTCTCAAAGCTCCTTGATATATGCCCGATTCCGCTTGTGCTGGCGCTTAGGATAATCCTTCCAGATACTCTGGACCTTGACATTGTCCTCGAGCTCGAGGTTGGTCTCGGCGTATTCGACGCCTGCTTCCAGAGCAGAACGCTGGAATGCATTCATCACAATCGCCAATACACCGCGCGCTTGATATTCAGGCTTTACAGAAACCAGATACAGATCCAGCACTTTCGGATGCTTCAAGGCCTGGAGAATATAATACCATCCGAATGGGAAAAGCCTTCCTCGCGACTTGTAGAAAGCTTCAGAAAGGCTTGGCATCGAAATGCCGAAACCTATCAGATGCTCCTCTTCATCCACGAGAATCTTGGTGAAACGAGGCTCCACAAAGCCGAGGTATTGCTTGATATAGGTCTCGACCTGGCGCTCTGTGAGAGGAGTTGTGCCATAGAGGCCGCTGTAAGTTTCATCGATGAGTTTGAAAAGCTCTTTGCCAAATTTCTGGACGATAACGCGCTTGTCTGTCCATTCATACAGATGGACGCCCGAACGCTTGGCAAGCAACTCGGTAACGCGCTGAACCTTTTCGGGAATCTCTTTTGGCGTGAATATTTGATACTGAAGCCAATCGATGTCCTTGCGGTATCCAAGCGCTTCGAGGTGTTTCGGATAGTATGGATAATTGTAGATTGTCGCAAGCGTGGCCATTTGGTCGAAGCCCTCAACCAGCATGCCCTCGCGATCGAGATCGGTAAAGCCCAAAGGCCCATGGACCGCTTTCATACCCTTCGATGCTGCCCATCGCTCGACTGTCTCCAGAAGCGACTTCGATACTTCAGGGTCATCGATAAAATCGATCCAGCCGAACCGCGCGTATTTGTTGCCCCACTTTTCGATGTAGCGATGGTTGATAATGCCCGCGATGCGCCCGGCAATGCGGCCGTCTTTCCACGCGGTCCAATATTCGGCCTCACAGAATTCGAAAGCGGGGTTCTTGTCCTTTCTGAGTGTCCGCATCTCGTCAAGGCGCGGGGCAGGCACATAGTTGGGTTCATCCCAATACAGGCGCACAGGAAAATCGATAAACTGCCGCAGGTCTTTGCCCGACTCCACTTTTCTGATTTCAACCGCCATGTTCGCCCCCAATTTCAACTTTCCATTCCTGAATGAACAGTTCATACGCCGCGATCGTCGCCTGCGACACGATGTCGCCAAGCTCGCCGCGCCCGAGCCAATCATTGCCATCGAGAATATAGAGGTGCGAAAGCTGGCGCTCTGCATCCTCGATCGAAAATACCGGATCCACTTCGCGGCGGCGCTTAAGGCCGGTCAGCGTCCCCTCGAAAATTTCCTGATACTTGATTTCATGCCATTCAGCCATTCGTACCTCAATAATCAATTATAGACGGAGGTACAGAAAACACTCAAGGTATTGACCAACGAGGCAATTTTGCGATATACAACCACCTGCACGGCGGGGTAGCTCAGTTGGCAGAGCAAGCGGCTCATATCCGCTGGGTCGTGGGTTCAATCCCCTCCCCCGCTAGAAAAAGGCCTCGGAAATCGGGGCCTTTTTTATTTCAGAGCTGGCCGAGCGCTCTTTCCAGGTCCTGAACAAGCAGACTCGCATCCTCCAGACCGATATGCAGGCGGATGAGGTTCAGGCGGTCCGCGGGGACAGAGCCCGCGTAATGCGCAGCCTCGGGGAAGACAAGGCTTTCGTAGCCGCCCCAGCTCACTGCCCGCTTGAACAGCGAAAGCGAATCGACAAAACGCGCCACATCTTCGACGCTATGTGTCTTGAGCCTGAACGAGAAGAGCCCGGAGCCGCCTCTGAAAAGCTTCTGCGCGAGTTCGTGTTGCGGATGGGATGCGAGCATCGGATAGTTTACGCTCGCGACTCGCAGGTGGTTCTCGAGAAACTGCGCGACAGCAAGGGCGCTTCGGTAATGCACGGGCATACGGATATGCAACGTCCGCATACCCCGCATCACAAGCCATGCCATGAATGGATCCGCCACAGCTCCCATCTGGAGTGATTCTTGCCAAACAATATGATCAATATCTTCAGCCTTGCCGACAATGACCCCGCCAATGATGTCGCTGTTGCCGCCCAGGTATTTGCTCAGCGAATGGACGACGAGGTCCACACCGAAATCGATTGGGTTGCAGAAAATGGGTGTGGCCCAGCTGTTGTCCATGATTGTGCGGATTCCGTGCGCTTTTGCAATTGCTGTTATGGCAGGAATATCCTGGATGAAAAAGGTGAGGGATGTCGGGCTTTCGAGATAAATGATTCTGGTTTCGGGGCGAATGGCGCGCTCAATGTCCTCGGTGCGTGTGCCATCAACGATGGTGTGCGAAACGCCAAAGCGTTCGAGATATATGAGGAGGCGTTGCATCCAGCCATAGCTGTCGGCTACACAGATGATGTGGTCGCCCTGCCTGACAAAAGCCATGACTGCATTGGAAATCGCTGCGACCCCTGCGCCAAGGAGTTTTGCCTTTTCTCCATGTTCGAGGGCGGCAATCTTGGACTCGACAAGGTTCACCGTCGGGTTGTTGCCTCGCGTGTACAGGCAGCTGCCTACCTCATCTTCAAGCGCGGCTTTGAGCTCGACGAAGCTGGAAAAGCAGAAATTCGATGTCTGGAAGATGGGAGGGCTCACAGCGTGCTCAGAAAGTGCATCTTCGTTCATGTGATGGAGGATATATGAAACATCGATCGGATTGAGGGGAATATCGGTTTGCCGAATGGTGGCGGATTTGTGCAGCATGGCAGTTCCTTTGATGCAATACTAATTGACGCAGCCATTTCTTGAAACTATACTTTTGTATAGTATATGGACCGTCTGGAGACCCTTCGCATTCTCTCGCAGGCTGCGGATTGGGATGCCGCCGCGCCGAGCACACGCATCGAACAATCTTCTTGCGCGCCGCTCGATTCAGCACACACCAAAGCTCCTTCCTGCCCTGCATCAGAGCCGTCTCGAGCCGGCTCTTCCTCGCCGCCAGATCCTGCTGTCCGCGAAGACGCAGCCTATGGCATCAGCAGAGTCAAGCGCCTTGGCGGGGGCAGTGTCCCCATTCTCAAAGTCCTGCTCTCCAATGCATGCTCATACAATTGCGCCTATTGCGTAAACCGCCGCTCTTCCAATGTTCGCCGCGCATCCTTTCAGCCCGAGGAGCTGGCGCGCACTGTTTCGGATTTCGATGCCCGTGGACGCATCCATGGAGCTTTTATATCTTCCGGCGTACTGGGAACCCCCGATGAAACGATGGAGCGGCTTATCTGGACAGCACGGACGCTCCGCGAGCGGTACGGGTATCAGGGATATCTTCATCTGAAAGTCATTCCCGGCGCCTCACCGGACCTTGTGCGCCTTGCCATGCGCTATGCAACGCGAGTATCAGTCAATATCGAACTGCCAAGCGAAGAAAGCCTTGTGCGGATTGCCCCTGACAAGAGCCCTGACGCGATCCTCTCGCCAATGAGCCTGATTGCTGAGCATATGAGAGAATTGCAGCTGAACAAGGCGGACAAGCCTGCCAGCGATTCTCTCTCGCCCCTTGCCGCTTCGCCCCTGACCGCGGGCCAGACAACACAGATGATCGTCGGCGCAAGCCCCGAACCCGATTCGACCATTCTTGCGCTTGCCCATCATCTCTACCAGAGCTTCAATGTTCGTCGCGTATACTATTCCGCGTTCCGCCCGGAGGGGACAGACCCTTCGCTGCCCCACCCCGCCGCTCCTCCCTATACCCGCGAATTCAGACTGTATCAGGCAGATATGCTCTTCCGCTGGTACGGATTCGAGCCGGACGAGCTTTTCGAGCAGAGCGAATATCTCGATGAAGATCTCGATCCGAAGGCTGCATGGGCACTGCGCCACCCCGGGCTCTTCCCTGTCGAACTTATGACAGCAGATTTTTTGCAACTGGTTCGGGTGCCGGGCATCGGGCCCACCGCTGCCCGCCGCATTCTCGAAGCTCGCAAGAAAGGAGGCCTGGATTTTCAGCACCTGCAAAAAATGCGCATCCGCCTCAGAAACGCAGCCTGGTTCATCACGCTCCGCGGCAAAACGCCGTTCATGGAAGCGGGCTTTGATGCTTTCCTGCCAGATGATCCCGGTTTTGGCGTGTTTGCTCCCGGCTTCGCTGTTTTCCGCGCCCTTGGTCATCCTGAAATCCTGCGCGAAATCATCAAGGATAAAAAGCCGCCGGCGCCTCCGACTCAGCAGGAGCTGGATTTTCTTTCCTGATTTATCGCTTTTTTATTGACTTCGCCCTGCGAATACAGACGTCGAGAATGGCGACGCCCAGCTCGCCGATGGCATGGCACATGCGCGCGTCTTCATCGCGGATGGCGTGGGCTTCCTGGCGGAGGGCGGCAATGCCAATTGCCGACGCCCCGGCTCTGCCCTCTCCTGACATTTCCTAAAAATTCGTCTATACTCTTCTCATGTCAGATTCCATGACTATCCCCAAGCCGTCCTGGCTCAAGGTGCAGCTTCCCCATGGCAGAGAATGGCGCCATGTCGAGGAAGTGCTCGCATCCAAGGGTTTACACACTGTTTGCGACGAAGCGCGCTGCCCGAACAAAGGCGAATGCTGGGGCGCCGGTACCGCCACCTTCATGATAATGGGCGACACCTGCACGCGCGGTTGCCGCTTCTGCGCCGTAAAAACCGCCCACCAGGGACAGCCGCTCGACCCCGCTGAACCATTGCATCTTGCAGAAGCCGTCAAGGTTCTCGGCCTCAAATACGCAGTGATCACCTCCGTGGACCGCGACGACCTTCCGGACCGGGGAGCTGCGCATTTTGCGGCATGCATCCGCGCGATCCGCGAACTGAGCGCCGGGACGCTGGTCGAAGTGCTCATCCCTGACTACGTGGGGACAGAGCTTTCGACAGTGCTGGATGCCAAGCCCGATGTCCTTGCGCACAATGTCGAGACAGTGCGCCGTCTGCAATCCGTCCGCGACCGGCGCGCATCATTCGACAAGAGCCTGCAGACCCTCCGCGAAGCCTATGCAGCGGGCATTCCGACTAAATCGAGCCTGCTTCTCGGCCTTGGCGAAACCGAGGACGAGGTGCTCGATGCGCTGCGAGAACTTCGCTCAGCTGGCGTATCCATTGTTGTCATGGGGCAGTACTTGAGGCCGACGCCCCAGGAAATACCTGTTACCGAATACATTACCCCCACCCGCTTTGCGGAATATGCCGAAAAAGCGCGGGCTCTCGGTTTTGCGTCGGTTATCTCGGCGCCCTTCGCGCGGACGAGCTACCATGCGCGCGAGGCGTGGGGTGCTGTGGACAACCCGGCGCGGAAAACTGGCTCCGGGCCACGGCGCGGGCACGAGGCTGAAACTGAGGGCAATACTCAAGGCGGTTTAATATCATGAAACTCGAGCTTATTGGAAAACCCGGGGGCTGCAAGCTTTTGCGCATGACGCTCGAAGTGGAGCCTCCCCTCTCTCCCGCTTCGCGCCTGCAAAGAATTTCGATCCGCGGCGATTTCTTTGCCGTGCCGGAAGAAGCCTTCGAGGAGGTTGAGCACGAACTTGAGGGTATCGCGCTTGCTGAGCTCGGCGCGCGCTTCGATGCTCTTGTGCTCGAAAAAGGCATTCAGTGTGCGGGAATCGGAGGGGCGGGCCTGGCTGAGCTCGTGCAGAACCTGCTTGTGCAAAAGGAACAGCAACATGGCACATGAATTCAGACTTCTCGAAACCGGTTTTCATACAGCGGCATTCAATATGGGCCTCGATGAGGCGCTTCTGGGCTCAGTTGCGGAAGGCAAAAGCCTGCCCACCCTGCGTTTCTACGGATGGAAGCCGCCTGCAGTCTCCATTGGCTATTTCCAGGGCCTGCATGAAGAGGTCGACGTCGACGCCTGCCGTGCTGCAGGCGTCGACGTGGTCCGGAGAATCACCGGCGGGGGCGCGGTATTTCATCATTATGAAGTGACGTACAGCATCGTTGTACCGCTTTCGCATCAGCTTGCGCGTCCCAACATCCTCGATTCGTACCGCCTGCTGCTGGGCGGCATTATCGATGGTCTTGCCCTTCTCGGCATCGAAGCCGAATTTGCGCCCATCAATGACATCGTCACTGGTGGAAAGAAAATTTCCGGCAACGCGCAAACGCGCAAGCGCGGCTGCATACTCCAGCATGGCACCATTCTCCTCGATGTCGAAGTGGATCTCATGTTCAGCCTGCTCAAGGTTCCCCAAGAAAAGGCCAGAGGCAAGCTCATCGAAGATGTCAAGGAGCGCGTGACCAGTGTGCAGCACTTTTTTAAAAATCGGGGTCAGACCCCAAAATTTAAACTTTTGTATGAAGAGACAGTTGCCGCACTAAAACAAGGGTTTGCGAGCGCCCTTGACCTTTCGCTGGTCGGCTCCAGCCCGGACGAAGCAGAATTAGCGGAAGCCCAGCGCCTTGCCAATGAAAAATTCGCCTCCCGGCATTGGACTGAGCTGCGCTAACGCCTGATCCAGCGGGCCCGGCCCTGTACTGCCCACTGGAAAAATCGGCCCGCACCGCGCCTTCTTTTGATTTTTCTGCTTTTATCTTTTACAATTACCGATAGATATAGAGAGGGGCTTTCTGTTCAAGGATTTGCTGTGTCGCTGGAGGCAAGCCCACCCAGGGGAGGTCTCAGATGTTGACCGCTCTCTTCCAGAATATCACGATTCTCATTTCCATATCGGTGCTCTACCACTTCATTTCCCGATCGCTCAAGGGTACACCGTGGGCGGTATCAGTACTCAACGGAGTCCTGCTTGGCGTCACGGCGATTCTTACCATGCTTACTCCGTTTGAAATTGAAAAGGGTCTCTTTTACGATGCGCGCAGCATAGTGATCGGCATTGCGGGGTTTTTCGGAGGCCCCTTGACTGCTGGGATTGCTGCTGCAATCGCTCTCGCATATCGCATCCCGCGGGGTGGAGCAGGCGTTGTTCCGGGCTCGCTTTCGATTGTCTTTCCCGCAATTCTTTCAATAATCGCATGGCAGAGACGCCAGCGCTATCCCACAAACCCACAGGGGCGCAAGCCACACATGGTGCTCGAGACATGGTTTCTGGGTTTTCTTATCCACGCAAGCGTGGTGCTCGCTCAGCTGGCGCTGCCTGGCGGCAGATGGCACCAAGTCATTCCGCTTATGCTATTCCCCTTTCTTGTCGTATTTCCCCTTTTGCCTTCTGTTCTTTGATAACGAACGCATCGCAAAGGCAGCGCTGGACCTTGCCGAATCCGAAGCGCGGTATCGAAGCCTTTTCGAAAATCACCATACCGTCATGCTCATCATCGATTCATCCACCGGCCGGATTATCGACGCAAACCCCGCCGCTGTCGAATTCTACGGCTGGGATCGCGCCACGCTCACCAGCATGCGCATCCAGGATATCAATACATTGAGCCCGGAAGAAGTCGAAGCGGAAATGGCGTGGGCACGCACGCGCGACAAAAATGTGTTCTATTTCAAACACCGGCGCGCGAACGCCGACCCCATTGATGTTGAAGTATACAGCGGGCCTATTACTATCCAAGGCAAAGAGCTTTTATACTCGATAGTGCATGACAATTCGCAGCGCATCCGCGCCGAACGGGAACTTCAAGCCCTCACACAGAGCCTTGAGCAGCAAGTCCTGGATCGCACAGTGCTCCTCGAAGCGCAGACCCGCCGCCTGCAGGAATTGAACAAGGAGTACGAAGCGTTTGCGTATTCCGTTTCGCATGACCTTCGTGCCCCCTTGCGCGCGATCGCCGGCTTTTCGGCCATTCTCGGCGAATCTTTGCAAGCGCAAGGCATCCTAAAGCCCGCCCTGAATCAGAAAAGCACAGGCGCGAAAGCGAATACCTTCCAGGCGCCTGACTTTGCCCACATTCTCGATCGGATTCAGTCAAACGTCTCCCGTATGCAACAGCTCATCGACGACATGCTCATGCTTTCGCGCGCAGGAACGAGAAAAATGAATCCTCAGCCCATCGATTTCACCCAGATGGCGCGCGAGATCCTAGGCGAGCTGACCGAGCAACAGAAAGGCCGGCATTTCGAATGCACCGTCCAGGACGGGATGACGACAATCGCCGACCCCGACCTTGCCCGAATCCTTCTTGTCAACCTGATCTCAAATGCCGTAAAATTCACGAAAGATCGCGATATAGCACATATCGAAGTTGGGGCTGAGCAAAATAGCGACGCGCCCCGCTTTTTCGTGCGCGACAATGGTGTCGGATTCGATGTTGCAGCCGCTGGAGAGAGGCTATTTGCCCCATTTCAGCGCTTTCACAGCGAGGCAAGCTTCGAAGGAACAGGTATTGGGCTTTCGATTGTCAAAAGGGTTGTTGCGCGACATAACGGGAGGGTATCCGCAGAGTCCGTGCCAGGTCAGGGAGCAACATTCTATTTCGATTTTGGCGAGGTAAAACAGACATGACGGCGACCACCAGCCACGAGAGCATTCTCATCGTCGAAGACAATCCCGACGATGCAGAGCTTGCGGTCATTGCCCTTCGCCAAAAAGGCATCAACATGCCATACCAGATTGCCCGAGACGGCGAAGAGGCGCTGGACATTGCGCTCAAGCGCAAGCCTCTGCCCGACCAAAAGCCAACAGAGCCCGGGCTTATTCTCCTCGATCTCAAACTGCCTGGCAAAAATGGAATCGAAGTGCTCAAGGAACTTCGCGCTTCGCCGCACACCCGCTATGTGCCGGTAGTAGTGCTCACCACATCGATGCTGGAGGAAGACATGATTCAAAGCTATGAAAACGGCGCGAACAGCTTTGTCAGAAAGCCTGTCGATTTTGCTACCTTCCAGCACTATATCGAGCTCATATGCCACTATTGGCTCCATACAAATCTGCGCCCTGCATTATCGATTTCCCAGAGGCCATCCTTATGACGATTGTACCGCAAGAAACCGACCTGAACATTCTTATAGTCGAAGACAACAAAGATGATGTCGACCTTCTCATGTACAGACTCCGCAAATCATTCAAATCAGTCAGCTATACCCATGTCTCGAACTTGGAGCAGTACCTCGAAGCGATCCGGCCTGCAGCAGGAGCAAGTCCAGAAAGCCCGCCGTACAATGTCATCATCTCGGACTGGGCTGTGCCGGGCTACGATGGCTTTGTAGCCCTGCAGGCATTGCAGGATGTCGACGAGACCATTCCCTTCATCGTTGTATCCGGTACCATCGGCGAAGAGACCGCTGTTAAGCTTATAAAAGCGGGCGCATATGATTTCGTGCTCAAGGACCAATCAGCCCACCTCCCCTATATCATCACGAAAGCCCTTGAATGGGCGGATCAGCGCCGGATCGAACATGAACAGCGCAGGCAGATCGAAATACAGACCAAAGCCCTCAGCTCCTCACCCATAGCGATGGCGATACTGGACAATGAGGGAAAGTTCGAATGGATCAATCCTGCGTACGAAGTGCTCACCGGCTGGACTTTGGCAGAGCTTAAGGGGCATCACCTTTGGGAATTCATTACACAAGCTTCGCAAAGCGACTGCTCGCAGGTTTTCGAAGAACTGGAACACAAAGAAGCTCATCAGTGTGAAGGAATGGAAACCCGCAAAGACGGTTCGCGATACCATGAGCTCAGACAACTTGCAAAACTGCTTGATGCAAATGCTTCTTCGCAGCGCTACCTGCTGATTCGTCAAGATATCACCTTTTTAAAAGAGTACCGCACAAGGCTCGAAATCGATGCGGAATTGCCCCAAATCCTCGCAAACTGTCAGACTTTGCATGCTCTATATCAGCAGGCTGCGGCATATATCAGACGAACGTTCGATATCGAGCATCTGGGCTTCATACGGCTGGATGAACAAGGAACGAGCGTGCCGCCATGGTACGGCGATGATATGAGTCAATCACTTTCGCTCGGCATAATTCAAGGAACCCGCTTCCCCATCATCGTCAGTGGAACGACAAAGGCTCTCTGCGTGGTGGAGTGGAAGCCATCCTTTATGGAAGGGTCAGACCTTCTTCTTTCCTATGCCCTCGAAAAATTGGAACAGCCTCTGGCCAGGTTCGAAGCACAGGAAAACGCCAGAGAATGGATGAAGCGGCTTTCTTTGCTCGATGTATTCAGGGAATATTTCGGTTCGGGACGGAATTTCGGTGCAGCAATCTTGAAAGTTATCAGACTGATACGGGAAACATTGCGTGCAGACAGTATCGCCTTGTATCTCAACAATTATGATGGAACACTTGCCTGTCGCGATTATGATGGATTCAGGACTGATCTTATAAAAGGAGCGATCATCCAGGCTGGCCAGAAAAATGTCGGGCTTGCTGCGGAAGAGCGCCGCATTGTCGCAGTAGACGATCTGGAGCAGGGTTCGTCATATGTCCAGCAATTCCGCGAGCTCATCGCTCGGGAGCAATTTGTCTCGCAATACTGTGTTCCCGTCATTCTCTTCAACGAAGTTCGAGCTGTGCTTGAGCTGTTTTTCCGCTATCCATTCAAGCCCGACGAAACATGGCTTGCATTCGCCCAGGCTGCAGCATATCAAACAGGCGTCGCCCTTGAATTTCAGAGTGTCATCGAAGAGCTCGATGGCGCATACCAGGAACTCAAGAGAGCCAACGAATCAATCATCGAAGGGCTCTCCAGCGCCCTCGAATTCCGCGACGAAAAGACCGAAGGCCATACCCTGCGAGTCACCGCACTTTTCATGTCATTCGCTTCACGCTTCATCCAGGACGAAAATGAGCTTAAAAAACTCAGAATCGGCTCGCTTTTGCACGATATCGGCAAAATTGGCATTCCCGATGCAATTCTCAACAAGCCCGGCCCCCTTACGCCCGAAGAGCGAGCAGTAATGCAGAAGCACCCTCTCATCTCGAAAGAAATTCTGTCGCGAATTCCATCGCTGAGTGATTTTATCGATATCCCTTTATATCATCACGAAAAATACGACGGCACCGGCTATCCGTTCGGCATGAGGGGAGAGAAAATTCCGCTCGCCGCGCGAATATTCGCTGTTATCGATGTGTACGAAGCGCTCACAAGCGACAGACCGTACCGCAAGGCTTGGTCAAAAGAAAAAGCAATCGAATATATCCGCGACAATGCCGGCACGCATTTCGACCCGGAGATTGCGCTGCGCTTTATGGAGCTAAACCTCTAGCGACGCGCCATATGCCCCTTGGGCTCTCGGGCTGAATTTGGACAGAACCTGGCGCGGACCCCTCGCGGGCTTGGCGCGCCATCATCTGCCCTGCCCGCTTCATCCTTCGAGGATCACGCTCCCCTTTCTTTATGCGGGCAAAAACATGGAAACGGCAGCTCGCTCTTTATCCAATGTTGTGCTTGGGCATTTTCCAGCGAATCGAAGACTCCGTTAAGAAAAATCTTGCATAGAAAGACCAAAATTTCCATTTGACAGATTTCAAGAACCGTCGTACAATTTGCGTGTACGATAACGCTCGGCGTGTACGTTAACGCGAGCCAGGCACTCGTGCCGAGAAAAGGGAGAATATACGATGACTGTCCGAGGAATTGCAGAAAAAGCCGGAGTTTCGATTGGCACAGTCGACCGCGTGCTGCACGGGCGCGGACGTGTTTCTCCCGAGACAAAAGAGCGCATCCTTTCCATAGTCAGAGAATCAGGATATACACCCAACCCTATTGCGCGGCATCTCAAACTCAACAAAAAGCATACGTTCGCGATCGTCATGCCGGACCTGGATGAAGACTCTGGCTATTGGCGCATTGCATATTCCGGAGTTCAAAAAGCGCAGAAGGAACTGTCAGCATTCGGCGTCAATATCAAGCGCTTCGAATTCAACCGCTACAATCAGTCCTCTTTTGCAAAAGCAATGGCTGCGTTCGACCCGGGCTTATTTTCAGGACTTCTCATTGCGCCAGTTATTCCGGAAGAAAGCCTTTCGCTCCTCAGGCGCATGCCGGCAGACTTCCCTGTCGTCTTCTTCGATGCCCAGCTTCCTTCATTCTCGCCGCTCACGCGCATCGGGCAGAACGCGTTTCAGAGCGGCATGCTTGCGGGGCGCTTGCTCGAAGCTTTTTCAAAACGCAAGGGGCCATATATCATCGTCAGCACACATAGCGAAGATTATCATATCCAGAAAAGAATTGAAGGCTTCCAGGCATATTTTGCGCTTGCGCCGCACACAATCGTGCTGCGCGAATGCTTTGATATCGAACACAAGGAAAAGCGCGAATTCTTCGTCAGGCAGCTGCTTTCTGAATTCCCGTCGATCGATGGGATATTTGTCACCAATGCATCGGTGCATGGCATTGCGGCAAGAATTAACTCACGGGCAGAAAGCCCGCATGTCGCCATCGTGGGGTATGACCTAGTACCGGAAAATGTGCGCCAGTTGCAAGCGGGCACTATCGACTGCATTGTTTCGCAGAGGCAGGATCACCAGGGCTATCAGGGCCTTTACCAGCTGTATAGGAAGGTTGTCCTTGGACAGGATGTCGAGGCAGAGATCGAAATGCCAATCGATATTTACCTTAAAGAAAACCTGCTGCAGCAGGCGCTGCCTGAGCCGCAGAAAATCATATCTTCGCCAGCTCCAGCTATAGCGCCATCTACAAGGCTGCAAGGAATATGATTTAGCGTTTTTCCATAGTGAATCCAGCCCCCGTAGGGAGGCTTGAAATATTTCAAGGAGGTCTTTATGAAAAAGCTACTTTTAGTAGTCTTGGTGCTTTCGCTGCTGGTACCGATTGTGGTATTCGGGCAGGGAGCAAAAAAGCCGGTCTTTGTCATGGTACCAAAGGGAGTGCATCCCTACTACGAGCCATGCTACGAAGGTTTCAAGGCTGCTGCAGCCAAGTATGGAGTGACAGTTCAGAAAGTCGATCCGCAGAAATTCGAACTGCCGCTGCAGGTCAAGGTCATCGAAGACTTGATCGCACAAAGAGTCGATGGTATCGCGATTTCGGCACTCGATGATGCAGGCCTTGTGCCAGTCATTGCAGACGCGATCAAAGCGGGAATCAAGGTCATCACATTCGATGCACCCGCTCCCTCGAGCGCTGCGCTCACCTATATCGGCACCGACAACGAGACAGCCGGCTATGAGGCTGGCAAGAAGATGGCCGACCTAATGAACAAAGAAGGCGAGATCATCATCCTGCAGGGCGGGCTCGGTGCAGCGAACCTCAACCTGCGCACAAAAGGCTTCAAGCGCGCACTTGCTGAAGTCGCTCCGAAGATCAAAGTGCTCGATGTCGTCGATGTGCAGGGCGATTTCGCCGTCGCTACCAACAAAACTGAGGCCATCCTGCAGACGTATCCGAATCTGAAAGCGATTTTCGCGGTCTCTGCGGAAGGAGCTCCTGCTGCAGCCAATGTTCTGAGACAGCAGAAAAAATCAGGCAAGATTATCCTTGCTGGATTTGATGATCTCAAGGACACCCTCGAAGGCATCAAAGATGGCACTGTGTCCTTCTGCCTCGTCCAGAAGACCTACAAGATGGGCTGGCTTTCAGTCGAGAAACTGCTCGATGCTATGGCTGGCAAACAGATTCCGAAAGTCATCGATACTGGCGTTCTCTTTGTCACAAAAAGCAATGTGAATACCTACATGGATGAGATGAAAAAGGAATTCAATCCGTAATTTTATTCATGTATAATTTGCATGCGTGCGGTTGTGCGGGCGGCAAGCAATCAGAGCCCGCCCAATTGCCGCATGCATTAAAAAGAGGAATACATGGTAGCCCAAGAAAAGAAATCTATTCTCGCAACGCTTTTTTCGTACAGAGAATCGGCGATTTTTCTCGCCCTTATCATTCTGATGGCAACCGTAACGATCTTTGCGCCGAATTTCATGAGCGGCAGCAACCTTTATCTTGTATCGCGCCAGATCTCATTCGTCGCAGTGGTCGCTTTTGGCGAGCTTTTCGTTATCCTTACGGGAGGTATCGACCTGTCGGTGGGCTCGGTCATGGGCTTATCGGGTGTCGTTGCCGCTGGAGCGATGGCTGGTGGGCAATCGATCATTCTGAGCGTGCTTTTGGGACTCGCAACAGGCATTGCTTTAGGGCTCATCAATGGCCTTCTGATATCATATGTCAGGATTGCGCCTTTCATTGCAACACTCGGCATGCTTTCCTTTGCACGCGGTGTCATTCTCATCGTAACCAAGGGCTGGCCGATCACCAATATTCCGAAACCTTTCCTTATCGTCGGCCAGGGTGATTTTTTAAGCCTGCCAATTCCCCTCTGGGTTATGATTGTATTGGCAGCAGTCGCTCATTTTCTGCTATCGCGAACCGCATTCGGAAGGCGGACGTACGCAATCGGCGGCAATGAGCAAGCGACATTTCTCTCGGGTATCAACGTAAAGAAAATAAAAGTATTTTTATATATGATTTCAGGATTCATGGCTTCTGTAGTGGGCATCATTCTGATTGCCCGTTTTAATTCGGCGCAAGCAGATACAGGAACTGGCTGGGAACTCGATGCGATTGCAGCGGCGGTTATCGGCGGCACCTCGCTTTCGGGCGGGAGCGGGAGTATTTTCGGCGTGATCATAGGCGCTGCAATAATGGGTGTTATCCGTAACGGCCTTGTGCTGATGCGCGTATCGCCCTATTGGCAGACTGCAGTCATCGGCATCATCATAGTGCTCGCTGCGGTACTCGACAGAATCAAGAATAAATAATGGAGAAAACCATGTCCGAACCGTTGCTTGCGCTTAAACATATTTCAAAGAGCTTCCCCGGTGTCAAAGCATTGGACGACATCGATTTCTCTGTTCAGAAAGGAGAAGTAGTCGGACTTTTGGGAGAGAATGGCGCGGGCAAATCCACACTTGTGAAAATAATCTCTGGTGTATATACACCCGATTCAGGTGATATTTTCTGGCAAGACAAAAAAATAAAGCTCAAATCAATCATGGATGCACAGGAAAAGGGAATAGCGATCATTTTCCAGGAACTCAACAATTGCCCGAACTTGTCTGCGCTTGAGAATCTTTTCCTGGGCCATGAGATAAGAACCAGCGCAAATTTTGTCGATTTCCGCGCAATGAAGAAAAAAGCAAAAGAAATTTTCTCTTATCTCGATGTACAGATTCCACTCGAAAGACCGGTAGGCAAGCTTTCCGTTGCGCTTCAGCAGATGATCGAAATCGGCAAAGCGCTCCTTGCTGATGCAAAGCTCATCATCATGGACGAACCAACCAGCTCGCTCACCGACAAGGAAGTCCAGAAGCTCTTTCAAATTGTCAAAGAGCTCAAGGAACGCGGCATCGCTGTTATCTTCATTTCGCACAAGCTTGAAGAAGTCTTTATTATAACTGACAGAATTGTTGTTTTGCGCGACGGGAAACATGTAGGCGAACTCAAAACGAGCGCGGCAACACAAGATGAGCTCGTTGCGCTCATGGTCGGGCGCGAGATGCATTCATTCTTTTCGAAGCGAACGAAAGAAGCATCAGACGAGACCATTCTCAAGATAGAGAATTTTTCGGGGCCCCCTTACATCCGCGGTGTAAGTTTCTATTTGCGGAAAGGCGAAATACTCGGGCTAGCCGGGCTTATCGGAGCAGGGAGAACAGAACTCGCACTATTGATGATCGGTGCGGAACAAAAAACTTCTGGCAACATGGTACTGCATGGTAAAGAAATAGATGTTCGTTCTCCCTGGCAGGCAATACAGCATGGCATAGCATACTTGTCGGAAGACCGCAAAATGAAGTCACTTGTCCTGCAGATGCCTGTACGGGCGAATATCACAATGGCCATCCATAGCGCTGTAGCAGGGGCGCTCGGCATGCTGGATCGAAAGAAAGAACTCGAGGTAACAAATTCTTTCATTCGGCTTCTCGACATCAAGACGAGCGGGCCAGAACAAACAGTGAATAATCTTTCGGGCGGCAATCAGCAAAAAGTTGTCCTAGCAAAGTGGCTTGCGACAAAACCGTCGATTCTCATCCTTGATGAACCGACGCGCGGCATCGATGTGCATGCAAAGGCAGAAGTACACAAGATCATTACCGACCTCGCAGACAAGGGAACGAGCATTATCCTCATTTCGTCCGAACTGCCGGAAATTGTTGCTCTTTCCGATCGCGTGGTTGTCATGCACGAAGGGCAAGTCAAAAGCGTCCTCGAAAAAAAGGATATCTCTCAGGAAAACATCATGAGCACAGTATTTTCAGCATAAACAACCGAAGGAGAAAAAAGAATGGAAGCAGTGCACAACCCGCAATATGTCATTGGCATCGATTATGGAACAGATTCGTGCCGTGCGGTGATAACCGATGCATCGAATGGGCATGAAATGGCCAGCGCAGTTGCCCCCTACCCTCGCTGGTCAAAAGGGCTCTATTGCGACCCTGCGAAAAACCAGTTCCGTCAGCATCCACTCGATTATATCGAATCGCTGGAAACCGTGATGCAAAAGCTGGCGGCTCAGACGGGGACAGAGCTTTTGCCGCATGTGAAAGCAATGGCAATCGATACCACCGGCTCGACGCCGTGCCTCGTCACCGAACACATCGAACCCCTCGCGATGCTTCCGGAGTACTCGGAAAATCCCGATGCAATGTTCATCCTCTGGAAAGACCATACCGCGACTGACGAAGCGTTCCAGATCAACGAACTTGCGCACAAATGGAACATCGATTTTACGATGTACGAAGGCGGAGTGTATTCCTCGGAATGGTTCTGGGCGAAATTGCTGCATATCGCAAAGGCCGCGCCCTATGTCATGCGCGCCGGTTTTTCGGCCATCGAGCACTGCGACTGGATGCCAGCTCTGCTTACAGGTGCCCGCTCACTCTCCCAGGTCAAGCGCAGCCGCTGTGCGATGGGGCACAAGGCGATGTGGCATGAAAATTTCGGAGGCTACCCGGGAGATGAGTTTCTGGGAGCGCTGCATCCTGAGCTTGTGCGCATTAAAAAGACGCTGGGGACAGAGACTTTCACGAGCGACACCGTGTTTGGCGCGCTTACAGACGAATGGGCTTTGCTGCTGCATTTGCCTGCGGGGATTCCGGTAGCTGTCGGCGCCTATGATGCACACATGGGGGCAGTCGGCGGCGGCGTTGAAGAAGGAGTCCTCGTCAAGGTGATGGGCACCAGCACCTGCG
>Ga0228535_1001662_pt1 | contig 30416 bp, 23 predicted proteins | sample SJ1metagenome_FD_168457 | JGI IMG/M metagenome (GOLD analysis project Ga0228535, IMG submission 168457) | Enriched culture of PCE-dechlorinating microbial communities from Ithaca, New York, USA - SJ1 | ecosystem: Engineered > Modeled > Simulated communities (microbial... > Unclassified | place...
CTGCCCCCCCTCCGCCCCCGTTCCCCTCGGAGCCCAGATCAAGGTGGTTCCCCTCAAAGGGCAGGGAAAGGCGAAAAACAATACCGGCGCCAACACCGGGGCGCAGCAGCGTGACCCTTTTTCCGTGACGAACAAGCTGATGAGGCAGACGGAAAGACCCACGATTCCCACCTCTTCCGGGCCCGCCTTCACACCGCTGGAGCAATCCGGGGTCATGCCGAAGATGCACCTGCGCGGGCACCTCAAAGGTGCGGACGGCAGGAATGTGGCCCTTCTGGAGATCGAGGGAGGCGGGGTTCACATCGTCCGTGAGAAAGACACCGTGGGCCTTCAGGAATTGGGTATCGATTCGGCCATCCGGATCAAGAAGATCGGCAGACTCCACGTGATTGTCGAAGCGGGGTCGCTGGGGCGGCTGATTATTGTCCACTAAAGGGGTCCTCATGTTGTTTATTGCACCTGTTGTGACGGCATTTTTCAGCATCAAGCGAGTGCTTTTCATTTTTACGGCATTGCTCCTCATGGCCCTGCCATCGGTCGCCGCCGGGTTCGCCGCGGAGATCGCCACCACCCGCACCGGCCTTGACGAAGCGGGCAACGTCACCATCCAGGAGCTCGAATTCAAGAATGCGGAAGTCCAGGATGCGGTACGGATCATTTCGGAAGTGTCAGGGGTCAATATCGCCGCCACCGGTGAAGCCGGCAAGAGACGGGTGACGCTCTTTGTCCGCAAACAGACGGTGGCCGATATCGTCGACAGCATCTGCAGGATCTCCGGGCTCTGGTATCGGCACAATCCGAAATCCGGAATTTTCATCGTGATGACCACCAAGGAGTACCAGCGGGACGTGGTGGTCTCCCGCGATGAACCGATCAGGATGTTCCATTTGAAGTATCTCAACGTGGCGATTGCCGCCAGGACCATTGCCGACCTGTTCGGGGATCGGGTGGAGCTGGGGGGGCGGGCCAACTGGGACACGGGGGACGACTACGAGATCGCGGACCTGGTTTCGGCGATCGATGAGAACTACGGCGACGACGATGATGATACCGGAAGCGACCGGAACCGCTACGGCAGCGGCAGCAACCGGCGGGACCGCACCGATTCCGGCTCCAGGAGCCGGCGGGATCGCACCGATGAGAAGAAAATCGAGCTGACCCCGGCCCAGCTCGCCCTGCTCGAGCAACGGGCCAGAACGGAGTCGCAGGTGGTGTCGGAGGGGGCGCTCGGCCAGGTCTCCGGGCGCGCGGCGGAGGCCCCCATCTACGTGACCGTCAACAGGATGCACAACATGCTCTTTGTCCGCACCTCGGACGAAAAGGCGATGGAGGAGATCGCGAGGGTCGTGAAAGACTCCGACCATCAGGTGCCCGAGGTGCTGCTCGAGATGAAGGTCCTGGAGGTCCAGCTCACCGACCAGTTCGAATCGGCCTTCGACATCAGCCGTATCAGCGGCAGCAAACAGACCGGTCCCGACGACGGCCAGGTCGTCAATCCCCTGAACACCGCCGCGGACACCGTAGGCAAATCCCTGCTCGGCCTGGGCAATTTCGGCACCATTGCCAACAGCACCCTGACCTTCCAGTACCTGAGCTCGGACCTGCGCGTACGGCTGCAGCTCCTGCAGCAGAACAATAACATCACGGCCCTGGCAACCCCGATGCTGCTGGCCGCCAACAACCACCCGGCCCGCCTGTTCATCGGGGAGGAGACGGTGCTGACCACGGGGTATAAGAGCCAGGAAGTCAGTGTAGCGCAAGGGGCGACCGTGGTCGTCAATACGGTCCCGGTCCCGGTAACCGAAACGAGGAGCGTCGGCAATACCCTGACCATTCTCCCCTCCATCAATGCCGACCGTTCCGTGGTGATGCGCATCGTCCACGAAAATTCTACGGTGAAGGCCGGAGGAGGCAGGATCTCCCTGCTCGTCGACGGGGCGGTGCGGGACGTGTCCATCGATACCGTCAATAGCTCAAAGCTGGAAGGAACCGTGCTGGCCCAGGACGGCATGACGGTGGCCGTGGGAGGGATGATGCGGACGAGTGTGACCGATTCCGAAACCAAGGTCCCGGTGCTCGGCGACATTCCCGGGCTCGGGTTTTTCTTCAAGAAGAAGCAGAAGGGCAAGACCAAGACGGAACTGGTGCTCCTCATCACCCCCCATGTCCTCAGCGCTCCGTATCAGGGCGAGGCCGTTACCCGGCGGCGTTTGAGCGAGCTGACAAAGCATCCTAATGAAATTGATATCTATCTGGACAAGCTGGACCGCGAACGGTCTTCGGGACAACCGGCAACTGGAGAGCGGTGAGAGAGAGCGGTTCAACAAGGTGGAGTGGAAGTCCTGGTCCACCAATTTCGGCATCGCCTATAATTTCTGAGAAGGAGCGTCATGGAAAAGAGAAAATCGAAAACGGCCTGGGAGCAGCCCGGAGAAGTGCTCGCCCCCGTCTTTGCGCAGCTCGGCAGCGTCATCCTCGGTAAAGCGGAGCAGATAAAGCTGGCACTCACCTGCCTGCTGGCCCGCGGCCACCTGCTGATCGAGGATGTGCCGGGGCTCGGCAAGACCGTCCTGGCCCATGCCCTGGGCCATACCCTGGGGCTGGAGTATCAGCGGGTGCAGTTCACCAGCGATCTGCTCCCCGGAGACGTCATCGGTTGTTCCGTCTACGACCGCAACCAGGGAGCTTTTCACTTTACCCCGGGGCCGGTCTTCACCCAGCTTCTGCTGGCCGACGAGATCAACCGCGCAACCCCCAAATGCCAGAGCGCCCTGCTGGAGGCCATGGAGGAGCGCCAGGTCAGCGCGGACGGGAAGACGAGGGAGTTGCCGCAGCCGTTTTACGTGATCGCCACCCAGAACCCGATGGAACAGGTGGGCACCTATCCGCTCCCCGAGTCGCAACTCGACCGTTTCCTGCTGCGGATTTCCATGGGCTATCCCGACCGTGAGGCGGAGCTCGACATCCTCCGGGGGGAAGACCGCAGAAAGATGCTGGAGAGCCTTGAGCCACTGGTCAGTCCGCCTCACCTGCTCGCCCTGCAGGAGAAGGTGCAGGAGGTGAAGGTCTCGGATGCCGTGCTGGACTACCTGTACCGCCTGCTCGACTTCACCCGGACCTCGGAGCTGTTCCAGACCGGCCTTTCCACCCGGGCGGGATTGGGGCTGCTGCGGGCGGCCCAGGCCTGGGCCCTGCTCCATGACGAAGACAAACTGTTGCCGGGCGATATCCAGAGGGTCTTGCCGGCCGTCGCGGGACACCGGCTGGTGCCGGTGGCGGGGAGGATGTCTTCCGCCCGGATCGGCGAGGAGATCATTGCCAATGTGGCTGTGGATTAGGGGGATGGGTTTGCGCCAACGTATTGCCGATTTACTGAAAAAACCGGTTTCCCTGCAAGCGTTCAGACCGGGCACCGGGAGGGTCAGGACGCGTCTGACCCCTTCGGGATGGGGGTTCGTGGGCCTCATCCTGTGCGGGTTCCTGATGGCGGTGAACTTCAGCAACAACCTGATCTTCGCCATGACGGCCCTGCTGGTCTCCATCGCGCTGGTGGGGTGGTATCACACCCGGGTCAACCTGAGCGGCCTGGCCTTTGCCGATTGGCGGGCCGCTCCGGTCTTTGCCGGCCAGAAGGCGATCTGGCGGTTGACCGTGGAAAACAGGAGACAGCACGGCCGCCACGGCCTGCGGGCGGTTTCCGCGGAAGCGGCCGGGGCCGGGGAGAGGCATCTCGCCGGCGGGGAACAGGGGGAGATGACCTTGCAGCGTCAGGCCGTTGCCCGCGGGCTGATCAAGCCGGCCCTGGCCCATGTGGGGAGCTGTTTCCCCCTGGGAATATTCGAGGCACGCCTGGTCACACGAGGCTTGCCCGAGTGCCTGGTCTATCCCAGACCCGAAGGCCCGCAGCCCATCCCCGACCAGGCTGCGGGCCGGCAGGCGCACCTGCTGAGCGAGTCCGGGACCTATACCGACATGCGCCGCTATACGCCGGGCGATCCGCTCTCCCGCGTCTCCTGGAAAGCCTTTGCCCGGTTCGACGAGCTGTATACCAAGGAATTCGACGGCGCCCAGGGGCGGCCGGCGCTCTGGCTGCGATGGGACGACGTGCGTGCGTGCGGGGTGGAGCAGAAGCTGTCGCAGTTGTGCCGATGGGTGCTCGATGCGCACGGCCGGAACCGGGAATACGGTCTGGAACTGCCGGGAACCAAGATCGACCCGGCCGGTGAGGAAACCCACCTGCGCCGTTGCCTGCAGGCCCTTGCCCTCTACGGAGAAACGGAGCAAAAGGCATGAGCGGATACCACCATTGGGTCCTGCTGACCCTTGTCATGGCCGCTTTCCCGAGCCTGCTGCGCCTCCCGCCGTGGGTGGCCGGGATCGCGCTTGCCGGCGGCGTCCTGCACTATGCGGGACCCTGGCGAAAAGGCTGGTACGGCCGGGCCGCGGGCGCCCTGCTGCTCGCAGCCACGGCGGTGGCCATCTGGTTCAGCTTTGAAAGCTGGTTCAGCGGTGACGCCGTGCTCAGTTTTTTCATCGTCGTGGTCTTTCTCAAATGGGGGGAGGCGCAGACCCGGCGGGACTATCTGTTGCTGATCTTTGCCGCCGTGATCCTCGCCGCGGTCGGGACCCTCTATTGGGAAAACCTGCTGAACCTGCTGCACATGCTGGCGGTCGTCTTCCTGCTCACGGCCAGCCTGGTGGCGATCCACATCGATGATCGCCGTTCGAACGTTTTCTTCCTCATCCGGCGCTCCGGATTGCTGTTCGGCCTAGGCCTCCCGCTGATGCTCCTCCTTTTTCTCACGTTCCCGCGCATTCCCGGACCTCTCTGGGACCTCGGCCTCGCCTTCGGCCTGCCGGTCAAGGCGATGATGGACCGGGGCGCAGGGGAGTTCGGCAAGGTGAAATCCCTGCAGCCGGGCGGGATTCACCGGGCGAGCCAGGAGAAGGAAAGCGTTCTGGTCGCCGAATTCGAGGGAGCGGTACCGTCAAAGAGCCGCCTGTACTGGCGCGGACCGGTGTTCTGGGATTATGACGGGGAGAGCTGGAAGCTCCCCGACGGCTGGGATAACCGGACCAACCTGCGGAGGCGGGCCATCCGCACCAAAACACGGCTCGATCGGGAACTGCATTTCCGCAAAGACCCGGTGCGCTACACCCTGCGGGTCATGCCCAACGGCGGCCGCTGGCTCTACGGCCTCGACGTCCCGGCGGCGCCGGCGCCCGAAGCCTTCATCTCCGACGAATACCAGTTGCTGAGCATCCGCCAGATCGATGATCAGGAGCCGAAGTTCGAGATGCTCTCCTATCTCGAATATGCGGCCGGGGTGGAGCTCACCCCTGAGCAGCGGGCCAGGGGCCTCTCCTGGCCGGAGAACACCAACCCACGGCTGCGCGCGCTGGGACGGGAGCTGGCGCAACGGCACCGGAACGCGGACGACATCCTGCACCAGGCGCTCAGTCTCCTGGCGGACGGCACGTACCGGTTCGATAGCGGCTACATCGTTCCGCCGGGCAAGGATAGCCTGGACCGCTTCTTCTTCGATGAAAAAAAAGGCGGAGCCGAGTATCTCGCCGGCAGCTTCGTGATGCTGATGCGGGCGGCGGGCGTCCCGGCCCGGATGGTCAGCGGCTACCGTGGCGGAACCATCATTGCGCTGACCAATTTCGTGATCGTCAAGCGCGCCGACGCCCATGCCTGGGTCGAGGTCTGGCAGGACGGCAAAGGCTGGAGCCGAGTGGAGCCCAAGGACATCGTCCTGCCGCTGGAGGTGAAAAACCCGGAGCAGCAGGCCGACAAGAACAAAGAGTCCGCTGTCAAGATGGAGGTGAAAAAGACGGCGGAGGCGCCGCCGGTCAAGGGACCGGACAAAACCGATAAAGCCGGGAAACCGGCACCGGTCAAACGGGAGGAGGGGTGGAAGCTTCCGAGCATATCTTCCCTCCTCGGCGGCTTGCAGAAGTGGGTCATCCGTTACGACCCCGACCGCCAGATGGAGGTCCTGAAAGGTGTGGGCCTCAAGGAAGGCAACTGGCTCGATCTCCTGATCGGCGGGGCCGCCGGGGTCCTGTCCCTGCTCGGCATCTACCTCTCCGCGGCATGGTGGCGCGGCCGCAGGCGGGTGGACCGGGTCGCGGAGACCTGGCTCAGGTTCTGCCGCCGGCTGGAAAGGCTCGGACTGAAGAAGACGGGGCAGGAGTGCCCGCGCGACTACCTCCTTCGCGTGAGCCGCGAGCAACCCGAGCTGGCTGCCGCGGCGGAGGACATCATCGTCCGTTACATCGATATCCGCTACGGGGAAGACGGTTCCACCGAGGCGGCAGCGCTCTTCAGGCGCCAGGTTCAACGCTTTATTTCCATGACATAGGAGTGTTTTGTCTGCTTCCCCCCTCCCAACCTTCCCCTAGCGGGGGAGGGTCAGGGAGGGGGGAACGGAATCCGACAAAGTAGAAACAGGACTGAAAAATGAAAACCAATCTACTGATTATCTTACTTTTGTTTCTCGTTGCCCCGGCCGCGGTTCACGCCGCTCAGGGGGTGACCGAGGATTACGGACCCGTTGTCGCCGACATCGTCACGCGGGGGGACGCGGCCATCGCGGGCTACTCGCCCGCGACCTCGGTGCTGACCGGCAACGAGTTTTCACGGATCTACTTCGACGTCTTCGAGGGGAGCGGGATGGAATTCACCCTCAGGCTGAAAGACAACTCGTTCATGCTGCGGATCGAATCCGGCTTCAGCCTGTTGATCAGCCAGGCCATGCGCGGGGAGCCGAAACCGGTCCTGGAAAGGTCGTGGGCGACCCTGAAAAAGGATCTCGATTACGCCGTGGAGCACTATTCCAGCGGCGAACAGAGTTTCTGGGGCAGGGTGATGCAGTCCTTTGTCATCCTCTTCCGGGAAGGTGTCGAGGCCATGCTCGTGGTAGCCGCACTGGTGGCCTACCTTCGCCGCTCGGGATACGCCGACAAGGTCAAGGTCATCTGGCACGGGGTTGCATGGGCACTGGCGGCCAGCGTCGCCGCCGCCTGGGTGCTCGGTGCCGTGGTCAAGGCGAGCGGGGCCAACCAGGAGGCCATGGAGGGGGTAACCATGCTCGTTGCCGCAGGGGTCCTCCTTTATGTCAGTTACTGGCTGACCGCAAAAAGGGATGCCGATCGATGGCAGGCATTCATCAAGGGGAAAATGGACCGGGCCATGGGCAAGGGGAGCCTGTTTTCCCTTGGCCTGGTCGCCTTTCTCGCCGTTTTCAGGGAGGGAGCGGAAACGATCCTTTTCTACCAGGCCCTCATAGGCGGGTTCCCGGGCCGGCTCGATGCCATCTGGGTCGGCATGGCGCTGGCCGCCGCCGCCCTCGTCCTTGTCTACCTGCTGGTGAAAATCGCCTCTATCCGCCTGCCGCTCGGGCTCTTCTTCGGCGGGACGGCGGTGCTGCTGTTTGTCATGGCCTTTGTTTTCACCGGTCAGGGAATCCTCGAACTGCAGGTCAGCAGTCTTGTCCGGACGACCCGGCTCGAGGGGTGGCCGATGGTGAGCTGGCTGGGGATTTTCCCCACCCGGGAAACGGTTATCGGTCAGGCGGCTGTCCTGTCTCTGTTGCCGCTCGGTGGGCTGTGGATGTACGGGAGAAAGAAAAGGATAAGAGGGGGCCGGGGTGAGTTACGAGAGGGGGCCGGGGTGAGTTGAAAACCGGTGATGAATTGATTGCACGAAAACCAACTGTAAGGAAAGGAGTTGGATGTGAAACGGACCCTTGTCCGCTGGACCAGCCTGATTGTCCTCACCGCTTCGGTCGGCGTCGGAGCCGTTGCGCTTGTCCGCAATGCGAGCGTCAAGAAGTTCTTTGTCGAGAGAAAGCTGGATCGGGTGCTTGAAGATTACACCGACAAGGTGGCTTTAAAGACGATTGCCCTTGCCGTCCAGGAGATCAGGGCGCTGGAGAAGGCGGCCGTCAAGCTTCAGGCCGAGCCCACCGACGGGAACCTGGCCGCGGCGGCGGATGCGTGGCGTACCGCCCGCGCCCAATGGAAGAAAGCCTCCACCATCATGTTCGGACCTGCGGCGTATTACAATTTCGACAAGCAACTGGCGACCTTCCCTCTGGACCGGCCGCTGGTCGAACACGTGCTGGGCGAGATAGAGACCGGCAGAATGAAAGTGGACGAGCGCTATCTTCGCGAGGAGTTGCAGTCCTCGCAGAGAGGGTTTCTGGCCGCCGAGTACCTGCTCTTCAGGGACGGGAAGCCGCGCAAGGCAAAGGATGTCAGCCCTGCCGAATTGAGCTACCTGGTTGCCGTCGCCAGGGCGATGACCGTGGAGAGTGCGGACTTCGAAGCGTCCTGGGTCGGTTCGGCGAAGCTGCCGGCCCACAAGGCGGCCCTGCTCAAGGCTGCCGGAACGCAGACCAGAGGCTCCTACGCGGATGAGCTCAAACATCCGGGAACCCCCGACAGCCGCTACATGTCCCACTCCGTGGTGCTCCAGGAGATCTTCCAGGACCTTTTCAGTGTCACTGAGGAACTGTGCCCCGCCATTGTCGAGGTGCTGGGCTCCGCCGATCCCCGCGACAGCGAAACCTGGTACAGCAACAATGGACCCGCCGATCTCATGAGCACTCTGCAGAGCGTGGAGAACGGCTATCTGGGCGGCGTCGAGGGCGCGCGCGGGTATTCGGTTTCCGATCTGATGGCGGCCCAGGACGAGGTGCTCGATCAACGGATAAAAATTGCCCTGGCCGACACGGCTTACAGAATCGCCGAGGTCGGCGACCCCTATGGCGAGAGCCGGGAAGACAGGGATCTGCTGGTCAGAAGGGCCGAGGCAGCGTGCCAGAAACTGGCGGCCAGACTGTCGGTCGCGGCGCTGCTGGTGACCATGGATCCCAGCACCAAGCCCTATGCCGCCTACGGAAGATAAAAGCCGGAAGTACTATGATTACTTTGTCAGATTAGCTCGTGAGAGAGTTTGCCCCTCTGCTTCCCCCCTCCCTGACCCTCCCCCAGCGGGGGAGGGTCAGGGAGGGGGAAACGGAATGTGACAAAGTAGAACTATTGATGAAAGGAAGAGAACCATGAACACAATAAGCAGGTTGCGCCGGAAAAAGGCCTTGTGTTTATTCCTGGTGATCATTGCCGTGACCGCCGGCCTTTATTCCAGGCTTCTTGCCCACATCTCGGTGGGGGGGCCGCCGCCGGGCCTGTCGGAAGAATACCTCACAGGGGGGCGCGCGGGGACGGTCTTCAACACCACCTCCCGTTGCCTGGAATTTCCCGCCCCGGCGGTCACCGCGAACCCCAAGCTGGCCCAGCAGTTCGCCGACGGGGAGGCCATTTTCGAGGCTGATTTCGTCACCGACCCCGATGCTCCCAACGGCGGCCTGGGGCCGCTCTATATCAGCACCTCCTGCATGAACTGCCATCCCAACTACGGCCGGGCACGCCGAGTCGACAAGTATTCCACCCAGTTCGGCAACGGCTACACCGTCCTTGTCCATACGCCGGACGGCAAGATCGTGGACGGCTATCTGTTCATGCTGCAGACCAAGGCGGTTCCTCCCTACAAGCCGCTGGCCAGGGGGGTGGAGATCACCTGGAACAATTTCGTCGACCAGCACGGCAACAAGTATCCGGACGGGACTCCCTACAACCGGGGCAAGCCCACGGAAGGCACCCTGATCTACCCCACGGCCGATATTGTCGAGCCGCTGCTTCCCTTGCCGGCCGACTACAAGGTCAGCCTCGAGGCCACCATCGGCCTCTACGGCACCGGCCTTCTCGATGCGATCCGCGACGAGGACATCATCGCCGAGTACGAGCGCCAGCAGGCCACGCCCGGCCCGATCAAGGGACAGCCCGGCAAATGGATCGTCGAGCCTTACGACGGCAAGAAGCACCTCGGCAAGTTCACCTGGCACAACACCCGGGCGACCCTCCAGAACGGTCCGGGCTACAACGGCATATGGAACGTCGTCAATGTCACCCGCAAGGATCGGCCGAAACTGTTCGCCACCCGGCAATGGATCGACAAACAGGCGGAGCTCGGGCTGGATATCACCCCGCTCGTTGGTCCTCAGCCCTTCGAGTTGACCCAGGAGGATCTCGACAACCTCATGGTCTGGTCCCGCGGCCTCGCCGTGCCTGCCGCGCGCAATCTCGATTCGCCGGAGGTCCTGCGCGGCAGGGAGCTCTTCCGCGACATCGGTTGCGCGGATTGCCACAAGCCGAGCTGGGTCACGGGCGATTACCCGTATATTCCCGGCTATGCAAAACAGAAGATCTGGCCGTATACGGACATGCTGGAGCATGACATGGGCGAGCAGAACCGTGGCGTGAGCAGGACCTTTCGGACTCCGCCGCTCTGGGCGCGTGGGCTGATGCACAACGCCGTCGATCACACCGACATGTGGCATGACCTGCGCGCCCGGGACTTCGAGGAGGCCATTCTCTGGCATTTCGGCGAGGCCGACGATTCCCGCGAGGCGTTTCGCTATCTGTCCGCTGCCGAGCGGAAGGCACTTATCAGTTTTCTGGAGGCGATCTGAGATCCCTGCAAGGTAACCATCGTGACCCGTGTCACGGGCGGCATCATGTGATCAGATCCGGAGAGGGCAGTTCAAATGAAGAGTCAAAGGGTGGTCTGCGGTGCGCTCCTTGCCGTTCTCCTCGGCATGGCGCCGGCCGCTGCCGACATCTACATGTATGAAGACAGCGAAGGGGTGCTCCATTTCTTCACCGATACCCCGACCGACCGCCGCAAGGTGTTCACGCGCGACAACAAGAAGGACCGGAAGGCGCGTACCGCCTTCCGGCTTTCCGGCAACGCCCGGGACCCGAAGGAGTTCGAGCCGATCATCGACTCGTATGCCGCGGAGTACGGGGTGGACAAGTCGCTGGTCAAGGCGATGATCCTGGTTGAATCGGGGTACGATCCCAACGCTGTCTCCCCGAAGGGGGCCGTCGGCCTGATGCAGCTCATGCCAGGGACCGCCCAGGGGCTCAGGGTCGCCAACTCGTTCGATCCCGCCGAGAATATCCGTGGCGGGGTCCGTTATCTCCGATTCCTGCTGGACACCTTCAAGGGGAACGTCCGGCTTGCGCTGGCCGCGTACAACGCGGGTCTCTCCACGGTGACCAGGTACGGCGGCATCCCTCCCTACGAGGAAACCCGCAACTATGTCGCCAAGGTCATGGATTACCGGAGGTACTATGGCAGCGACTGAGAATTGTTTTATGCTGCCCGGCCATGTTTTGCAGACGCATATTCGTTCAATCGGTGACCCAGGTCACGGAACATCGAAAGCGTTTTGTGCGATATTCAATCCGTTAAATATTCACTTTTTCTATGTCCATGGGAGAAGATGATGCTTAAAAAAATAGGTTTGTTTGCCGTTACCGTGGCGTGCCTTGCGGCCGGGACCGTTCAGGCCGCTGAATTGACTCTCTATTGCGGCAGGGGAGAGCCCTTTGTCCAGCCCATCATCGACCAGTTCCAGCGCGAAACGGGAATCAAGGTCAATGTCCGTTACGGAGGAACGGCGCAACTGGCGGTGCTGGTCCAGGAAGAAGGCCGGCGGTCGCCTGCCGACCTGTTCTGGGGACAGGATTCAGGGGCCATGGGGGCCTTGGCCAATGCCGGTTTGCTGCGGAAACTGCCTGCGGATGTCTACAAAGGACTTCCTTCCATCTATGTCAGCAGGACGGGACAATGGGTGGCGACCAGCGGCCGGGCCCGGGTCATCGCTTACTCCAGTGAGCGGGTCAACAGCGCCGAATTGCCCAAAACGGTTTTCGATCTGACCCGGGAACGTTATCGTGGCCGTCTGGCCATTCCCCCGAGCAACGGCAGTTTCCAGTCCTTTGTCACTGCCATGAGGGTTCTCCATGGAGATGCCAGAACCTTGGAATGGCTCAAGGCCATCAAAGCGAATAATCCGAAGATTTTTACCAACAACGTGGCCGCCCTCACCGCCATTGCCGATGGTGAGGCCGATTTTGCCCTGATCAACAGTTACTACCTGCCGCGCGCCAAGATGCGGGACCAGAATTTTCCAGCCGGCCAGGCCTTTTTTGCCAACGGCGACGCGGGTAATCTGGTGAACGTCGCCGGTGTCGCCGTTCTCAAGTCAAGCTCCAAACAGGATGCTGCCCTGCGACTGGTGCGGTACCTGCTGTCTCCGGCGGCGCAACAGTATTTCACCTCGGTTGTCGGGGAGTATTCCGTTTCGCGGAAGGTTATCAGCAATCCGATTCTCACCGACATGAGCATGGTCCAGAAAGCCGCTCCCAAAATCGATCTCGACAAGCTCGGCGACCTGAACGGCACACTCAAATTATTGCGGGAATCGGGGCTGCTGTAATTGCCTTTGATGTCCCTTTCCCTGCCCCGCGCTTCCAGGCGCCCGCCCTTGCTGCTGCTGGTTCCAGCGGTACTGGTGCTTCTGGCGATGCTCGTCCCCCTGGCTTACCTGGCCGTGCGGGGAATGCAGGCGGAATACCAGGAGGTTGTGGAGTTAATCTGGCGACCGCGGAACCTGGAGCTGCTGATCAATACCCTTGCCCTTACGGGAGGAGTTCTGGCCCTTGGCAGCCTGCTGGCCTGGCCGCTGGCCTGGCTGGTGACCCGCACCACGCTCCCCGGCCGCTCCCTGGTTACCGCCCTGGCCATGGTGCCCCTGGCGATTCCCGGTTACGTCATGGCCTATGCCCTTCTGGGCATCGGCGGTCACTACGGGGTACTGGCCCGGGTCTTTTCGCTCCAGATCGCCAATATCCAGGGCTACTGGGGGGCGGTGCTGGCCCTGTCGCTCTATACGTATCCCTACCTCTTTCTCAACCTGCGTTCAGCCTTCCTCGGCCTGGACGGCAGTCTGGAGGAAAGCGCCCAGAGCCTGGGCTACAACCGTTTCGAGATCCTGCGGAAAATTGTCTTCCCCCATCTGCTGCCGGCAATCCTGGCGGGCTACCTGGTGGTCGGACTTTACGTCCTGGGCGATTTCGGTGTGATTGCCCTGATGCGCTTCGATGTTTTCAGCTCGGCCATTTACAATCAGTATGCAGGGGCCTATGATCGCATCTACGCTGCCTGGTTATCGCTGATGCTGCTGGCCCTGGCTCTTTCCTTCGTCCTTATGGAAGGTTTCCTGCTGCGCCGCCGCAAGCGGCTGGCAAGTGTCGGCAGCGGCTCACTGAGGCCCCCGTCCCTGTTCAGGCTGAAGAAGACCCTGCCCCTGGCGTTCCTGTTTCTGGCCCTGGTCTTTGGCGCCTCGATCGGGCTGCCGCTGGCCATGCTCGGCTACTGGCTTTTCATTGAACCGCCGGCCCTGACAGTTTTCCTGCAGGTCCCCTGGACCTTCCTGCGCTCCGCTTCGGCGGCCCTGCCCGCGGCGGTTCTGGCGGTCCTGTTCGCATTTCCCCTCTGCTACCTGGCTGTTCGTTATCCTTCCAGGCTGAGCAACCTTTGTGAACGCTCGGCTTATATCGGTTACGCCCTGCCGCCTTTAACCCTGGCTTTGGCCCTGGTATTCTTTGCCATGCAGACGGCCTTTTTTCTTTATCAATCCCTGCTGCTGCTGATCATTGCCTGGACAATCGCCACCCTGGTGCTCGCCATGGGGCCGATCCGCAGCGCCCTGCTGCAAATGCGGCCCAATCTGGAGGAAGCCGCGTACGCTCTCGGCTACAGCCCTTCGGCAACTTTTTTCCACGTGCTGTTTCCCCGGCTGCGGCGGGGCATGGTTGCCGGCATGGTTCTGGTCTTTCTTTTCTGCATGAAAGAATTGCCGATAACTTTGCTGCTTTCCCCGACCGGATTCAACACACTGGCCGTTGCCGTCTTTACCCGTACCGTTGAAAGCATGATGGCCGAGGCCGCTCCCTTTGCCGCGGCGATCATTCTGTTTTCAGGCATTTCCGTGGCCATGCTGTTGCACCGGGAGACCAGGCGATGAAAACTATGCAGGAACCGACAATAGAGGAGCACCCGATGGGCACAGCAGCGGAGCGCTCAGCTCCGGAACAGATCCGGGTCGCGGGTCTGAGAAAAAGCTTTGCCGGCGCCGGCCCGGTGGTGGATGGTTTGTCTTTTTCCCTGGGTCAGGGGGAGATCCTGGCGCTGCTCGGCCCCAGCGGCTGCGGAAAAACCACCATTCTGAGGATGATTGCCGGTTTTGAGGCGCCGGATTGCGGGCGGATTTTCCTGCATGGCCTGGATGTGACCGGGCTGCCGCCCCAGCAGCGGAAAATCGGGATCGTCTTTCAGGATTACGCACTGTTTCCCCACATGACGGTGCTCGAAAACATCGCTTTCGGCATGCGGGCCGTACCGCGTGGAGAACGACCCGCCAAAGCGGTGCGCTGGATCAGATTACTGGAACTGGAAAACCTTGAGCAGCGCTATCCCCATGAACTCTCGGGCGGGCAGCAGCAACGGGTCGCGCTGGCCAGGACACTGGCCGCCGAGCCTGATCTGGTCCTGCTCGATGAACCCTTCTCCAATCTCGATGCCGCCTTGAGGAACAGTACCCGCAAAGAAATGCGGCGGTTGTTCAAAGAGCGTGGTGTTACCGCCATCCTGGTGACCCACGACCAGTCCGAGGCCCTTTCCTTTGCTGATCGGGTCGGGATGATGTCGGCCGGACGGTTGCAGCAACTTGATACCCCGGAAAAGATCTACCAGCATCCGGAAAATGTCTTTGTCGCCGAATTTCTGGGTCATACCAACCTGCTGGAGGTTGAGTTGAACGGCTGTCAGGCACTGTCCCCCCTCGGTCCGCTGACCACGTTGACGAGCGGTCAGGGCCGCTGCTGGGTGTCGCTGCGTCCCGAACATCTGGATCTGGTTTCCGACCCCGCCGGGGAAGGACAGGTCGTCAGCAGGGAATTTCGCGGCCATGACTGTTTTTATCATGTCAACTACCGGGGCCGGGAATACAAGGTGCTCGCGGCCTTTGACTGCCGGCTCGCGCTGGGAGAAAAAGTCAGCCTGCGGGTTGTCCGGCCCGGGGTGGTCCTGCGGGGCTGATTTCCTGGAATCAGCTTTCGGTCCAGCTTGCCAGGCCACGCCTCCCAGCGCGCTTTTGGCTGCCAGGCGTCTTCATGTGTCCGGGAAAATAAGTAGAGCTTTCTGGCAGGACATGACCCCATCCAGGAGGTTTTGCAGATGTTTTTCGCAAGCACAGATCGTTTCCCTCCTCAAACCCTCCTCCCCCTGTCGACCTGCTGGCATTCGATCTGGACGGCAACAGCCGGATGATGCATGCCCCGGCAGAGGGGCGTAATCATGACCAGATTGTTGTTTCAGCGCATTCATAATTGAGTTCCAGAAATACGGCATCATCGACGGGGAGCTTCTGCACGTATCGCAGGACAGCATCGAGGACGAGCGGCTGGGGCTGCTGTATGAGGCCCTGGTGCGGCCGGCGCAGACCAGCCTGCGGGTGGACGGACGGGAAACCGAGATCAAGACCGGAATGGGCGCCACCGCCGAGATCAAGGTCGGCAAACGGCGCATCATAGAGTTCTTTCTCTACCCTCTGGTCAAGTACCTGGACGAGGGGGTCAGCGTGCGGTAAACGGGTTGTCCCACCTGATCTGTTAAAAGTTTTTTCTTTGACAGCCGGATGATTTTAACGTTATAGATTTTGATAATCATATTCAACAAAATCCCGGCATCCTATTTGACCCTTCCGGAATCCAGCCATCCATGCCCGCCTTTCGCAGGAAGCGGCAAACCGCACTTCACGGTTTGTCATTGGTCCGTCATGGTGAGAAGAAGGCCGGTGTTTTTTTCGATATGTAACTGTTTGAAATTATTGTCGAGCTCATCAAAAAAACCTTTTTCGTGATCCTGGTCACAGACAGAACTCTCCGTCAGCTTCTATAACGAAAATGCTTTTCACTTTCAAAAATTGCATATCACGGCCCCTTTTGCCTTGAAGAAGTGGATCAATGAAGAATCGTGGGCTTTTTGGGAGGACCCTTTGATCTTTTCCATCCGGCCCGGGCATGCTGTGACTTCTCTTTGAAAGGACTCGCGATGGTCGACAATCCCTTCCTTCGTCATCGGCATCAGAAGGCAATGCTGAAGCGCCTGAGTCGCGCGCCGCTGATGGAAGGCATCGAAAACGAAGTGATTGAAAAAATCGCGCAAAACGGCCGTCCGCGTACTCTGAAAGGGCGCCACGGGCGTGTGTGCCAGGAAGAATTGTCCGCGCGCCTGTTCTTTGTCCTTACGGGCGAGATGCGGATGTTCCGCCTCGCTCCGGACGGGCAGGAGCTGTTGGTCCAGCGTTTCGGGGCCGGAGAGTTTTTCTGCCTTGCGGCAGCCGTTTCCGGGCATCCGTGCCGCAGCTTCCTGGTGAATTTCGGGCTGACCGAACTGCTGGTCTGGAATCGGGAAGTGTTTTCTCAACAGATGCAGGAATGCCCCCGGCTGTACCACAACGTCCTGCACCAGATGGCCTTTCAGGTGGAAAAGGAACGGGACATGCGCACCCTGTGCCGCTGCTGCCGGGCGGACATCAAGGTTGCAGCCTATCTGCTGCATCGGATGAAAACCCATCCCGATCCATCCCGCCAGACCGACCTGATTGACCTTCGCTCCATCTCCCTGGCCGCCCAGGAACTGGGCATGGCACGGGAAACCCTGTCGCGGTGCCTCCGGCGCCTGGTAAGGCGTAGAGGCATCATGTATCGACGCGGCATGGTCCAGGTAACGGACGTCACTTGCCTGGAATCCGTTCTGGAGGCACTCGACTGCAGTTGCGGGGATGAGCAACACATGGCCCATGACCCAGCTTCACAGTCGGAACTTGCCTCGACTAATCAGCCTCATTGCGAATGAACCGTAACCCAGGCATCCGGGGCCTGACCCCGGTCATCGCTCCGGCCGACCTCAGGCAGGACTTCCCTCTCTCCGAGCCGGGGGCCGCATTCGTCGTCCGCGCCCGGGAGCAGGTCGCCGACATCCTGGGCGGCGCCGACGGGCGGCTGATGGCGGTGGTCGGCCCCTGCTCAATCCACGACCCCGGGGCGGCCCTCGACTATGCCGGACGTCTGGCCGGTCTGGCGCGGGAACTGGAGGACCGGCTGCTGCTGGTGATGCGGGTCTACTTCGAGAAGCCGCGTACCACCGTCGGCTGGAAGGGGCTGATCAACGACCCCGATCTCGACGGCACCCACCAGATCTCCAAGGGGCTCGGCATCGCCCGCGGCCTGCTCTGCGCCATCACCGACCTGGGCGTCCCTATCGCCTGCGAGATACTCAGCCCGCTCACCCCCAACTATCTGGCCGACCTGATCAGCTGGGGGGCGATCGGCGCCCGCACCACCGAGTCGCAGACCCACCGCGAGATGGCGAGCGGCCTCTCCTTCCCGGTCGGCTTCAAGAACGGCACCGACGGCAACCTGCAGATCGCCGTCGACGCCATCCGCGCCGCCCTCCACCCGCAGTGTTTCCTCGGCATCGACAACGAAGGGCGCTACACCAGCGTTCAGACCACCGGCAACGCCGATGTCCACATCGTCCTGCGCGGCGGCAACGACCGTCCCAACTACTTTCCCGAGGACATCCGCAAGACCCGGGAGATGCTGGGCAAGGCTGGCCTCAATCAGGCGATCATGGTCGACTGCAGCCACGGCAACTCCTGCAAGGACCACAACCGTCAGGAGGAGGTGCTGGCCAACGTCTGCGGGCAGATCGCCGACGGCAACCGCTCGATCCGAGGGGTAATGATCGAGAGCTTCATCGAGCCCGGCAACCAGCCGATCCCCACGGACCTGTCGCGGCTCAAGTACGGCGTCTCGGTTACCGACCGGTGCGTGGACTGGGCCACCACCGAGCGGATGCTGCGCCACGCCCACCGGATGCTGGTTTGCCGCGGCGGCCGGCGGCCCGGTCCTGGACCATCACAGTGGGCGCAGGCGGTAAAGGCGGAAAGAGCGACGCCCGTGAAATTCGGCGTTGTTTCGGAAAGCAGATCGTGACATGGTCCCGGGCTTGCCTCACCCAGCCCCTGTCAGCACCCCATCCAGCGCGGCCAGCAGGCGGCTGTTGTCGTCGCGGCCCCGCACCGCCACCCGGAAGAACCTTTTGTCCAGCCCCACGAAATTCGAGCAGTCCCGAACGATGATGCACCGCTTCAACAGGGCGTCCCGCAGTTCCGGCGCCGACAACCCGTTTGCCAGTTCCACCAGCAGGTAATTGGCAGCCGACGGAAAGGGCGCCAGCCCCGGCAGGGAGGAAAATCCCCGCGCCAGGAAATCGCACTCTTCGATGCAATGGCGGATGGTCGTTTCCCGGTAGTTGCGGTCCGCCAGCGACACCACGCCGGCGGCCTGGGCCAGGGTGTTGACGCTCCACGGCTCCAGCAGGGACGCAAGCAGCCCGACCACCTCCGCCGGTCCCAGGGCGTAGCCGAGACGCAGTCCCGGTATGGCGTAGAACTTGGTCATGGAGCGGAGCACCACCCCGCCCCCCGTTTGGCAGACAATCCGCTTGGCCGACTCTCCTTCGCGGAAATCCATGAACGCTTCGTCCAGCACGAGAAAGGTCCGTGTCGTTCGGCAGAGCTCAAGAACCTTTTCAGTCACCGCCGGGGGGAGGATCGCGCCGGTGGGGTTGGCCGGGTTGCACAGGAACAGCAGGTCCACCTCGTCCGCGAGCCGCTCCGCCAGCCTGTCCGGGGAAAGGGCGAAGCCGTCCGCGGGTGAGAGAATCAAGTGGTCCACTTCCCATCCGGCCCGCTCCAGTGAGCGGGCATACTCGGAAAAAGCGGGGGCCACGACGAGGCCCCTCTTACCCGTCAGTATGCGGGGCAACAGGTAAATCAACTCGGTGGATCCGTTGGCGACCACGATGTTGGAGGTGTCTACGCCGTGGAGCCCGGCCAGGGCGCGCCTCAGCTCTGCGGCCTGCCGGTCCGGATAGTGCACGAGCCGGTCAAAGGAGGCGGCGAGCGCCTCCCTCACGCCGGGGGCGGGACCGAGCGGGTTGATGCTGGCGGAGAAGTCCGTCAGCTCCTCCGGTGCTATCCCGAGGGATCGGGCCAGGGCGAAGACGTTACCGCCGTGTTCAAAGGTTTCGGTCATATGGATTCGTCTTTCTCCGATAACTATATATTGCTCACGGGAGCAAACGGGAAAGAAAAAACTTTGGTAATTTCACAGCCTGTTTCTGTTCATCGCAAACCTTGCGCCTCGTGCCCTGCGCCCGATTTTCTTATCGTGCCGCCAGCTCCATGTCCTGCAGCTTCCGGATCCGGTCCCTGAGTTCCGCGGCCTTCTCGAAGGCCAGCTCCTTGGCGGCGGACAGCATCTCCTTGCGGAGCTTCTTCACCATGCCGGGAATCTTTTCCAGGGGGACATAGTCTTCCGCGGCCTCCGCCGCCTTGGGCACGGTTACGTAGTCGTGCTGCTCGATGGATTCCAGGATGCTCCTGAGCCCCTTCTTCACGGTCTGGGGAGTGATGCCGTGCTCCCGGTTGAACTCCATCTGGATGGCGCGGCGGCGCTCGGTCTCGTCGATGCAGGCCCGCATGGAGCCGGTCACGGTGTCGGCATACATGATCACCCGGCCGGAGACGTTGCGGGCCGCACGGCCGCAGGTCTGGATCAGGGAGCGGGTCGAGCGGAGGAACCCCTCCTTGTCGGCGTCCAGGATGGCCACCAGCGAGACCTCCGGGATGTCCAGTCCCTCGCGCAGGAGGTTGATCCCCACCAGCACGTCGAACACCCCCAGCCTGAGGTCCCGGATGATCTGCATCCTCTCTATGGTGTTGATGTCCGAATGGAGGTACTTCACCTTCACCCCCAGGTCCCGGTAGTAGTCGGTGAGCTCCTCGGCCATCCGCTTGGTGAGTGTGGTGACCAGCACCCGGTCCCCCCTGGCGGTGGTCTCGCGGATCTCGTGCAGCAGGTCGTCCACCTGGCCGGAGGCGGTGCGCACCTCGATGGCCGGGTCCACCAGCCCGGTGGGGCGGATCACCTGCTCCACCACCACCCCGCCTGCCTTGCGCAGCTCGTACTCGGCCGGGGTCGCGGAGACGTAGACCGCCTGGTGTAGCTTGGCGGAGAATTCGTTGAAATTGAGCGGACGGTTGTCCAGGGCCGAGGGGAGGCGGAAGCCGTAGTTGACCAGGGTCTCCTTGCGGCTCCGGTCCCCCCGGTACATGCCGCCGATCTGGGATACGGTGATGTGGGACTCGTCGACGATGAGCAGGAAATCCCGGGGAAAATAGTCGAGCAGCGTGTAGGGGGGCTCTCCGGGTGCACGGCCGTCGAAGTGACGCGAATAGTTCTCGATCCCCTGGCAGAAGCCCATCTCCTCCAGCATCTCGATGTCGAAGTAGGTCCGCTGTTCGATACGCTGGGCCTCCAGCAGCATGTTCTGTTCCCGGAACCAGCGGATCCGCTCCTCCAGCTCGACCCGGATCCGCTCCACGGCCCGCTCCAGGGTCTCCCTGGTGGCCACGTAGTGGGAGGCCGGAAAGATGGCGCACTTGGAGAGCCGCTGCGTTACCTGTCCCCGCAGGGGGTCGATCTCGGCTATCCCGTCCACCGTATCGCCGAAGAACTCGATGCGGAGCGCACGCTCGTCGTCGTGGGCCGGGAATACCTCCACGATGTCCCCCCGCACCCGGAAGGAACCGCGGTGGAAATCCATGTCGTTCCGCTCGTACTGGATCTCCACCAGTTTGCTGAGGAGCTTGTCGCGGCCGTAGGCGTCCCCCTGGTGGAAGAAGATGTGCATGGCCTGGTAGGACTCGGGCGAGCCGATCCCGTAGATGCAGGAGACCGAGGCCACGATGAGCACGTCCCGCCTGGTCAGCAGGCTGCGGGTGGCGGAATGGCGCAGCTTGTCGATCTCGTCGTTGATGGACGAATCTTTTTCGATGAAGGTGTCAGTGGTGGGGATGTAGGCCTCAGGCTGGTAGTAGTCGTAGTAGGAGACGAAGTATTCCACGGCGTTGTCGGGAAAGATCTCCTTGAATTCGCCGTACAACTGAGCCGCCAGGGTCTTGTTGGGCGCGATGACCAGGGTGGGACGGTTGACGGCCGCCACCACGTGGGCCATGGTGAAGGTCTTGCCCGATCCGGTCACACCCAACAGGACCTGGTCCCGGTCGCCGCGCAGGATCCCTTCGGTCAGTTCGGCGATGGCGCCGGGTTGGTCGCCCCGGGGTTCGAAGGTGCTGATGAGCTTGAAGGTGTCCATTGGGTTCAGATCTCGATGCGGAAGCGGGCACCCCCCTCCACGTTGTCGGCGGTCAGCCTGCCGCCCATTTTCTGCTCGATGATGATTCTGGCCGTGTAGAGCCCGAGCCCCAGCGACTTTTCCGGAGAGCGGGTGGTGAAATACGGTTCGAAGATCCGGTCCATGACCGCCTCGGGGATGCCTCCGCCGTTGTCGATGACGGTGACGACCGTCCTGCTCCCTTCCCGAAAGGCGCGGATCCGTATCATCGGTTCGCCTGTTTGCCGTTCGCTGAATACCTCCCGGGCATTGCCGATGATGTTCAGAATCGCCTGGGACAATTCATTGGGATAACCTGTCGCCGCCAGTCCGTTGTCCGCCTCGATGGTTACCGCGATATTGCGGCACCTGAGGCTCGACTCGATGAAGGAAACGGAGCGTTCCAGCAGCTCCCGCACTTCGAAAATCCGGCTCTCGGTGTCGATGCTGAAAAAGCTGCGGTACTCGTTCAGTGTCTGTGACATCCGCTGGATTACGCCCAGAGCGTTGTCGACATTTTTCTCCAGGTATTCCCGGGTGAATTCGCCGTACACGTAGCACTCCCGCAGGTCCTGTATCAGCAGGGAAACGGTGGTCAGGGGCTGTCTCCACTGGTGGGCGATGTTGCCGACCATCTCAGCCATGGCCGCCTGGCGGCTCCGGAGGATCTGGAGATGGTCCTTTTCACGGATCCTGTCCACCTCCTGCCGGATATTCTCGTCCAGGGGCCGGTCCGGTTGCCGCGTCAATTCTTCGAGCCGCTGCTCCAGCGCCCGGAGCCGGGCCCGGCAGGTCCGCAATTCCTCGGTCTGCCGCTCAAGCTGTTTCCGGAGGTCGTCGTTCTCCGGGGTTCCCTGTTTGTTTCCTCGCATGTGTGTTTCTCCGGTCCTTGCCGATACCGGCTGTCCAGCGATTCAGATAAGGTCAATCATGTCGGCAAGTTACTTAATATTAATTATTTTGATACAAAATAATAACAGTTTCAAAACCATCCCATAGTGGAACCACTTGCAATTTCCCGCCGGTGATGCGATACTTTGCGGCGAGGCTACAGCCTTTCAAGGAGGAAGTACATGTTTGGATACAGTCCGCTGGCAATTATCATTATCCTCCTGCTGATTCTGGTGATCTTCGGCGCCGGAAAGCTCCCCGAGATCGGCTCTTCCCTCGGCAAGGGTATCAAGAACTTCAAGAGGGCCTTCGAAGGTAAGGACGAGATCGAGCTCAAGTCGAAAAAGGGGGAGGAAGAAAACCGGGACTCCTGATCAGACCACGCCGGATGCGCGACCGGTTTCGACCTGCCCCACAGCTATGCCGGCAGCTCGATTTTCGGCTCCTTTCCCTTTCGATAGAGGAGAAGTGTGCGGCCGAGAACCTGGGCCACTTCCGCTCCGCAGGCCCCGGCAAGGGCGTCGGCCACCTCGTACCTGTCCATGGGGCAGCTTTCGAGCAACTTTATCTTGATCAGCTCATGACTCTCCAGCGCCGAGGTTGTTTCGTGGACGAGCGGCGTATTCACTTCCCCCTTTCCCACCAGGATAACCGGCTTCAGGTCGTGCCCGAGCCCCCTCAAAAATCTTTTCTGTTTACCGCTCAGCATGTTCTCTCTCCCGTGATATCCTTTGCCGCGAACTTCCCATAATAGTCAAGACCCGTGAGGCCACCTGCGCCTCGCGGGTCTTTCGTTCGTTTCACCACATCGATAAAGGTTACACCTTCACCCTCCTTTTGTACAGCCCCCGTTGACTCATGAAAATATTCCGTCCATTCCCGCAAACGCTTCCCCCTGTTTTATCTTGCAAATACGGACCCCACTGCTATAATCCAATACCCCGGAGGAGTGAGTTTTGAGTGTCGAGCTATAAGTTTTGAGCTAAGAAACCGTACACAGTGCGTAAGATGTCAAGTTTCGGATGAAAGAAGATCCGCCAAGCCTCTGCCAAGCTTCCTCATAATTCTGTATCGCCCTGAACCCGGCACCTGATTACTGAGAAGGGCGCAATTCCGGCTTTCAAGACAAACCGGCACTGACTCAACACTCAAAACTCATAGCCCATCACCGGTTTTCCCCATGGAGGTGGACGTGAAAACGGAGTGCTGCTGGGCAAAGGACGTTGTGACGGCCGCCGAGTGTCCGTATGTCTCTGCGGATGAGGCGGACCTGTGCGCTTCGCTGGAACTGAGGCTGGTGGCCAGATGCCTTGAATGTCCCCGCTTCGCCGGCGACCTGGACAGGCTGGCGGAGGATTCCGGACCTGTGGCGAAGGCCATGCGGATCCTCGCGGCGGAGGTCCTGCGGCAGAAGGCGCAACTTAACACCATGGTCGGTTTCCTGGACAGCAGGAACATGGAGATCCAGTTCCTGCACGAGATCGGCGGGATCCTTCAGACCTCGCTCGGCCTCGACGAGGTGTTGTCCGCCGCCCTGACCGCCATCACCGCGGGCAAAGGCTTCGGCATGAACCGGGCCTTTCTGCTCCTGTCCGACAAGGAGCGCCGCTACCTGAAGGGCTACCTGGGTGTCGGTCCCAGGAACTATCAGGAGGCCTGGGATATCTGGGCGGAGATCGGCAGAAACGACTACACCCTCAGGGAAATGGCGATGCAGTTCCACGAGACCAAGCTGTCGGCTGAAAAGGACAAGTTTCAAGACATCCTGGAGAAACTCACGGTGCCGATGGGCGACCAGGGCCATATCCTCAACAGGGCGCTCCAGGAAAGAAGAGCGATCCTGGTCCACGACGCCTTCCACAACCCCGACGTGGACCCCCAGTTGGCCCGTACCCTCGGGGTGGACACCTTTCTGGTCCTCCCCCTGATCTCCAGGAACCGCCGTATCGGCGCCATCATCGCGGACAATTTCATTACCCACAAGCCGATAACCCCGCAGGATATGCATTCCATGGAGACCCTCACCTTTCCGGTCGCCTTCGCCATCGAGCGGGCATCCCTTTACGAGCGGATGCACGAGGACCTGAGCAAGCTGACCCAGGCCAATGCAAAGCTCCGGGAACAGCAGGAGCTGATCGTCAGGATGGAGAAACTGGCCCTGTTGGGGAAGATCACCTCCAGCATCGCCCATTCCATAAGAAACCCGTTGATGATCATCGGCGGCTTTGCCAGGTCCCTCATGAAGAACACCGGCGGGAACGACCCGAACCGGGAGGCGCTCGAAACCATCCTCACCTCGGCCAAGGAGCTGGAAACCGCCCTGTCGGAGACGCTGGGATACGCCGACTCGGTCTTCCCGGCGGTTGACCAGTGGGATGTGAACCAACTGGTGGGGAACGTTTTTCGCGAGGTCCGGAGAAAAACCGAAGGTGACGGTATCCTGCTGACCCTGGACCTGGCGCCGGACCTTCCGGCAACCATCCTTGACTACCGGCAGATGGCCTACTGTATCAAAAAGATCATGAGCAACTCCCTCGGGAACATGTCGCCTCCCGGGGAACTCCGTGTGGCGACCCGGCTGGACGGCGACTGTATCCTGGTGGAGATCGTCGCCACGGCCGATCTTTCCGTGGCAGAGGAACCGGAAGGGGCCATGGATCCGGCTCCGGCAGGCGGTGAATTCTCCGGCGACATGGATCTGTCCTTCTGCCGGGTCATACTTGAAAATTACTGTAAATCTTTTATTGTTGAGGAATACGAGGGCAAAGGGAGGCGGTATGCGCTCCGTCTGCCGCTGAAGAAGGAAGGAGCTGACCATGAGCAGAATTCTGGTCGTGGATGACGAGAGCAGCATACGGCTGCTTTATTCGCACGAACTGGCGGACGAAGGGCATGAGGTGGTCACGAGCGCCAATGCGGCGGAGGCCGTGGAGAAACTCAAAAAGGACGATTTCGACCTGATACTGCTGGACATAAAGCTGAAGAACGAAAGCGGACTGGATCTGCTGCAGCGGATAGTCAAAGAGAGGCACAACCTTCCGGTCATTCTCTGCACCGCCTACTCCTGCTACAAGGACGATTTTTCGGCCTGGCTGGCGGACGGGTACGTGGTGAAATCCAGCGATCTCACGGAGTTGAAGCACGAGATCCGGAGGGTGCTGGAAAAAAAGGGCACGAGGAACACGAAAAAGGGCCGGTAACCGGATCGAGACGGTACTACTGTATTACAACCAGTTAAGCAGGGAGGGTATACCACCTTGAAAGCAGTGATTATGGCCGGAGGTTTCGGCACCAGGATCCAACCGTTGACCAGCAGCATACCGAAGCCGATGATCCCTCTGGCGAACCGGCCCATCATGCTCCATATTGTGGAGCTGCTGAAGAAGCACGGCATAACCGAGATGGTCATGCTCCTCTATCACCAGCCCGACGTTATCAAGAACTTCTTCCGGGACGGGTCCGATTTCGGCATCAAGGTGGAATACGTGACGCCCCTCCAGGACATGGGGACCGCGGGCGCGGTAAAGTGCGCCGAAAAGCTCCTTCCGGAGCGTTTCCTGGTCATCAGCGGCGACCTGCTCACCGATTTCAACCTGAAGAAGATCATAGACTTCCACGTTGAGCGGAAGGCCATGGCGACCATAACCCTCACCCCGGTGAAGGATCCGCTTCAGTTCGGGGTCGTGATCACCGACAAGGAAAAGCGGATCACCCAGTTCCTGGAAAAGCCGGGCTGGGGAGAGGTCATATCGGACACCATCAACACCGGCATCTATGTGCTCGAGCCCGAGATCTTCCGCTACATCCCGGAAGAGGAGAATTTCGACTTTTCCCACGACCTGTTCCCTATCCTGCTGGGGAAGGGGGATCCGCTGTTCGGCTACCCGGTCAAAGGGTACTGGCGTGACATCGGCAACACCGACTCCTATCGCGAGGCCCACCACGACATCTTCCACGGCAGGATCAACATCCGCATCGACGAGGAGAAGCAGGACCTGCTCGGCAAGGACATCCGCCTCGGCGCGGACGTGCGGCTGGAGGACCTCTCCAACCTGGAGGGGACGGTCATCCTGGGCGACAACTCCCAGATCCTGGGGAGCGCCCAGATCAAGGACTCTACGATCGGCCGCAACTGCACCATCGAGGCAGGCGCCAGGCTCTACCGGTGCGTGGTCTGGGACAACGTCTACATAAAGAAGGGCGCCAAGCTGGTCGATTCGGTCATCTGCAGCAACGTGAGCGTGGGCCACGGGGTCGTGATGGACGAGGGGGTCATCGTGGCGGACGACACCTCCATCGGCGACGAGGCCTACATCAGGAAGGACATCAAGATCTGGCCGAAAAAAATGATCGAGGCCGGCGCCATCGTCTCCGACAACCTCATCTGGGGGGTCAAGTGGAAGAAGTCCCTGTTCGAGGGGGCCATGATCCGCGGGCTGACCAATATCGAGCTGACCCCGGAATTCATGGCCAAGCTGGGGTGCGCCTACGGCAGCACCCTGCCGAAGGGGAGCTTCATCCTGGCCGGCCGCGACGCCCACCGTTCCTCGCGCATGCTGAAGCGGAGCTTCCTGGGCGGCATCCTCTCCACCGGGGTTAACGTCCGGGACCTGAAGGCGATCCCGCTCCCGCTGCTCCGGTACAAGCTCAAGACCTTCGGCGAGGTGGGAGGGGTGATGTTCCGGAAGGCCCAGGACGACCCTGCCACCACGGAGATAGTGTTCCTCGACGCGGACGGGATCGATTTTTCCAGCTCCATGGGAAAGAACGTGGAGCGGATCTTCTTCAAGGAAAACTTCCGCCGGGCCCACCATTCGGAACCGGGCGCCATCTCCGAGCTGGCCAACGTGGTCGATTTCTACCGCGAGGGCTTTCTTCGCGCCATTGATGTCGTACCCACCAAAAAGGGGAGCTTCAAGGTTGTGGTGGACTTCTCCCATTCGCCGGCCAGCCAGATCCTGCCTGCCCTGCTCACCGCCATGGGGTGCGAGGTGGTCGCCCTCAACGCCTATATCGAGGAGCAGAGCGACGACACCAAGGGAGCGGACCTCTCCATGAGGCTGCAGCAGCTCTCCAAGATAGTGGTCGCCCTCGAGGCCCAGGCCGGCTTCTGGCTCAACCCCACGGCCGAGAGCATCATCCTGGTGGACGAGACCGGCGCGGTCAGGAGCGGCGCGGAACTCCTTTCCCTCATGACCGCTCTCTCCCTCCAGGGGGGCGCCAAGGGTGTATTTGCCGCGCCGGTGTCGGCGCCGTCGGTCATCGAGCGGATAGCCAGCGAAAAGGGATGCACGGTCCGGCGCACCAAAAGCTCCGAGCGCTCCATGATCGAGGCGTCCCTCTCCTCGGAGGTGGTGCTGGCGGGTTCCATGCTCGGCCGGTTCGCCTTCCCCCGCTTCCAGAACGCCTTTGACGGCATGTTCGCCATCGCCAAGGCGGTGGAGCTGGCTGCTTCGAAGGGTACCCCGCTCTCGAAGACCATGCAGGAGATCCCGTTCCGGGCCTTCCTGGAGACCAAGATCACGTGCGTCTGGGAGATGAAGGGCGCGGTGATGCGCAAGATGAGCGAGGACAGCGTGGACAAGGAGGCGAACTTCATCGACGGCATCAAGGTCAGCTTCGGCGAGGACTGGGTACTGGTCCTCCCCGACCAGGCCCAGCCCTTCATCCGCATCGTGGTGGAGGCGAAGAAAGAGGAAACCGCCCGAACGCTGCTGAAGGAATACCGCGACAAGATAGAGTCGTGGAAGAAGGAGCTTTCCTGAGTGTCCGAGCCGCTGCAGGTGACATTTCTGTGGCACATGCACCAACCATGCTACCGGGATCCCCTGGCCGGCGAGTACGACCTCCCGTGGACCTATCTTCACGCCGTCAAGGATTACTACGACATGGCCGCCATCGTGGAGGAGACCGACGGCGCCAGGGTGGTCTTCAACCTGGTTCCCTCCCTGCTGGAGCAGATCCTTGACTATGCCGCCGGCACGGCCGTGGACACCTTCCTGCTCCACGCCGGGATGGATCCTGCTGCCATGACCGCCGAGAACCGGCGGTTCGTGCTGGACAACTTCTTTTCCGCCAACCGGGAGCGGATGATAGAGCCCTACCCCAGGTACCTGGAGCTCCTCTACCTGGCCGGCAACGGCTGGCGCGAGGCCTCGGACGACCGGATACGGCGGTTCGGAGACCAGGAGATCCTGGACCTCCAGGTATGGTTTTACCTGGCCTGGACCGGTGAGGCGGCCCGCCGTCGCCGACCCGAGCTGCGGGAGCTGCTGGCCAAGGGGAGGAATTTCACCCCCGAGGACAAACGGCTCCTGTTCCACACGCACGGCGAACTGCTCCGGGAGATCATACCGCTCTACCGGAGGCTCCACGAACAGGGAAAGGCCGAGCTGTCGGTCTCGCCCTACTATCACCCCATTCTCCCGCTGCTGTGCGACATGGGGAGCGCCAGGGTCGCCATGCCCAGGGCGAGTCTCCCCGGGGTCTGCTTTCGCCACCCGGAGGATGCCCGTGCCCAGGTGACCCTGGCGATGGACTACTTCAGCGGGGTATTCGGTTTCGCTCCCGCAGGGATGTGGCCCTCGGAGGGGGCGGTGAGCGATGAGGCCCTGTCGGTCATGGCCGGCTGCGGGATCAGGTGGGCCGCCAGCGACGAGGGAGTCCTGGCGGCCAGTCTCTCCACCGGCCTGGGCGAAGGGAAGCGGAGGCTGTACCGGCCCTACGTCTTCGGCGGCGATGGGGACAAGATCGCGCTCCTGTTCCGGGACCGGCACCTGTCGGACCTCATCGGCTTCAGCTATTCCCGCTGGGAAGCGGAGAAGGCCGCGGAAGACCTGGTCGGGAGGCTTGTCGACATCGGCAAGCGGTTTCCCGGCGCGCTGGTGACCGTGATCCTGGATGGTGAGAACGCCTGGGAGCACTACCCGGAAAACGGTTTCGCATTCCTTACCGGCCTCTACCGCAGGATCGCCGCACGGCCGGGCCTCGACCTGACCCTGCCGTCCGAGGCGCTGGGGCGCTTTCGGGATCCACCGCTGCTGAGCCATGTCCATCCCGGTTCCTGGATTAACGCCAATTACGGCATCTGGGTGGGACACCCGGAAGAGAACGTCGCCTGGGAACAACTCGAGCGGGCCAGGGAGGCCGCCGTCACGGGAAGCGACCAGGTCGCGGCCCTCCTGTCCGCTTCAGGAGTGGCGAACAGCGGGATCGGCGGGGAGGATGCCACGGCAGGCCTGGTCCTCAGGCGCCTCTATGCGGCCGAGGGGAGCGACTGGTTCTGGTGGTACGGAGACGACCACTTCTCTCCCCACAGCCACCATTTCGACCGGCTGTTCCGCAACAACCTGATCGCCATCTACCGGCTGCTGGACATGGAGGTGCCCAGGGAGCTGTTCGAGCCCATCAAACGGATCACCCCGGCAGGGCTGGTGCGCGAGCCGGCGACCCTCATCACCCCCCGGATCAACGGGATGGTGGACGATTACTTCGAATGGCTGGGGGCCGGTCTGTACGACCTGAGCAGGCAGTCCTCGGCCATGCATGCATCCGAGAGCCTGCTGCTCTGCTTTTTCTACGGTTACGACGGTCATTCCTTTTATTTCAGGGTTGACAGCGCCTCCCCCCTTGAGAAGATGCTGCGCAGGGGGGACGTGCTGAGGCTCCACCTGCTGCTCGAGAGGGAATTCCTGCTGGTCATGTACGCCGGGTCGACCGAAGGGGAGATCCTGGTCAAGGACCAGGCGGCATGGATCGGGGCCGGGACGCGGTTCCAGTGGAGGATCGGCCCGGTGTGCGAGGCCCGGGTTCCCTTGTCCGCCATCTGTCCGGAAAAGGGGCGGCCCTTGTTTGCATACCTGACCCTGACGCGGGGAGATGAGGAGATCGGACGCTGGCCGACCCATGCTCCCATGGCCTTGACCTACCGTGGGCCGGAACTGGAGCTGGAGAACTGGCTGGTGTGAACCTGCAGCGAAATTGGAGGAACCATGTCCGAACTGCGCTGGGATCCGCTGAAGCGTCACTGGGTCATTATCGCCGCCGACCGCGGCAGGCGGCCGAACGATTTTCTCGCGGCCGAGCCGCCCACCCCCATGATGAACTGTCCTTTCTGCTACGGCAACGAGGACAAGACACACCGCGAGATATTCGCCATCCGGCCGTCCGGGCCGCCCGACTCGCCCAACTGGATAGTGAGGGTCATCCCCAACAAGTACCCGGTCCTCAGGGTCGAGGGGGAGCTGAAGAGCCGCGGCCACGGACTCTATGACGTGATGAACGGTATCGGCGCCCA
>Ga0228535_1001663_pt1 | contig 30395 bp, 27 predicted proteins | sample SJ1metagenome_FD_168457 | JGI IMG/M metagenome (GOLD analysis project Ga0228535, IMG submission 168457) | Enriched culture of PCE-dechlorinating microbial communities from Ithaca, New York, USA - SJ1 | ecosystem: Engineered > Modeled > Simulated communities (microbial... > Unclassified | place...
GGCCGATCTGCCCGCCGGGGAGGGTCACGGACTCACCAGGGTTATGTGGTAACCGGTGACTCCGTCACCGCTCCGCCCAATGACCCGGTGAAAATGTGACACCCAGGGCAGGCTTGGGCCGATCTGCCCGCCGGGGAGGGTCACGGACTCACCCCGACGTAGGACCTTCACGTCCCAGAGCGAGGCGATGCGCCGCTCGCGGCCTCACCCGGCGCGTGACCCCAGCCGCGCCAATGAGGCAAGAGCGGCGTCTTCGCCTCGCGGGCGCGTGACCCCAGCCGCGCCAATGAGGCAAGAGCGGCGTCTTCGCCTCGCGCTTTCGCACTTTCGCCCTGCACTGCTGCACTTAGTTGCATTACCGCAAAATAATGAACCAATAAGCAACAACAAGCGTAATACTAGAGTGACGAAAGGTGTCCGCGCGAGCGAGACGAAGTGAAGAAGCGCCCCCACATCTGGGGGAGAGCAGCAGGCGGCGCGCTCAGGAGGAAACATTCATGGCCCAACCACAAACCAAACCAATGTCGCCGCAAGACGAGAGCCTATGGTTCAAGGTCCGGGTAGAGATGAAGATCAACCCCTTGACGGAGTCCTTCGCCAAGGAACTCAAGTACCACGTCAGCCGGGGAGTAGTCACCGTCGAGGGGCAGGCTCCCTCGCCGGAGGCGGTCCGTGCAATCGACCGGGTCGTGATGAACGTCGTCGGAGTGACCGGGGTCGTCAACAAAGTAACCGCGTCCTAGCCCGCGCCCAAAATCACACGCTGCCGCTGCCCGAGGGGGACCGGCGCCACCCAACCAGGTGACGCCGGTTTGCCGTATCAGGGCCTCGTTTGCGGTTTCGCGCCGCCCAATCCTGGTAAACTGTCTATGGGGATTGCCCAGAGCGCCCGCAACTGGAGGCACGCGAATGAGACACTGGTGGCTGGTCAAGACCGAGCCTGACGACTACTCCCTAGACGATCTCGAACGGGATGGCCGAGCCGTCTGGGATGGGGTGCGCAATCCTGTCGCCCTGCGTCACATGTCCACGATGAGCCAAGGAGACGACGTGCTGGTGTACCATACCGGCTGGCAGCGGGCGATCGTCGGGGTTGCGCGGGTGGAGCGCGCGGCGTATGCCGACTCGTCCACCGGCGAAACCGTCGTTGACCTATCCTTCATCGGCCGGCTCCCGCAGCCCGTGTCCCTGCGGCAGGTCAAGGACGCCCCCGAGTTGGCTGGCTGGGAGCTGGCCCGGCTGCCCCGGCTTTCGGTGATGCCGGTCCCCCCGGATGCGCTCGCCAAGGTGGCGGCATGGTCAGGCAACTTACGTCTGGCCGCCCCGGGCAGCAGCGCTCCGCGGTGACCGGGGTCAATTAATGCCTATTAACCTCTTGGTAGCTGCCCCCTGCTATGCTAGACTTGGACTATCAACTTAGACCACGCGGAGGTTAGTGACCATGACAACGAGCTCACTGTGCCAGCATATCAAGGCCGCGGATTGGAAGTCGGAGAAGCACGCCCCGGGCATCGAGGCTCCCGATAAGGCTACCGCGGGCGAGCCCATCGAGATCACCCTTAGCATCGGCAAGGAGATCGGCCACCCCAACACAACGGAGCATCACATCAGATGGATCGAGTTGCACTATAAGCCTCTCGTCGGCAACTTCACCTTTGACCTGGGGCGTTTTGACTTCGCCGCTCATGGGGAGTCCCCCAAGGGTCCAAACGAGGGCCCAGTGCACACAGAGCCCTACGTGACGGTTAAGGCGAGCTTCCGGGAGAGCGGCACTCTCCACGCCCTGTCGTACTGCAACATCCACGGCCTCTGGGAGAGCTCTAAGGCGCTAATCGTCGAGTAGGCGCAGCCGGCGGTCGTGACCGCGCGCCATCTGGGCAACACTATTCCCGGTGATGCGCATGGGCCTACCGGCCAACTGGTACTGGCTAGTGATCGGATTTGGGTTGCTCCTGATTGGAGCGGTCTGGGGCTGGGGTGGCCTTACCGGAGCGGGTGATACCCAACAAGGTCCGGAGGCAGGGCTTGGGGCGACGCGGCAGCAAGAGGCCGAGAGACTGCGACGCAAGCAACGCGAGCCGGAATAGTCCGGACTAGTCCGCGCCGGTTGCAGCTGGAGACAGCGGCAGCCGGCGCGTTGCCATGTAGCCGACCGCGAACTCGCCGCATACCCCTGCCAGCATGCCCAGGGCGCCGATCATCGCGTTGAGCCCGGGAAAGAGCCAGGCCAGGCCAAACGCTACGAGCCCCATGCAGGCCAGATTGGCGCCTTTGGCGACGCCGATTGCCTCGGTCGTCCCGTTGCGCAGCAGCCTGCCAATGCAGACCTCGGTGGCCACCAGCGCCAGGGGCAGCGTTGACATCACCAGCAGCACCCCGCGGCTGGCCTGGACGATGTCTTCGGTGGTACCTACCACCGACCGCAGAAACCACGCGGAGATCCCGGTGAAGACCGCCACAAGCATCGCCGCGCTGACCGTCACCGCCAACCGGGTGGCAAAGCGCTGCAGCGCGCGCAGCGAGCCCTCGTCGTTCCAGAAGACCACGATCACCTGGCGGAAGCTGCCCTGCACGTAGGCCATCAGCAGCCAGGCCGCGTTCCAGGCGACTTGGTAGACCGCGATGCTGGTCTCGGGAAGCGCCGAACGGGCCATGCCCATGGTCAGGATCGGTTTACCGAACGACCACAGTAGGCTGGTCGCGATCAGCGGCAACAGGAACCGCCAGATCCTCGCCGGCTTGGGGGCGGTTCCCTCGGCCGGCTCGTCCGGTAGCTCGCGGAAGAGCCGCGTGGCCATGATGAAGTCAAAGGTCCCCTCGACCGCCATGCTGGTCACCCAGATTAGGCCGCCGATCGCAGCGCCGTGCCACGGCAGGTTGCCGAAGACCATCGCCGCAAAGAACACATAGACCAGGCGGATTGTTACGCCGATGGTCATCAGGTGGGTCTTGCGCCTGAGCATCAGCACGCTCTGCGAGGCACCGCGCAGCGTGAAGACAAAGCCCAGCGGCAGGCAGATGCGGATCACGGCAGCGATGCCGGCGGTCAGAGTCCTGGGGGCGCCGAGGAGGCCGTGGTAGAGCAGCGGTCCAAGGCTGGTCCAGGAGGCCAGGGACAGCAGGACGGTCACGCCGCCGATGATCTGGAACATGACCTTGAGCCCGACACGGAATGAGCTCTTGTCGCGTCCCCGCGCGATCAACCACTGGTGGCCGGTGCCGGCCGGCACGGCCAGCATGTCGGCGACGCTCTGGCCCACAGCGAAGGCAGCCAGGGCGGTGGCGGCCTCGGCGGTGCGGGCCATGGCTGAGTTCATCACGTTGAAGATCACCGCGTAGAACATGGTCGTCGCGGCGAGCGGCACGTAGAACCGCAGCATCTCAGGTGTGCTGATGGCCGAAGGCGCTTGCGTCGGCTGGAGCCTTGTGGCTGCTCTGCGAGCTACTGGAGCGTGAGCCAAGGATGACTGCCTCCCAAACTTGACACGCGTCACGTTGGCGTACCAAAGGAGTATAGCACATTGCGGCATGCGAAGTAACACGGGGTCCCGGTGGTTTCCGCTAGGTAACTTTCTGCAATCCGTGGAATAAACGGGTGTCCGGCGGAGTACACGTATTGGTTGGACACTTGTGCGGACGGGGGACGAGCGTTTTTATGAAACCACACGAGCCGGTCGTCCAGGTCGATGGGCAGTCGTACCAGCGGATCATGATCCGCACGCACACCATCATGAAGGGCGAGGACATGGGGGACGTACTGGTCCGCTACGCCAAGCCCCTCTTACAGCCCGGTGACGTCTGCTTCATGGGGGAAAAGGCGACTGCGGCCAGCCTTGGCCGCGCCGTGCCGGTCGACGAGATCAAGCCGGGGTTCCTCGCCAGGCTCCTGTATCGGTTCGTCTGGAAGACGCCGTACGGCGTCGGCTTGAGCGTGCCGGTGACGATGGAGATGGCCATCCGCGAGGTTGGGACGCTGCGGATCTTGGTGGCGGCGGTGATCGGTGGTTTCTGCAAGCTGCTGGGCATCCGGGGCGTGTTTTACCGGATCGCCGGGCGCAAGGCCCGCTCAATCGATGGGCCCGGTGACTACGTGTTGCCCCCATATAACCGCTACGTGGTGTTGGCCGTGGACAAGCCCGATGAGGTCTGCCGCAGCGCCAGCACCAAGGTGGGGGTGCCGGTGGCGATCGTGGATGCCAACGACATGGGTTTCAACCTGATTGGCGTCTCGGACGAGTCCCTGCGCAGGATGCCCCTCCGGCAGATCCTCCGCGACAACCCCGCCGGGCAGAGCAATCAGAGCACGCCCATCGGCATCATCCGGCCGCTCGGCGCGGTCGCTGGGCAAGAGGTCGCGGCCTCGCGCGGCTGACGGCTGGGAGCCCGCCGGGCCGGACCAGCATTCGGGAGGGGTCTATTCATGCGCTTTGTCACTTTCGTTAAGGATACCGCGGCTACCGGTGCGCCGTGCGTCGGGCTGCTGCTGGATGGCGGATCGGTACTGGATCTGTCAGGTCTCGCTGCCGCCGACCCGTCCGCCGACCAGAGCTGGGGCACCGATCTTGTCGCGCTGATCGAGGCTGGCGAGCGGGCGGTCGAGTGGGCCCGGCGCCAAGCCGCCTCGCCGCCGCCTGGTGCGCTGGTGGATGCCAACTCATACCGGCTGCTTGCGCCAATCCCTCGGCCCCGTAAGAACGTCTTCTGTGTTGGGCTCAACTACCGTGATCACGTTGCGGAGGGCAACCGGGAGGGCGCGCCGCCGCGGCCCCTGCCGGAGACGCCGATCTTCTTCACCAAGCCCCCGACGTCGGTCAGCGGCCCCGGGGACGATATCCCGTGGCATCCTGTGACGGCCAAGCTCGACTACGAGATCGAGCTCGGCGTAGTGATCGGCCCCGGCGGCAAGGACATCCCGGCCGAGCGCGTCTGGGATCATATCTGGGGCTACACCATTATCAATGACGTCTCGGCGCGCGACCTGCAGCAAGGCCACGGTGGGCAGTGGTTTAAGGGCAAGGCCCTCGACGGCGCCTGCCCGATGGGGCCGGCGGTTGTGCATCGCTCGGCTGTGCCGGCTGCCGACGACCTGGACTTCGTGTGCCGGGTCAACGGCGAGGTGCGCCAGCAGTCCAACACTGGGATGATGATATTTGACATCCCGACGCTGATCTCGACACTCTCAGCCGGACTGACGCTTGAGCCAGGCGACATCATTGCCACGGGGACCTGCTCCGGAGTCGGCAGCGGTTATAAGCCGCCGCGGTTTCTCGGCGACGGGGACGAGGTCGAGATGACGATCGAGGGGATCGGGACGCTGCGCAACAGGGTGAGACGGGTGTAGGCCGGGAGGCCAGCCAACGGGGTCGAGATACGAGCTCGCAGGGAGCGGCCAAGCCTCATTGGGGTGAGCCGCTCCTTTGCTTTCTCGGCTGCGTCTTGTTGGCGATGCCCAGACCTCGACGCTCTAAGCAGGTCAGCCTCGCGAGAAGGATGTCTCTGGGCGGTTGCTGAAGTGGTCTTGGTTTCCGTGTATGGAGGGAGTAAGGCCCATGACCAACAACGCAAAGGCATACCTCGCCCTGTCCACAATCGCTGTGATCTGGGGTGCCAGCTTTGGGATCAACCGCTTGGCCACAGAGGCTTTCCATCCAATGCTCTTCATCTTTCTGCGCTTTGGCCTTGCTGTGCCCTTCTTGTTTGGCATGCTTAAGATCAGAGAGGGGAACGTCGGTGTTGCTCCGAGGGACATGCTGTCTTTGGCCCTGATCGGTCTGTTTGGCGTCACCGTCATGGAGAGTGCGGTGATCTACTCCATCCAGTACACCAGCCTCGCTAACGCTTCGCTTCTCAACACTGCTCCTTGGCCGATCCTCACGGCGCTGTTCGCACCACTCTTCACCAGGGAGAGAGTGACGCGGCGGCTGATCGTGGGAGGCTCCATGGCACTGCTTGGCGTGTGCCTGATCATTCTTGGCGGTGGGCAAAGTGGGGCGCTGCCAGCTGGGCACCTGAGGGGTGATCTGCTGGCCTTGCTCGTGAGCCTCCTAGGGGCGCTGTATAACCTAGGATGCATGCCGCTCATGGGACGGTACTCTCCCCTGAGGGTGTCGGCCTGGTTCATTCTCTTTGGGGTGCTGTTCATGATACCGGTGACGCACAGACTGTGGGCGACGGTCGAGTGGAGCACAATCGGCCCCACTGTTTGGGGAGCCGTCCTCTACAACGTGCTGCTCTGCACAGTTGCCGCCTTCATCATCTGGGGTTGGGGCATGAAAACCATTGGCGCGGCCAGGGCCAACTTCTTTCGCTACCTGGTACCGGGGGCTGCGGTAGCGGCCGGTTACCTCATGTATAGTGAGGTCGTTGTCACATGGCAGTTGCTAGGCGGATTGCTCATGGTCCTGGGACTGATGTGGATCAACATGGGGGAGCGGAAGGCCGGTTCGGAAGTGGACACCTGTCACATAGCCGCGTAGAAGCACTCATCCGCCCCCAGCTCGCTACCACTACAGCATGTGGCCAAGCAGGTGCTCCCTGCCTTTGCTTGAATCATTCGACAATAACCGACACGAACGGCAGGCAAAAATGCGCGGGCGCGCGGCAGGGAGAGAATGCATGGAGCACATTCGGATCGTTACCGACAGCACTGCGGATCTCGACTCAGCACAGATCGAGCGTTACGGGTTGGAGGTAGTCCCGCTGACGGTCCACTTTGGCAGCGAATCGCTGGTGGACGGGCCAGACTTTGACCGGGCCGAGTTTTACCGCAAGCTTGCGGCGAGCCCGGACATGCCGAGCACCTCACAGCCCTCGCCAGGCGACTTTGCCACGGTGTATCAGCGCCTTGGGCGGGACGCAAAACACATCATCAGCATCCACATCTCCTCGCACCTCAGTGGGACGCTTAACTCGGCCAGAGCGGGCGCCGAGGCGGCCGGCCAAGACGTTACGACAGTTGACACCAAAACCGGCTCGCAGGGTCTGGCGCGCTCGGTGATGGTCGCGGCCGAGGCCGTGCGGCGCGGGTTTCGACACGACGAGGTGCTGGCCGTGCTCCGTGAGTCGGTCACCCATACGCTTACTGTGTTCGGCGTTGGCACCCTTGAGTATCTTCGCCGCAACGGGCGGATTGGGCGCGCCACCAGCCTGCTGGGATCCGTGCTGCAACTCAAGCCGATCGTCTATTGCGACCCAGACGGCATGGTTGCCCCGTACGCCCGGGTCCGTGGCCAGGCGCAAGTGCTGCCCCGGCTCGTGGTTGCGGCCCAGGAGCGCATTCCCGCCGGCAGTGCCGTGGATGTATCTGTCGTGCACTCTGGGCTTCCGGAGCAGGCCGAGACGCTGCTCGCCCGGCTAGCTGACGTATACCGCGTCGCAGAGCACCACATCGGCTGGGTAGGTCCGGTGATTGGGGCGCATGTCGGTCCGGGCTGCCTGGGGCTGATGATCCAACCGGCCTTTGACGTCCTGGCGGAAATGGCAGCGGGTCGTCAGGCGGCTGCCATGGCATAGCCGACGACCTTTGCTCTCCGATTAGGAGGCCTTTTTGTCCGCTTCGCGAAGTATCCTCAGATATGGGCATGTGCTTGAAGCGCAGCTTGACGCCCATCCGAGGTGTGCGACCCGTCGCGGAGGGATAGCGGAACATGAGCCGTAACGAGCAAGCCCAGCCGACCAACTGGCAGCAGTATCGCTTGGTGATCGGTCTTTCGTTCCTGCAGTCGATGATCTGGGGCTTGGTGTTGTCGATGTTTCCGCTGTTCGCGCGCGAGCTAGGCGCCAACGAGCTGACCATCGGCTCGCTTGCCGCCGTACACCCCCTGCTGTCCGTCCTCGGCGCCGTGCCGATGGGCATCCTCGCCGGCCGTCTGAGCCGCAAGGCGATGTTTGCCCTGGCCTACGTGATGTCCGGCCTGGCAGGAGCAGCTTACGCGATCACCAACTCACCGGGCGGCCTGATCATCCCGCAGGTGCTGTTTGGGCTCTCGGTGGTAGCGTATTGGCCGAGCCAGCACGCGCACATCAGCGACAATGTGGACCCGGCGCAGCGGGCCAGGCTGTTTGGGCTGGCAATGGGGCTGACGGGTTTCGGCGGCATCATCGGCCCGATCGTGGCCGGGAGGATCGCGGACACGCTCGGTTTCCAGAGCATGTATCTGTTCCAGGGGCTGATCGCCGTTGCGGGGCTCGCGCTAGTCACTCAGGTGCGTGAGCCTGCCGTCGATACGACCGTATCTGGCGCCTCACCGCGCGGGCTGTCGCTGGCCGCTACCAGGATGCTGCTTTCACGGCCATCGCTTCAGTTTATCTACCTCTGCACCATCATCATGTTCCTGCAGTGGGGCTTGCGCGATACCTTCCTGCCGCTCTATGCCGCCGACCTCAACCTAACCCGGACCGCGATCGGCGCCCTGGCGACGGCGCAGACCGCGAGCATGAGCGCAACGCGCCTGCTGCTGGGGATGCTCGGCAAGCGGGCGCCGGCTGGGCGGGCTGTGCTGCTGTTTGTGTCGCTGTCGGCCTTCGTGACGCTTGCGGTGCCGGCGCTGAGCGGGTTTGGGGCCCTCGTGGTAGTGGCGTTCGTGGCCGGGATCGGCTCGGGGGCTGCGGTGCCACTCAATCTGACCAACGTCGCCAACGCGACGGCGCGCCAGGAGCGGCCGATGGCGATGTCCCTCGAAACCGCGGCATCCGCCTCCGGGCGATTGGTTAGCTCCGTCTCATTTGGCTGGCTGGCCAGCCGCATCGGTATCCCGCCGCTGTTCATCATCGGCAACCTCGTTGTGCTCGCCGCCGTCGCCGGCCTGTCGCGGATGCGGGCGCCCGGCCTGGAGCCAGGCATGGCTGCGCCGGAGCGGTCGGCCGTTAGAGGGGCGGCGGATGGCGGGGGACAAGATACCTAAGCCGGAGGAGTTTAGAAAGGGTGGGGGCATGGCAGTGGTAGCAAGCGACTGGGCTCGGCTCGAAACATGCCTTGATCGGGATTACTTGGTCCGCACACTCTCGCGGCTGATCGAAGTCCCGACCGAGGTACCCATGGGGCCGGAGACGCTGATCGAGCCGGATCACCCCAAGCTGGTGCACTACGTGCAGCGGGTTTTGCGGCCGGAGTTGGTTTCCATCGGCGCATACGAGTTGATTGACGCTCCCCTCAACCAGATCGTGGTCCAGAGCGGCGCCGGAGCCAGTGGCCGGAGCCTGCTCGTGATGGCCTACACGCCGACCCAGCACAACAACCTGATGGCTGAGCCACTGATGGCGCGTGTCGCGATGGGGTCCCGGCATGGGGTGCATGAGCCGTGCATCTTTGGCCAGGGCGTCAGCCAGAACAAGGTCCACCAAGCGGCGATGCTCACCGTGCTGCGGGGGCTGCGCGCGGCGGGCATCGAGCTGCGCGGGCGGCTGTACTTCGGGATCAACAACGAGGGGCGCTCCAGCCACGCGTGCTCTGATGCCATCCTCGACAGCCTGCCGGAGTTGCCGCGGGCCGGGATGGTTCTTGTCGGCACCGACATGTCTATCTCCGCCGGAAACCGCGGCCGCGTCGACATCTACGTCCACGTCCGGGGGCGCGCCGCCCATAGCAGCGTGCCGTCAGCCGGCCTCTCGGCGATCGATGGGGCGCAGGAGGTCATGCATCGGATCTCACGGGTGAGCCTGGACCAGAGCGAGCACTCGCTGCTTGGGACGCGGCATCTTGTGCCGTACCAGGTGACGTACTGGCCGCTCGCTCCGCACACCCTCCCCGAGACCGCCAAAATCACCTATGACCGGCGGCTGTTGCCGGGTGATGATCCTGCGGCGGCCGTTGGGGAGGTGCGGGCGGCGGTCGGCGACATGCATCCGTACGAGGTGCGTGTGGAGCAGGGCGTATATATGCTCCCGGCGACGGTCGAGGAGGACAGCGAGATCGTCAGGCAGCTGACCCAGGCCAATGAGGCCGTGCGTGGCTTGACGCCCCCGATCCGGTACGGCCAGGGCTCCTTTGACGCCGGGGGGCCGTGCGCGCGCGGCGTGCCAACCGTGATGTGGGGGGCGAGCGGTGGCGACGGGTTGCTGGGCGATGACTTCGTGGCTCTGGGTGCGGCGTGGGATGAGGTGCGGGTGTTGGCTCGGCTGATCTTGTCGTATCTGGGGTAGTGGTGTTTGGCCGAGAGCTACGGAGAGACCTGCTGCGGGGCGGGATCGGATGAGGGCTCGGCGATTTCCGCAGGCTTGCCCAGGGTCCTTGCCCGGTCGCTGAGCGCGCGCGCCAGGCACGCCAACCCAAAGACTCCTACCGAGCAGAGCGTGATGGTGGCTCCTGAGGCCAGGTCCAGCCGGTAGGACATCACCAGCCCAGCTACCGTTGCTCCAACTCCAGAGGCGACCGCGATAGCCAGCATACCCCGGTAGCCCCGCGCCAACTGGTGACCGGTAGCGGCGGGCGTGATGAGCAGGGCCGACGCGAGGACGATGCCGAGCATGCGGACAGCGACCACGACCGTCAAGGCAACCAGCACCAGCAGGACATAGTCGAGCAAGGCCACGGGCAGACCGGCTGCTCCGGCCGAGTCCGAGTCAAAGGCGACGTACAGCAGCGACCCAAACAGGGCGCCGATGACCCCTAGGACCACCAGGCTGACGGCGGCCAGCAGCACGAGGTCACCACGGCTCACCGCCAGAATGCTCCCGAACAGGTAACTGAACAGATCCGGCACGTACCCTCGCCGAAACCCCAAGAGCACAACTCCAGCAGCCATCGCCCCGGCCGCGACGATGCCGGTGGTGCTCTCGTGGGCTACGGCGCTGCGCCGGCTGATGTACCCGATGAGCACTGCGAGCAGGGTGGCGAGCACGGCGGCCACGGCTGCGGGCTGGACGCCAAGGAAGATCCCGACGGCGACGCCGCCAAACGCCGCGTGGGCGATCCCTGAGGCGGCATAGGGCAGGCGCCGCAGGTAGATGAAGAACGAAAGCACCGAGCACAGCAGGCCGGTCAGGACTCCGGCGGCCAGCGCTTGGCGCATGAAGGCGTAGGCGAACACGGCCGGCGGCCTAACCGCTCCGGGAGGCTGCCATTACGCCCTCGATCAGGCAGGATGCCTGCAGATCGCGGTCGTACTGAGCACCGGACGGTTGTCTTAGTTGATGGCAGTGCAGGCTGCCGCTGTCGAGGCACCACAGGAAATCGACATGCGCCGTGAGGGCCTGCAGTTCGTGGCAGACCACGATAGCGGTGCCGCCGCACAGCTCCCGCCACCGGGCAAGCAGCGGGTAGAAGCTTGCCTTCCTATCCCCGTCCATCCCCGCGAGCGGCTCATCCAGCAGCAGCAGCTTGGGCGATCCGACGAGGGCTCGAGCAAGAAGGGCCAACTGCAGTTGCCCGCCGGAGAGCTCGCCGACCGGACGCCCAGCCAGGTGGCCGAGCTCGGCCATGTCTAGTGCATGGTCTACCTGCCGACGGGTTTCTGTGCGCACTCCCGCACCCAGATGATCGAGGGACGACAATGCGCCCAGGCCGCGGATCGTGCCCATGGATACCAGGTCGCGCACGGACAAGGGGAAACCTGCGTCCAGCCGACGCACCTGCGGGAGGTACCCGATGTGCCTGCGAACCTGAGGACACCGCCAAGGCTCAAAGCCGAGCACTCGCACCTCGCCCTGCTCCGGCTGCGCCAGCCCCAGCATCATGCGAAGCAGCGTGGTCTTACCCGAGCCATTGGGCCCGCACAGGCCGATCAGGCTGCCCAGAGGCGCTGCGGCACTTACATTGTGCAGGATGCGGCTCGACCCGTAGCGCGCCGAAACCCGCGTCAACCTCACCGCACTCAATCGATGCTGAGCCCCCGGACGATCGTACTCACGTTGGTCCTCATCAGCTCGAGGTAGGTACTGTAACCCGGCCGGTCCGGCCCGCCCAATGGGTCGAGGACCATTACCTGCCCACCCAGGCTGCGCACGATGGCTCCCAAGCCAAGGTCGGGCGAGTTTGGCTCACGAAACAGCGTGTTAATGCCCAGCTCACCTGCGATCTCCAGCAGCTCAGTGATGTAGCGTGCCGAGGGCTCCGTGCCGTGTCCATCCTGCACCGCCCACACAGGGAGGTCGTACCGCCGGCCGAAGTAGGCCCATGCCGGGTGCATGGTTATCAATCCCTTATGGTTAAGGGGACGCATTGCGGCCTCAATCCAGCCGTCGAGGTTGGTCAGCTCCGCTGCGAGCGCGTTGGTATTGGCGACGAAGGCCGCCTCGCCGCCCGGGTCAGCCGCGATCAGTTGGTCGAGGATCACATCTAGCACATGGTCCCGGACGAGGGTCGGGTCAAGCCACAGGTGGGGATCCTGACCGCCGTCGATGAGGTACTCGGCGTCGATAGCCCTGGTAAGGTGGGTCAGCGGCAGTGAGGGGTTGGCCGCATTGCGCAAGGTGTCAACAAATCGGTCCAGCCCAGCTCCAACGGCGAATCCCAGGTCGGCCCCAGCCACACTAGCTGCCTGGCTGGGCTTGGCCTCAAACGTGTGGGGATCGGCGCCAGGCGGCATGAGCGCGACGACGGTGATCCGGTCGCCGCCAATCACGCTAATGATGTTGGCCAGCCAGTGAACGCTCGTCACGACACGCAGTGGCTCACGGGACGCAGCCCCTGCTGGAGTATTGCCTCCGCCGGCCTGCTCCCCAGCACGGGGCGCCCGCCAGCGGCCCAGTATCGGCCCAGCAGCCACCATCAGCAGCAATACCAGACAGATGAGAGCCGCTGCTCTGCCGCTCGGACGTCTGAGATATCTCATGGAGATCCCCCCGGGAGTCGAGAAGTTGGCCGTAAGTTAGGTATGCACCCAAATCAGTCAACTCAATCCGCAACGCCAACGCACTATGTCCTTAGCGGTCAGTGTTTTCTAGCCGAGTATGGCACAGAGCAGGTGCTGCGCTTTGGCGTCACGAGTCGCCTCCCGCCGCGAAGATTGACATAAGTCGCCAGCGAGTTGGCCATTGCGGGAAGAGGGGCGCCTGAAGGTGTCGAAATGTCGGACAGTTGCGGGCGATCAGAGGAGATCTGGTCCGCGGGGCACCACGCTGCCCCAGGCTTACTCTGCTCGGACGTGGGGGAGGGCGACTCCATCAGGAAACCCTAAAGGTCGGCACAGCACGGCTTTTGCGTCAGAAGGCTGTCAATCCGCATCGGCGGGAAGCCGCTGAAGTCGACGCAGCAGGCGCAATGGCAGAATGTGGGTGGGGAGGGCGGCGAGGCTACATAACGCGAGGTGCTGAACGCCGCTCTTGCCTTATTGGCGCGCGCGCGAGGCGCTGCCGCCGCTCTTGCCTCATTGGCGCGGCTGGGGTCACGCGCCGGGTGAGGCTGCGAGCGGCGCAGCACCTCGCTTGGGGTGTGAGATCGATCATGCTGGTGTGGGCCCCATTGCCCCCAGGTCACCCGGCGAGTGGTGCCGAAGGGCACAAGTAACACGTGATCCCGGTGAGTTTGCGACCCACCCGGGCGGGCAGGTCAGCTCGAGCCCGCCAGGTGGGTTAGATCTGTACCGGGTCACCGGGAGGAGCGGTGCCGTTCGGCACCGGTTACGACATCATCCCGGTCTGTCTAAGACCCTCCCTGCCGGCAGCACCTCGCACATACTGATGTGTCCGGCCCGACACACTCTAGGCGAGGCAAGAGCCACGTATCGCCTCGCCTTGCGGCAGGCATGTCCGGCAGCGCCAACGAATCCTTGGCAAGGCCGCGCAAGGCGGCCAAGCTGGAGGGTGACTTACTATGGCTGAGGGCCACAGATTGGCGTTTTCGGGTGGCGAGGTCGAGCTGATCCCGATGGGGCAGGACGACCTGCAGCCCGTGGTGCAGTTGACACGCAAGTTGATGGAGCCGTTGCTGCGGGCGGGGTTTGGTTTCCAGTGGGATCTGCGGCTTGAGCGCGCCATGATGGGCGATTTGATGCGGCAGCCCGTGGTACTGGTGATTTCCCGTGACAAGACGATGGTTGGCTATGTCGCGCTCAATCCGGTGCGGCCCCGGGCAAAGCTGCATGCTCTGATGATCGAGCCGGCTCACCAGAGCCAGGGCATCGGGACGGCGGTACTGTCTCTGGTCGAGCAGCGCGCGGCGGGCCTGCGCTGCCGGGAGATGGCCACGACGGTGCAGCCCAACAACCGTCAGGCTCTGGAGTGGTTCAAGCGCCGGGGCTACCGTGAGTCAGGCGCGGACGGGGTCAACATCCTGTTGCTTAAGTCGCTGCCCGCCGCAACAGCGACGCGCTCCTAGCCCGGCGGCTCACCGCCGCCAGCCGCCCGCGGTTGGCCACGGACGGCTCGCAGGACCGTCCGCTACCGGGCTACACGCCGCCGGCATCGTCGTCTTGCCACGCGCGCAACTCGGCCTGCGCTTCTCTTGCCACCTCTGGGTCCTGCCCGAGCCGCCACGCCGTCAAAGCCATCGCCTTGGCGCCGATAATCATGGCCTGGTGCGCCTGAGCGGAGCAGGCGGCTTCGGTCGCCTCGCGGGTGTGCAGCACCAGACCAGGCGGCCCAATGATGATCCTGCCTGAAACCGTGGGGATGTGCTTGGAGATGATCCCGGTGTCATCCGAGTGGGTGATCGGCTCCGGTGGCACGGGCACCGTCTGATCTGGTGGCGCCCCCGCATCCAGCATCGCGGCCAGGAAGACCCGGTTGAGTGCGGCGTTGGGGATCATCTCGTCGTACAACATCGCATGGCGCTCAAACTCCACCGAGCCCCCGGTCGCCGCCGCGGCACCGCGGGCGCAGTCCATGATCCGGCTGACCACGAACCTAACCGTCGACATGCGCCCCGCCCTGACGTACATTCTGGCGGTTGACTCGGTGGCGATGATATTAGGATTGTCGCCGCCCTTCTCGATGGTCCACTGCACCACAACATCCGGCGGGACGTGCTGCCGCAGCACATTGATGCCGGCATGCGTGAGCATCAGCAGATCCTGCGAGTCGACCGCATCCCACCGCGGTTGGCCGACGACGGGACGCCGCCCCCGGAAGGTCAGGCGGAAGTTGTCCCTGGCTAGCGAAGTGCCGCCTGCGGAGTAGGGCTCGCCTGCATGGACGATCAGCACGGCATCTACCCCGTCAAACGCCCCAGCCTCAAACATGATCACCTTGCCGCCCGCCCGCGGCCGGTACCCCTCCTCGGCGGGAGTACCATAGACCCGGATCTCGCCGGGCAGCTCATCACGCACAGCCGCCAGCCCCGTGGCTGCCCCGAGGGCAGCTCCGGCGATCAGATTGTGGCCGCAGGCGTGGCCGAGGCCGGGGAGGGCGTCGTACTCGGCCAGGAAGGCCACCGAGGGGCCGGGGCGCGTTCCCTTGAGTACCGCCCGGAATGAGGTTGGCAGGTCGGCAATGCCCATCTCGACCTCGAAACCCAGCTCTGCCAAACGACCGGCGAGCAGTTTGCTCGAGCGGTGCTCCTCGTAGCCAAGCTCAGCCCACCCGTGAATCTGGTCGGCAATACTGGTCAGGCGGTCGGCGTCGCCCGCGATCGCCTGGTGGATCCGCACCTCAGCCGTCGAGCTCCCTAGCACTGCGGTCATATCGATCAGCCCTCTCTCGGTTGCCAGCCCGTCCCGGTCGTGCGTAAACTAGCTTTGATACGGTGGGACGAGCCACCACGCATCCGGGGCCGCCGTGCGGCCCCGGGATTACTGTCCTCTGCTTTCGCTGGGTTGTGCCGAGCCTCCTGGCAACCGGCAGTTGGGATGGACTCATAGCAGGGAGTTGAAGTCGATGTCCCACAATAGCAGTTCCAATGATGTCACGTTCCCCATCGATGGCGAGCTGGCACTCCGGTGGCTGACCGACATGGTGGCGATCGATTCGGTTAACCCCTCGCTTGTACCAGGCGGCGCCGGGGAAGCTGTTATCGCTACCTACCTGGCGGATGTACTACGTAGCCTGGGGATGGAGACCTACGTTCAAGAAGCGGCTCCAGGACGGCCCAACGTCATCGGCGTGCTGCGCGGGCGGCAGACCGGCCGGCCCGGCGCGAGGTCACTGATGCTCGTCAGCCATACCGACACGGTCAGCAAGGCCGGCATGGATATCGAGCCCTTAGCCGCCAAGCTTGAGGGCGACCGCGTTTACGGACGTGGTACGGTTGACATGAAGGGCGGCATCGCCTCTATCCTCGCGGCTCTGCACGCTCTCGTGTCCTCGGGTACCCAGCTCAATGGCAATCTGATCTTCGCCGGCGTCGCGGATGAGGAGTACGCGAGCATCGGCGTCGAGCATCTCGTGGGTCCGGGCGGCTGGCGGGCGGACGCCGGGGTGATCACCGAGCCGACCGGCCTCGACCTGGTCGTGGCGCATAAGGGTTTCGCCTGGATTAACGCCGACGTCCACGGGCGTGCGGCGCATGGCTCGCGGTTTGAGGACGGGGTCGACGCCATCACTAATGCCGGGCGGCTGCTAGTTGCGTATGACCAGTACCAGGCGGATGTCCTGGCGGGCGTCCCGACCGGGCTGACAACCAGGCCCTCTGTGCACGCATCGCTGATCGAGGGCGGCCGTGAGCTGAGCACGTATCCGGAGGCCTGCCGGGTTTCGTTTGAGCGGAGGACCATTCCGGGCGAGACGCGCGCGACGGTCGAGCGGGAGCTGGCCGGCCTGTTGGCGGATTGCGCGCGTAGGTATCCCGACTTCCGAGCGGACGCTGAGATCTTCTTTTACCGGGAAGCTTACGAGATTTCCCAAGACGAAACCATCGTCCGCCTCCTCGCCGCCGCAACCGAGCGCGTCACGGGCTCTCCAGCCCAGTACGGCGCCGCCAGCGGGTGGATGGACTCAGCCGTCATGGGGGCCGCGGGCATCCCGACCGTGATTTTTGGCCCCAGTGGCGACGGGGCCCACGCCGCCGTCGAGTGGGTCAGCCTCGCGAGCGTGATCGACGCGGCCCAGGTGCTTGCCCAGTTGGCGGCCGGCTTTTGCGGCCTGGCCAGGCGCGATTAGCTCTCGTCAAAGCCTATCCCAACAGCGGGCGCGTCGAGAACCTCGCCAACGATCTCTTCCAGTAGGTCCTGGATTGTGATCAGTCCGACCGCCCGGCCCGTTTGGGCCGGGTCGACCACCAGGCCGATGTGCTGTCGGCGAGTACGCATGTCCGCCAGCACGTCGGCAGCCATGCGGTCGCGGCGGATCCGCATGATCGGGCGCATGATCTCTGCTGCGGTGCCGCGCCTACCCTGGTACAGCCGCGCAAACACATCCTTGACATGCACTACTCCGACAACCTGCTCCGAGTGCTCACGATACACCGGCAACCGGGAGTAACCCGAGCCGGACATAGCATCAGCCATCTCCGCGATGCTCGCCGTCACCGGTACACCAACAACCGAGGGCAGATGGACCATCAAGCTGTCCACTGGGAGGTCACCGGAGGCCAGGATGCTTGAAACCACATCAGTTGCCTCTGGACTCAGTTGTCCCTGCTCGACCCCCAAGCGGACCATCTCGGTTAGCGACTCCTCCGTCACATTTAGGTCGTGCTGGCGCTCGGGGATCCGCCTGGCCAGCCAGGACGGGATGATTCCGAGCGTCCATGCCAGCGGGCGAAACAGCCTGCTCGCCACGGCGGCGACTGGCGTAAGAAGCAGCGCTGTAGCTGTCGGATCAGTGTACGCCACCGCCTTGGGAACGATCTCCGCAAAAATCAGGATGCACAGGACTAAGATAGCCGCCGCCACTGTCATTGCCCAAGCCCCGAAGAAGCGCTCAACTAGCGAGGCCGTGAGTACGCTGGTAGCCACCGTCGATAGGTTGATGCCGACGAGCATGTCATTGATCATATCGGGACGGTCAACTAGCAGGTGATCAAGCCGTTGAGCTCGCTGGTCCCCCGTACCCGCAAGTGTTCGGACGGTAAGGTGGTTGACCGACACGAACGCCGCCTCCGCGGCACAAAAGAGGGCGATGAAGCCGAAGCTCACGGTGATGCTGGTAAGCTGCCACAAGACCCAGGTCACCTCGGGTCACCATCCCTTGCCTGCTCGCCGTTACTCGTTGTCTCTCCGCTGCGCTCAGTGAGGAGCCCATCCGCCTCGGGTGCGCTCTGGACTCCGACCCGCAGGCCCGGTTGCCGCGAAGCTCGGCGACCGTGAGCAGATAACCTGGCACTGCGAAGGTCTCGCCCAGTTTTGGTGGCCTGCCTGCAAGCGAGTAAACGAGGCCGCCTAGGGTGTCCACATCCTCTGACGTTGGCAGATCCAACTCGTACTCGTCGTTAAGGTCGTCGACCAGTATGCGGCCGGAACACAATAGACCTCCGTCAACCCGCTCAACCTCGTCCTCCCAGCGATCAAACTCGTCGATGATCTCGCCGACGATCTCCTCGGCTAAGTCCTCTAGGGTAACCACGCCTGCGGTCCCCCCGTACTCATCGACGACTATCGCCATCAACTCACCGCGCGATCGCATCTCTCTGAGCAGGTCGGACGCGAGCTTTGTCTCCGGCACGAATGATGGTGCCCGCAGGCATCGCTCGATTGGGTAATCGACTGATCCGCGCCGGATGAGCGGTAGCAGGTCCTTGACATAAATCACCCCAACCACGTTGTCGATAGTCTCGGCAAACACCGGCAACCGTGAGAAACCAGTACTAACAATGACCTCGGCCGCCTGTCCCACCGTCGCGTCAAGCGGCACTCTAGCCACATCGGGGCGTGGGGTCATGACCTCACGCACTACCGTCTCACTTGCCTCGAGAGCTCCCAGGATCATGTCCGACTCTGCCTGATCGATCGCACCCTGCTCAGTGCTAAGGTCGACAGCAAGCTCCATTGTCTCCGGTGTGACGCGAAACGACGCTCTCTCGGCCTGCCCGCGGGCTCTGTCCGGCGTGAAGCGATCCGCGATTGATTGCAGGGCAGCAACCAGAGGTCGGAGCAGCCACGAAAGAGCCCAGAGCGGCCAGGCCAGGCGCCGGGCCACCAAGGACGGACTCTGTGCCGCAAGGGTCTTTGGGAGAATCTCACCCCAGAAAAGGATCAGCACCGTCGAAACTGCAGTAACCAGCATCTCCACTCTCAAACGGGACATGGGAGCGTCAAGGTTGGCCACAAGGACGGAGGTCATGATCGTGGCAAACCCGACGTTAACTGCGGTATTGCACAGCAGGAGCATGGAGAGAACGGCCCGCGGCGACTCATATAGAGACAACAGGCGATGGGGGCGTCGTGAGGAGGCCGACAGCCGGCGCAACTCCACGTCACTAATACGGAACAACGCGGTCTCGCCGCCAGAAAACAGCGCGGACATCATCAGGAGTAGAGGCAGAACAACCCAAGCGACCGAACTCGAACTAGCAGGATCGTCCAATTGGCGACTTGTCCCTCCTTAGTACCGTCATATGGCTTACGACTGGTGGACCCTCAGGGCTACACATACGACGGCGCCCGGCGCGTTCCTCCCGATGCATTGCGAGCCCAGTTGGCATCTTGTGGCTGATAGTCAATGTCAGTGAAGGGACCGCAAGAGGTTTTGTTTCGCGAGACGGAGAAATTCTTCGTCTCATGACCCAACCCCAGCCCCGCGCGAGAGTGGTCGTCAACGGACTGGCCGATCTCGCGACGAGCCAACTCGACCAAGCGCAACTGCGTCACAGAGTCGTTGCGCTGGCTTGGCCGTCCGTAGCCGACAACCTGCTCGCTACGATGGTCAATATCGTGGCGATGATCATGGTAGGCTCGCTGGGGGCCGAGTCTATTGCCGCCGTCGGTATTTCCAACCAGATCGTCTGGCTCGCCCAAGTGGTATTCCTGGCTCTCGGGGTTGGCGCTACCGCCCTGGTTGCCCGGGCGATTGGTGCCGGCGACAAGGAGCAGGCCAATCAGGCTGCCCGCCAGGGTATGCTCCTCAGCTGGTCCTTGTCCATCGTGGTCGGCATCATCGGCGTGATCTGGGCGCGGCCGTTCCTGGCCATGATGACCACAGATACCGAGTTGATCGGCCTAGCCCTCCCGCATATGCGGATTTCCATGGCCACGACTCTGTTCGCGGCGGGCAGCTTCGGACTTGCGGCCGTGCTCCGTGGCGCCGGCGACATGCGCTCGCCGATGTTCGCCAATGCGGTCGCCAACGTCTGCAACGTCGTCTTTCTGTATGGCCTGATCAACGGCAGGCTGGGTATGCCGGCCATGGGGGTTGCGGGGGCAGCTGTTGGCGCCTCGATGGCCAGGCTGGTTTCCTTTGCCATCCTCGGCTACGTTATCCTACGGGGACGCTCAGCCATCCGGATGTCGGTGCGGGACGATTGGCGGCCAGATCTTAAGGTCCTCCGCCGTATCGCCAACGTCGGCATGCCGTCGGCGGCTGAGCAGGGCTTGATGACATTTGGCATGTTGATGTTCACCAGGATTGTGGTGGCCATTGGCACTGCTACGTATGCCGCGCACCAGATCGCGATCAACATCGCGTCGCTCTCATTCATGCCCGGCCAGGGCTTTGCCATGGCCGCGACGACCTTGGTCGGGCAGAGCCTCGGCGCCAAGCGCCCGGACCTTGCTGAGCGGTTCGCCATGACCACCCAGCGTCTCGGAGCGGCCATCATGGGTGGCATGGGAGTGGCGTTCTTCCTGTTTGGGAGGCCATTGGCGGGCCTTTACACCACGGATCCGGAGGTCATGCTGCTCGCGGCGCAGGCTCTGCGGTACTCGGCGTTTAGCCAGGTGCCCAACAGCATGTACTTCATCTACGCCGGGGCCATGCGGGGCGCGGGTGACACCAAGTGGCCGCTGTACATCAGCTTTGTGGGCATCTGGATCGTGCGGCTTAACCTGGCGCGCTACCTAATCGTGGGCCGCCAGCTCGCCCTGCTTGGCGTGTGGATCGCGATCATCGCCGACATGCTGGTGCGGTCGCTGGTGATGACCTTGCGGTTTAGGTCCGGGCGCTGGAAGACCATCCGGGTCTAACTGCCGTGACTGCCCCAGCGGTCGTCATGGCCGCTCCGGTCGTGTCCGTCAATCTCCGCGCTGCTGTAGCCTAGCAGGTCGTACACCGGGCAATACCCCGCCACGCCTGTCAGTACCAGCACGCCGCCCAGCACCCAGGCCGCAGTCGACCACCCGGCGCCTGCCGCCGAAATGGTCCCGAGGAGCACGGCAAACAGGCCGACTACCGCCCTAACCCACCGTTCGGAGCTAGACATGTTGTTGCGCATTTGAGCCGCCTCCTCCCGCGATCTTCATGCGAGTTAGTGTGAGGTCGGCCAGAGCAGATTATGAGTTCACCTAGCGCCTAACAGACGGTAAAGCTCAGGGAGCTTAATCGGCTTGGCGAGATGGTGGTCAAAGCCGGCAACTGCAGCCCGCTGGACGTCTTCGGGACGGGCGTACCCGGTCATCGCGATCAGCAATACCTGCCCTGAGCAGTCATCATCGCGGCACATTCGCGCAAAACTATAACCATCGACTCCTGGGAGGCCGATGTCACAAATGATCGCATCGGGCTTCCACTGGCGGGCAAGCGTTAGCCCACTACCCGCATTTCCGGCGGCTAGCACCTCGTGCCCGTCGGCTCGCAGTAACTCACTTAGGATGCTGCATAGATCCTGATTGTCCTCGATGAGCAGAATCCTGCTGATACGCGGCGTAGCCGTCTCCGGCGCCTTCGCTTGCTGGGGAGGTCCTCCGAGACACGGCAGACGGATCACAAACTCGGCCCCCTGTCCCCGGCCGTTGCTCGTCACGCTTACCGCGCCTCCGTGCATTTCGGTCAGGCTCTTGACCAAGGTAAGGCCAAGACCTAGACCGCCATGCCCAGCGTGCCCTGGATCGGCCTGCACGAATGGCTGGAACAGATGCGGGGCGATCTCGGATGAGATGCCGACACCAGAGTCCCTGACCCGGACGCTGATCTGTCCCAGAGGATGGTCATTCGCAGTCGACACACGGATAATGCTGCCTTTCGGAGAGAACTTGGCGGCGTTATCGAGAAGGTTGGCAAAAACCTGTGCCAGGCGTGCCGGATCGCCGCGAACATGGGTTGATTCCGCCTTGAGAGAGACATCAAGCGTTACTTCATGCTCGCCCAGGACCACCTGGTGATCCTCGACAACTTGAAGCAGCAGGCTGTGCAGGTCCAACGGCTCAGATCTGAGGATGATCTTGTTGCGAGCGATCCTAGTAACGTCGAGCAGGTCGTCAATCAGCCGGCTGAGGCGCTGGGTCTGCCTCTCAATAACCGCAAGCGTCTGGTTGATCTGTTGCCAGCGGTAGCCAGTCTGCTTGAGCAGTGCTAGTCCCCCAGTGATTACTGCAAGCGGGTTGCGAAGCTCGTGGGATAGAACGGCGAGAAAGTGGTTCTTCTGCGCGTCAGCCTGGCGTAGCTCATCCTCAGCGATCTTGCGGTCGATGAAGTCGGCGGCCTGCCGGGCAAGTAGGTCCATGTGACGTAATGCGGCTTCCGAAGGGCTTGTGGCCACCCGCCAGTGCGTTGATAGCATGCCCAGTAGTGCACCAGACCGCGAGAGCAGCGGCGTCGTCTGCACTGCCTGAATTCCAGCCCTGTGATACATATCCAAGTCTCTACTAGGTGGCAGTATGTCGCATGCATCGACATTGGAAATAATCGCTCGCTGGCGGGCCCGCAGAGCTTGAGCACAGGTAGTGTTGGAGTCTGTAGTCACCACCCCCCAGAAGCTGGCTGCCTCGCCACCGAATCCGCGATGTCCTAGCAGTCGGAGTGACAAGCTGCCATCCGGCCCGGTGACCACCTCCTGTATGCTGGCGAAGTCAGAGTCCATGATTGCTACTGCGGTGTCAAGGATGCGCTCATAAAGTTCCTCGATGTTGTCGGCCTGTATCAGTTGCGTGCTTAGGCTCTGTAGCAACCTAGCGGCCCGCAGCTCCGCTTCAAGGCTTGGCTCAGGGCGTCGTCGCCACAACACCTGGGCCATTGACTCACCGGTAGCCTCAATGACGCTTCGGTCGCTGTCGTTGTGCGGTCGGCTACGGTTGGCTACTGCCACTAGGCCGGCAACGCGTCCCTGCGCCTTGAGAGGCACCGCCAGGCAGGAGCTCACTACCGGGTGTCCATCCGGCGTAGCAGCCGTCAAAGGCGACATGCTGTGGTTGATGACTGGTTGGCCGGTCACTATCACGTGCCGATAGAGGTCCGCGATTGTTACTCCTTGGTTGTACGGGAGGTTAGCGCTGGGCAGTTGGATCTCTATGGCAGTCCAAGGCGAAGAACCGGTGCCGCTGCCGCCGATGCCCTTGAGGACTCCGGTGCTGGTTAGCCGGGCAAGGAATCCAAAATCACTGCGGGTCAGCTCTTTGGCTGTGGCGAGGCAAGTTATCGCCACTTCATGCTCTGTCTGCTGCTCTAGCCCAGCTCGCAGAATGCGGTTGATCGCGCGCAGGATTTGGGTGTCGTCCATCCCCGGCCCTGCCATCTAGGTCATCCGGCAATAGGCTGATATCACGTCCCAAAGCACACCTGTCGCAAAGCGGAAACCCGCCAGCCCCACCCGTTCGTTGTGCCCATGCACTCCCTCGGTCTTCTCGCTCAACGGCAGCGGTGTAAATCCATACACCGGGATACCGCGTGGCCTTAGGTAGCGTCCGTCAGTCGTCGCTGGCAGTAACAGCGGCGCGATGGTCGCTCCCGGGCTGTGATTGGCTATGGCCCTGCGCATCTCCCCCACGAGCGGGTGGTCAAACGGTGACTCCACTGCCGGTACGTCCTGATCGGCAGCCTCAACCTTGACTTTGCCGGCCAGCCCGACATCGCGCAGCACAGCGCGCAACTCTTCTAGAACCTCGGCCGAGCTCGAGCCCGGCAGCAGCCTGCAGTCCAGCTGTGCCTCGGCCTGGCCCGGAATCACGTTGATCCGGTAGCCTGCGTTGACTACCGTCGGGGTTGCCGTGTTGCGGATCATCGCGCGCATCGCCAACGCCTTGCGTGGATCGCCGGCCACCCGGTCGATGATCGTGTCGACCATGGATGGATTGAGCAGTTGCTGGGCCAGGGCGCCACGTATGCCGCCGATTACCCCGCCCAAGGTCTCAACGAAGCTACGGTAGGTCGCGGTGATGTGCACCGGCAGACGCCTCGAGCCGATGGCAACCAGCGCACGGGATAGGGTAACCACAGCATTGTCGTCGGTTGGGGTGGACGCGTGGCCGGGCTCACCGGTGGCTGTCACCGTGATGGGGCAGGGCATCTTCTCAGCGGTCTGCACGAGGTGAACTACCTTGCCGCCGAACTCCGCGGCCACTCCGCCGCCCTCGTTGATCGCGGCGCTCGCCCGCAGCAGATCAAGGCGGTTCTCGGCCAGCCAGCGGACGCCCCAGCGGCCGCCGGATTCCTCGTCGGCCGTGGCGGCGAGGATCACGTCTCGCGCAAGGGGGGCATCCAGCCGCTTGAGCAGGATCATCACGGCGGCCTGTATCGCCGTAAGGTTCTTGGTGTCAAGCGTGCCGCGGCCCCATATCTCGCCATCCACGATCTCACCGGAGAACGGCGGCACCCGCCACTTATCCGGCTCCGCGCCGACCACATCAAGGTGGGACAGTAAGAGCAGCCCGTCGTTGCTGGTGCTCTCTGGTGTGCCGGAGCTGCTCGCGCACATCCGGGCGATGAGGTTTCCCCTTCCCGGTTCGGGCTCGATCAGTTCCGAGGCGATGCCCTCGGCGGCGAGCCGGTCTCTGAGGTACAGTGCAGCCGCGGTTTCATTGCCGGGGGGATTGGTGGTGTCGATGCGTACCAGATCACCTAGTAGATCCAGAGCCAGTTGGTACAGGGCCTCGGCCTGCTCAGCCGACAGGGCGATGGGTGGGACGGTGGTGGCCACGGAACGACCTCCTCGTATACCAGGAACTGGGCAGGAGCTACGCTTGCACAACGCCTACCATCTGCAGGACTACGTCATCGTCCCGCTAATACCTTTGAAACCTGTACCTTTCGTGCTTGTGTGAATAGAGGAGCGATCCCGTGCGGCATCAGAGACTAAGCTTCTGGCTTTGGGCAGGTAGAGCACCTTTTCTGGCAGCCTCACTGCTATCGGTGCTGTTGGGGGTGGCTGTTGCCGACGCGCGTGGCGCAACCGTCAATGCCGGTCCGATCGCCCTGGTCACGATGGGTGTCGCGCTCATCCACCTCGGGGTCAATCTGGCCAACGACTACTTTGACCACCTCCGTGGCACTGATACGGCCAACCGCAACCGCACCCGATATAACGGCGGGTCCGGCGTCATCCAGGCCGGCCTTGCCACACCTAGCCAAATCGCACGGGCTGCGCTCGTCTGCATCCTGGCTGCCGGCGTCATCGGTGTGGGGCTGGCGATCGTCCACGGCCCTTTGCTCTGGGTCCTAATGATTGCCGGGCTGATGCTCGGTGTGGGGTATTCTGCCCCGCCCTTATCACTGATGGGCACTGGGTGGGGAGAGCTGACCGCCGGCCTCTGCTGCGGGCCGCTGGTTGCCCTCGGCGCACATCACGTAGCCGGCGGCCGGGCGTTGGGCGAGGTATGGCTAGCCGCCGTGCCGGCCGGTCTGCTGGTCAGCTCGATCCTGGTGGCCAACGAACTGCCGGACTACGAGGCCGATCGGATGACACACAAGCGCAATCTGGTGGTCCGCCTAGGCGTTGAGGCAGGGCTCCAGCTCTGGCGCGCGCTGGTGATCGCCGCCTATTGCTGGATCGGAGTGCTGGTTGCTGGTGGGCGCCTACCCATTGGGGGACTGGCGGCTCTGAGCACGGCCCCGTTGGCCTGGTGGTGGCTTAGGCAGGGCGCGGGTGGGCGGCATGCGGTGGCCGGTGGGGAGGGGCCCGGCGCAGGCGCTAACCCTGGTCCAGCCCCTGGCCCTGGAACGGTGCGGCTACACGCTTTGGTCTCTGTGCTCCTGGCCGTCTCGTATCTGCTGAGATGAGGGCCCGGGAGCTCGCCCCTGCCGGCTAAGCTGCAGGCGGCCGACTGCAGTCAGGATCAACAGCCCTCCGGCGGCCTGCAGCGGCAGCAGCGACTCGCCCAGCAAGAGCCATGCTCCGGTGGTCGCGAGCACCGGCTCGAGCATTGCGGTCAGCGTTGCCTGGACTGGCTCGACCTGCTTTAGCCCGGACAGGAAGAGGGAGAAGGGCACCAAGGTTCCCAGCACCGCCATGTACAACACGAACAACCAGTCTGCCGGGCCCCAGCCGAGAGCGAGGACCTGCCACGGCTTGGCCAACGGCAGCAGGAACACTGCTCCAACCCCAAGAGCGTACACAAGCACCGTTGGCGGGCTATACATGGCTACGCCTTTGCTCCCGTATATGGCATAGAAGCTCATAAAGGCGGCAGAGGAAACCCCTGCTAGCACACCCAGCGGCGTCGTCGACAGGCCACCTCCACCCAGGAGGAGCAGGGCGGACCCGCCCATGGCCAGTCCCAAGTTGATGACTAGGCCCGGCGGCGCCTTCTGCCGGACCCAAAGCACGGCATATGCGGCGGTGATGGCCGGCGCGAGATACTGGAGGAAGATCGCGGTGGAAACCGTACCCTCACGTATCGCCGTGAAGTACGACAGTTGGACCATGGCCATGCCTACCGACCCATAGACCAGGAAGAATCCAACATCGCGACGCCGGATGATCAGGTCGCCGGGCGACCTGGCCGCAAGGACCGCCGCGAGGATCAGGAAGCTCGTGAGCAGCCGAAATTGCACCAGCAACAACGGGTTGAGCGGGCGGCTGCTGAACAGAAACTTGGCGAGGACTCCCGACAGGGCCCAGAAAAGACAGGCCGCGGCGATCAGCGCATAGCCCCTGATGCCGGTGCGGTCGATCTTGCTGCTGGCGGTGCCCTTGTTCATGAGCACGCCTTATTCGGCATCGGACGCTGGACGCCTGCTTAGCTCGCCGCGGCCGTCGTGCACGGTTATGAGTCGATCTAGAGCCCGATAAAGTGTTGCGTGAACATCTTGCCGTATACGCCGCCGGTAACCACGCCGATGCCGATGTGCGTGTAGCTGGCATGCAGGATATTGGCCCGGTGGCTAGGCGAGTTCATCCAGAGCTGCATCGCATGCTCGGCAGTGCGCGTTCCGGCGATGTTCTCACCGGCCGAGCGGTACGAGATGCCGGCCCGCCTCATCTGATCGAACGGGCTGCCCAACACCGGCGACTGGTGGGCAAAGTAGTTGTTGGTGATCATGTCTTGCGACTTGGCCCGGGCGGTAGCCACGAGGCGCATGTCAAGCTGCAGCGGCCGGAGACCGTACTTGGCACGCTCCGCATTGACGGCGTTGAGGATGTACTGCTCGTCCGCGTTGACGCCGCTGGATGGGGGCTGCGGGGTCGGTGCGGGCGGCGTGGGCTGAGGCGCTGGGCTTGGCTGTGGAGCCGGGGCCGGCGTCGGGGCCGGTTGCTGCCAGTTGTACTGGCGCATCCACTGCTGCATTAGCTGCTGATACGAGTAGGAGTAGGTGTAACGGTTGTAGAGCGAGGTGTTCCAGTTGCCCGTCCAGGCCAGGGCCTGCGCCGGAATGGCCACGAAGGACGCGATAACGAGGCACACGAGCGCTCCGCGCATGATACGACTCACATACTTCCCTCCCAGAAGATTTGTGGCGTTCGTACGTGCTACCGTTCATTGTCGCTTGTTGTTATGTTGACTTGCAACCCGCATAATCTGCCATGCCGTTGGCCAAAGATGCAGGAGCTAGCGCAGTATCGCCCAAATACGTTTGGATGGAACATAAGCCCAGGGAGGCGACTTTGCCAAAATGACACCGAGATCTCTGGATCTGTCGCGGTTCCCACGAGTGGGGGTATTCCCGCGCCCGACACCGTTTGAGGAGATGCCCAACCTGCGCGCTGCGGTCGGCGCCCGTCCGCGTCTGTTTATCAAGAGGGATGACGCGACGTTGGTCGGCCTCGGCGGCAACAAGACCCGCAAGCTTGACTTTGTCATGGCGGATGCCCGGAATGCCGGCGCCGACGTGATCGTGACCTGGGCAGGCGTCCAATCCAATCATTGCCGGCAGACGCTGGCCTTTGCCCGCCGGCTCGGCATGGACTGCCACTTGGTGCTGACGGGCGACGAGCCTGCGCTGCGCCAAGGTAACTTGCTCATCTTCACGATTATGGGGGCCGAGCTGCACTTTATCGGTGAGGATGGGGACGCCCAGGCATACGCCACCGACCTGACCGAGAAGCTGCGGGCCGCCGGACACAGGCCGTACTATGTGCCCATTGGAGCTTCGGTGCCGCTCGGCGCGATCGGCTACGCGGAGAGCCTGGTCGAGGTGGCGCAGCAGAGCGAGGCGCTGGGCGTCAAGGCGGGGCACGTCTTCTTGGCGACCGGCTCGGCAGGTACGCAGGCGGGCGCCATCGTGGGGTCGCGAGTGGCTTCGCCGACGACAAGGATACACGGGGTTTCGGTGAGCAGGGCCGCTCCGCCGCAGCAAGAGAGCGTGGCCAGACTGACCAACGAGACGTTTGAGCTGCTCGGCTTGGCGGACCGGATCACGCCGGATGACGTGATCGTGCACGACCAGTACTACGGCGAGCGGTACGGTGTCGCGACGCCGGAAGGCATCGAAGCCATCAAGCTGCTGGCTCGCACCGAGGGCCTGATCCTCGACCCGGTGTACACCGGCAAAGGCCTCGCGGGCCTGCTCGACCAGTTGCGGCGCGGCAATCTGGATGATGCGGATGCGGTCGCGTTTATCCACACCGGTGGCTTCCCGGCAATTTTTGCGCAGCCGGAGCATTTTCAGAAACCGTAGGCTGCCAGACGAGCATCACAGGTGCAGCGGGCCGGGGGCGGCAGGTCGGACCTGCGATGTGGGACCACGTACCCATAGGGCTCTGGCCTCACGGGTATGTGGCCCTCATGAGCCCCCGGCCTGATGGGTATGCGATACTCATGAGAGTCGTCTCTGGTCACACGGGTGTGTAGTCCCCATGAGGAGCCGGCATCACGGGCATGTATTCGTCGTCCTCGGTCGCTAACGACCAGTCTCTTTCGTGGATCTGAGTGCGCAACGGCGCGGAGGCCTGAGGGCCTCCGCGCCGTTAACGCCTCAGGTAGTCGACGAACTATACCTTCAGCTCCGTCCGCGCCTTCCGGCGCTGCCTGCTGAGCCGTTCTCCTGCATCGTGCCGATCAAGCCCTAGACATCGCCTATGCGGCGCATCGCCATCGATCCCCCAGACCTCTGGCCCCGCCGAGGGCTAGTCTGACGTAGGCGCTCCCTCCAGAAACAGCTTGCGGAAGGAGTTGTAAGGTGCATATACTCTAATTGCTGGCATGATTTCCAGGGCCCTGAGGATCAGCCACCCAGAGCGCTATGAGAGGGCGGTTGATGGGAGATGAAGAAGAGTAGACAGGTTGTGCTTGCTGTGGTAGTTCTGGCTGCCATTGTCGTTGGGGGGGTGAGAGCACACACTTCGGCGGATGCGGCCTCAGCGCTTCCCGTCGAATGGCTAGCAGAGGAGAGCTGTACAGCCGCAGCAAAGCCGTTAAGTAGACCAGCGGAGCTGTCATTAAGAGTGCCTTCCAGCGCGGAGGATGTTGTGCTCGTATACCAGCAACTTTCGTTTCCCGAAGGACCAACGGCGGTGAGAGCCAACGTGCTGGATCGAGTGGCCACTGCGTCCATCCCGACCGATAGGACCACTCAGCCTGGCATCAAGTACCATTGGGAGTTCAGGGTCTCATCTAGGTTGCATGTAACCCCGGAGGCGTACATCCCTTTCATTGACGACGAAGCTGAGCAGGCAGATGCCGACATTACCATAACTGCGGCCGGAGACGCAGTCGCTTGGGACATTGAAAGAGCCTCCGGGGTTCTGCCAAACGGCCGATCCATTGTCTCAGGCTCCGCACGATTGCCCCACAACCGGACAGAGGCAGTGACAAGCAAGTACATGGAACTGCGTGCTGTCACCAACTCCGAGGTTCACAAAGGAGTTGACTTCGGAGTTCCCAGTGGCACGCCGATCTACGCTATGGCAGATGGCTACGTACACAATGTGGTGAACGAGAGTCCAGCACCTACCACGGGATGGGGCAACTACGTGATGCTACGCCACGGCAATGATGACTACTACTCACACTATGCGCACCTGACCTCTGCTGCCGTTCAAAAAAACAGCCAAGTGTCAAAAGGTCAGTTACTCGGATACTCCGGGAATACCGGCAACTCGTCAGGACCTCATCTTGACACAGGCTTCGACTGCTACGTCAGTGGAGTCCGCCTAATCCTGTATCCTTTCAGGTGGTTTCTCACCAGTGCATCTCCGTACGCGAATGATGCATTTCGGATAAGCACCCTAACTTTGGACACTAGATGTTCATTGCCTTAGGTGGTTCAGTGCCTTCCAGGTAAGCTTGGTAGTACTCGGCCGGCGGCCTATACCCGCACGCTGAGTGCAACCTTCGGTTGTT
>Ga0228535_1001664_pt1 | contig 30379 bp, 24 predicted proteins | sample SJ1metagenome_FD_168457 | JGI IMG/M metagenome (GOLD analysis project Ga0228535, IMG submission 168457) | Enriched culture of PCE-dechlorinating microbial communities from Ithaca, New York, USA - SJ1 | ecosystem: Engineered > Modeled > Simulated communities (microbial... > Unclassified | place...
GCCACATGTACTTTGGTTGCAGAATTATCGCAAAATATGAAACTAAAAAAAAGCCGCGCGGCGCGGAAGGCCGGCGGCTTTCGTCATAAATCCACGGGTGGACGCCCTTACTTGTTCGCCTCAAAGATCTTGTTGACTTCGAGTATGCCGTCCGCGCGAATCTCCTGAATCTGCTTCTGCAGGTCGGAAATCTTGCCGATAGACTCGTCGATCGTGGTCCTGTCGGGGTCCGCGCTCCAGAGCAGATTATTGAGCGTGAGCCTTTCCGTGCGCATCTCATTCTGCAGCGGAAGAATCTTGGACTCGGTGTCCTGCATGATCTTCACTACCTTGTCTTTATCCGCGGCGGAGAGCTTGTCGAACTTGTAATACAGGAAAGCCCCAAGGCCGTCGGCTTTCATCATTCCCTTGCCGCCCATCGCGGGTCCATTGCCGGGAACGGCGGGAGTCTGATCTCCGTTGGGACCCCGCTGCTGTCCGTTCATGAACGGAGTGTTTCCATAGGGCATCTGAGGCTGATTCGGAAACTCATACCATTGCCAGCAGCCATAACCCCGGGCAGTACCCTGCGGGCCCCACATTCCACCGAAACCCTGCGCAAAGGCGCCGGCAGTAGCGGCGATGAGCATGGCGCCCACCATCAGAAGCATAATCGCCTTTCTCGATGTTCTCATATCCTTCCTCCCTTGAAGGTTTTGTTGTTCATCTAAAAGTCGCACGAAGAGAGAAGTCGGTTGCATGAAGAGGCAAAAGTTATATTTTTTCATTTTTGCCGGAGCCATTCGCCCGCCCGCCGGCGGCCGTCGGATTCGGACACTTTCCTTGGCCGGCCCGAATGATTACTCTATATCTATAAGAAAAAAGAGAGCCAGAAGAAAACCTGGCGCGGGCCGGATTTTCTCCCTCTCTGCCACTGCTGCAAAAGAGGAGTTTCGCATGCCATTCGTACTTCAGAAAGAAACCTCTGTCCCCGAACTGGACTCTGTTGTCAGGCTGTATCGCCACGAGCCGACAGGCGCCCGACTTCTCTCCGTCGTCAACAGGGACGAGAACAAGGTCTTCGGCATCACATTCCGGACGCCGCCGCAGCGCAGCGATGGCGTCGCCCACATCATCGAACATTCAGTGCTCTGCGGTTCCCGGAAATATCCCGTCAAGGAACCCTTCGTCGAACTCATGAAGGGTTCTCTCAACACATTTCTCAACGCGATGACCTATCCCGACAAGACCTGCTATCCGGTCGCCAGCACAAACCTCAAGGATTTCTACAACCTCATCGATGTCTACCTCGATGCCGTCTTCTACCCAAACCTCACCGAGCACACCTTCATGCAGGAGGGCTGGCATTACGAGGTCGATCCGTCCACCGGGGAGCTCGGCTACAAGGGCGTCGTCTTCAACGAGATGAAGGGGGCTTACTCCGACCCGGACGATCAGCACGAGGACCTCTGCCGGCGGAGCCTCTACCCCGACACCTCCTACGGCCTCGACTCGGGCGGCGATCCGCTGGAAATCCCCTCGCTCACCTACGATGAATTCGTCGGTTTTTACAGAAAGTACTACCACCCCGCGAATTCCTTCATCTTCTTCTACGGCGATGACGATCACGACAAGCGTCTCGCCATGATGGAAGAGTGGCTCGCTCCCTTCGGCCGGGCGAAGATCGAATCTCTGCCGTCCGCGCAGCCGGGGTTCTCTGCGCCGCGCCACCTCGAGTACAGATACCAGGCGAGCGAACAGGACGTGCCCAAGGCCTACACCGCGGTCAACTGGGCTCTCTATGAACACGGAGACCCCGAACTTGCGATGAAGGCTGCGATTCTGTTCCATATTCTGACAGGAACGCCCGCCTCGCCGCTGCGCAAGGCGCTGATCGAATCGGGGCTCGGCGAGGACCTCGCCGGCTTTGGCGCTTCCGAAGAGCTGCGTCAGACGGCATTCTCCATCGGGCTCAAGGGCGTGGATCCCGCCAGAGTCGCCGATGTCGAAGAGCTCATCTTTTCGACACTTGGACAGCTTGTGCGCGACGGCATCGATGCCGACACCGTCGCGGCCTCGCTCAACACCATAGAATTCGCCCTCCGCGAAAAGAATACCGGGCGCTTCCCCCGCGGGCTGGCAATCATGCTCGATGGACTCAACGACTGGCTCTACGACTACGACCCCGTCGCGGCCCTCTCTTTTGCCGGGCCCCTCGAGAAGGTCAAGATGGCAGCCGCAGAGAATCCGAGGCTCTTCAGCGAACTCATCGATTCGCTCCTCGTGCACAACACGCACCGCACCACGGTCGTGCTCCTGCCCTCGGCCGACGCCAACAGGGAGCGGGAGGAAGCGGAGAAAGCCATGCTCGCCCGTGCGCAGGCCGCGCTCGACGCGCGGAAGCTTCAGGAGATCGAGAAGACCGCGGCAACGCTCAAAAAATTGCAGGACAGGCCCGACAGTCCGGAAGCGCTGGCCACGATTCCGGTCCTCTCCCTCGACGACATTCCGAAAGAGGCGCCCGTTCTGCCCTCCGAGCCGCTCGATCCGGGAGCAGGCGCACTGAAAGGCGTGCGCGGCTTTTACCACGATCTTGCGACGGGCGGAATCCTGTACCTCGATCTGGGCTTCGATTTCGGCGCGCTCGAGTCGAAACTTCTGCCCTATGTGAGCCTGTTGGGGCGCTTCCTGCTCGAAATGGGCACCGACAGAGAGAATTTCGTGCAGCTGATCCAGCGCATCGGCATGCATACGGGCGGCATCAGGAGCACGTCGGTCTCCGCGACGCCCTGGAGTGGCCTGAAGCCCGCGCCATGGTTCTTCCTGCGGGCCAAGGCCCTGCCCGAAAAGGCCGCCATTCTGGCGGATATCCTCAGGGACGTTCTGGCGCGCTCTCGGTTCGACGACCGCGAGCGCGTCCGGCAGATCGTACTCGAAGAAAAAGCCCAGACAGAGGCGATGCTCGTGCCGGCTTCGGCACGCATAGTCGGCCTCAGACTGCGCTCGCGCTACAGCGCCGCGGACTGGGCCTCCGAACGCCTCTACGGGATCAAACACCTGTTCTTCCTGCGCGACCTGGCGCGGCGCATCGAAGAGGATTGGCCTTCGGTGCTGGCCGACATGGAGAAAGTGCGCGGCGCGCTCATCAGCCGCGACAACCTCATCGTCAACGTGACCGCGGACCGGGCAACGCTCGCAAGCTCTGCAGGCGCCATTGCGCGCATAGCCGCCGCCCTGCCGGCCCGCCGTGCCCCGGCGGAAGGCGCCGCGCCCGTTTCGGGCGCGCCCTGGGTCGACGAAGCGCTCGCGGCCTGCGGGGCTTCCGTGATCCGCCCCGGCCTGGAAACGCTCGAACTGCCGACCCAGGTGAACAGCGTCGGCATGATTCTGCCGCTCCGGGACCTGAAACAGGTGGCGGGCGGCGTCTATGTCGCCACAAAATATCTCGATGCCGTCTACCTGTGGGAGCAGGTGCGCGTCATGGGCGGCGCCTACGGCGGCTACTCCAGCCTCGATCTGGCCTCCGGCCTTCTGCTGCTGCTCTCGTACCGCGATCCCAACCTCGAGCGGACCATCGACGTATACCGCGGAGTCGCGGAGTTCCTGAAATCGTCCGGGGTACCGAAAGAGGAAATTCAAAAATCGATCATCGGCACAATCGGCGATGTCGACAGCTACCAGCTGCCGGACGCGAAGGGCTTCAACGCGCTCATGAACGAGCTCACCGGCTATACGCAAGAGGCGCGCCAGTCCATCCGCGACCAGATATTGGCCGCGGATGCCGACGATTTCCGTCGCCTTGGCGCGATGATCGAAGAAGCGCTCCAGCGCTCGATGACGGTCGCGCTGGCCGCGCCGGAGAGAATCGGAAAAGCCCTGCCGGCTCTCCCGTCGCCGGTCGAGCGCCTCTCAGTGTATTGAATCGAACGCGCGGGGATCGATCTTGTCGAGCAGGGTCTGATCCCCGACCGCGACCCACAGGAAGGCGCCGTTCATAAAGTATGTATCGAAGGCGTTCCTGACGGCCGGCGAATCGAGCATCTCTATGCGCTCCTGATCCTTGAGCCAATCCGCAGGGTCGCCGGTCAGCCGCACCGAACGGATCATCAGCGAGGCGATGCCCGCATTGTTGCGCACCGCCTCGAAATAGTCGTTCATATAGAGCTGTTTGTACGTGTCGACCGCCTCGGCGATCGGCATATACCCGTCGCTTTCGGTCTTGGTCGGGTCCACGGAGACCACCCTCCCGCTCGCCATCAGCCGCGCCGCCTCGTCGATGTAGCCCTTGATCTTGTCCGGCGCGTTCGTCTTGTACATCATGACGGAGCCATAATTGGCCGAGTATCCCCGGATCATGGCCGAGGGCGTGTAGACCGCGCCGTACTTGTCGCGCACCACCGAGAAGAGCAGATCCGAAAAGATGCGCGCGGCGAGCGCTGTCGCGAAATAATCATCCTTCCCCGGCGCGGGCGCCGCAAAGTCGCCCCTCAGATAGATCGTCCCCTGCGACTGATCGTGCGCCTGGGTGATGAGCGACCCCGACGGCCCCATCGGGAAGGCCCCGGGCTCCGGTACCGCGCCGAGCCGCAGATTCGGGATCTTTCCGAGAAGCGCTTCCAGCTTGCCCTCCAGCTCGGCGGGATCGAAATCCCCCACGGCCACCACGAAGATCCTGTCTGCCGAGAAATGGTCCCTGTACCACTGGCGGGCGTCTCCGGCCGTCATCGGCCCGATGCTCTGCTCGGTGCCCTCCGGATTCACTCCATAGGGATGCCCGTCAAAATAGGCCTTATTTATCACTTTCTGAGTCGTCGACCATGGGTCTTGGTCCATCGCCTGAAGCGTAAGCGAAGCATCCTCTTTGCTCTTGTCGAAGTCGTCCTGGCTGAACGAAGGGGCTATGAGCATATCGCCCCACAGGTCGAGGAGTTCATCGCGATATTTGTCGAGCGTCGTCAGACTGAAAGTCGAGTATTCAAACTGTACCGCCGCGGCGATGTTCGAGGACGTGCGGTCCAGAAGCGAAGCTGCCTTTTCGTATGGATAGTTCTGCGAGCTCCGCGCCATGGTATTGAGCGCGATCTTTTCCCAGCCGGCGCGCTCGGGGGACGTCACCAGAGAGCCCCCGTTCAGCACGAGCGAAACATGGAAGACTCGGTTTGCATTCTGCACCTTCATGTAGACGGGTATGCCGTTGGAAAGGGTCGTCGTCGTGAACGTCGGGGCGTTTTCGCTCACAAAGGCAGTCTGGGCTCCCACGCCCGCCGCAATAAACGATATGAATACTGCTGCCAATGCCAATTGCAGGGGGCGCAAAAACCCCGACAATCCCGTAGCGCCACTTCTCCGTATTTTCATAAAATTTTTCATGTCAGCCTCCTCAACGCTGCTGCTGCCACCAGAAGGCATTCTGCGCGGTGACGCGAGTGTAGCCGAGCTCACTGATCTTCGCGTCCATGCGCGGGTCTGCACCGAAGGTGCTTGTGCGCAGCCGCACCAGGGTCGCCACGGCGCTGCCCTGTCCCTCTTCACCCGTCAGATATTTCTTTATGAGCGCGGAGATATCATCCCAGGTGACCTTATTGCAGTTCGCCTCGTAGTTGAAAAAATAATCCGTGCCGGCCGTGGACCACCAGAACGTGAGCGTGTCCGTCACAAAGGAGCCCGCGGATTCGAGCGCATAGATATTCTGGTCGACCAGCTTCGTCTTGGCTTCCTCGAGAGCTCCGTCCCCAAAATAGGCCCGGGGGTCCGCCGCAATCTGTGCAAACTCGCTCAGCACGGTCTTGCGCAGGCTCTCCACGCGCTGCAGCACAGGCTCCTCGGTCGCGGGTTTCTGTACAAGCATAAAGGTCGAAAAAATGTAATTCCCTCCATCGTGCGCCGTCGGATAGGTAAAATCGATGTACTCCGCATCGTACAGACCGAACACTTTTCTCATTATCTCGGATTTGAAGGGCCCCGAGGGCGATGACAGGAGGAAGAGCAGGACATCGGACACATAGGTATCGAAGGTCTGGCGCGTCACATCGGGCCCTCTCCACCGGAACTGAACCTGCCCGATCCCCCGATAGAACTGATCTTCGGTGGTCACAAGCCGAATGCCGTCGGGGATTGGACTCTGCGCGGGCTCGGCGAGCTCCGGCTGGGGCGCCCAGGCCCAAGTTCCGAACGACGCCTCTGCAAGCGCCTTCGCCTCCTCCAGCGTCGTGTCTCCGCCGATGAGCAGGGCCATGTTGGTGGGCACATAATAGGTCTTCTGCATGTCGCGGAGTTCGGCAATCGTAGCATTCGTAATATTCGATTCAGGGCCATCGATATTCTTGCGCCACGGGAATGTGCCGAACATCCGGGATTCCAGGGCATTCGATGCAATCTGCCCCGGGTCGCTGTGGTACCCGCGAATTTCGTTGAGCACGACCAGCTTCTCATTTTCGAGCACCGCGTAGTTGAGGGTGGGGCTCATGATGGCATGGGCCCAGAAATCGACCGCATCGGCGAGTTTTTCCGAAGGCACCGTGATGTAATAGTTGATGTACTCCCTGCCGGTCGCACCGTTCCAGCTCGTCGTGCCCATGCGGTTGAGCGCCGCGGTGAATGCCTCCTTTGTCGGGTATTTGTCGTTGCCGTTGAACATCATGTGCTCATACAGATGAAAGAATCCCGCCGTCTCGGGCGTCTGCGCGAGGGCGCCCGCCCTGAAAGCGACGCACACGGTGACGAGCGGCACCGCATGATTTTCCACCACGAAGACCTCAAGCCCGTTGTCGAGCGTCGCATTCCGCACCGCATTTTCCTGAGCCAGGACAAGGCTCGGGAAAAGCAGTGCCACTATCAGCACAACAACGAAGCTCCACACTGTCTTTTTTTGTTTCATATGAGTTATGCCTCCTTTTTATCCACAGCATGTCGAAACGTCGCCAAGCATCCGTTTCAAAATCTTATTCTACCGCGTTTCGGCGTCCCGCACCAAAGCCGCGTTTCTGTCCTGCTCATCGATATCCAGGGCGTCCCAGGGATACACAATCCAGACATCGCCGAGCGTCTCTCCTACAAAAACCTTCGAAACACCCGGAGGAAACTTCCCTCTTTTTTCCTTGTTCTTATCGTGCAGCACCGCGACCGCCAGGGCCGCAGGATGGTACGCGAGCAGTTCATTCGTACAGTATTCGAGCGTCACCCGCGAATCGTCGACTTCGTCCACCAGTAAAATGCGCCTGCCCGCCAACTTCTTCTCGGCCTCTTCGATCCACTGCACCTTGCGGGGATAGTCCATCGGTTTATCGTTCAGGTCGTAGTATGCAATGCCCACCGCCAGAATCGGCTTGCCGAGATATGTCCGCAGGATGCGCGCCGGAATGAAGCCGCCCGAGCCGATCGCCACGATGACGTCGGGGTTGAAGCCGCTCTCCTTGATCTGGACGGCAATCGACTGCGCAAGCTTATGAATCATCTGATAGGTGTAATAGAGTTTTCTCATACTCTGATTTTAAGTGAACTTTCGGCCGCGGGCAAGAGAACATGGCGCCCTATGGCACCCTACGGATTGACAAGCATTGTTGATAACGATTATCGTTATCAACATACTGCGGCATTGAGATTGTTTCATCATATCTTTTCCCGGCGGCAAGAGGTCCTTTGAATGAACGAGCTGGTGAAGTTTGAAGATTACCTTCGCGCCCATGGCCAGAAAATGACCCGGCCACGCAGAGTCATTCTCGAGGCATTTTTGGGAACCGAAGGGCACCTCACTATCGACGACATTCTGCGCGAGGCGAAGAAGATCGACACGGGCATAGGACAGGCGACGGTTTTCAGGACGATCCGGCTGATCGCCGCTGCCGGGCTTGCGCGCGAGGCCCTGCAGGAAGATGGTGCGCGCACATTCGAACACCTGGCCGATCACCCCCACCACGACCATCTGCTCTGCGTCGGCTGCGGCAGGATCATCGAATTCCTGAGCCCGCTTATCGAAAAAGAGCAGCAGAAAATCTTTGTCCGGTATGGGTTCGAGCCGCGTGGGCATATGATGGAGCTGCTGGGCTTATGTCCGGGATGTCAGGCAAAAGAACGAGGAGACCAATAATATGCTGCTTGCGGAACTTGGACCTGGCCAGAGATTCACGGTTTTACGCATTGTGTTCGGCGGAGAGATAGGCAAAAGACTTGCGGATCTCGGTTTCATATCGGGCACGAAGGGCGAGGTGGTGCGCGCCGCCCTGTTCCGCGGGCCCATGCAGATTCGCCTTGGGGATTACGACCTCATCATGCGCCGCCACGAGGCGAAACTTGTCGAGGTCGAGCTGCTTCCGCAGACTGCCGCAGACAAAACGGCAGCCGATGTCCGTGCTCCCATCAATCTGCGGCTGCATTTCCGGCCTGGTTTTGCTCACGCGGGCCACGGCATTCGGCATCGCCGTCCGGCTTTTGGCAAAAAATCCCACAGTTGTCACTGACTTCAGCCTTTCTCAGGAGTAATCCATGCAGGATACAAACGTGCTCACCATCGCTCTTGCGGGCAATCCCAATGCCGGAAAAACGAGTATCTTCAATGCACTGACGGGGGCGCACCACAAAGTGGGCAATTACCCCGGCGTCACCGTGGAAAAGCGCGAGGGCTCGATCGAGTTTCAGGGCCGGAACATCTACATTGTAGACCTGCCGGGCACGTACAGCCTCACCGCGTACGCGCTCGACGAAGTCGTCGCGCGGGATTTTGTGCTCAACGAAAAGCCCGACATCATCGTCGATGTGCTCGACTCCACCAATCTCGAGCGGAATCTGTATCTTCTGCTCCAGCTCATCGAGCTGGGACTGCCGGTGGTCGCCGCGCTCAATATGGCGGACGAAGCCGCCGAAAAAGGCATCGCCATCGACCATGCGCTGCTTTCCAAAACGCTCGGCGTGCCGCTGGTCCCGACGGTCGGCTCCCGCGGCGAGGGCGTCCGCGAACTTCTGGAAACAGCGATCGCGACGTTCGACGCACACACACTGCCCCGCATGCCCAGTTATGGTGCGGACATCGAGGCCCACATCGCGGCACTGGTCGAGCTCCTCAAGGAAGACAGGGAGTTCGCCGCGGCGTATTCGCCCCGCTGGATGGCCATAAAACTCATCGAAAAAGACCCGGATGCACAGAAACGCATCGAACATCATGCGTGCGCGGCGAAGATCCACGCTACGCTGGGGGCGGCCTGGCACTGGATCACACTCCACTACGGCAAAGACCCGGAGATTATTCTGTCGGAACAGCGCTACGGCTATATCCACGGCGCGGTTTCGGAAGCGATTCACCGCAAACGGCTGCGCGGCATTTCGCTGACCGAGCAGATCGACCGCTTTGTGATGCACCCTCTCGTCGGAATGCCGCTCTTCTTCTTCATCATCTGGGCCATTTTCAAACTGACATTCGCGCTCGGAGAATACCCGGTGGCGTGGCTCGAGCAGCTGTTCGGATACCTTGAAGCCCTGGTTCAGCATTCGATGCTCCCCGCCCTGATCCGGGACCTCCTCGTCAACGGGATAATCCACGGCGTGGGCGGGGTGCTCTCCTTCGTACCGCTCATCGTGATCCTCTTTTTCTGCATCTCCTTCCTCGAAGATACCGGGTACATCGCGCGCGCCGCGTTTTTGACCGACCGCTTCCTGCACGCGATCGGACTGCACGGACAGTCCTTCATGCCACTCATGCTCGGCTTCGGATGCTCTGTCCCCGCGATCATGGCGACACGCACGCTCAAAAGCCCGAAAGAGCGCATCGCGACGATTCTCGCGATCCCCTTCGTCTCCTGCGGCGGCAAGCTACCGATCTACGTACTGCTCGCGGGCACCTTTTTCCCGAGCAATGCTTCCACCGTGGTGATGCTGATGTATGCGGGCGGACTGGTGCTGAGCGTTCTGTCTACCTTTTTTCTCAGACGGACGGTGCTCAAGGGAGAATCGATGCCTTTCGTCATGGAACTGCCGCCGTACCGCATGCCCACCCTGAAGGGCGTGCTCTGGCATGTGTGGGAAAAGACATGGAGCTATATGCGCAAGGCGGGGACGATCATCCTGGCGGTGTCGGTGTTGATGTGGATCATCACTTCGTATCCCAAGGCCAAGGGCATCGAGGAGTTCGCTGCGGGCGCGCGCTCATCGGTGGCGACGGCGCAGCCCGGGCTCAGCGATGCGGCGATTGCCGCGAGGGTCGAAGAGCTCGTGCGTCAGTATCAGCTCGAGCACAGCATCGCCGGCCGGATCGGCAAGATCATCGAGCCTGTCATCGCGCCCATCGGCTTCAACTGGAAGATCGGCGTGGCGCTGCTCCCCGGCCTCTCTGCAAAGGAACTCGTCGTTTCGACCCTGGGAGTGCTGTACGGCGCGTCCGTCGACGAAAACAGCGAGAGCCCTTCGCTGCGGCAATCCCTGCGCGAGGCGCCGGACTGGTCGCCGCGCATCGCGCTGGCGCTGATGGTCTTTATCCTCGTCATGCCGCCGTGTTTTGCATCGCTGGCCACGATCCGGGCCGAAGCGGGAAACAAGTGGCTGGCGTTCCAGGTGGCCTATTCGGTGGCGCTGGCCTGGCTCATCTCCTTTCTGGTGTCGATGCTGGCGCGCGCGGTCGGCATGGCGTGATGCCTCTGCAGGAAAGCCTTACAGCTTGAAGCTGATCCCCGCGCCGAGGGTCAGACCGCCGTAATCCGAGAACAGTGACGTATCCAGGGCCTTCCAGTAGTCGAACCCGACGTCGACGAACAGGCGCGTATTTCTGCTGACGAGATATCCCACTCTTCCGCCTGCCTGAAAGCCCACATGTGTAAGACTGTCAGATTCATAACCAACCGGTGGAACAGAGATATGCACATATGTCAAACCTACTCCAGCATAAGGAGCTATGTGGAGCCTTCCTATTGGAATCATGTATTCGGCTCCGAATATCACATTGACGGGAACGATATCAACAACTGTAGTGACGATTGCATCTCCCACCGGTATTTGTATACCCATAAAAGGCCGTACCGGATAAAAGCCCCTAGACGCAGTCATCCGAAAGCCTGGCAGCATCTGGCCCCCGCTCGAATGGAAATAGAGGTCAAGGTCGACGCCCTGCCGCGCTATCTCCTTGAGCTGGGTATTCGAGTCGAGCTGGACGGAGCGGTAGAGCACGCTCCCGGTCGATATCTGCTGGCTCACGTCGGTGATCACGATGAGCCCCGCCTCCCGGGTGTCTTCGATGATGCCGAAGGTCCGCTTCTCCATGATTGCGTACTCATCGCCCTTTTTCAGGCCCATGTTGGCGCCGAGCTGAATCCTGACCGTCGAACCCTGGGCTTCGAGAATGCGCGTATTGATCTGGAACTCAGGAATGGACCGTATTCTGTATTCGAGCTGGGGAGGAATGGCATTGATGGCATACATGACCGCACTGTTCATGCTCGTCTTGTCGCTGCCCGACGTGTCGATGGACTCAACTGCGATGACTGTCGCATCATGCGCGACATCGATGAATGTGATCCCTGTGGTGATGTTGCAGTTCCACGTCGCAGCCTTGTAGTCCCAGTACACCGCAAAGTTCGTCACGACCGGCACGACGACGATGAACGCGCCAGTGAGGCGCTCAAATTCAGCCTTGGTGAGGAAGGTCTCCCCAAACTGGTACTGCTCCGGCAATACAAAATTGGCCTGCTTCGTCTGGCGCAGTGCGTCGATGAACTGCTGCAGGCCATCGGAAGACAGGCGCTGCGCCGTGCCGAACACCGTGAAGCGGCCAATATCGGAAAATACTTCCTGAATCTTCAGGTCGATAGTGCCCAGGGCCTGAAAGGGGATGAACCACCCATAATAGCCGAGGGAGAAAACCGCGATATCCTGTTTGGTGCTCACAACAGGCTGTGCGCCTGCCCCAAAAAGACTGGCCAATAATAGCATAAGCACCATGCACACGGCGAGCCGACACGGCTTCATGCAGCACCTCCCTCTTCATTCTCGCTGGTTTCGTACTCGGAATCATTCGTATTATACGAGGGAGTCAGCGGAAAAATCAAAGGCCATATGCATCAACCGCCTTGAGACCTCTCGCCCCTCCTTTCCAGCTTTCAGCTATAGATTTACCAAACTTTGGGCAGTATAGAGATCTGTCATCAACGTAGTTATATAGCCAGCCCTGAGAGCAGTATCTAGGCTGTTTATCTTATGTGCTCCGCCGGCAAGACAAATCCTCTCGGGCACCTTAAGCAAAAGACAGAAGGGAATACCCAGAAAAACCTCGTCAATGGTATGGCTGATTATTTGGCCACTGCGATCAAAGAACCGTGCGAGAATATCACCTATAACATGACCCCTCACGAGCTCTACAACATAATCCTCGGGAAAAGAGGAATAAAGAATATCGGAATTATCGATAGACCCGCCAACACTAAAGACCGCAACATCAAGTTTGGCCCAAAGTGCAATAGCAGAGGAAGTCGCAGCAGTACTTGCGAAGGATTGCAGCTGATCTGAACTATCGAAAATGGCCGGCCCCATAAGATAGATACGCTTTGACTGCAACCAATTTGCGCAGAGGTCAACAAGGTTGTTGACCTGATATGCAGGCTGGGATTCTCCTGCTCCCCCGACAAGAGGAGAAACGGTAACATCTTTATAGGAGAGTACTCCCTGGAGCTCTCGCATGGCGGTATAAATCGTGGTTCCCCACCCTATCCCAACCCGTGTCCGTTTCCCGAGAAATGACGGGAAATGGTCCTGAAAAAGCCGGCCAATCGAACGTTTAATAGGCAAATCAGACTCTTCGGAAGGTACTCCTACAAATACGTGAGCAAGCCCGTATTTTTCACACAGCCGATTGGCCAACTTTGTTTGATCGAAATTCTCGGGAGGCCGCAATATGATAGTTACGATTCCTATTCTTCGCGCGAGAGCAAGAAGCCTCGAGACCTTGGGCCTCGATAACTTGAGCATATCGCTGATTTCATTTTGGGAAAGCTCTTTCTCGTAATAGAGCTTCGCACAATCATAGGCGAGGGTAATATCATCGGTTTCTACACGTTTATCAGCCATATATTATTTTTCGCATGCCCCACGTATACTCCCCCTGTGGCGAATACACTTTAAACCCCTTCCCGATACAGTCAATCGCCATCCTCATGCAATCCATAATCGGCCAATGTATCAATAAGTAAATCGAAAAACTTTCCGGTATCAATTTCTACCATTACCTCAACGTCCGGCTTTTCTCCGATCAATATTCTAGCCTTTCTTTTTAGATTATCGAGCTGAGAGTCTTGTGTCTATAGACAGACCAATGTACAAAAAATCTTGACGGTACTAAAGATCAAACATTAAAGCATCTTCTTCTTTTTGGTCTATTGTTTGAGATCACTCTTTAGAAACCATCCATAAGGAAGGATAGAAATATCTTTTCTTAGAATCTCTCTTCAATTCATCTAGTTCGTGTAGCAAAACAAACGTTTCCAGCGTAGCCTCTATACCCTCATCAAATCTTTTCTGCAGCAGTTGCCGATGAACTATTTCCCCTGTAAAATAGTTGTCAACTATAATACAATTGCTGCCACCCCTTAAACCAAATAACGTTGTAAGAGTGAGGATTATAGAACTTTCTCTCTCAATATTCAAAACATTTGCTTTGCTCCAATATTCTATTTTCTCTTCATGTTCCTTTTGCAGATATTCCTTGTAAGAGGGTCTACCAAGCCCCGGATACATGGTATCCAAAGATCTTGTAACACCCACACGATAAGGGATTCCCTTCCTTTCAAAGGCTTCTATCTGGCACAATAAGACTTCATAATTAGCCATAGCCGGATAATATCCGGATATATACTCCTTACTGCAACCTTCATCTCTCACGGCACCCGTCGAAATAACAAATTCTCCTATACCGATATCTCGCTGGAAAGCCCCTGAAGCTCCCAATCTGATAAAGGTATTCACGCCTGGACAAGTCATTATGAATTCCATCAGAGCCAGTTCTGTATCCGGGGCCCCGCTACCCGTCGAACAGACAGTTACGGGGACATTTTTGTATTTACCGGTAATTGTTTTGAATAATGTGGTCTCACTTTCGGCAATAAGCTTGTCAAAATGCTTTGCCAGTTCGACCGTAGGGTCTCGCTCCAAACACAAAGGATCGCGAACCGCCAATATTACATAAGGCGAGACATTCTCAGAAGAGATATCTAGAAAAACCGACTTCCCTTTCCAATTAAAACTAGGGATATTGTTATGTCCTTCGCTTTCAGCCATTCTTTTACCTCCAAAACATTATCTTCCGTAATCGCTGCGTGCCAAAGCTGCCGCAACAGCAATAAGGAAAACTCCTTTTACTGCATACTGCCAATATGGATCAATGCCTATCGTTACAAGAAACCTTAGGATCAAACCCAATACAATAGCCCCAGGAATAGCACCAATAGGTAGTCCCACGCCCCCGGCAAAGTTCGCCCCCCCAAGCACACTTATGGCTATTCCATCCATTTCCCAACCACTAGCCGCTTGTGGCCAGCCTGTACCAAACTCTACCAACATGATAAGTCCTGCAATTGCATACAGACAACCAGCCAAGACAAACGCAACTACTCTTAATGAGTCGCATCTTAGACCGTTCATCCTGGCAGCTACTTCACTTCCACCCATCGCTCTAAGGTGTCTTCCAAAGACTGTGTTAACAACAACAATTGTCACCACGGTTAATATTAGGCAGCCTATATAAAAATAAACAGGCACACCCAAAAACGTTTCTGAGAGAAGACTTGAAAACAACAGTCCCTTGCTCTTCAGTGGTATGGATGTTCCCTTAGAATATATCAGGGTGGCTCCTTTTATTACGACAGACATTGCTATTGTTACTATGAAAGACTGTAGCTTTCCCCTTGTTATGACGAGGCCGTTAATAAGCCCTATCAAACAACCCACGATAAGCACCATTACTATCACAAGCGATATTGAGAGTCCTGTATTCGCGAATATTCCTGCCGCGAGCATACAACAGAACCCCACTGAGTTAGCGAGCGTTAGATCAATGCTCCCTGCTAGCATCACGATGATTTCTCCTGCGGCCATTAAAAATTGTGGCGTAGACGCAGCAAGCAGCGAAGTTACCGAATAGCTGCTAAATATTGATCCATTGATTGCCCCCATAACAACAAAAGTAAACACACATATGAGCCAGGGAAGTACATTTTGATTTGTTATAGCGAATAGTATTCCTTTAAGTTTATTACGCAAAGGCATGTACCCTCCTCTAATCAGTAGCCAACCTAGTCACAGATTCTTCAGTGATTTCTGTGTTCGACAATTCCCCAACAATTTTGCCTTTTCTCATAACCAAAGCTCGGTCAAGGACATATAAAATTCTTTCGAATTCCGAAGACAATAGAACAAAAGTAATACCCGAGTCTGCAAGTTCCCTAACTTGTCGGAGTATTTCTCGTCCACTTTCCACATCGACACCAGTTGTAAGCTCATCCAAAATAATTATTCGAGGTCTAATCGCAAGTCCCCGTGCAATGACAACTTTTTTTTTATTGCCTCCACTCAGTTTTAGAACCGGGAATTCAGTATTATTTGGCTTTATATCAAGTTTTTTAATCAGTAGAGACGTTAGATGTTTCTCCTTTCTACCCCTTATAAAAGACAACCTGGAGAGACTGCCCAGTGCAAGTAACGATATATTCTGTCTATTATTCATGTTTAATATCAGTCCCTCTTTCATTGTATCTTCTGGAAGATATGCGATACCTCTTTTCATTAGATCCAATGCCGTACCATACCCTACGTTCATTCCCAATGCTCTTACTCTGCCAGAAGCGAGAGGATTAAATCCCATGATTGATTTTGCCAACTCTGTTTTTCCAGCACCAACTACTCCTACGATCCCAAGCACCTCGCCTTTATGTACCTTGAAACTTATACTATCAAGAGGCGTATCACTAATGAGTCTTGGTTTCGTAGAGACTTCCTCTAGCTCAAGGACTGTCTCCTCAACAATCGCATAACGTTCACTTTTCAGAGGATCACCAGTCGGGACCTTCGTTGTCAGGCTAATTGTCCTTTCCTTTCCCGTAATCAGCGTTATGATTTGGTCTTGCGATACGTCAGAAATTCTAAATGTTCCCTTGTTTTGTCCATCTTTCATCACCGTTACACGATCACAAAGCTTGAACATCTCGGAAATACGATGTGTCACATAAATGATTGCTTTATTTCTCTTCTTTAACAAACGGATCAAATCGAAAAACTTTTCAGAATCACTTTGAGCCATCATACTCGTTGGCTCATCAAGACACAGTATTTGGGGATCCGCGACTAGTGCTTTCGCTATTTCAATCTGCTTCAGCATACTTGCCGGTAAATCCTTCAGTTTGGCAGCAGAAGAAATATAGAAGTCGCACATTTTCAGTATTTCTTCTGCTCTGTTTGCCATTGATCTTCGATCCAAGACGGAGACACCTGCAAACTTTTTGATTTTTTCCCTGCCAATAAGAACATTGTCAACAACATTTAGACCTGGGAAAATTTCAGGTATCTGATTTGCGATAGCTATGGACATCTCGCGAGCAACATATCTATCATACTTTCCTACCTCTTTTTCATAAAAAAACAGCTTACCAGATGTTCTTGGAGTCAAGCCGTTAATGACACTCAAGAAAGTCGACTTTCCTGCTCCATTCAAACCTAGCAGACCATGTATTTCGCCTTCTTTAAGTTCAAAATTCATATTATTCAGGGCCTTTACTCCAGGATAATCCTTACAGAGATCAATCACTTGGAGAACCGTCTTCTTCTCCATGCATTTATCTCCTCTCGATTTCTTTCATGTTCCCAAAGTCTTTAATGATTTCGGCATCGATTAGGGACTTCTCCTTCTTCTCTCTTAGCTGATCCCAAGCAGCAAGATTCCGTATCCCTTCGAGAGAGACTTTTATTGATTCCTCTTTCCCTGCACCAACTCCAAGTTCTCCGGTTAACTCGTTGTCAACTATAGTACATACTGCGCTGCCTCTTTTCCCGAATATGTTGGCAAGTGTCAATAGAAGAGAGGCTTCTCGCTCAACATTTAGCGTATTTGTCCGTTCCCAATAAGAGGGAATCAGCTTATGCTCCTCTTGGATGTAGTTGGCCGCGGGGCGACCTTCTCCGACATAGATTGCATCATTGCTTCGTGTGATACCTGCATGGTACTTTATCTTCAGATTCTCTGCAGAGGTAATAAGGGCCAACACAAGATCGTAACTTGCCACAGCGGGGTATGCGAGTTTTACATATTCCTCACTAACACCCTCATCTCTTACAGCGCCAGTGGTAATTATAATTTCGCCAAGTTCAATGCTTTTTTGCAGAGCTCCGGAGGTTCCAATTCTTAAAAAAGTATCTGCTTTTGACCACTTAATAAAATCCATCATTGCCAGTTCCAATTCCGGTGCTCCGCTCCCTGTGGAACAGATTGTTATCAGAACACCTTTGTAATAGCCGTTGTAAGTAGTAAACATACGCGTATCGGCAATCTTTTTGGGTTGATCCAGATAATCTGCGATTTCCTCTGCGGCGTCCTTCGAGAAATCATGTAAAGGATCTCTGACGGTAAAAATCACATATCGCCCTACATCCTTGGGGTTAAAACCCACAAATAATGGTCCATTGTTGTGGATAAAATCTGGCGGACATATATAGTCTGACATTAGAGAAGCCTCCTTATTCAACCTAATTCACATCATTAATGCCAAAATTTCGACACAAACTCTTTATATTTGGCAGCATCTTTGCGAAAATACTCAGCAGAAGCTGGTTTATCATACTTGATTAGTGACTCGTAACTACTAACATTCTTTTTCGTAACAGCTACCGGCGGAATTGACATCCCTACCGAGTCCGGTGTAATTCCATATTTCAGATAAGCATAGAGAGTCGTGATACCCCAATATCCTTCCAAATACGGAGCCTGCGAAACAGAACCATATGCCTTACCTTGTGTAATCGCTTCTATGGCGTCGGGGATCACATCAATACCTACAAAAATTGTATCCTTTCCTGGCACCAATCCTGCGGATTCGCAAGCTTTCATGGCTCCCATTGTCATATCATCATTCGCAGCCAAAACCCCATCGATTTTATGATTCTTTGTTAGTATCCCCTGCATTTTTTCCATTGCAGTCTGTCGATCAAAATTAGCTATCTCAGTAGATACAAGCTTTACATCGCCCTTGGAAATCGCATCCTTCATCGCCGCCAGGGCACCCTCTACTCTTGTCATTCCGGAATAAGTTCCTGGCAGCCCCGCAAAAGCGACAATGTTCCAAGGCTTCTGCTTACCGCTTTTCTCCAGTCCTTCCAAAAGCAGTGCTCCCATTTCTTTTCCCAACACCATATCGTCGACAGAGAAGTGGGCCATTCTCGCTCCATTATAGATAGGACCATCCGTTGTAATGATAGCAACTCCTCTCTCATCTAACTGCCGAGCAAGAGGGACAAAAGCATCGAGATCAACCCGGCTAACAAGAACTCCCCTAGCACCAGCGGCAACCCCTGACTGGATAAGAGCATTTTGCTTTGAAGGATCCCATCCAGCCGTTCCCGATCTAAGATCAATATTCAATATTTTTGCGGCTGCTTTAGCTCCATCCAACCAAGTCGCGAAATATTGACTTTCAAAGGGAGAAACAGCAAAGATCAATATCTGCTTATTTTGATCAGCGACTTTGGTCTGTGCGACCAATGGCATAGTTATCGCAAAAAAAACGCACCACATCACAAAGAACCTTTTCATACGACCTCCTTAGGAAAAATCTAGATTTAATTTCATGTACGTTGGTTTGTGTGCACGCGCAACATGATTTTTACGCGTTATATGATCGGTACTTCACACATACCAAACTGAGGCGAAAATAAACACCATAGCGATAATAACTTTCTCTATTTCATAATACGGACCTCCTTTCTTTAAGAATCTTCTCTTTCTTTCTCGACTTTCAGGTATTGCGAACTACTGAGGAACTGAGCCATGCTTGGATACATCTCCCCCGCACCGATTTTCTCTGTGCTAAGACCGGCATATGCGTTAGCGTACTTGCCTATTTTTGAATGCGGAAAGCCCTTCTGATAAGCCCATACGACACAACCATCAAATGCGTCGCCCGCCCCGGTCGTATCGATTACCACAGCCTTTGCTGGAGGAAAGGCTATACGCCCTTCCCCCGTAGCGAGCTCCGCGCCCCTGGCTCCGCGCTTTATCCATATCTCCTTTACCCCCCGCGCAAGGATGGACTCGATTATCATATTTTCAGAGCTGCCTCCAAACACAATACCAAGTTCAGCTTCACTAGGAAGGAAGACATCCGTGGAACGAAGTACTCTCTCTACCCTTGCCGAAGATATTGAATTATTGGGACGCACATTCGGATCGAAAAATACACGGGCGCCTCCGGCATGGAGAGTCTCGATGAGCTTCATATACGTGGCGAAACTCTCATCGCTCTCAAACACTACCGTCCCCGATAAAAAGACATTCCCACACTCAAGATGCATGTCCTCGATATCGGAAGGCAACACATGATTGTCCGCTGCGGTCTTCCTAAAGGCAAAAAAAGTCCTCTCTCCCTGGATCAAAGCCGTAAATACGGTTCCTGTCGGCCACTTCTCCGACCGTACGATCTTTGCCACATCGAGCCCCTGCTCCGCTATAGCTTTGATCGCCCAATCTCCCCAGAAATCGCGGCCGATCTTGCTCACAAAAGTCGTGCGCAGACCCAGCTTGTGCGCCGCGAACGCGGTGTTCAGCCCCGCGCCGCCGAGGTGCATCGATGGCGTCGTACCGAAGGCGCAGCCCCCGAGAGGGGGCATGGCATCAATAACTCCAAGGATATCAATATTGATATCTCCGAGAACCAGGAGATCCGTCTTCATAACCCCGCTCGAATCTTCTTTACTGTCTCTATAAAGGCGCGTACTCTCGAAGCGTCCACCAAATTATCGGTCTTGCCGTCTTTCTTGAGCGTTGTGCCCGCAAAGGCGCCTGTGGCATATTGGAACATGCTGTCCACGCTTTCTTCGTTGATGCCCGATCCGATGAGGACGGGAAAATTGGGCAGCACTTTCCGTACCTTCTTTACATCCTCAATGTTCGTGGCGAAGCCCGTGTGCTTTCCGCTTATGATGACGGCGTCCGCCAGGAAATACGCGGCGTCGTACGCGGATTCCTCGATGGGTCTCTGCGCCAATGGGGCGGAATGTTTTATATGGACATCGGCAAAGATTTTTATCGACGGATTGAGGAACTTGCGATATCGCAGAATTTCGTGAGGCCTCCGGATCACAAGGCCGGAAACGTCCACCGAGGCTTCGGTGAAAAAGGTCGCTCTGACGAACTGCGCATTGATGGCATTGGCGACCGCAAGCGATGCGATAGGATCCGCAAGGACACATACTCCCAGAACAGCGTCCGGGTGGGCCCTGCGGATCTCGTGTGCGACGATCGCCATGGAGGCAACCGTCTCCGCCGGCGCCGTGTCGGGCGAATATGACAAGTCGAAGTAATTCTCAATATTGAGCCCGTTCACCCCATTGTCCAGAAGGGTCTTGGCCTCTTTTAAAGCCTGATCGATTACAGGATCGAGTCCGCCATTCTCATAGGGCGCTGAGCCAGGAAGCGGCCTTAAGTGCACCATGCCGATGATTGGTTTTACCGTCCCAAACAGGTCGTTGAATTCTCTTTCTGTTTTCATTTTCGGCATTCCTCAACTACCCGAATGAAAGCCTTGACCCTTTCAGGATCGACGGGCTCTTCAGTTTTACCGCCTTTCTTAAGGCTTGTTCCTACGATTATTCCGTCGGCGTACGCAGGGAAGTATTCCCGGATATTGTCGACATCGACGCCGCTTCCGACAAAGAGAGGCACTTCGGGGAGATATTCTCTCACGCGCACGACATCCTGGGGATTGGTCTTCCCTCCTGTCTTTCTGCCGGTGACAATGATAGCATCGGCGAGACCCCGCTCATAAGCATCCTCCGCGGATTCTTCGATAGGCCGCTGCTCAAGAGGATAACCGTGTTTTATATGTACGTCAGCAAAGATCTTGACATCCCTAGCATTGATGTCATTCCTGAAGCAAAGAGTTTCAGCAGCAATACTCTCCATCATACCGGCATCGACAATATAGGTTTCAGTATAATATGGAGCCCTCACGAACTTGCCACCAACCGCCTTGCAGATTGCTATTGCTGCAACAGGGTCGGATTGAAGCACGCAAATTCCCACCGGGATGTGGACGTGGCTCACAATCTCGTTCGCGGCATAGGTCATCGCCGCGATTGTCTCGGAAGTCGCGCGTTTGTTGAACATCATGTCCCTGAAATTCTCAACAATAAGTCCATCAATGCCATTGTCAGCCATGACCTTCGCCTCTTCGAGGCCTCGTCTGGCTATCTCCTTAACTGACATATCGACGTACCGTGGGGCCCCGGGAAGAGGCTGTAAATGAACTACCCCAATCACAGGTATCTTGATCCCAAAAAGCTCTTCCAACAGTTTCATGTTCTCCTCCCTAAACTATGAGATAAAATGATTGAAAATTTGTTCAGATCATTTTTTCAGTACTATTAAAAACCCGTTTCTCGAATATGTCAAGATAAATTTTTCTTTTGAGGATATCGCCTGCAGGACAGAGCTTTCTAAGCTAAACAACAGGAGAGGAACTCTTTGAAAGAGACTAATTAAACTGCAAAGGTATGGTAAGAATTGAGATGAGTGTTAATATCCGAGGCCATTATTTGAGTATCACCTTTGCCGTCCAGCATTTGGACAGCTATATTCATTAGCCCACGTAAACCGTTTATCTAGACAGCAAAGGTTTTTCGACCACCACAAAGCATCAACGAGACAGTATCTAGGCTCTGACAGATTTGAGTGCACCAGCCCACCGCACGAGCTGATCGAGCATGGTCTTGAGCGTATCGGCCTGGACCGGAGCCGGCTTGAAAACGCTGAAATTCTCAAAATCGGTGAAGAGCGAAAGGTGGACGGCGGTCCGCACATCGGCCATCTGCAGCTCTCCCGCCACAAGGCGGAGGCTTTCCACCGCGCGGGTACCGCCTACGGAACCATAGCTCACAAAGCCAACTGCCTTGTTGTTCCATTCAGCGTAGAGAAAATCCAGGGCATTCTTGAGGGCCGCCGATGTCCCATGGTTATACTCCGGAGTGACAATGACAAAACCATCGAACTGGCTGATTTTCTGGGCCCATTTTTGGGTATGATCCTTTGTGTACTGGTGCAGCGAGGGCGGCATCGGCTCATCCAGGAGCGGCAGATTATAGTCTTTGATGTCGACTATCTCGAATTCGGCATCGCCGCGGCTCTTTGCCTGGGCGAGGACCCATTTGGCGACCGCCTCGTTGTTGCGCCCGGGGCGCGTACTTCCCGTAAGAATAGCAATCTTCAACATCGGTATCTCCTTTCTCGTTCGTATGGAGTCAATATAATAATTTTTTAATGTGATCGTCTATAATTTTTTATATATATGAAATATGCTGAAGTTCTCCAGCCCTGATCCGCTGCGTTCAAAAATTGTGTTGCGCACTCAGACAAACCAGCGTATCATTATGATGCTTAAAGATTTTCCCATAAGAGGAGGTCGTATGAAAAGGTTTCTCGTCATACTCTGTGCACTCCTTGCGATGACCATGTCGCTCGCGGCACAGAGCAAATCCGTAGATCTGACATTCATAGAAACGTCGGATATCCACGGCGCAATCTATCCATACAATTTCATCACCGCGAAGCCGGCTGCCACATCTTTCGCCCAGGTAGCCAGTCTCATCAAGGAAGAGCGCTCCGTAGCGGATTCCGAGGTCATCCTTCTGGAAAACGGGGATGTGCTGCAGGGCCAGCCCACCGTCTATTACTACAACTTTGAGAAGACGGACGGGCCGCACATCTGGTCCCAGGCGGTCAATTTCCTCGGCTACGATGCGGTTAGTGTAGGCAACCACGATATCGAGGCGGGCCACGCCGTGTACGACAAGCTGTACGAAGAGATGCAGGCGCCCGTGCTGTGCGCGAACGCGGTCAATCCCGACGGGACACCGTATTTCCAGCCCTATGCAGTGATCGAAAGGGGCGGCGTAAAGATCGCGATTCTCGGCATGATCACGCCGAAGATCCCCGATTGGCTGCCGCCTCAGTTCTGGACTGGGATGCAGTTCGAGGACATGGTGCAGACTGCCAAGAAGTGGGTACCCATCATTCAGGAAAAAGAGCACCCCGACCTGCTGATCGGTCTCTTCCATGCGGGAGTCGACTACACCTACGGCAACGTCACCCGCGACACGCCGAACAATGAGAACGCCTCGCAGCTCGTGGCCGAAATGGTGCCCGGCTTCGACCTCATATTCGTCGGCCACGATCACCAGGGCTGGGCCGGCCAGGGATGGGATCCGGCCAACAAGAAAAAGATCGACGTCAAAGACCCGAGCGGGAAAGTCGTTCCCATCTACGGGCCGCTCAACAGCGCCCGCAATGTGGCTGTCGTGAAGATGAATCTCACCTGGAACGATCAGACACAGAGTTGGGACAAAGCAGTGCGCGGCGGCCTTGTCGACATGACAAAATATCAGCCCGACCCCGACTTTGTGGCTAAATTCCAGCCCATGTTCGACGAGATCAAGACTTGGGTGGACCGCCCGATAGGCACGATGGACGGCGTCATCTCCACGCGCGAATCGATGTTCGGCGACTCTGCCTTTGTCGACCTCATCCACAGGATCCAGCTCGATCTCTCCAAAGACCCGAGCCTCGGCCTCAAGCCGGCCGATATCTCCTTCGTAGCCCCGCTCTCGGCCGACGCGAAAATCCCGTCGAGCGCCGACGGCACGCTCTACGTGCGCGACATGTTCAACCTCTACGTCTACGAGAACTTCCTCTACACCATGACGCTCACCGGACAGCAGATCAAGGACTTCCTCGAGTACTCGTATCAGTACTGGTTCGACACCATGCCGAACGAGGGGAATCACCTCATTGCATTCCAGAGAGACAAGGAAGGCAAACTGATATTCGACAACCGCAGCAACATGCCGATGACCGCCACACGCTACTACAACTACGATTCAGCCGCCGGCATCAACTATGTCGTCGATGTCAGCCAGCCTGCGGGCAACCGCGTCTCCATCTCCTGCATGTCCGACGGCCGCGCGTTCAATCCTGATGCGACCTACACCGTGGCCATCAACTCCTACCGCGGCTCCGGTGGCGGCGGACACCTTGAGAAAGGCGCCGGTCTCGACAAGGCGACCATTCTTTCGATGAAGCTCGTCAACGGCGCCACCACAAAAGACCTGCGCTATTTTCTGCTCAAATGGTTCGAGAAGCAGGAGGGCCCGATCACGGTGATGCCGATCGGCAACTGGGAGGTGATCCCCACCGACCTCGCGGCTCTCGGCGAGAAGACCGATTTCCCGCTGCTGTATCCTTCCAAGTAAAAAGTGACGAAATGCTGGCGCGCCGGAGGAATTCGGCGCGCTATGCAGCGCTGCTGCTCCGTACACTCAGGGCCGCCCGCATGCGGGCGGCCATTTTTTTAATTGGCGATTGGACGAGGTCGCCTCCATTTTTCATAATTTTTCTTGATTTTATCGGCACGTATCTCTATATTTAAATCAGCAACAATGCTCGCCCGCATGGGGAGCAATTACGGGCCGACGGGCTACGGCCGCGGCTGCGGAGCATTTCCGCGAGGAGAAAATTATGAACAAGAGACCGTATGTGGACATCGGGTCCATCTTCGATGACATTTTCGAAGCGGCAAAGGATTTTGGTGAGCGCGTGAAAAATTTCGCACCCGATTTTAATGGCCCGAGAAGCGGGGATGAACACGAGGGTGACGAGGACAGACATGGCTGCCACGGTATGGGTGGCGGCGCATGGTTTGAGGCGCATGGGGACGACAACATCGACTATTATCCGAACTATTCATACCCGCCCCTGAATGTGTACATGCTCGCCGACAAGAGCCTTGTGTTTGAATTTGCCCTGGCCGGTTTCGACGAGAAGAACATGAACCTCTCTTTCCAGGGCGATTACATGGTGTTTTCGGCCCGCATCGATGTCGAGCAGCCCGAGGAAGGCGTGCGCTATTTCAAGCGGCGGCTCAAACTGAAAGACATCGACAAGCAGAAGTATTACGTGCCTGCGGACAAATTCGACCAGGAGAAGGTCAAGGCCGCATTCCGCAATGGCATCCTCAAGGTGACGGTGCCGCCCAAAGACGTGGTCGACACTCCCGAGGGCATCAAGATCGAGATCGTGAAAGAGGGAGAGTAAGGCAGTCTCCGCCTGCATAGAAGAATAAAAAGAAGGGCGCGGTTCCGCCAGGGGCCGCGCCCTTTCTTGTGACACTGCGCTATTTTGAAGCTATGCTGCGCGCGACGATGACGTCCACCTCAGTGCCGAGCGCCTTCTGCAGCACCACCGTGCCCCGGACGGCGGGCAGGCGGACGGTGATGCCTCTCAGTGCGCCGAGAAGTTCCGGAATTTTCTCTTTGGGAAAAGCTACTGTCGTGCGTACGGGAACGCGGCGCGGCAGGTCCGATCCCGGCCCCGGCACGCTTCCGTCCGGCAGCAGGGCGGCACAGGTGAAGGTCACCACGCGCTTCGGGTTGAAAATCTCCTCGCGCGCATAGTGCTCCCCGCGCGCACAGCGGTTGCCGGTCACTTTCATTTCGCCGTGCTCGTCGGTGTCCACGACGAGGTGGCAGCCCATGGGGCAGGTAATGCAGATCAGTTCTCGCATGGAATTTTCCTCACACCAGCGCAATCTCGACTGTCGAATCGCGGCCCGCCGCTGCCACGTCCTTGGGCTCGAGCGTCAGACTCAGCATCTCCGAAGGCTGGACGTGCGCGAGCCTGCGCGATTTCACCACGGCGCCGTCGAGGCGGACTTCGAGCTGCGCATCGTTCTTCACGATGAGACTGCGCATGTAGAGCCGGTTGTCGCGCTCGGGATTGATGCGCATGGGCATCACATAGCGGATATTCGGGCCGGTTTTGGCACGGATTTCGCGCGCCGGCCGGTAGCCCGAGAGCCATGCCGCCGCATTGGCTCCCGCACGCCGCGCCTCTTCGGCCACATAGTCGACGAGATCGTGCACGTGCAGGACATTGCCGCAGGCAAACACGCCTGGCATCGTGGTCATGAGCATGCTGTCGACCCAGGGCCCGTTCGTGGCGGGCTGAATCTCGATCCCCGCATTGCGCGAAATCTCGTTTTCCGGGACGAGGCCCACCGACAGAAGCACGGTGTCGCAGGCGATTTTGAAGGCCTTTTCGTGCATGAGCGCACCCGACTCGATCGGCGTCACCTCGATGCCCTCGACTCTGTCTCTCCCGTAGATATCGGTCACGAGGTGCGACAGGTAGAGCGGGATGCTGAAATCGTTGAGGCACTGCACGATGTTGCGCGTGAGCCCGCTCGGATACGGCAGAATTTCGATCACCGCGTGGACCTTGCATTCCGACCAGCTCATGCGGCGCGCCATGATGAGCCCGATATCGCCCGAACCGATGATCACCACATCTCTGCCCGGTATATAGCCTTCGATGTTCACGAGACGCTGGGCGAGCCCCGCCGTGTAGACACCCGCCGGCCGAGTGCCCGGAATGCGGATGTTCCCGCGGCTGCGCTCGCGGCAGCCCATCGCCAGAATTATCGCGCGCGCCTCGATGCGCATCATGCCCTGCGAGGGCGACACGCAGTAGATGGCCTTCAATCCGCCTTCTTCGCGGATGTCGAGTACGGTCGTGCGGAGCGAGGCCTGAATGTTCCGCTTCCGGATATCCTCTTCAAAGCGTTGGGCGAACTCGGGGCCGGTGAGCTCCTCGTTGAACTCGATGAGGCCGAATCCGTTGTGGATGCACTGCATGAGAATGCCGCCGAGCGTATCCTCCCGCTCCAGAATGAGCACCGGATGACCGCGCGCGTCGAGTTCGAGCGCAGCAGCCATGCCCGCGGCGCCTCCGCCTATGACGACCGCATCGTAGGTAAGCTGTTTCATAGGCTCCCCTTCAAAACGACGGAACCACGGCCATGTTTGGTGATCTGGTCGAAGTTCATGCCCGTCTCGCGCATGAGAATGCGGATGATCTTGTAGGTGCAGAATCCCCCCTGACAGCGGCCCATCTGCGCGCGCGTGTAGTATTTGATGCCGTCGAGGGTCGTGTGGCCCGCGCGGATCGCCGCGACGATCTCCGCTTCGCTGACGCGCTCGCAGCGGCAGACGATGTCGCCGTACGCGGGGTCCTGGGCGACGAGGGCGTCCAGGGCGAAGGGGTCGGCATCGCGCGCGCGAGGGACTTTGCGCACATAGGGGTCCCACGCCGATTTTTCCACGAGGCGCAAGCCCGCCTTCTTGAGGAGGTCCTTGACATACTCGCCTATGGCGGGGCTCGCGGTGAGCCCCGGCGACTGGATGCCAGCGACCTGCACAAAAGCCGGAGCCTGCCCGGAAATCGCGATATAGAAATCGCTGCCGTACGCGGCACGAAGCCCGGCAAAACTCGTGATGACGTCGTTCTCCGAAATAGCGGGAACCATCATGCGGGCAGAGTGCAGAATGTGCTCGAGCTGATCGCGGGTGGTCGCGAAGTCTTCCTTGCTCCGCGCGGGCGAGGCCGTGGGACCGATGAGGACGGTGCCCTCGACGGTGGGGATGACCAGTATGCCTTTTGAGACTTCTGTGGGGACGGGGAAGATGACGCGCGAAGGTTTGGCTTTGGTGATGCGGTCGAGGAGGTAATATTCACCTTTGCGCGGGGCGATGGTGAATTGCTCGGCGCCAAAGGCGGCGGAGGTCGTGTCGGCGTGCAGGCCCGCCGAGTTCACCACATAGCGCGCGCGGATCTCCTGCCCGTTCTTTGCCCGGATCCGCCAGTAGTCGCCATCGCGCTCAGCCGACGCCACCTCGAACTCGGTCTTCACGTGCACGCCATTTTTCCGCGCAGACTCCACAAGCGAGAATACAAAGCGGTATGGCTCGAGGATGCCGCCCGACGGCGCATACAGACCACCCACGACATCGGGGTTGAGCTTGGGCTCGAGCTCGAGCATGCGCTCGCGGGAGCACATCTCGATGCCGATGACGCTGTTCTCCACGCCCTGAAGATAGAGCTGCTCGATGGCCCGCATCTCGTCCTCGTGCAGGGCGGCGACGAGAATCCCACAGCGCTCGAAGGGGAAATCGAGCTCTTCGTGGAGGCGGTCGAACATGAGCGCCCCCTGCAGTTCGAGGCGCGCCTTCAGCGTGCTGATGTTATCGTGAAATCCGCCGTGCACGATCCCCGAATTCGCCTTGGACGTGCCGAGCGACACATCGATCTCTTTTTCGAGCAGAGCGACATCGAGTTCATACTGCGAGAGCTTGCGGGCGATGTTTGCGCCGCAGACGCCCGCCCCGATTATTGCAACGTCAAATTGATCCATACCTCACTCACTGTGCCCAGCGCACCAGGCCGGGGATAAAACGTCCGTCGAGCGCCGGATGCACCGGCAGGACGCGCACCGAATGCCCGATCTGGCCGGTTATTTCTCCGTGCATCACGTACTGATACCTATAATTCGAGCCTTCCTGCCCCACGAGGGACATCGGCACGCGCACGCCGTCGAGGATTTCTCCCCTGCTCGACAGCCTGCCTGAGTAGCATTCGACCGCGACATCGTCGGGGGAAAGCCCCGCGAGGTCGACGAGGGCGCGCACGGTGATCGTGGTCCCCCTCGGCACGACGGACGCCCCGTCATCGGAGAACTCGACGATCCGCACCCCTTGCCAGGCGCGCTGCATTTTCTCGATATAGCGGGCCAGCGAAACACTGGCCTTGTAGTTGTCGGCTTCGAGGGCCCAGCTCTCCGCGAGGGCGGCCTCGTAGTACCCTGCGTAATATTCCTTGAGCATGCGGTGCGTGGCGAACTGGCTGCCGATGACTCTCATCGATGCGCGCATTTTTTTGAGCCAGCCGCGAGGGATGCTGTCGCGCCCCTGGCTGTAGAAGAGCGGCACAATCTCGTGTTCGAGGAGGTCATACAGGTCTTCTGCTTCTATGTTGTCCTGAAGTGCCTCGTCCTGATACTCCTCGCCCGAACCGATGGCCCAGCCTATTTCAGGACTATAGGCCTCGGCCCACCAGCCGTCAAGAACAGAACAGTTCAGAACGCCATTCATGCCGGCCTTCATGCCCGAGGTGCCGGAGGCTTCAAGCGGACGGCGCGGAGTGTTGAGCCAGACATCGGAACCGCTCGTCATGTAGCGGCTCATCGCCATGTCGTAGTCCTCGATGAACACGATGCGGCCGAACACGTCCTCGCGCCTCGAGAAATGGACGATCTCGCGGATGAGATCCTTGCCAGCCGCATCGTGGGGGTGCGCCTTTCCCGCGATCACGAGCTGGAGAGGCATCTCTTTGTTCGACAGCAGTCTGATGAGCCTGTCCGGATCTTTGAGGAGCAGTGTGCCGCGTTTGTAGGTCGCAAAACGGCGCGCGAAGCTCAGGGTGAGGACATAGGGCGAAAGCACGTCGCTGGAGCGGAGGACCTCGCCGTCCGCCATCCCCAGGCGCACATAGCTGGCGGCGAGGCGCTGGCGGCAGGTCGCGACAAGCCGCTCGCGCCTGCGTTCGTGCGTGCGCCACAGCTCTTCATCGGAAATGCTCTCCACCTTGGCCCAGACCTCGGCATTGTCCGGCTCGAAGTAGAACTTCGGTCCCAGAAACCGGTCGAGGAGGTCGAGCATATCGTGGCTGATCCATGTGCGGGGATACACGCCGTTGGTGACATGGCTGATCGGAATTTCTTTCAGCTCGAGGTCGGGCCAGAGCGCCTTCCACATTTTGCGCGACACTTCGCCGTGCAGCCTGGACACTCCGTTCGATTTCGCCGAAAGGCGGAGCGCAAACACGGTCATGCAGAAGCTTTCCTGGCTGTCAAAGGGATTTTCGCGCCCGAGGCCGAGGAATTCGTTCCAGTCGAGCCCGAGTCCTCCTACAAACGAACGGAAATATTTGTTCATGAGATCGATGCCGAAGCGCTCGTTGCCGGCGGGCACCGGCGTATGGGTGGTAAAGATATTTGTCGGGATGAAGGCCTGGATCGCCGCATGTACATCGAGGTGATACTCCTCCATGAACGCCCTGATGCGCTCCAGCGCGAGGAAGGCGGAATGTCCCTCGTTCATGTGCGTCGCCGCGACCTCGATGCCAAGCGCCTTGAGGGCACGGATTCCGCCGATGCCCAGCAGAATTTCCTGCTTGATGCGCATCTCTTTGTCGCCGCCGTAGAGCGTGGCGGTGATGGTGCGGTCCTCGGGCTGATTCTCGGGGATGTTGGTGTCGAGGAGGTAAAGCTGCGCCCTGCCGATGTCG
>Ga0228535_1001665_pt1 | contig 30349 bp, 27 predicted proteins | sample SJ1metagenome_FD_168457 | JGI IMG/M metagenome (GOLD analysis project Ga0228535, IMG submission 168457) | Enriched culture of PCE-dechlorinating microbial communities from Ithaca, New York, USA - SJ1 | ecosystem: Engineered > Modeled > Simulated communities (microbial... > Unclassified | place...
GCGTTGCTGCACGAGGTTTGCGGGGTATTTGGAAAAATTTCAAGTCGTTAAATGGCATTTGTTTCGGTTTTCTCAATATCTCTGGGCTGTTGCATCGTTTTATAACTTCAACGTTGGGACACTAGTGTACGTGAACGACACTTCCTCCATATGACGATATGGTTCGTTAGTCGCAACCAGTGTTACCGGCATGTACGGCTTTACACTGACGATAATTGCATCTTCGAGTTTGTGGGTAAAATAGTGTTCTTCGGTCCCCTGTTTCGTTATTCGATACCATTTTATTGTGACATCCTTCATATGTTCGCCGGTACAGAGTGCTTGATACAACTTAGGTGAACTCTTGTCATATTCTTTTATGACAGAAAGAGGTCCATGTACCCGCTTGCCTGTTGCGAGACCGTCATGGGGACTACGGGGAATGCTCACATCGTGATTCATTCCATACACGAGAATGGTGTTCTCTCGTCCCTGCATTTCGCAGGAACCTTCAATCTTGCCTTGTTTTTCACCCGCCAGGGTGAGATGTGCGGGCATTGCCATTTTATTCTATCTCCTCCTTTTTTAATTAATAAAGCTTCCCTAGCCGAGAGAAGGCCAATTATTGTATAAAGGCCGTATCCAACTGTTTTTTCAAACAAAAGCATTCAAAAAGAGATTGCTGGAGAAGCTCGATGTACGAAAAAGAAAACCCATATAGGGACTAATCTTTTGCCCGTATCAGTACCGCGGAGATATCTCCAACCTCTATGACCCCATCGTAATAGTCACGCCCCGCTAACTCACCCAAAAGAACAAGTTCTTTGGTTATTGAACGCACCTTTCCCGCCATTTCTTCGCCGTTCGCGAGACGTATAATGACTTGCTTCCCTTTTTGTTCCTCCAGAATCTTTTGAATGGAATCGCCGGGCCTTATGGTCAAACCCTCTGCGAAGACCCTTTGTGCAAGGCCAAGGAATGTCAAGACAACCAACCCAAAGATCAACTGTCTCATACTTACCTCCTTTTTTCTCTTCTACTTGGGAACTTCCCATGAATCTTCCGACTCAATACCGTTCGGCTCCCATGTCCACTTAATTTTCTTATAGGTAAAGGAAACGTCTTCCATATGACGGTAAGGCTCGTTTGACGCAAGGAGTGTCACCGGCATTGAGGGGCTGATGGCGACCACGATTGCGTCTTCCAGTTTGTGGGTGAAATAGTGCTCTTCGGTCCCCTGCTTCGTGATGCGGTACCATTTGACGGTAACGTCCTTCAAGTGCTCTCCGGTGCAGAGGGCCTGGTAGAGCTTCGGCGAGCTCTTGTCGTACTCCTTGGTGATCGTCAGGGGACCGTGGACGCGCTTGCCGGTGGCAAGTCCGTCATGGGGACTGCGGGGGATGCTTACATCGTGACTCATCCCGTAAACCAGGATGGTGTTCTCCCGTCCCTGCATCTCGCAGGAACCGTCAATCTTGCCTTGTTTTTCACCGGTAAGGGTGAGATGTGCTGGCATTGCCATGGTGATACTCCTCCTTTTGATGATAATTAGACTGCTCAGCGACAGCAGCCTGCAATCCCTTATTTGCTGCAAAGCATTGCTTCGTTTTACTTGTTACCAACATAATCAAGTGTCTTCTTTACCGAATTTTCAAACGTACTATTGACTCGATGACCCGGATATTTTTTTCTATACTTCTTGGCAACTCTGATCGCTTCAATAATATCCTTATCCTCTCTATCTGGATTTAATGGCGGATTATTAACGTACAAGGCCAGTCCTGCAAGTCCTACGTCTAAAAAAGCCTCAAGTCTTTTTTGGGCCATATTGTAATCGCCAGCTTTTATGAGTTCCAAAATCATAACTTGATTTTTTATTTCAGTTGCATCAAGTGAGTGCAAAGATTTCTCCATAAGCTTATCTATTCTTTTAGTTGTTTGGTAATTACCGACACGAATCCCAGCATAGAAAATTCCCGCCGCCGCAACCACAAAAACTAGTACTGCAAAGAGGTAATGTTTCATAGTGCGTCCTTTATTAAACGTTTTACCTTGTTCATCGCAGGAATATCAAAAACCTCTTCGTCGTTTCAATTCTCTAAAAGCTTCCATGGGGTGCTGTCCTGCCCAGACCGGATCAATTCCATCTTCTCCTTTGGCCGTCATTTCAAGATTATATTTCTTTACCTCCAGCAATATGGCCGCTGTCGGCAGATCCGGATTAAGGGCTGCCGTGCCTGCCGCGGTAACGCCGGTTTTATCAGGCGTCGCTGCCCATACGGCGGCTACAATGCCATCCAGCAATGCGCACCATTTTCCATGTTTTTGTCTCGACTCATCACTACAGCCTAAGCCCATGCTGCCCCTCCCTTGGTCGAAAATGTGCCGTTCAATGCCTTGTAATTCAATCGGACAGATCAAAAAACAGTTGCTTATCTAGGCACTGTCCAAGAGTCTTCTGATTCGATGCCGGTTGGTTCCCAAGTCCATTTTATCTTCTTGTACGTGAAAGCCACTTCCTCCATGTGGCGAAACGGTTCGTTTGATGCAATGAGGGTCGTTGGCATGTAGGGGTGAACGCTCACGATAATGGCGTCTTCCAGTCTGTGGGTGAAATAATGCTCTTCTGTTCCCTGTTTAGTTATCCTGTACCATTTGATGGTGACGTCCTTCAGATGTTCGCCGGTGCAGAGTGCCTGATAGAGCTTCGGGGAACTTGCATCGTACTCTTTGACTACACAGAGAGCACCGTGGACGCGCTTGCCGGTTGCCAGCCCATCGTGCGGGCTTCTGGGAATGCTTACATCGTGACTCATCCCGTAAACCAGTATGGTGTTCTCCCGCCCCTGCATCTCGCAGGAACCGTCAATCTTGCCTTGTTTTTCACCGGTAAGGGTGAGATGTGCGGGCATTGCCATGGTGATACTCCTCCTTTTGTGGATTGAAAGGTCCTGGCTTCTGACCAGTCATCTCTAAATATATTTTCAGGTATTAATTTTCATTAGCATTTTAATTTGTTTATAAGGGGCACGACAAACAGCGTCGTGCCCCGCATGCGTCAGCCGCTGATCTCCTTGTCCAGCTTGCCCACCAGCGACAATGTAAAATACGCGCCCATGTACTTGAAGTGTGGTCTGACCTTGAGCGAAACCCGGTACCAGCCCGGCTCCCCCGGCACCTCCTCGACGCCGATTTCCGCCTGGCGCAGCGGTCTGCGGCTCCTGACGCCGGGCATGGGATTGTCCATGTCCGAGACATACTGGCGAATCCAGTTGTTGAGTTCGATTTCCAGGTCGCTCCGCTCTTTCCAGGTGCCGATGTTTTCCCGCTGGATGACCTTCAGGTAGTGGGCGAGACGGCTGATGATGAACATGTAGGGAAGCTGCAGGCCCAGCTTGTAGTTGAGTTCCGCGTCCTTTCCTTCCTTACTGATGCCGAAGTATTTCGGTTTCTGCACCGAGTTGGCGGAAAAGAAGGCGGCATTGTCGCTCCCCTTGCGCATGGTAAGGGCGATGAAACCCTCCTCAGCCAGCTCGAACTCCCGTCGTTCGGAGATGAGCACTTCCGTAGGAATCTTGGTCTGGATCGCGCCCATGGCCTCGTACTGGTGCAGGGGAAGGTCCTCCACGGCGCCGCCCCCCTGGGGGCCGATAATGTTCGCGCACCAGCGATACTTGGCGAAACTGTCGGTGACGCGCGTGGCAAAGGCGAACGCGGCGTTTCCCCACGTATAGTTCTCGTGGTTCGAGGATACCCTTTCCTGGTAGGTGAAGCTCTTCACCGGATGGGTTTCGGGTCCGTAGGGAAGGCGAAGCAGAAAGCGGGGGAGCGCGAGACCCACGTAGCGGGCATCCTCGGTCTCCCGGAACGACTGCCACTTGATGTACTGGGGGCCCTCCATGATGGACTTGATGTCCTTCAGGTTCGGCAGGGTGGTGTAATCGTCGATGCCGAAAAAGCCCGGGCCGGCCGCGGCGATGAATGGCGTGTGGGACATGGCGGCAACCGCGGCCGTATGCTGCAGAAGGCGCATGTCCCGGGGACCGGGGCCGAATTCGTAATTGCCTATCAGGCAGGCGTACGGTTTTCCGCCGAACTGGCCGTATTCGCTGGTATAAACGGTTTTGTAGAGCCCCGACTTGACAATCTCGGCGGCATCCTCGAAATCCTCCAGCAGTTCATCCTTGGTGACATGGAGGATCTCTATCTTGATGTTTTCCCGGAAATCGGTCCTGTCTACCAGAAAGTCAAGGGAGCGCCAGGCAGACTCTATCCTCTGGAAGTCCTTGTGGTGGAGTATCTCATCCACCTGAAGGCTCAATTTCCGGTCGATCTCCGCGATCATGTCGTCAAGGCCCGCCTTGGAAACCCGTACCGTCTCGCGCTCCGGATCGAGAAGTTGGGAAAGCAGCGCCTCAACGCCTCTGCGTGTAATGGAATACGCCTCATCCACCGGCTTTACCCGCGTGGCCTGCACAATCTCCTCGAGGAGCGATTCCCCGGCGACCGACGGCTCAACGGTTTCCTGCGTAATCTGCTGTTCCGTGCTCATATATCCTCCTTACCCTTCCAGTCCAATCTCGGCCAGCAACCGTCGGCGCGCCTCGTCGTCCTTGATGAGCTGCTGTATCTTCCTTCTGAACTCCGGGACATTGGACAGTGGTCCCTTGAGCGCACGCAAGGCATCCCGCAGCTCCAGCAGTCGCTTCAGCTCGGGCACCTGATCCACGATGGCCTCCGGCCCCAGGTCCTTGATGGAGTCGATACGGAGACGGACATTCAATTCATCTTCCGTATCGGCGGTCAGCCGATTGGGTATGGACAGGTTCAAGGTGATATTCTGTGCCTTCAATACTTCGTTGAAATTGTCCTTATCCACATTCACCGGTTCACGCTTTTCCACCGCCCGTTCACCTGGATTTCCGGTGAAATTGCCTACCACCAGCATTTTCAGGGGCAGTTCCACCTCTTCCTTCGCATCGCCGAGCGACGGTCGATAGACGATGTTCACGCGCTCCTTCGGCGCTATGGATGATTCCTTTGCCATTGTTCACTCCTTTTCTTGATGAATGGGATTCCAGCCCATTGCTGAACCAGTCGTTTTCCGGTCGAATACTTACTTGCATCGAGCAGTAATTGGCGACGAACAACGCACTACCGGCGAGGACAACCTTATTCCTTTGCCAGTCGCACCATTTCCGGCATATCGAGCCGCCCTATGCGGTGCAGCATGTGGTCCGCACGATCCCTGAACCTCGCATCCTCCTGGGCCTCGAAGGTCTGTCGGCAGAGGCTGAGCCCCCGGAGCGCCAGGCCGGGATCGTATTCTTCCAGTCGGTAACGGTCGATATCCTCCAGCACCTGTTCCAGGTAGGGAAGGGACAGTTTTGTTTTCCCCACGGTGACGAGCATCCGGGCAAGGGCCAGCCGCCAGAGAATCTTTTCCCGGCTCGATGAGGCGTCCCGCACCTTCCGCTGTCCCGTCTCCACGGCATCTATCATCTTTCCCTTTCGTATCAGCATTCGCAGCTCTTCGATGGTCTTTTCCCTGTCATCTTCCAGAGCGCCTTCCTGGAAAGGGGGGGGCACGGTCGTGGGGGCGACATCTCCCGATCCGCACCGTAGGGCGATACCCCGCAGCCAGCTCCGTGTTTCCGGCGCCGCGAACGGCGTTTCGTCGGAGAAGCACAGATCCTCAATGCCCGGGAGCCGGTGAAGCAGAAATGCCGTTTCCTGGCATACCGCGTCATGTGCTTTCTGGTAACGGTTGCCGAGACGGGACAGGGAATCGGCGGAGAACCGGTTCAGATCCATCCAGAAAATGTACTCGGGAAGTCTCGCCTCGGCGGCCTTCAGCAACGCTTCGGCATCGCCGTTGTTCCGCAGATCGATGAGAAGTTTCTTTTCCACGGTGGAAGGCGGCGGGATCCTGGTCCTACCGTTTACGGAGGGGGGGAGAGCTTCGACGGAATACCAGGCAGCCTTTCGAGAGAGACGGTATGGCTGCGGACTTGCCGGGTCCTGTTGCCGGATACGGAATGATGCCTCCTGGAGGCTCTTCAGGGCCTCGCTCACCATGACGCCGGCATCCTGACCGAAGGCCGGCGTATTTGAAGGTTTTTCCTTTTCAGGTTCCCGATCCGGGGGCGGCTCCGCTTGCATGCTTTCTTCCCTCGATGGCGCTTCCGGTTGAAGAGCTTCCTCGGCAAAAGACAACTCTTCCACAGGGCACTCAATTTCGTTGAAATATTCATGCAGGGCGGCAAAGGAGGGAGCATTTTCCAGGTTCTCTCCCAGAAAGACTTCAAGCTTTTTGAGCCTTTCTTTGATGAGGATGAGCTGCGAAGCGGGAAAGGAAAGGGCCGGCATTTGATGCAGTGTTATTGTACAGCGCTCCAGCAGCCATTCCACGGCCCGCACCCTGCCCCGCATGCGGATTCTGGATGGAAAGAGGTCATTCCAGAAACGTTCGCACAGATCGCTGAAAACCGTTATCCCCATGGCAAAGCCGTCGTTTCTCCTGGTATGGGTCAGCCCGACAGCCAGATACCCCGCCACCAGCAGGTCCTTCGACTTGTGCATGAGGATGTCCGATGCAAACCGGCAGACCTTTTCCCAGTTGACGGTTCCGGCCAATGCCGGCGACGTAAGCTTGTCCACCTCGGTCTGCAATTCGTCGAATGCCGGATCGTAGCGGATATCCGAACCAGCCGGCCTGTCGGCGCTGATGGGCTGTTTGCCCGCTTGGGATATATCCATGGAGTACTCCGTTCCAATCATGTCTTTCCAGAGGCCGCCCGAGGATATCGACCAGAGGAGCGAAAAATCAGCATGCTTCAAAGGCCGCTGAAAAAGCACCAGCAGAGCCTTGTCCAGCGTCCCTCCCATGAACAGGATATTCGGAAAGGCCGGAAGCGTCTCCTTGAGAAGGAAGTGCCAGAGACTGACATGCAGGATCTTGTCGGAACACGGGCCTCGATCCAGACTGACGAACATCTCGGGACGGTTCTTGCCTGACGCGGCGAGTTGTTTCAGATCGCCGAGGTCGAGAAATGTGGCGTAAGGATCGAGAGGCGAACCGTACGCATTGAGTTCCCTCCTTTTCTCCGCAAGTCCAAGCCAATCGCCTTTTGGTGGCCTGATCGACTGTATTTCCTCCTCAAGCCTGTTGAAAGTGGAATAGAGATTCGCGGCCAGATGTTCAATCTGACGCCATGTCTTTTCACAGGCAAAGGGAAGCAGATCCCAGTTCTCCCTCCAACCGCGCAAGGTCCCGGAGCCCATGATAACAAGAGGGTAAGCCCGCCCGAAACTGTCGCTGCTCAGCCGAATCAGCCCGCATACCAGGGAATCCCTGCCCGCTTCGCGGGCGCAGAAACGCCAGGAACAGAAATCAGGCGAAGTAGTCGCATCAGCGGACAGAAGCCGGTACCCTTGTTCCACCCATTCGAACAGCCCTTCACTGAAAGGCGTCGTCCTACCGAGCCGGAAGTAATCCTTTGCGGCCGGATGTTTGCCGAAAGCGATCCATTGCCAGTCCTGTACGGTTTCTATCGTGCCCAGCACTGTGCTATGCTCCTTGGCGCATGGCCCGTTACGGCGGCGGTCCTTCGCAGGACCGAACCGCTACCGATGAAACGATAATTGACCGTCATGCTGGTGATCCCCATTCGTTCCAAGGCAGCCTTCTCACCAGGGAATTCGCGCACTGTAAACGTTCTGCGGCCGCCGCGCATGTCCCTGAGAAAATCGGGGAATGCGTCGGCTCCGTTGTAATGGCGGGTCAGGGTAACGTCGCCCACCTCAATCTGGAAAATGACGTCGCCGCAGGATTCGGGCGACCAGGTAAAGGTTTTTCCCACCGGATAGTTGTTATTGACCAGAATCTGGCTGTTCCCTCCGCATTGAACCTCCAGACGGGTTGCATGGGGCTTGATGGAGGCTTCGGCATTGGCATCCGTGGGAAGCCCCCTGATTCCCACGTTGAGGTTCTGCTGTTTCCCGGCCTCCATCACCGTGGCCTGCGCCTTCGCGCCTTTCGACAGAAAGCCGAACAGTGAGCTGTCAATGGGGATCGCTCCCCCGAACACCACCCGCGGACGATAGCCGGAAGGATGGGGAGCGACAAAAGGCGCGGCAGGACCCTTGACAAAGCGCCACGCAGGGCCGTCCGGTCCCGCCAGGTACGGAAGAACCTGTTGGGGGCTCATACCCATGGTTGCCGCGAGAACCTGTTCCTCCCACAGGGACTGAAGCTGACAGGCGCTTTCCCTTCTGATGAAGGTCCAGAGAAAATCGAGCGGCCCGGTAACCAGCTGTCCGAATACGGGGTCGGGTGCCACGCCGGAAGCAGCGCTGGTTTTCAGTTCCGTAGCTGCGTTTGCCGCCAGGTATACGGGAGATTTGCCCGCGGCCGGGTCTTCGCCGAAGGTCTGAGTTGCCAATTGAAATGCCAGATTCCGGGACGCGGTCGCGGCCGAAACGGTCGAAAGGGAATCCCGATAATGCTGAAAAGAGGCGCTGAGCGCTATTTTTGACTCGATTCTGCGTGCCGCCGCTTCCCGCCCGATACTCCTTCTGATTCCGGCCAGGAGTCTCCTCCCCCCCAATCCGCTCCGAACAACCGGGTTGGACGCCTGTACCGCTCCCTGGATTCTGACTCTTTGGAACTGGTATATCTGGCGAAGCCAGGGAGGCATGGACGACTCCACGGCAACCTGTTGAAGCTCGGCGGAAATTCTGTTCACCAGCGCGAAATACGGGCCTTGCTCCGAGGCCATGCGCGCCGCCGACTGCCTCCACTCCGTAACGCCGTTCAGCCGCTCCGCTCCGCGCGGAAAATCGGCGGCAAAACCCTGCCAGGCCGCCAGGCATGATCCGCGATACCACTCATGGAAGACCGGTTTCCGGGCAATGAGAACTCCGGGGGTTTCCAGCGCGGCCTCAAGCTCCTTCATAAGTGAATCGATGGCTCCTCTTCCCTTCCGCGTGAAGGCGGGAGGGACGCTTTTCTCACCGGCCAGGTTCAGGCTTCCGCCCCAGAACTCACCGAGAGTGACTCCCGGAAGAGTGCCCCGGGCGTTGATCCAGGCGGTCATCCATCGGAGGCCGTCATCCCTCCCCGCAAACAGCCGCGTGAGGAGAGAACGGAGTTGAACCGTTTCCCCGGCAATCGCATCCGGATCGGCTCGCCAGTCTAGATAGGAGAGGTAGAGAGGTCCGAACATCCGCCGAGAATCCCGGTCGTCAGCCGACCCTCCTCCCGAGTCGAAGAAAAGATAATCGGGCTGCGGCATTTTTCGCAGCGCCTCGGGATCAACGCCGTCCAGGCGGGATTTCAGGATATTGATTCGCCGGGCCAAGTGAACGACGTAATCACCGTAGACAACGTCTCCGGTGGCGGGTGAAACGGATGCAACGGCTTCCGTCATCCTCCCGTCAAAGGGGACAAGGAGGCCGTCGCGGAACCTGCGACAGTAACGTTCCTTGACGGTTGCCTCTACCTTGAGACTCTCGGTAAGGCCGAACCGGGGAAACCACCAGTGCCGGTTCCGCTCCTCGACAATCAGTATCTCCCGGCGAAATCGGTCCAGGGAGACAGGATCGGCTACAGTTTCACCCTGCTGTGGAACCGGCTTGGTCAACTCCTGGGAGATGTCCCGTATCGTTTTCAGGTTTTTCACAAAGGAGAAGCTCAACAGACCGCATAAGGCGATGCCGAGGATTATCCAGGAAGTCAATCCCAGGCTCCCCGTAAACGAACGCCATCGGATCGCGCGTCGGGTCGGTGCTAAGAGTGATCGGTCCAATGGAAGAATCCTGCTGAAAAAGTCGTGCAGGAAGAGTCCTTTGCTCGTTCCGGGGAGGGACTCGCTTTCCGCCATATCGCCCACCGCGAGGGTGAAATGGGAGAGGGTGTTTCCTTCCTGCCTGCCGCTGCTGAAGAAGATGCCTCGCAACGCCGGTGTTTCCTGGTAGGGATTTGTGCGAAACGCCCCTCTGACAAAAAGGGCGAGACCATCCTTCAGGCGTTCGAATTCCTCGGGAAAGAGGAGAAGGGCGGGGTCCGGATCTTTCGCTTCCGGTTGATGCAGCAGTTGGAGCCGCAGGTTTCTCAGCCTTTCGTCAATAGTCGCGACGGCATGTTCCACGAACGAATTCACGTCCTGGGAAAGGTCATGGTTGATGATGCCCATGGCCTGATTAAGGCTTTTCTCGGGGATAAGCTCGCAGAAACGGTTCACCCCCTGCACCAGGTCGCACTTGGTTACCAGAAGGTATACGGGAAACCGCATCCCGAGAGCCCTCATCAATTCGTCGACACGGCTCCGGATAGTGCGGCCGATTCTCTCCAACTCTCCCGAATCCGCTTTCAGAAGTCCATCTGCCGCGATCGTGACGATGAGGCCGTTGAGCGGCTCACGCCGTCGGTATTTCAGAAGAAGCCCCAGGAATTTCCGCCACTCGTCCTTGTCCTGCGCCTCATTCACGGGCACTGCATAGCGGCCCGCGGTATCGATGACAACCGCCTGCTCGAAAAACCACCAGTCGCATTGCCTGGTTCCGGAAACACCCTGAATCCTGCCTGCGTCGGCAAAGGGGGAGGCAAGGCGGGCGCTGTTCAGGGAGGTGGTCTTGCCCGAACCGCTCTCGCCGATAACCATGTACCAGGGAAGGACGTACAGGGGATTGCCATGCTTTTTGAGGTGGGATTTCCGGAGCGTCTCAACCGCTTTTTTCCACCGCTCCTGCAGCTCACCGGCCTCGCTCCTCTCAAAAGCGGACAGGGCCTTGACGCGTGCCTCATCCTCTTCGCTTATCTCCCTGACAAAGTTCTGTTCACGTCTTCGCAGCATGATTTTGCGAATGAACACAATCGCGAGAACGAGCCCTGCCAGGAGAAGCGCCAGAAACAACCCGACCCACCAGGGCCAGTCCAGAACGAGCACGACGCCGCAAATCAGCAGGAGAAGAAGCGTAACCGCCGAAACAAGCAGGAACACCTTGATGATCTTCTTATACGTCTCTTTCATCTCAGTTGGCCACCGTTCGCAGGAAGTTTTCGCCCACGCCGTTGAGGGTGAAGCGGTAGACAAGATACAGGACGGCGAACAGGATCACGGGCGCTGAGAGGCAAAATACGGTTACGAGGTCGAATCGAAACATCCTGCCGCGAGCAGCCGGATCCGCTGAGCAGTTGGGATACGCCTCAGGAAAGAGATCCGCCCGCTCCAGGGAGGGGAGGCCCACCGAACTCCCCAGCAGAAGCTTCAGGGTGGAGGTCCGGATCTGGTCCAGCTGATACTCGTCCCCGGGGTGACAGTAGCGACCGGAAAAACCAAGAGCGAGACAGAGGTAATAGACCTCGCGCACCTCCCTCTGATGGAGTCCGAGAGCATTCAGACGATCGAAAAACTCCTCGCCCGCATCGGTTGTATTGTAGTACTGGCGCTGGAGCTGATCCTTCAGCCAGAGGCCCTTTTCCGCCCACGATGATTTAAGAATCGCCTCATCAATCCAGGCACACACCGCGAAATGCGCCATGTCATAGTCATCGCGGGACAGACCGCCCCGTCCCATGATGCCCTCGCTCTCCTTGAGGAGACGTTTCACGTGTTGCTTCATCTGCTCATGGGTCGGCTGTTTCGCTTCAGCGGATCTGAGGAAATAAGTGACATAGGCGAACACTTCCATGAAACAATCACTGAGATGCATGTGCGGTTATCTCCCAACTACCATGAGTCCGACTTGCTTATCTTCGAGCGAGCAACTCCATCACGGGCCACTGCGCACCCTTTTTCGACCGCTGCCGAGTCCCGGGCTGATGCAACACTATGTCAAAAAAGCAGGATTTTCCATTCGCATGCTAGTCCTTGACCTCCTGCATTTCGTTCGGCCCAAGTGAAAGTTTGATGCGCACCTTTTTTGGATTGTTCATCAGGGAAAGGGGTACCTGAAAGGTCCGAGTGGAATTTTCCTTCCGCAGATCGTAATACCCTGCAACAATTCCGATATATTTGGCCCCTTCCGTACGATCCATGCGCTCTTCGAGCTTCTGCTTCGGTTGAAGCACCAGCCTCTTAGAGTATGTGACGCTCGAATCGAAACGGCCGCACTCCAGCAGGATCGGCAATCCTCCCTTCTGGTCAACCATCTGGTTGAATCCGTTCAGGTCTTTCAGGTGATATACGCAGAGAAGAAGAGAGTGCGGTTTCTGCTGGTAGAGGTTCAGCTTCGGATCACCGGACAGATCCAGTGCGATTGCGTTCTTTTGATACTGCCAATCGACCTTGCCGCCGCCCATGCAACAAGACGTCGCGGCCACGGCGAGGGTGACGAGAATAGTTAGCTGTCTTTTCATCCTTTACACCCTGTAAGAAGCACGAGAGCAGGCTGGGTCATTGAACCGTTCCAAAAATATACAATTTATTAAATAATGTATTATTTTGTGTATCAACTCTAATAAACTTCGGCGGTACTCTAGTACACTACCTGTCGCATTATGTCAATATTTTTTATTTTTTATTTTTTAATTAATACTCGCTGTTATCCTTCCAGTACTACACCTTCCGACAAATGCTTGGCGGGGGATGTTTACCTGAAAGATGACGTGTACTATTGAGTCATGAATGGAGGACGTAGCTCGACAGAGATAATCCGATAAACGGCGGATGGAGTCGTCCGAAGAGAACGACTCCATCCGCCGAATCAAGAATAATTGTCAACCAAGTCATGGATGCGAAATGCGATGCAGGGGAGTTCGAGAAAGGGGAAAGAAGCTGCTCGGCTATTCTATTGCTACTTTTACAAGGATGGGTTTCAGGATTCGTTCGGCTTCACGGGGGGAGATGGCGACAAGAAAGCCGCGCTTTCCTCCGTTGAGATAGATGACGGGCAGTTCGAGGATGGTTTCTTCCATATAGACGGGCAGCACACGTCGCGTGCCGAAGGGAGAGGTGCCTCCCACCAGGTATCCGGTAAGGCGGTGGGCGGTGTCAGGGGAGCAGGGGGAGATAGTCTTGACACTTAGTTGACGGGCAAGGTCCTTGGTGGAAACCTGACGATCGCCGTGCATGAGGACGATGAGCGGATTGCCTCCGTCATCCTCCATGATCAGGGTTTTGATAACGGCATGCTCGTCGACACCAAGCTCTCTCGCGCCGACGGATGTACCCCCCTTGTCTTCATACTCGTACAGGTGGGGCGTGTACTGCGCTTTCTCTTCCCGCAGCATCCGCACTGCGGGGGTAACAGGGAATCTGTCTTTTGCCATGCCTGATCTCGTGCCGTGGAAAGGGTATTCGGACGATGGCCTTTTCAAAAGCCTGCGCCTGCAAAAAAGCCCCGGATGTCTCCGGGGCTCTCTTTCAACCGGTATACATACCTGCTACACCTTTACCACGTTGGCCGCCTGGGGACCCTTGGCGCCCTGTACGACGTCGAATGACACTGCCTGCCCTTCCGAGAGGGTTTTGAATCCCTCTCCCTGGATGGAAGAGAAGTGAACAAAGACGTCTTCACCGTTTTCCTGCTCGATAAAACCGAAACCCTTGCTGTCATTAAACCACTTCACCACACCATTCGCCATTCCAACTTCCTCCTGTAATTTGCTTCCGCGGTTTCCCTCCGGGCTCTTCCTGAGCCCGTCGCATGGCCGGGGCTCCGGCCTTTTCTGCTTGTATAACGATTATCAGACGGTCCGCGTCGCCTGATCCGATCCGAGACTCTCCTGCAGGGCGGCGTGGGCCGCGGCAAGGCGGGCTATGGGAACCCGGAACGGGGAACAGGAAACGTAATTGAGACCGACCTGATGACAGAAGATAACCGATGCGGGATCGCCTCCATGCTCGCCGCAGATCCCGATTTTGAGATTGGCGCGGGTGGAGCGACCCTTCTCGCAGCCGATCTTCACCAATTGGCCCACACCCGACTGGTCGATGGAGACGAACGGGTCTTCCTGCAATACCCCCTTTTCCACGTACAGGGGAAGGAACTTGCCGGCGTCGTCCCGGGAGAGGCCGAAGGTAGTCTGCGTGAGGTCGTTTGTGCCGAAGGAGAAGAATTCCGCCTCGCGGGCTATTTCGTCGGCCACGAGGGCTGCCCGCGGCAACTCGATCATGGTCCCGATGAGGTATTGTACCGTGACTCCGTACCGGGACATCACCTCTTCGCAGACGGCCACGGCATTTACCCTGAGGCTGCTCAGCTCCTCGACAACAGCCACCAGCGGGATCATGATCTCCGGCACGATGGTGAATCCTTCGTTCTTCACCAGTTCGCAGGCCGCTTCCATGATGGCCTGGACCTGCATGTCGTAGATCTCCGGGAAGGTGACGCCGAGGCGGCACCCGCGGTGACCGAGCATGGGGTTGAATTCGTGCAGGTACTCCACCTTGTGCTTCAGCTTCTCCGCGCTCACTCCCATGGTCTTTGACAGGGCCTCGATGTCCTTGTCCTCTTGGGGGAGGAACTCGTGGAGCGGAGGGTCGAGAAGGCGGATGGTTACCGGCAGGTCTTTCATTTCGCGGAAGATGCCGATGAAGTCCCCTTTCTGCATGGGGAGGATCTTGGACAGCGCCTTCTTGCGCCCTTCCACGTCTTCGGCCAGGATCATCTCCCGCACCGCGGCGATACGGTCCGCTTCGAAGAACATGTGCTCGGTGCGGGTCAGGCCGATACCCTCGGCGCCGAAGTCACGGGCTGTCCGGGCATCCTTGGGCGTGTCGGCATTTGCGCGTACGCCGAGCTTCCGGTATTTGTCCACCCAATCCATGATGGTCTTGAAATCGCCGGTGAGTTGGGGCGGGACGGTCGGCACCTGACCGAGCATCACCTCTCCGGTTCCGCCGTCCAGGGTGATGGTGTCGCCCTTCTTCACGACGTTGCCGTTCACGGTGAATTCGTTTGCCGCATAGTCGACCTTGATCTCGCCGCACCCGGCCACGCAGCATTTGCCCATGCCGCGGGCGACAACGGCCGCGTGGGAGGTCATGCCGCCGCGGGCGGTGAGGATCCCCTGGGCCGCATGCATGCCGTGTATATCCTCAGGGCTGGTCTCCACCCGTACCAGGATTACCTTGAGACCCAGCTTTGCCGCGGCCTCGGCCTCGTCGGCGGTGAACACGACACTGCCGCTGGCCGCGCCGGGGGACGCGGGAAGTCCCTTGGCCACCACGGTGCGGGGCGCCTTGGGGTCGAGGGATGGATGGAGGAGCTGGTCAAGCTGGTCGGGGGAGACGCGCAGCACCGCGGTCTTCTCATCGATGAGCCCTTCCTTCACCATGTCCACGGCTATCTTGATGGAGGCCCGCGACGTGCGTTTGCCGTTGCGGGTCTGGAGCATGTAGAGGATTCCCTTTTCGATGGTGAACTCGATATCCTGCATGTCCTTGTAGTGCTTTTCCAGGATATCGCGGATCTTCACCAGCTGCTGGTAGCACTCGGGGAGGACGTCCTCCATTGCGGGAAGGTCGCCGTCCTTGTGCTTGGCGCGGTTGATGGGCTGGGGGGTGCGGATGCCGGCGACCACGTCCTCGCCCTGGGCGTTCACCAGGTACTCGCCGTAGAAGTAGTTTTCGCCGGTGGACGGGTCACGGGTGAAGGCAACGCCGGTGGCGCAGTCGCTCCCCATGTTGCCGAAGACCATGGCCTGGATGTTGACGGCCGTTCCCCAGTCCGCCGGGATGTTGTGCAGCCTGCGGTAGGTGATGGCGCGCTGGTTCATCCAGGAGCCGAACACCGCGCCGATGGCTCCCCAGATCTGCTCTTCGGGATCATCAGGGAAGTCCTGGCCCAGGGTCTCCTTGATCTTCGCCTTGTATTTCCCCACCAGTTCTTTCCAGTCCGCGGCGGTCAGGTCGGTGTCCAGGTGGACGCCCTTCTCCTCCTTTTTCTGCTCCAGAATCTCTTCAAGCAGGGAGCCGTCCATTCCCATGACCACGTTGGAATACATCTGGACGAAACGACGGTAGGCGTCATAGGCGAAACGCTCGTCGCCGCTCTGCCTGATGATCCCCTGCACCGTGGTATCGTTCAGGCCCAGGTTCAGAACCGTGTCCATCATGCCGGGCATGGAAGCGCGTGCCCCCGACCGCACCGAAACGAGCAGGGGACTGTCAGGGTCGCCGAATTTCTTGCCCACCAGCTCTTCCACCCTGCTTATATTCACGTTCACCTCGTCCTTCAGCGAGGAAGGATAGGCTCTGTCATTCTTATAAAACTCGGTACACACCTCGGTCGTGATGGTAAACCCCGGGGGGACGGGTAGCCCGATGCTCGTCATCTCGGCCAGGTTCGCGCCCTTGCCGCCGAGCAGGGCTTTCATCTCCGTTGTCCCGTCAGCCGTGCCGTTACCGAAGAAGTAGACATACTTTGCCGCCATACCAATCCTCCTAAGTTAGTTGGAGGGGTCCGGTTCCGACCCCTTTATCATTATCGATTCCACCAATTTTCAGGCCGAGATCTTCGAGAAATCGGCTATTCCACCGAACAGCCGCGCTATTCCGGTGAGAAGGGCGAGCCGGTTGTTCCGCACCTGTTCGTCCTCAGCCATTACCATCACGCCGTCGAAGAAGGCGTCAACCGGGCCTTTCAACCCAGCTATCTCCGTGAGAGCCGCGAGATAGTCTTTTCCGCCTATCTTCTCCCGCGCGGTGGAAGCAACCGCGTCAAAGGCCCGGAACAGCTCCCGCTCCGCGTCTTCCCGGAAAAGCCCGGCTTCCACGGGGATATCGGCCCCTTCCTTCACGATGTTGCAGACCCTCTTGAAGGTCACGGCCAGGGGATCGAAATCCGGCCGTTCCCGGAATTCCGCCAGCGCGGCCATGCGAGAGGTGCCCTCGTTCAGGTTGTCGAAGGAAACCGCGGCAACCGCCTCCACCACATCGGACGGATAGCGGCCGGTCATGAGGTTCACGTAGCGGCCGCGGAAGAATTCCAGCACATCAGTGCGGACCTGGGATTCGTTACGGGTAAGCTTGTCGCGCAACAGCGCCAGGCATGAGTCCACAAGGTCCGCCAGGGAGAGTTCATAGCGCCGGTCGAGAATAATCGCGATTATCCCCAGGGCGGAGCGGCGCAGGGCGTACGGGTCGGCGGTTCCGCTGGGAATCAACCCCACGCCGAAGCAGCCGCAGATGGTATCCAGTTTGTCGGCAATGGAGACGAAGGCCCCGACATCTCCCGAAGGCAGGTCTCCGCCGGCCTGGGTCGGCAGGTAGTGCTCATGGATGGCGACCGCCACATCCGGTTCCTCACCGGACAGGAGGGCGTATTCACGGCCCATGATCCCCTGAAGCTCGGGGAACTCGCCAACCATACCGGTGACCAGGTCGGCCTTGCACAGGTAGGCAGCCCGGGAAACCTTGGCGGCGACTTCGGGGCACAGCCGGGAAGCGAGTCCCTCCGCCAGTTTCCGGAACCGCTCCATCTTCTCATGGGAGGTGCCCAGTTTCGCCTGGTACACGACCCCCTTCAGATCCTCCACCCGATCCTCCAGGGAGACCTTCTTGTCCTCCTCGAAGAAGAAGCGGGCATCGGAGAGACGGGCGCGCAGCACGCGTTCGTTTCCCCGCGCCACCACGGTCGGATCGTCGGCCAGGGTATTGTTAACCGTGATGAAATTGGGGAGGAGCCGGCCGGCCTCGTCAACAAGGGAAAAGTAGCGCTGATGTTCGCGCATGGAGGTGATGAGCACCTCCCTGGGCACCTGGAGGAATTCCCGCTCGAAGCTGCCGCAAACGACACTGGGATATTCAACGAGGAAGGTCACCTGCTCCAGGAGGTCCTCATCGGGAAGTACCCGTCCTCCCGCGGCGCGGGCCGCCTGCTCCACCTCCCGGCGGATGATCTCCTTCCGCTTCTCCGGTTCGGGGATGACGAAGTGGCGTTCGCATTCGTCCAGGTAATGGGCGAAGTCACGCACCGGAAATGACGTGTCGGCCATGAAACGGTGTCCGCGGGACGCGCTGCCGCTGGTGATGGAGCCGAAGGAAAAGGGAACCACGACCCCGTCGTAAAGGGCTACGATCCAGTGCATGGGCCTGGCGAAACGAACATCCAGGTTCCCCCAGCGCATGGACTTGCGGAACGGGATGGCGCCGATGACCCTGGGCAGGATTTCGGTAAGGATCTCCGCCGTGGGACGGCCGACGATACGCTTCGAGACGGCAACGTACTCCCCTTTTTCCGTGGTTGCCGTGGTAAGGGCCGAGACATCCACCCCCTGGCCGCGGGCAAACCCCTCGGCGGCCTTGGTGGGCTTCCCGTCCGCATCAAAGGCGACTTTCTTGGCCGGCCCCAGAGCGGTGACCTCGGCGTCGGGCTGCCTGTCGACCAGTTCCCGCACCAGAAGTGCAAGCCTGCGGGGAGTGGCGAGCGCACGTACCTCGCCATGAGAAAGACGGGCATTCTCAAGCTCTTTACGGATGAGGGCCTCCATGTCCGCCATGGCCTTTGGCAGGAAGCCTGCCGGGATCTCTTCCGTGCCGATTTCCAGAAACAGATCTTTGGTCATGCCGGCGTCCCTCCTTTCAGCAGGGGGAAGCCGAGCCGCTCCCGGAGCGCCAGGTACCCTTCGGCGCAGAGCCGGGCCACGTTTCTCACCCTTCCGATATAGGATGCGCGCTCAGTGACTGAGATGGCGCCGCGCGCGTCAAGGAGGTTGAAGGCATGGGAGCACTTCATGACGTAGTCATATGCGGGAAGCACCAGCCCGCCTTCCGCCAGGCGGATGCATTCCTGCTCGTACATGGAAAACAGCCGGAGAAGCATATCGATATCAGCCTCTTCAAAGTTGTAGCGGGAGAATTCCACCTCGCTCTGATGGTGGATGTCTCCGTACTTGACCCCCTTGACCCATTCCAGGTCGTAGACGTTGTCCACGCCCTGCAGGTACATGGCGATCCTCTCGCAGCCGTAGGTTATCTCGGAAGAAACCGGCTTCAGGTCGATGCCGCCCGCCTGCTGGAAATAGGTGAACTGGGTGATCTCCATGCCGTCCAGCCACACCTCCCAGCCGAGTCCCCAGGCGCCGAGAGTGGGGGATTCCCAGTCGTCCTCCACGAAACGGATATCGTGCTGGTTGGGGTTGATGCCGAAGGCCTTCAGGGAGTTGATATAGAGGTCGAGGATATTCAGGGGTGAGGGCTTCATGATGACCTGAAACTGGTAGTAGTGCTGAAGCCGGTTGGGGTTCTCCCCGTAACGGCCGTCCGTGGGACGGCGGGAGGGTTCCACATAGGCGACGTTCCAGGGCTCGGGCCCGAGAACGCGCAGGAAGGTGGCGGGGTTGAAGGTGCCCGCGCCCTTTTCCACATCATAGGGCTGCTGAATCACGCACCCCTGCCCTGCCCAGTACCCCTGCAGGGAGAGAATCAGGTCTTGAAAGGTCAAAACACTTCCTCCGGTTGGTTAATAAAAACGTGACGCAGGGCGCCGCGGAGCGTGTGCTGCACGGCGCGAAATTTTCAGTCTTACTAAAAGCGCGGGAGTGGCTAGATTACCCGTAACTCCCTTTTGTGTCAAGGATTATTGGGTTTTGTTTACTTTCAGTGAACAACCAGAACATCCCGCAGAAATTGAAGTGACGTGAGGGGACGGTTCACGTGCTCGGCTATGGCGGTATCGAGGATCTCACCCGCTTCATGCAGGGTTGTCGGAGAGAACCGGATTATCCCGAACCTTCCGGTTTCCATGGCTTTTTTGAGAATGCTGAGCGTATCTGAACTGACAGGAAGCCAAACCCTGCCGCAGGCGTCGCATACGGGTTTCGCCGTTGTCGCTCGGGAAATGCCCGCCGGGGAGGACGACTCCCCCTCCCCGCACCGCTCGCAGCGGTCCAGGGACAGGCGGTAGCCGACGATATTGAGCAGATTGACCTCGAAGAAACGTCGATCACCGGCACAGGGAGGGAAGGCGTCCAGGTGTTCAAGATACGCGGAAAGGAGACGGAAGAGCCTTGGACTGTACTGGGCTTCGGGAATGTATCGATCGACAACTTCGCAGGCATATCCCGCATAGCCTATTTTCGCAAGATCCGCCCGAATCCGGGGAAAAACGGTGATGATGTCGGCATTGCGGAGGGTGCACAACCCTTCCTTCAAGACGAGGCGGAGCCGGAGTCGGGCAAAGATCTCGAAGGCGGCGCCGAATCGCTTCACGCTCTTTTTCGCATTGCGCGCTATCCCACGAATCTTGCCGAACTCACGGGTAAAGAGAGTGACAATCCTGTCGGCCTCTCCGTAGTCCATGGCCGCAAGCACGATGGCTTCACATTCGACCGTCTGCATCGTAAAAATGTATCACGGGCCGGGATTCATGGTCAATGAGGCATCAGCGCCGGAAAGAATCGTCATCGTTCGTAAATTCGCTCGTATCGCCACGCCTCAGCGCATACCGAGCTTTTTCAGCAAAAGGCCGAGGTATTTGTTCACGGGATGATTTCTGGCCAGGCTCGATACAACCGGATTCTTGCGTTCGCCGATGAGGGTGATCTCCCGCAGGATGGCACCGTTATCTCCGCACTGCAGCCCTCGCCGGAGAACCCCCAGCGCCTTCGCCCTCTGCCCTGCCATGAGGTGGATGCGCCCCAGGTGGAGGTAGTGGATTGCATTGTCGGGATCCATTCGCAGAGCCTCCTTGCAGAGACAGATGGATTCGGGGTACTGGGAGCGGACCTTTGCCAGGCAGAAGGCAAGATAGGAACAGTTGAGGGGCGTTCTCGCGAGGCAGGCCGCCTGCTCAAAGCAGGAGAGCGCCAGGTAGATATGCCCGTTCTCCAGGGCATCAAGCCCCTTGCGGAAGATTTCCTCCACGTGCTGCTCCATACCTCCTCCTCTCATGAAAGCTATCCGGCGGTGAAAACTATATTACCGTATTTTCCGCAAAAATCGAGCCTTCCCTGAAATATGCGGCATTTTTTCCATTCAGTTCTCCGCAGCGGCGGATGTCAAAACTCGCCGAAAGTGGACAAGGGGAAGAGAGAGGATGCTTCATCCATGGAAAATCCCCGCTTGGCAGGGAAATTCTCAACGCGTATACTCAGTCCATGGAACCGGACAGGATACCTTCCCTCCCCGATGCGCCGGGGGTCTACATCATGAAGAGCGCCACAGGAGGAATACTCTACGTCGGCAAGGCTAAGAGCCTGCGGACGCGGGTCCGCTCCTACTTCTCTCCAACCAGGGACACCCGCTACCAGATCCGGTTCCTCATGGCCAGGGTACAGGACATCGACTACCTCGTTACCGATACCGAAAAAGAAGCTCTCATCCTGGAAAATACGCTCATCAAGCAACACCGGCCCCGATACAACATCAACCTCAGGGATGACAAAACCTATTTTTCTCTCCGCATGGACCCCGCGGAGGAATTTCCCCGCCTCACCATCATCCGCCGGGTGACCAGGGACGGGGCGCGCTACTTCGGTCCCTATTCCTCCGCGGCGGCCGCGCGCGAAGCTCTGAAGCAACTCCACCGCCTTTTTCCCCTGCGGCATTACCCCATGGAAACCTGTCGACGCCGGGGCCGTCCCTGCCTCTACCATCAGTTGGGCCAATGCTCGGCGCCCTGTCAGGGCATGATTTCGCGAGACGACTACGCAGCGCTCGCGGAAGGGGCCGCCCTGTTCCTGGAAGGGAAAAACCGGGACCTGCTCACGATCCTGAAAAAGAGAATGGCGAATGCCGCCGCCGCTGAAAGCTACGAGGAGGCCGCCCGCTTTCGTGATTTGATACGTTCCATCGAGATAACCGTGGAAAAGCAGAAAATGGTTACGGAAAACGGGGATCTGGACGTTCTCGGATACGCCCGGAGGGAGGACCGCCTGGAGATTGCACTCCTCTTCATCCGAGGGGGCAGCCTCATTGGAGGAAGAAACTACACATTCTCTTGGGAATTGGAAGACGCGGAAGGCATTTCCTCATTCCTCAACGAATACTATAACCGGGATGTCTTCATTCCGTCGCAGGTCCTGGTGCCGATCCGCCTCCCTGAATCTTCGGCCATGGCGGAGTTGCTGTCGGAAAAAAGGGGAAAACGGGTCGAAATCCTCCTACCCCGCCGGGGGACAAAGGCTGAGCTTGTGCGACTGGCGGCCAGAAACGCGGAGACCGCCGCTGATGAGGCGTTGCGCTCCCGGCAGGGGGCTGAACAGACCCTTGCGGAATTGCGGCAGCGTCTCCATCTCGCGAACCTCCCCCGTCACATCGAGTGCTATGATATCTCCACCATCCAGGGAAGGCATGCGGTGGGAAGCAGGGTCGTTTTCCGGGACGGGCGGGCGGAGAAAAAGGAGTACCGACGTTACCGCATCAAGGACGTGTCGGGATCCGACGACTACGGCATGATGTACGAGGTGCTCTCCCGTCGCTGCGCCGACAGGGAAAAAGATCCTCTTCCCGACCTGCTCCTTGTGGACGGAGGCACGGGACAGTTGCATGTGCTGACTCGAGTACTGGAGGATCTGGCCATTACCGGGCCGGATACGGCCGCTCTTGCCAAAAGCAGGATTGAAAGCGGTGCTGGAGAGGAGGAAATCCGCCGCAGCGACGAAAGGGTCTTCCTGCCGGGCAGAAAAAATCCCGTGGTGCTGCGTCAGAACTCCGCGCCCCTTCTCCTGCTCGCCAGGATCCGCGACGAGGCGCACCGTTTCGCCGTTTCCTATCATACGAAACTTCGGACGAGGGAGAGCTTTGCACCCTCGGAGGGAAAGATTCCGGGGATAGGCGAAAAGCGCTGGAAGGGGCTGTTGCGGCATTTCGGCAGCCTGAAAAAGATGCGCGAAGCTGCCGTGGAGGAGTTAATGGAGATGCCCGGCATCAGCCGACGAATCGCGGAGGCGGTTCGGGAGCATTTTCACCGGAAACGGCCATGAAAAACGGCGGCGCTTTCGGGCGCCGCCGCAGTATCACGAAGTATTAGGGGATCGGCTACTGGGCAAGGAGAGTTTTGATGGTTGCTTCCATCTTCTCCACAATCTGGGGGTTGAAACCCACGAACTTCTGGACCAGGACACCTTTCTTGTCGATGACGAAAATAGCGGGAATCGGCTGTACTCCATAGTCAAGAAGCAGGTCGGTATCGGCCAGAGCAACCGGGAAATTGATCTTCTTGTCCCTGATGAAACGCTGCACAACGCCGAGTGTGTCCCCTCGCACGCCGGGGTTGAGGCCGAGGATCTGGAGACCCTGCCTGTTGTAGCGACTGTTAAGCGATATCAGGTGAGGAAGCGATTCATTGCACCCGTCGCACCAGGTTGCGAAAAACTCCAGCACCAGGACATACCCCCTGTAGTTTGCGAGGGTTACCTTCTGCCCTGACGTGGTAACCACATTAACGGGAGGTACCGGCTTTCCCGGTTGCGGAAGGGCAAAGGCGGAGACCGGAGCAGTCAGGACGCCGGCCAAGATGACTCCTGATAGAATTTTCTTCAATTGCGGCAAATCCATTCATCCTTTCTTGATGACTTCCGGAATGCGCCATTTTCCGGATTCATCTTTTCGCGGGGCGCTTACAGGGCCTTCTTGAGAAGCGCCTCCAACTGGGCCTTCGGAACGGCGCCAACCACCTGGTCCACCACCTTGCCATCCTTGAAAAGGATAAGGGTTGGAATGCCCCGGATTCCGTACTTTGCCGGTGTGGCGGGATTTTCGTCCACATTTACCTTGCCCACCTTCACCTTGCCTTCATAGTCCTCTGCAAGAGTATCCACAAGAGGGGCTATCTGCTTGCAGGGAGCGCACCACGATGCCCAGAAATCCACAAGCACGGGTATATTCGATTGCAGCACTTCCGTCTCAAAATTTCCGTCGCCAAAAGCGAACACCTTTTCACTGGCCATACCGTTTTCTCCTTCTTTTCGTCAATCCAATAAAGTTTTCTACGACTATAAACAACCAAGGAAAAAAATCAAGCCGTTTCCCTGCACCCGCGAAGCCCCAGGGCACAAAACACGTCCCTGAGCGATTGGGGAGAAACAGCGGAGCGTCCATTATCCGGCACTCACCCCCTTCAGCGGATAGGAAGCCTCACGGCGATGAATCGCGCCCCGTGGAGAAAGGGTGCTGGAGTAAAGATGAAATTCGGATATCTGGATGGTGGAGGCAGAGAACAATCGATTCTTCTCCAGAAATGATGATACCCCGGAAAACGGCATACCCTTCAGCCGGGCAAGGGTGATATGGGGGGAGAATTCCCTTGACTCCGGCTCAAGGCCGCATCTCTCCAGGGCCTCCTCGATTCGACGCTGGAGGCGTAACAGGTCATCGCTCCGCTCGACACCAACCCACAGCACTCTCGGATCTCTTCTCGGAGGAAAGCAGCCGACCCCCCGCAGAACCAGGGGGAAGGAGGACGCCGCGACTCCTGCCAGTTCCTTCCGAATTCTGCCGAACAACGAATCATCGGCATCGCCGATAAAACGGAGGGTCAGGTGCAGGTGAGCGCCATCGACCCATCTCACTCCAGGGATTCCGGCACAGATACGGGATACGGCTTCCCTTGCATTCTCCGAAAGATCAACAGCGACGAATAGTCGGTACATACTCTCCTCCGGTGAAGAACCGTGCTTCCATCCCATCAACGGACGGCAGGACGCCGGTCGCCAGAACTCATTTTCACCAGGTAGCGCTCCCCTTCCGCGACAATCTCCGTATTCCACGGGCGGGAAAGATCATTCAGCCGGCATATTACCGCTCTTGCCCGGGCGCCTCTCAGCGGTGACGGCCGGAACCGCACCTGGCTGTTCAGCACGTTCAGGGGGATGAACTCCGCTTCCCTGACAGCGCCATCCAAGGTGATCCTGGCGATGACGCTGGCATCAGCATGGCTGCTCATGCTGCCGAAGGCATAGTTTCCCAGGCTGTAGAGGATAAGCCCCCCCCTGTAGCGCTCAACCCCCTGCAGGACATGGGGGTGGTGACCGATGATCAGGTCTGCCCCGGCATCAATGGCACGGCGGGCCGCATCCACCTGGTATGACTTGGGAAAAACGGCCAGCTCCGCTCCCCAGTGAAAGGATACCACCACATAATCCGCTGCCGATTTTGCCTGCCGGATATCTTCCCGGAAAAACCGCACATAGCCGGGCGCGGTTCCGGCACGGTTTTCTCCGGCAAAATATTCCAACGGCTGCGTCAGGGAATAGGCAAGAAAGGCTATCTTCTTCCCTTTCCGCTCAACGAGTGCCGGCCGGCGTGCCGCGGACAGGTTCTCGCCCGCTCCCGCGTGGAGGATCTTCTCGGAGGCAAGATTTTTCATGGTCTCCCGAAGCCCCGTCTCTCCGAAATCCATGATGTGGTTGTTCGCAAGTGTGACAACGGAGAAACCGGCCGTTCTGAGGGCGGCGGCGGCTTTGGGACTGACCTTGAAACGGTATTTTTTGCCGGTGAACTCTGTGCCTCTTCCGGTAAGGGGCGCCTCCAGATTGCCGACCGTAATGTCCGACCGCCGCAGTTCGCCACCCGTGACCGAGAAAGGGTAGTCGTACCCCCTCCTGGCAAATGTTGTAGTGCCGCTTCCCGCCAGCATGATATCGCCGACAGCGGTCAAAACAATCTTTTGTGCATAGGCTGCGTGGGGAACGGCAAACAGCAGTGCCGTGATCAAACAGATGACATTTTTGTGAAACATAGTGGCCCGTGCCATGAAAAAGATTGACTATTCGTTCGCCAAGTGCTAGAAAATATAGCTTTCTTTCACTACTTGTAAAGGCCTTTTTCATGCTTGACGCCAAATACATCAGGGAAAACCTTGAAGCTGTGGAGCAGCGCCTCAAGACCCGCGGAGAGACCGTGGATCTTTCCGGGTTCCGCCTGTGCGACACCAGACGTCGCGAACTCCTCCTGGAAAGTGAGTCTCTGAAGGCGTTGCGGAACAAGGTCTCGGACGAGATCAGCCGAATCAAGGACAAGTCACAGGCCCAGGATCGGATTACCGAGATGCGCGACGTGTCCCGGCGAATCAAGGCCCTCGACGACGATCTGAAGGGAATTGAGGAAGAACTTCAGGGGTATCTGCTCACCATCCCCAACATTCCCCATGCAACAACCCCTGTCGGCGCTTCGGAAGCCGACAACGTGGAAGTCAGGAAATGGGGAACGATTCCCGAACTATCATTTATCCCAAAACCCCATTGGGAAATCGGGGAAGGGCTCGATATCCTTGATTTTGAACGAGGCGCACGACTGACCGGCGCACGCTTTACCCTTTACAGGGGGGCGGGCGCACGCTTGGAACGGGCGTTGATTAACTTCATGCTCGACCTCCATACGGAACGCCACAATTATGTTGAAATGCTTCCGCCCTTTATGGTAAACAGGGAAAGCATGACCGGCACCGGCCAGTTGCCGAAGTTCGAGGAAGACCTGTTCCGACTGGACGGCGTCGATTATTTCCTGATTCCAACCGCGGAAGTTCCGGTAACCAACATCCATCGCGGTGAAATTCTCAAGGCGTCAGATCTTCCGATCCGCTACACGGCTTACACTCCATGCTTCCGCAAGGAAGCCGGCTCCTACGGCAAGGATACCCGCGGCCTCATACGACAGCACCAGTTCAACAAGGTTGAGCTGGTAAAGTTTACCCGGCCCGACCGGTCATACCAGGAACTGGAACTGTTGCTGGCAGACGCGGAAAAAGTCTTGCAGCTCCTTGAAATTCCTTATCGGGTAGTCGAACTCTGTACGGGAGATATCGGCTTTTCAGCGGCAAAGACATACGATATCGAGGTCTGGCTTCCCGGACAGGGCACGTATCGAGAGATATCATCCTGCAGCAACTTTGAAGATTTCCAGGCGCGCAGGGCATCCATCCGCTTCCGGGAGAATGAAAAGTCGAAACTGGAATTTGTCCACACCTTGAACGGCTCCGGCCTTGCGGTCGGCAGAACAGTGGTTGCAATCCTGGAAAACTATCAGCAGGCTGACGGAACGGTTATCATCCCCGAGGCACTCCGACCCTATATGGGAGGAATGGAAAAGATCGGTTAGGAATTCGGAGGGATGGCCGAGTGGCTTAAGGCGGCGGTCTTGAAAACCGTTGAACGAAAGTTCCGTGGGTTCAAATCCTACTCCCTCCGCCATGACAAAACAGGTTTTATGTTTCAGGTTTTCTGTTTTCTTGAACACGTAACACTTGAAACCTAACGCCTGAAGCTTTTTCGGAGAGATGGCCGAGTAGGTCGAAGGCGCTCGCCTGCTAAGCGAGTATACTGGGAAACCGGTATCGAGGGTTCGAATCCCTCTCTCTCCGCCAGACAACAAGATAGTTGGAACTCACCCCGTGGAACACCCGCAAAGGTGAGTAAATAGAACGTGCGCTCGTAGCTCAGCTGGATAGAGCAACGGACTACGAATCCGTAGGTCGGGAGTTCGAATCTCTCCGAGCGCGCCAATTACAGAAAGGTCTTATGCTCTTCAGCGTAAGACCTTTTTTGTTTAATCGAAAAGAGATTGTATGCGTTGGAGGCTGGAGCACAATATCTCCAAGCAAGGTCGCCGCGTTTTCTCCTGTCACAAATACGGTATACTTCATACTTTCAACCCATCAGGGTCCTCTCATGTGATAAGGACACAGCGTGGATATAATTTTTTTGACACTTGCAGCAGCTGCTTCATGCGCATTTTCCTTGATTGCGGTCTGCCATGCGCTGCTCATGAAGCGCGATCCCCGCTCTGCACTGGGATGGATCACGGTAAGCCTTACTCTCCCTCTCATCGGTCCTCTCCTCTATTGGATCATGGGAATAAACAGAATAAGCCGCAGGGCCAGGAAGTGGCAGAAAAGCGGGCGCCGTCTTGCAGGGCGCGATGTATTTCAAGTCTTTCCTCAAGACACACTCACTCCCGCCCTTCTCGCCGACACTTCCCACTTGCGCGAGCTTCGCTCCCTGTCCGATCTGGTTGTTTCCTCCCCGCTCATTACGGGAAATCGCCTTACGCCGCTCCATAACGGCGACCAAGCCTATCCCGCCATGCTGCAGGCTATTGCCGATGCCCGATCGTCAGTGCATCTGAGCACGTATATTTTTGACGGCGACACAACCGGACGACGTTTCATTGACGCACTGCGGAACGCTGCCGACCGTGGCGTTGAGGTACGGGTCCTGGTTGACGGCCTTGGAGAAAAATATTCTTTCCCGACCGCGCGAAAACTCCTGCACGGATCTTCTGTCGCGGTCTCGCGCTTTCTCCCCATGCGCCAGGGAGGGTACCTGAACCTTCGAAATCACCGAAAAATTCTGGTTGTCGACGGTGTTACCGCCTTTACCGGCGGGATGAACATCGGGGGGCGGCATATGGTTGCACAAGCGGAAACCCGCTTTCCCGTGGCGGACCTTCACTTCAAGGTCGATGGTCCGGTAGTGGCGGATCTGCAGCGGGTTTTTCTGGAGGACTGGTATTTCGCGACCGGTGTCCTTCTCGACGATGAGAGGTTCTTCGCTCCGCAGCGGGAATCGGGGACGTCCCTCGTCCGCGTCATTGCGGATGGTCCGGACAAGGAATTCCGAAAGCTTCACTGGATTATCATGGGGGCGCTCTCCTGTGCCGAGAGCAGGATTCGAATCATGACCCCCTATTTCATCCCCGATCGCGCTCTGGTCTCCGCCATGGCCACGACAGCCATGCGGGGAATAGACGTGTCTTTAATTCTTCCCTCCGTCAACAATCTCCCTTTGGTGCACTGGGCCACCCGATCCTATCTCTGGGAACTTCTCCAGTGCGGCATCCGCATCTTCTACCAACCGCCTCCCTTTGCCCACACGAAACTCTTTCTCGTGGACGGTCTCTGGAGCATGATCGGTTCGGCTAACCTGGACCCCCGAAGCCTGAGGCTCAATTTCGAGTTGAACCTGGAAATATACGACCAAGAAATGACCGGAGCACTGGAACGCGAATTCATGGAAACACTCGCCTGCTCCCGGGAGGTTTCACTCGACGAGATGGACGCGCGCCCTCTCCGGGAAAAAATCCGAGACGGTGCGGCAAAACTCTTCTCCCCCTACCTATAGCTTTTTAACAGGGCCTTGAAAAACTCCCTGATTTTATCCCTATAACCTCCATCTGAGGTTTTTCGGAGACGTTTTCTTAGATTTTGTCGGTAATGTTTCGGTTGTCTTTGCTCTTTGCAACCTTTTTGACCGGTTATTTGGACCGGATTTCGTCTCTGGGGCGGCCTACTCTCACTTTATGTGGTAGAGACTGCCAAGTTTCGCATCCGAACCAGGTTGTATGCCGTTACCGCAAGAGTGAAGTACCAGTTGATCTTGCTCACTCCCCGGTACCGAGTCTGGCGGAAGAGGCCTACCGTCTTGAGCCATCCAAAGACCTCTTCGATGCGTTTGCGCACTTTCTGACTCGCTGCGTAGCCACTGTGCCGGGTGGTTCGACCATCGATAGCTGAGCCGCCTCTTCTCTCGGTGTTCTGGGCGACATGAGGCGTTACCTTCAGTTCCCGCATGGCCTTGACGAATCCCTTGGTGTCGTAGTTTTTATCGACGGCTACCGTGATACGACGCTTCCGGGGTGCAACCTTGGCTATCATTGCTGTGGCAGCTGCACGCTCGGCAAGTCCGTCAGCTTCGGTGACAGTGCTTGTTATCACCAGCCCGTTGCGGTTCTCGGTCACCAGGTGGGCCGCATAGGACAACCGGGCCTCGTGGGTGTTGCTCTTGCGGTACAGTTTCGCTTCCGGGTCCGTAGTTGATGCATGGGTCTCATTGACCAGCTTCTCTCCCCGGAAATCGCGCGTCGGGTTTTTGCCAGCAGGGGGATCTCCGTCATCATCTTTCGCCTTGAAGCTTTTGATGGAAGCCCACGCCTGGATTAAGGTACCGTCTACGCTGAAGTGCTCTGCGGAGAGCAACTTCTTGCACTTGGCCTGCTCCACCACTTCCGACAGAAACCGGGCGGCTATGTCCGTCTGCAGCAACCTTTCCTGGTTCTTGCTGAAGCTGGAATGGTCCCACACCGGCTCATCGAGCCCCAAACCGAGGAACCAGCGAAAGAGGATGCTGAAGTGAATCTGTTCTACCAGTTTGGTGTTGCTGGGGATCGAGTACAAAACCTGCAACAGCATGGCTTTCAGCATCCGCTCTGGCGGAATCGAGGGTCGTCCGGTATGGGAATACATCTGGCTGAACACCGGCGACAGCTTGTTCAATGCTTCGTCTACCATCTTCCTGATTGGCCGTAAGGGGTGTTCCTTGGGGACAAAGGATTCCGGCGATAGATAGACGAACATGGCATCAGTTTGCTGTTCAAAACCGCGCATACCTTTTCTCCTGCAATATCAACTTGTTATGCGCGACATTCTAACACAAAACTGTTTCAAAGTGTCCGTAAATACTACGAGTTTTTCAAAGACCTGTTAA
>Ga0228535_1001666_pt1 | contig 30307 bp, 44 predicted proteins | sample SJ1metagenome_FD_168457 | JGI IMG/M metagenome (GOLD analysis project Ga0228535, IMG submission 168457) | Enriched culture of PCE-dechlorinating microbial communities from Ithaca, New York, USA - SJ1 | ecosystem: Engineered > Modeled > Simulated communities (microbial... > Unclassified | place...
ACTACCGGCCGCAGTTTTACATTCGGACGATGGATGTAACGGGCGTGATCACCTTGCCGGAAGGCGTAGAGATGGTGATGCCTGGGGATAATGTAGAGTTGGAAGTAGAACTGATCGTACCTGTGGCGTTGGAGCAGGGCTCAAAGTTTGCAATTCGAGAAGGTGGTCTGACGGTTGGTTCCGGTGTGATCACCAAGATCTTAGAGTAGGTAAAGGTTATGGCTAAACAGAGAATACGGATTCGCCTTAAAGCATATGATCATCGCGTTTTAGACCAGTCGGCAAAACGGATCGTTGACACCGCTGAACGCAGTGGCGCCCAGGTTGTCGGGCCCGTTCCGCTGCCGACTAAGATTGAACGGTTTACAGTCCGCCGTTCAACCTTCATCGACAAAGATTCACATGAGCATTTTGAGATCAGGACCCACAACCGGCTGATTGATGTGCTCGAACCGGATGCAAAAACCATCGATATGCTTATGCGGTTGAATCTGCCTGCTGGCGTCGATATCGAAATCAAAATTTGATGCATCGGGAAGCCTGAGCTTCCAGATGTACCAGCCCTGAACAAGGGTTTTACAAAGAAATACCCATAATGACCCATAATGACCTGGATGGTTCAGGAATTTGTGGTATACTTGCAAAGTTTGGCTCACAGCCAGGCAGTAGCAGTATAAGACTTATTCTGTAGGCGCAAAACAAAAACGAATGTCGCAGCAGAAAAGTGACTGTACTGTATAGAGATGATGCAGTCAGGCCCAGACTGACAGTCTCGATCTTGAAAACATAAAGGAGACAATCGATATGTTTAAAGGGCTAATTGGAAAGAAAATCGGCATGACCCAGATTTTCGATGAGAATGGTGCGGCAATACCCGTGACATTGATCGAAGCTGGGCCATGTTACGTTACCCAGGTACGCACGCCTGACAAAGACGGTTATACTGCCGTACAGCTGGGTTACGAAGAAGTCAAGCCCAAACGTTTATCGGGTGGCGAGTTGGGGCACCTCAAACGCAACAACGTTCCACCACTGCGCTTTTTGCGAGAATTTCGCAGCAAAGACCCCCAGGTTCAAGAAGGCGAAACGGTTCAACTGGCAGAGATGTTCTCTGTCGATGATCATGTTGATATCGTGGGCACCAGCAAAGGCCGTGGTTTCCAGGGCGGTGTAAAACGCTATCACTTCCGCGGCGGCCCAAAAACTCATGGCCAGTCGGATCGTCTAAGGGCACCAGGTTCACGCGGTTCTGGGACTACTCCAGGCCGTGTCTTCAAGGGTTCACGTGGCCCCGGTCATATGGGTGATGACAGGGTTACCTCGCAAAACCTCAAAGTTGCCCTGGTTGATGCTGAACGCAATTTGATTGGTGTTCGCGGTGCTGTGCCTGGTCCGCGTGGCGGTCTGGTAATTTTGAAAGAAGCGCGCAAGCAGTAAGCGGAAGGGAGCACAGATACTATGAAACTTGACGTTTTGAATATGGAAGGCAAGAAGGTCGATTCGGTAGAATTACCCGCCGAGATCTTTGAAGCCCCTGTTTACCGTGATTTGATGCATCAGGCATTTGTCCGCCAGATGGCGAATGCCCGGCTGGGCACCCATGACACTAAAGTGCGCGGTGAGGTTGCCGGCGGTGGTAGGAAACCCTGGCGCCAGAAAGGTACCGGTCGTGCCAGGCAGGGATCTATTCGTGCTGCCCACTGGAAGGGTGGCGGCAGGATCCACACCCCGCATCCCCGCTCATATGTACAATCCATGCCGCGCAAGATGCGCCTGGCTGCACTTCGCTCTGCTTTAACCGTTAAAGCAGCCCAGGAAAGCATCGTGGTGGTGGATGAGCTGAAAGTGGCAGAGCCTAAAACCCGCCTGATGGCAGGCGCATTGAATGCCCTGGTTGGAAGCAACAGCGCCCTCATCCTGATCCCGCAGAAGGATAACTACCAGGATGTGATCCGCTCTACCAACAACTTGCCAGATGCCAAAATCTTATTGGCCAGCTACCTGAACATTCGTGATTTACTCACTTTCGAAAAACTGGTAATGCCGTTGGCAGCGCTGGAATCAATCAGCGCCCATCTGGGATAGGTAGGAGATTAAAATGTCTACGATTTACGATGTCCTCCGAAAACCACTGGTGACTGAAAAGTCAAATTACCAGCTCAATAAATTGCACCAGTATGTTTTTGAAGTAACCCCTGATGCCACCCGCACATTGGTGAAAGATGCAGTGGAGCAATTATTTGACGTAACAGTGGTACGTGTCAACATTCTCAATGCCCCGGCCAAGCGTACTCGCCGAGCCCGCAGCCGCCGTATGGCAGTCCGTGAGAGCGGTTACAAAAAAGCTATTGTGACCCTTGCACCCGATAACCGAATTCCATTCTTTGAAGGGGTGGAGTAATGGCTGTAAAAGTATACAAACCAACTACCCCCGGTCTGCGCGATATGACCGGCTATACCTTTGATGAAATTACCAAGACCACACCCGAGCGCTCACTGGTTGTCATCCGCAAGCAGTATTCCGGAAGGAACAATCAGGGCCGGGTTACCGTAAGGCACCAGGGCGGTGGTCACAGGCAGTTCATCCGCAAGATCGATTTCAAGCGTGATAAACTGGACGTTCCAGCCAAAGTTGCTGCTATTGAATATGATCCCAACCGCACTGCCAGGCTTGCCCTGCTTTATTATGCAGATGGCGAAAAACGCTACATCCTGGCGCCGGTAGGCTTAAAGGTTGGCGATACGGTTGTTGCTGGCGCTAATGCTGAAATCCGGATCGGGAACAGCCTTCCCATTGCCAATATCCCTGTGGGTACAACCATCCACAATATTGAAATGCACCTTGGCAAAGGTGGTCAGCTGGTCCGTTCTGCAGGTTCTTCTGCACAGCTTCTGGCAAAAGAAGGCGACAATGCCCAAATCCGTATGCCAAGTGGTGAAGTAAGGCTTGTCCGGCAGGTATGCAGCGCTACTATCGGCCAGCTTGGCAATGTAGAGCACAGCAATATCAAGCTGGGCAAAGCAGGTCGGAAACGCCACATGGGCATCCGCCCCACCGTCCGCGGTACAGCCATGTCCCCCAGGGACCATCCGCACGGTGGTGGTGAAGGACGCCAGCCTGTCGGTATGCCAAGTCCCAAGACACCATGGGGTAAACCCACCCGTGGCTACCGGACGCGCCGTAACAAAGAAACTGACAAGTATATTATTCGCCGTCGCAAAACCGGCGGGCGATAGTCGATAAGAAGATTTAGCGAGAGAAAGGGACAAACTATGTCACGATCGCTCAAAAAGGGACCATTCATCAGCCCGAAACTGTTGAAAAAAGTTGAAGCCATGAATGCCCGTAACGAGAAAAAAGTAATCCGCACCTGGAGCCGCGCAAGCACAATCTTCCCGCAAATGGTAGGTCATACCATAGCAGTGCATGACGGCCGCCGCCATGTACCGATTTATGTCACCGAAAACATGGTAGGACACCGGTTGGGTGAGTTCGCACCCACCCGCCATTTCCGCGGTCACATGTCGGATAAGAAGTAAGCGAGGAATTGTGATGGATATTCGTGCTGAGTTAATCAATTGCGGTGTTTCTGCGCAAAAAGCAAGACTGGTGATCGATACAGTCCGTGGGAAACCAGCTGTTGCCGCCATGAACACCCTGCGCTTTATGCCAAAAGCTGCAGCTTATCATGTTCATAAACTGCTCAAATCCGCTGTATCTAACGCTGAAGAGAATTTCGGCATCAGCAGGGATGACCTGATCATTGCTGAAATTATGGCAGATGAAGCTCCAACCCGCAAATGGCGCCGTTTTGGTGCACGCGGCAGGTTCAAACCAGTTATGCGGCGCAATTCACACATCAAAATTGTGCTGCGTGAGAAAGCTTAATCGAGAAAGGCTTATTCCCTTCGCGGAAGAGTCATGAGGAAAAGCAGGAGATAATATGGGTCGAAAAGTACATCCAATTGGATTTCGTCTCAACATAAACCAGCCCTGGTCGGGCCGCTGGTACGCTGAAGGCAATGAATACAAAGAACAGCTTCATCAAGACCTGGCCATCCGGAAAATCGTACGCAACCAGAATGAAAAAGCTGGAGTTTCACTAATAGAAGTCGAACGCTATCCAGGTAAGGTAAAGGTTGTCGTTCATACCGCAAAACCCGGTATTTTGATCGGGCGGAAGGGTGACAATGTTAAGAAAATCCGTCAGGACCTTGAAGGCTTAACAGGCAAAAAAATTGATCTGGAGATCAAAGAGATCAAAAGCCCCGATATGGATGCCTTCCTGGTTGCTGAAAACATTGCAATGCAGATTGAACGCCGTGTCAGTTACCGGCGCGCGATGAAACGTGCCATTCAACAGGCAATCCGGCAGGGTGCCCTGGGTGTGAAGATCCAGGTGGGTGGCCGCCTGAGCGGTGCTGAAATGGCCCGCAATGTGGTCCTGCGTGAAGGCCAGGTGCCTTTGCAGACCCTGCGTGCCGACATCGATTTTGCCCGAACTGAAGCTTCAACCACCTATGGTCAGATCGGAATCAAGGTCTGGGTATACAAGGGTGAAGTGCTGGCAAATCTTGAAGAAAAAGCTGAATCAACTGAAGGTGTTTACGTCAGTGAGTAAAATTCCGCTGGGTGATATTTCCAGCGATTTGGAAAGAGGTAGCGACTATGTTAATGCCAAAGCGTGTTAAATACCGCAAACAGCAACGCGGCCGAATGCGCGGCAAAGCCCTGCGCGGAGCTGAGATCAGCTATGGCGAATATGCTTTGCAGGCTCTCGAACCAGGTTGGGTAACCGCCCGCCAAATTGAGGCTGCCCGCCGTGCAGTGGTGCGCGTGATGAAGCGCCGCGGAAAAGTTTGGATTCGAATATTCCCAGATCATCCTTATACTCAAAAACCGCCGGAAACCCGTATGGGTAAAGGCAAGGGGAATGTTGAGTACTGGGTGGCAGTTGTAAAACCTGGCAGGTTAATGTTTGAGGTCGGTGGATTGCCCGAAGCTGTGGCTGTTGAAGCGCTGAAACAGGCTTCATTCAAATTCTCCATCCAGACCAAGGTTATTTCCCGCCACGAAATCGCAGGAGAACCGTCATGGATTTAAAAGAAATGCGTTTAGTTTCTACAGAAGAATTGAAAACCAAGCTGGCTAATACCCGCCAGGAGTTTATGAACTTGCGGTTCCAGATGGTTACCGGACAGTTGACTGACACCAGCCGCCTTCGGCAGGTCAGGCATCAGATTGCACAGTTCGAAACAGTTTTACGCGAACGCGAATTAAAAGCCGGTAAGGAAGGTGCATTATGAATGAAAGACGTCGAGTAACCGGTGTTGTAATCAGCGACAAGATGGAAAAGACGGTTGTAGTTCAAATCAGCCGTACCTATCGTCACCCGCTTTACCGTAAAGTAGTGCACGCCAAGAATAAAGTGTATGCTCATGACGAAATTGGCTGCACAATTGGCGACGAAGTCCGCATTGTGGAAAGCCAGCCAATATCTCGCACCAAGCGTTGGGTTGTGGAAGCCATTCTCAACCGCGATGAAGCCGCAGCTGCACCCATCACTGAAGGAGACCTGGAATGATTCAGCAAGAGACCCGTTTAAAAGTTGCTGACAATACTGGTGCACGCGAATTACTGGTGATCCAGGTAGTTGGCGGAACCCGCCGGCGCTACGGCTATGTTGGTGACCTGGTTGTTGCTTCTGTCAAATCAGCGGCTCCCCAGGGCTCTGTCAAGAAAAGCGAGATCGTAAAAGCAGTCATCGTGCGCTGTTCCAAAGCCTGGCGGCGTGAAGATGGATCAACCATCCGCTTTGACGATAACGCAGCAGTAATCCTGGATGCCGATGGCGAGAATCCGAAAGGTACCCGTATTTTTGGACCCGTTGCCCGTGAATTGCGTGAAAAGGGTTACATGAAAATTGTCTCACTCGCGCCGGAAGTAATTTAGGCTGAGAAGAGAGGGAATGATGATAAAGAACAAAATTCACAAGGGTGATACCGTAGAAGTAATTACCGGTCGTTCCGAAGATAAAGGGAAGCGCGGTGAGGTGATCAAGGTAAATCCTGAGGAAAACACGGTAATTGTGCAAGGCGTGAACATCCGCACAAAGCATCAAAAACAGGTGCAGTCGCAGGGTCGTACCGTTAATCCGGGTATCTTGAAGCTGGAAGGCCCCATCTCGATTTCCAATGTGATGCTGGTTTGCCCGAAATGCAACAAACCTACACGGGTTGGCCTCCGCCGCGAAGCTGATGTTGTCCAGCGCGTATGCAAAAAATGCGACTCATTGGTAGACGCTTAGGCAGCCTGGGAGATTGTATATGAATAAGATGAAAGAGCAGTATCAAAAAGAGGTTGTGCCCGCCCTGATCAAGGCATTGAATGTGGATACCGTTATGCAGGTTCCGCAGATCAAAAAAGTTGTGGTCAACATTGGTCTTGGCGAAGCCCTGGATAACCCGAAAGTACTCGATGCAGCGGTTGCAGATTTGACCCAGATTACCGGCCAGAAACCTGTTATCACCAAAGCCCGCAAGAGCATTGCCAACTTCAAGCTGCGCGAAGGACGCACCATTGGTGCCAAGGTAACGCTGCGCGGCGAGAAAATGTGGGCATTTTTGGACCGGTTGGTGAACATTGTGCTTCCCCGTGTGCGTGACTTCCGCGGCGTTTCTCCGGATGCATTTGACGGGCGCGGCAACTACACACTGGGTTTGCGAGAGCAGTTGATCTTCCCTGAAATTGAGTACGATAAGATCGACAAAGTACGTGGCATGGAAATTACTATTGTTACATCTGCATCATCAGATGATCAGGCTGCAATGCTTTTGCAATTATTAGGCATGCCTTTCAGGAAAGGATAATATGGCAAAGAAGTGCATGGAATACCGTGAAATGCGTCGTTCGAACCCGATCCAGGTTCGCAACCGTTGCAAAATTTGTGGACGACCACGTGGCTATATGCGCCGGTTTGGCATGTGCCGCATCTGCTTTCGCGAAACCGCATTAAAAGGGCAGGTACCTGGTGTTAGAAAGTCTTCTTGGTAGCCCGGTGGGAGATAGATAATATGAGTGTTAATGATCCTATTGCAGATATGTTGACCCGAATTCGCAATGCCATAGTTACAGGGCAAACCTTGGTGGCAATGCCAGATTCGAAAATCAAAGTTGAGATCGCCCGTATCCTGAAAGAAGAAGGTTTTATTGAGGGGTATGAGCAGTCTGTCGACGAATCCAATCCAATCCACCGGACACTACGCATGCGTCTGAAATATGTGGGCGAACGCCGCGAGCGGAAATCCGTCATCAGCGGATTAACCCGCATCAGCCGTCCAGGGCGCCGTGTGTACACCAAGAAACAGGACATTCCCTGGGTGCTTTCCGGCTTGGGTTTAACCATTGTCTCCACTCCAAAAGGCGTTATGACCGGCCAGCGTGCCCGTCAGCTTGGTGTGGGTGGCGAAATCATCTGCAAGGTCTGGTAGGCCGAGTAGGACAGGAGGAAGTAAAGTGTCTAGAATTGGACGATTACCGGTTACCGTGCCCGCAGGTGTAGAAATCAAGGTCAATGGCAACACTTTGTTTGTCAAAGGACCGAAAGGTGAACTTCGCCGTGAATTTCTACCAGCTGTATCGGTAGCCTTAGAAGAAGGTCAGCTTGTTGTGACACGCAGGTCAGATGAAGCCCAGGATCGTGCCATTCATGGCACCACCCGGGCCCTGGTCAACAACATGGTGACCGGTGTAAGCACTGGTTTTAAGAAAGTGCTGGAAATTGATGGTGTTGGGTATCGTGCAGAAATGGACGGGGAAACCCTTGTGCTTTACCTGGGTTATTCTCACCCTGTGCGGGTTCAGCCTCCGGCTGGAATCAGCTACGAGGTGGATACCAAAACACGCCAGGTAACTATAAATGGTTACGACAACGAACAGGTCGGTCAGATAGCTGCCGATATTCGCAAATTACGCCCGCCAGAGCCCTACAAGGGCAAAGGCATCCACTACCTTGGCGAGAAGATCCGCCGAAAAGCTGGTAAAGCGGGTAAGGCAAAGAAGTAAGGTGAACTATGGCGAAAATATCTCGTTCTGAAGCACGTGAAAAACGGCACCGGCGGGTACGCAAGCACATTAGCGGAACCCCTCAGCGCCCTCGCTTATGCGTTTTCCGCAGCCTGGCTGAAATCTATGCCCAGGTAATTGATGATGAGGCTGGCAACACGCTGGCATCTGCTTCATCGATCGATCATACACTCCAGGAACAGCTGTCTGGTTTGAAAAAGAGTGAACAGGCCAAATTGATCGGCAAGACTGTTGCTGAGCGCGCGATGGAAAAAGGGATCAAAGAAGTCGTCTTTGACCGCGGCGGATATCAGTATATTGGTCGTGTGAAAGCGCTGGCAGATGGTGCCCGCGAAGCCGGACTGCAGTTCTAGTTCGGGTAGATACGGAAATTCGAGGAAAAGATAATGGATTTAGTCGAATACCAACCTCTAGAAGAACAAATCGATGAGCGCGTAATCGAGATTGCGCGTGTAGCAAAAGTGGTAAAAGGCGGACGCCGCTTCCAGTTTCGGGTAACTGTTGTGATTGGTGACAATCATGGCAAGATCGGGCTGGGAATTGGTAAAGCCAATGCAGTTCCGGATGCAATGCGCAAGGCTAGCGAACGCGCCCGTAAAAAGATGGTAAATGTATCCCTTTCTGGTACTACCATCACCCACCCTGTAACCGCCAAAGTTGGTGGCGCAGTTGTGTTATTGAAACCTGCATCCCCCGGTACTGGTGTTATTGCAGCTGGTGGCGTACGTGCGGTTTGCGAAGCAGCCGGCATCCGTGACATTCTTACCAAATCTATGGGCAGCGCTAATGTTTTGAATGTGGTAAAGGCAACTTTTGCAGCACTCGAAGAACTGAAAAATCCAGCTCAGGAAGCCATTAATCGTGGTAAATCTGAAAAGGACCTGCTGCCTTTCTGGGAGCGGAGGAAGAATGGCTAAGAAGAGTGAAGTTGAAAAGAAAACCCTACGGATCACGCTTGTAAAAAGCTTGATAAGCTCACCGGAACGCCAGAAGGCAACGGTGCGCGCCTTGGGTTTGAATAAGGTTAACCAGACTGTTGAACTTGCTGATTCCAAGGTTGTGCGTGGAATGATCGCAAAAGTCATCCATCTGGTCAATGTGGAAGAGCAGGTGCAGTAATGAAACTTAATGATTTAGCCCCTAATAAAGGTGCAAAACGGCCGCGAAAGCGCCTTGGCACCGGTATCTCTGCCGGCGGTGGAAAGACAGCCGGTCGCGGTACCAAAGGTGAGGGTTCACGCAGCGGGCAGGGCGGCAAAATATACCGCCAGGGTGGTAACCTGCCCTTCTACCGCAGGCTTCCATTTATCCGGGGTGAAGGCTTTACTCCGCCTTTCCAGGTTGAATACAATGAAGTAAACCTTTCGCAGCTTGAAGCATTCAAGGCGGAATCCGAAGTCACCCCTGAGTCCCTTGCAGAAGCAAGACTGCTCAGAAAACCTTCCAATCCTGTTGTTGTCCTGGGGCAGGGTGAAGTAAAAGTTCCCCTGAAAATCCGTGTGCATCGTGTCAGTAAAAGCGCCCGGGAAAAAATCGAAGCCGCTGGCGGCTCGATCGAACTGATTAGCTAGGAAATCGAAAAGGAGAATCGCCCATGAAGCGATCACCCTGGCGTTACCTGTGGAAATCTGAGGATATTCGCAAGAAGCTGCTCATTACGCTGATCCTGCTTGTGATCTACCGGTTGGCAGCGAATATCCCTGTCCCCGGGATTAATCGAGCAGTGCTTGAGGCCCTTGCAACTGGCGGCGGAGCAGCAGGGAACCTGTTCAGTTTGCTTGACATGCTTTCCGGTGGGACAGTATCGAAGTTTTCCATCCTTGCAATGGGTGTTTACCCTTATATCACCGCCCAGATCATTATCCAGTTGCTGGTTCCAATTATCCCAGCGCTCGAACGCAAGCTGAAAGATGACCCGCGTGAAGGCCGTAAATGGATGGAACGCTGGACTGTGATCCTGACCATCCCGATGGCTTTGCTTTCAGCAATCGGTCAGATCAATATCTTCAATTCCATGACTGGTGGAGCCTCAATCCTGACCAACTACGGTTTTAGCGGGGCGAACCTGCTACCGACAATCGCTGTCCTGATCAGTATGGTTGCCGGTACGATGTTTGGTATCTGGTTAGGACAACTTATCTCTGAATTTGGTATTCCAAACCAGGGTCTTTCTTTGATCATTTTCTCCGGGATTGTTTCTGGAATTCCAAGAAACATAACATCTTTGCTGGCCGATAAAGTTAACGGCTGGTGGATGCTGCTAGTTATTCTTGCGATCCTCCTGCTGACGATCTTTGCTATTGTATATGTGCAGCAGGGACGCCGCTTTGTTCCGGTGCTTTTCCCGGGACGCCGCATTGGAAACCGGATGTCTATGCCTGTGCGCAGCAACTTGCCCCTGATGGTGAATATGGCAGGCATGATCCCGTTGATCTTTGCCCAGTCATTTATGTCTTTCCCAGCCATTATTGCAAGCTATTTTATGAATTCAAGTGCTGAATGGCTGAAAAATTTTGCCGGTAGTATATACCGCTTGTTTGGCGGAAACAATATCTGGTATGCGGTCCTGTTCTTTGTGCTGGTGGTTGTCTTTACGTACTTCTATACTGATGTGATGTTTACCCAGCAAAATTATGGCGATAATTTGAAACGGCAGGGTGCCCAGATCCCAGGTGTGATCCGCGGCGGTCAAACTCAAAAGTACCTCACCAAGGTACAGCGCCGCATCACCCTTCCGGGTGCATTGTTCCTCGGCCTGGTGGCAGTGCTGCCTTACATCCTGAGTGCCATTTTGCCCGCAAGCTCATCCAAAGGCTTATTGCTGATCTCATCAGCCGGTTTGCTGATCGTGGTTGGTGTCGTTCGTGATACCGTCAACATCATCCAAACCGAACTCAAGCTGCATGGCTACGAAGAAGACCTGATCAAAGGCTGATCGATGCGCAAGTTTATCGTCTTACTGGGTCCTCCTGGTGCTGGCAAAGGCACACAAGCAAAAATGCTGGCAGAAAAACTGGCTCTTGCCCACATTTCTTCTGGGGATATCTTCCGGGAGAACTTGAAGGCACAGACGGACCTGGGAAAACTGGCCCAAATATACATTGACCGCGGGGACTTAGTTCCTGACGATGTCACGATCGCCATGATCGAGGCCAGGCTGCAGAAACCCGATTGTTCTAATGGCGCAGTGCTGGATGGTTTCCCGCGCACCCCTGCGCAGGCAGATGCGCTGAAAGAAATGCTCAAAAAGCTGGAAGGTGAAGTGGTAAGCGTGCCGTTTATCAACGTGCCAGCTGAAGTTTTGATTGAGCGGCTGAGCGGGCGTTGGTCCTGCAGGGCGCAGGGACATGTCTTTCACAGTGTCAATAATCCGCCGAAAACTGAAGGCATCTGCGATTTTGATGGGTCAGAGCTGTACCAGCGTGAAGACGACAAACCCGAAACTGTGAAACGACGAATTCACGTGTATGGTGAACAGACTGCGCCGTTACTGGATTACTACACCCAGGCAGGCCTGCTGGTTGAAGTTGACGGCACACGGGAAATTGACCAGGTTGCTTTTGACCTGCTGAAGGCCATTAAAAGGAATTGATATGTCTTGGGATCGACAAATAAACATTAAAAGTCCGCAGGAACTGGCAATTATGCGTGAAGCCGGAAGGATCAACGCGGAAGCGCTGGCAGCCGTGGCTGCTGCGATTGCACCAGGCGTAACTACTGGCGAACTTAATGAGATCGCCGAATCCGTCTTGAAAAAATACGGTGCTTATTCTCCGTTTAAAAATTATCCGGGACCTTATCCTTATCCGGCCAGCATTTGTACGAGTGTTAACGAAGAACTGGTTCATGGGATACCTGGAAACCGGAAACTGAAGAACGGAGACATCATCTCCATCGATTGCGGATCAGTATTTAAAGGGTATGTCGGGGACGCTGCATTCACGATGGGTGTGGGTGAGATTACAAAAGAAAACAAGAAGCTGCTCGAAGTAACCGAAAAAGCGCTTTTTGCTGGAATCAATAAGTTGAAACCCGGAAATTTCCTGGGTGATGTTTCAGCAGCAGTCCAGAATGTTGTTGAATCACACAACCTGCATGTAACCAGGGAATATACCGGGCATGGGGTAGGGCGAAGGATGCATGAAGGTCCCCAGGTGCCAAATTACGGGACGCCTGGCAAGGGCATGCTGCTAAAAGCAGGGATGACAATTGCTCTGGAGCCTATGGTGCTGATCGGCACCAACCAAACCAAAGTTACCCCAGATGAATGGACTGTGGTGTCACTGAATGGAATGAATACCGCCCATTTTGAACACTCGGTCGCAATCACCGAGACCGGTCCAGTAATCCTGACAGTTCTGGCTGACGGGAAAAATCCATGGGATTTTGCTGGACAGAGTAAGTAAGAGCAGGTATAATTTATACTTTGGCTGTTCATAGATTGTGGAGGTAGTTTTATGAAGGTTACAACTTCTATCGGAAAAAGATGTGCAAAATGCAAGGTCGTAAAACGACGCGGCATTCTGTACGTAATTTGTGAAAATCCAAAACATAAGCAACGACAGGGATAGCAGGCTATGGCGAGAATTGAAGGTGTTGATCTTCCGCGTAATAAGCGGGTCGAAGTTGCACTGACTTACATTTACGGCATTGGTGATACCCGTGCCAAACAGATCATTGCTGCTACGCAGGTAAATCCCGATACACGGGTAAAAGACCTGACAGAAGCAGAAGCTGGTCTGCTGCGCGAATATATCGCGAAGAATTTCAAAGTTGAGGGCGATCTGCGCCGCGATGTGCAGATGAGCATCAAACGGTTGATTGAAATCGGATGTTATCGTGGAATGCGCCACCGCCGCAACTTACCTGTTCGAGGTCAGCGGACCCGCACGAACTCCAGGACCCGCAAAGGTCCCAAGAAGACAGTTGCCGGCCGCGGCCGCCGTCGTGGAGCAGCGAAGAAATAACCGGATGATCCAGCCTGGTTGGGTGGGACCTTCCTCCCGCGGCTCCTGGCCGGGCAATGGAATTTCGGTATCATGAACTTGTAAAGTAAGGGAAGATTTGAGGATATATGGCTCAAAACGTACGATCAACCCGCCGCACCAGCACCGCAAAGAAAGTAAAGCGAGCTGTTTCAACGGCACAGGTGCATGTATTTGCATCATTCAATAACACAATTGTCACCATCACAGACACCCAGGGCAATACTCTTTGCTGGGGCAGCTCAGGATCGGCTGGATTCAAGGGGTCGCGTAAAAGTACTCCGTTTGCCGCCCGCCTGGCTGCAGAGCAGGCAATCAAAACTGCCCAATCGATGGGTGTGCAGGAAGTTGAATTGATCGTCAAAGGACCTGGCCCTGGACGCGAATCCGCTATCCGGGCTGTACAGGCAGCTGGCATCAAAGTCCGCTCCATTGCTGATGTGACACCGGTACCGCACAACGGTTGCCGGCCTCCGAAAAAACGCCGCGTATAAAGGAAGGAAACGATTATGGCGAGATATACTGGTCCGGCTTGTAAACTTTGCCGGCGTGAAGGTGAAAAATTATTTCTCAAGGGGGAGCGCTGCTTCACCACCAAATGTGCTTTTGAAGCCCGTGCTTACCCTCCTGGAGAGCATGGCCGCACCGGTCAAGGCCGTGGCGATCGTGCTTCAGACTATGCAAAACAGCTGCGCGCTAAGCAAAAAGCACGCCGTATGTACGGTATCCTGGAACGCCAGTTCCGCCGCTACTTTGGTGTGGCTTTACAGCGCAGGGGTTTAACCGGTTTGAACCTGCTGCAAACCCTTGAATTACGCCTTGACAATGTCATTTACCGCATGGGCTTTGCAGAAAACCGTGCCCAGGCACGCCAGATGGTCGCCCATGGACATTTTACAGTCAATGGCCGCCGCACTACCATCCCATCCATGCTTTTACGGGCTGGGGATGTTGTGGAGGTACGTGAAGCCTCCCGAAGCCGCACACTCTTCAAAGAGCTGCCAGATTTTGCTGAAAAGCGCCAGTGTGCCATGTGGCTTGATCGGGATGTAAAGAAGGTTTCTGGCCGTGTTCTGCGTCTGCCTGAACGCGGTGAAATTGATGGTAACCTGTCTGAGCAGCTAATTGTCGAGTACTACTCTCGGTAGTGCTTGAACCATCCGATATGCGGTTTTACAGGGTATGTCGGGAAAGGTGAAACATGGCTACAAATAATGATATGGTACAACCAAAAGTAGAGCGAGAAGATGAATCCCGTAATTACGGAAAATTCGTCATCAGCCCGCTCGAAAGAGGGTATGGTGTAACGTTAGGGAATGCTCTGCGTCGCGTTTTGCTTTCATCCCTTGACGGAGCAGCAGTCACATCGATCCAGATTCCTGACGTTCAACATGAGTATGGAGAAATTCCTGGTGTGCGCGAAGATGTCATCCAGGTGATGCTGCAGATCAAGCAGATCCGCCTGTTATTGCATGATGTAGACAGCGCCCATATCCACCTGGAAGTCCATGGTGCTGGCGAAGTCACCGCTGCTGATATTGTCCTTCCTCCTGAGGTTGAGATCGTCAATCCAGATCTTTACCTTTTCTCGGTGGATGACAAAAATGCAAAACTGGAAATTGACATGACGGTTGAGCGCGGCCGTGGTTATTTGCCGTCAAACGAGAGGGTTGTTAAGGTCATTGGTGTGCTTCCTGTTGATGCAATCTTTAGCCCGGTAAAACGGGTCAATTGGACAGTTGGCAGCGCCCGTGTTGCCCAAAGCACCAACTATGACCGCTTGACGCTTGAGATTTGGACAGATGGAACGATCCGCCCGGAAAAAGCCCTGGTCAACGCTTCCAGAATATTGATCGATCACCTGATCCATATATCAGGCATTACCGAAGAATCATTACTGCTGGCACCGGAACGGGAAGTTGCCACATCGCGCATTACCAGTGAGGCAGCGGAAACCCCGATCGAGAACCTTGATCTTTCTGTAAGGGTGTTCAATTCACTCAAGCGGACAGGGATTACCACCGTTGGTGATGTTCTTGAACTGTTAGAGAAGGGTGATGAGGCAGTGATGTCGATCCGTAACTTTGGCGAAAAGAGCCTGGATGAACTGCGGATCAGAATGCAGGAAAAGAAATTCCTGCCAGATGAAAAAGAGACGGAGTAGGAGAAATGCGTCATCAGGTAGCAGGATTTAAATTAGGGAGATCACGGGACCAGCGCTTGGCTTTGCGCAGAAACCTCATCTGCCAGTTATTTGAGCATGAGCGGATTGAAACAACACACACCAAAGCTTTGGCAATCCGTGGTGAAGCCGAAAAATTAATCACCCTTGCCCGCAACAGCAGCAAAGGCACGGATATTGAAAAAGTAAACGCCCGCAGGCTGGCAGCTGCCAGGCTGGGAAATGCCCCAGATGCGGTTAAGAAATTGTTCGATGAGATTGCCCCGCGCTTTGAAAACCGCAATGGCGGTTACCTGCGCATTCTCCGCCTTGGCCCACGCCTGGGTGATGCGGCGGAAATGGTTCTTGTTGAACTGGTTGAAGAGTAGTACTCCATCCCGGAAAATCCGGTTGGAATGGCACATTACCAATTTATCGTAGCTTACGACGGCACTGACTTTAAAGGCTCGCAGCGCCAGGGGAATAAGCGCACAGTTCAGCTGGTACTGGAGGATGCACTCCGGGAGATTGGCTGGAATGAACGCACCATTCTCCTTGCTGGCCGGACCGACAGCGGTGTTCATGCTACCGGGCAGGTGGCCAGCTGTAATTTAGAATGGAGACATTCTGAGACAACGCTGGTAAAAGCCTTAAATGCCAGGCTGCCTGGCGACCTGGCTATCAGGAGTGTGCGGCTGGTGGATGATACCTTCCATGCACGCTACAGCGCTAGCGCGCGAACGTACAACTACCGTATCTATGTCAGCCCCTCCCAAAACCCACTGGCAGAACGGTACGCATGGCGTGTCTGGCCTGAACCAGACCTGGCAGTATTAGCGCAAGCAGCAAACCTGTTCATTGGCGCACATGATTTCCAGGCTTTCGGATCTGCCCCTAAAAAAGGGGGAAGCACTGTCAGGCAGGTGACACTGTCTCGATGGGATCAAGTGGATGGCGGGCTGCAGTATGCGGTCAGTGCGAACGGTTTTCTCTATCATATGGTGCGCAGGATTGTACTGGCGCAAATCCAGCACGCATCTGGGATCATCCCGTTGGAAACCCTGCGAAATGCCATAGAGAATGGGATTACGATCTCAGCCGGAATGGCTCCTGCAAAAGGGCTGGTGCTGACAGAAGTAAGTTATGGTGACCTTCTTCCGGCTTTGTAAGAAGCTGAGAGAACTAGATTGAAATACATTAGCTTGTAAGTGGAGTTGTGAAGCGTGGAAAAGACCTACGTATTAAAAGGTAAACAAGAACCAAACTGGGTTCTGGTGGATGCAACGGACCAGACCCTGGGCCGGATGACCACCCTGATTGCCTCATATTTGCTTGGTAAACATAAGCCTACTTTTACACCAGGTGTGGATATGGGCGATGCAGTGGTAGTGATCAATGTCAGTAAAATGCGGGTAAGCCAGAAAAGGCTGGATGACAAGATGTACCATCGTGTCTCCGGCTATCCAGGCGGAATAACCAGCATTCGAATGCGCGACCAGCTTGCGAAGTACCCTGACCGGGTAATCCAGCATGCTGTGTGGGGAATGCTGCCCCACAACAAACTTGGGCGCAAGCTGCTCAAGCGGTTGAAAGTATATGCGGGTAATGAGCACCCACATGAAGCTCAGAACCCCACAGCGATTGTTTAGAGGAGCTGAGCGAATATGGCAGGTCAATATACAGAAGGAATCGGGCGACGCAAAGAAAGTTCGGCACGTGTCCGCCTGTCCAGTGGAACTGGAATTTTCACCGTGAATGATAAACCAGCCGCCGATTATTTTAATCGGACTGGCGACCTGGAAGCAGTGGTAGCTCCCTTACAGGCAGCTGGTATAGAGCCGTCCACTGTGGATGTGACCGTGAAGGTTGCCGGCGGCGGCGTCAGCGGTCAAACGGGTGCGGTCCAACTGGGTATGGCACGTGCGCTGGTGAAATTAAACAACGAACTGATCCATACCTTGCGTGAAGGCGGATACCTGACCCGAGATGCCCGCATCAAGGAACGCAAGAAACCTGGTTTGAAGAGAGCCCGCAAGGCACCAACGTACACAAAACGGTAGTTTTTTACGTTTCGCACAATTTGGAAGAAACAGCTCCTGTTTGCTATCCCCTGGATGGCTGATGGGAGTTTTGTATTATAGAATTGTCTTGCTGGAGATTATAGATTAATGGGAGTAACCATGGGAAGAATTACCTTGATCGGTTTGGGACCTGGCGGCGCAGAGATGCTTACCAGGGCTGCTTGGGATTGGCTTGGCAGCCAGGCTGAAGTTTATGTGCGTACAAGGCACCATCCTGCCGTCAGCGAACTGCCTGCTTCTGTAAAAGTGCATTCTTTTGACCATTATTATGAGTCTGGAGAGACATTCGAAGAGGTGTATGAGAAGATTGTCTCCACTATCCTGGAACTGAGCCTGAGGCCCGAAGGGGTAACTTACGCTGTGCCTGGTCATCCCATGGTGGCAGAAGCAACTTCACTGGAGATCTTACGCAGGGCAGCTGAGAAAGAAATTGATATCCAGGTCTTTGAAGGGATCAGTTTCCTGGAACCATGTTTCACAGCTTTGCAGATCGACCCGTTTCCTAATCTGGTGATATTTGATGCTATCGAACTAGGATTGCGAAACGCTCCGCCTTTTCCCGCCTCATTGCCTGTGCTGATCGGCCAAATCTATTCTCGCCAGGTTGCAGCAGAAGCCAAGATGACGCTCTTAAGTATCTACCCGGACTTTCATCCTGTCAAAATGGTCCACAATGCCGGTACAGAAAAACAGGTGATTGAAGAAATTGCTCTTTATGAGATGGACAGGAGCAGTAACATAGGGTTAATGACTGTGCTCTACTTACCTCCGCTAGGACAAGGGACTTCCCTTGAAGAATTTCATGAGCTGGTGGCGCACCTGCGTGCACCAGATGGATGTCCCTGGGATCGGGAGCAGACACATCTTTCACTGCGATCACATTTGCTGGAAGAAGCATACGAAACCATTGAAGCTATTGATAATGAAGAGCCCTCCGCATTAAAAGAGGAATTGGGAGACCTTTTACTGCAGATTGTCCTTCATGCCCAAATCGCCAGCGAAGAAGGTGATTTCACCATTGCAGATGTCTTGCAGGGCATACATGAAAAAATCACCCGCCGCCACCCGCATGTTTTCGGGACCACCAAAGTCAGTGGAGTGGACAATGTCCTGCAGAATTGGGAACAAATTAAGGCTGATGAAAGGGCAAACAATCACGAAAAGGCAGACAAAGGCTTGCTGGATGGTATACCCCTGGCACTTCCTGCATTAAGCCAGGCGCAGGAAATCCAGGACAGGGCAGCCAGGGTGGGTTTCGATTGGCCTGAAGTTGCCCCGGTTTTGAAGAAAGTCTATGAAGAATTGAAGGAATTCGAAGAAGCAGGAACATCAGAGTCCAGGACTGAAGAACTGGGTGACCTGCTGTTTGCGGTTGTAAACCTGGTGCGCTGGTATGATGTGGATGCTGAATCAGCCTTACGCGCAGCAAGCCTTAAATTCCGTAAACGGTTTAAGTATATTGAACTTAAAGCCAAAGAAAGCGGTCAGACTACTGCTGCGTTATCCTTTGAAGAAATGGACCGTTTATGGGAGGAATCAAAAAAACTGGACCTGTAACAAACCCGATGTGTTTAGGTTAAAGATACCACCTGTTTCAGTATGATTTTTCGTCTGTAACACTGCTCAAACAGGGCGCTTTTTTCTGCCAGCGCAGCTTCCTCTTCCACCAGGGGTTCGCTAACCTGGCAGGTTAAAAACATTTTCTTCCTGCTTATGGTAATTGCCATTTGTTTTACCCGCTGCTGGTGCGAATTATCGAGACCGTCTGCAAGCCTGAGGATAGCCCCAAGTTTGTTAACCAATTCTTTCTGCGCTGGCTCCAGGGTTGCATAATGGTCATGACGGAGGGATGGCAGCGCTCCGCGGTGGTACCTGGCAACATTTCCGATGAGCAGCCGTTCGCTTGCGGACATGCGCAGCAGGGGTGCAGCCAGGATAATCCGTAGTGAGCTTTTGTGATGGTTCTTCCAGCCATCTATCCAGCCGATGTCATGCAGCAAGCTGCTGCAAAGCAGGAGGTACCTCTCGCTGTCTCCCAGTTCGTGTAATTCCCGGGTAACATCGAAGATTTGCAGCGCCAGTTTTACCACCTGGCGGGTATGAGGTTCGTCAAACTGGCAGGTCTTTGCCAGCTGAAAAACAGATTGCAAGCTTGCATATTGGGATTGAGAGTAGAGAACATCTGAGTCCATCTAATCTCCTGTTACTTGCGGTTCTTGTTGACTGGGAGGGGCAGTCAGAGGTTCAGTTAGAGATAGGCGAAGCTTATCCCAGATACCGTCTTTTTGCCACTCCGCCCATTGCGCCAGGAAATCCTGGTAGAGTTTATTCCTGGCTTCAGCCCTGTCAAGGGCAAACGCCTCCAGCCCGGGTTTAAGGAAGTTGAATGGGGCGTCTGTACCGTAATACTTTTTTGTGAGTTTGTACTCCCGCTTAATAAAACCGGGGAGGTATCCTGCCCAAACATCGCAATCATGGATCTGTCCGAGGAACTCCTGCGTATCACGTGCTGCATTGAGCGGCTTTTTCAGTTCGTCAGGGTAAAGGGGTGAGAAGGTTTCAATTGCATACCGCAGCCATTTTGCCTGGATGCGCATAGCATGCAGTTCAGTGATGTTCGCCGGATCATACATGGCAATCTCATACGCCAGAAAGCTATCCAGACGCTTGAAAATCGAATTTACAGCCCGGTAGTATAACAGCGGTGAAACCTGGTTGATATCTTCAGGCAATACAGCTGATTCCAGCACAGCTGCCGGATCCATTCCCTCCATTGCCGGGGCAGGCGGTGGTGATAAGTGCTCCCGCATGTCCAGCAATTGCCCGTCTGCCATTGCCTGTGACATTGTCTGCTGGACGTTCTGTTGTAATTCCTGCCTTTTTTGCAAAAGGCGGTTTCTTAATCGGCGAACACCGGCGGCATTTCTCGGTTCTGTTTGTTGAATAAACGCACTGACAACTTCAATTTGAACATCCAGGTCGCGGGCAGCGCCAAGCGACTTGGTGATTATCTTGACCGATTTCTTCCAGCGTTGCAGGCGTTTCTGCGGAATAATATCCCCAAAAAGATCAAGTGCATTCCTTAATCGGCGTGAAGCCACCCGCATCCGGTGGATGCTTTCAATATCTGCAGCAGTCCTTACCCCTTCAACTTCACCAATCATAGACTCTACATGCTTGAGCAGGATACGGTGGGCAAAAATGCGGGTACTGCTGTCAGTTTTGGCAGCCATTGATAATTTTCTCGCCGTCTGGTATTACTGGTCTTTCTGCAGCATCGCAGAAATATGTTTCCTCAGGTCAGCATCAACTTTTTGGGGAGAACAATTGGCATCCACAGTTATGAAATTGTATTCCTGTGACATGATGTCGAATTGTTCCATCAATTTTTGCTGGTAGACCACAAAACTGTCAAACAGGTTATCCGCGCAGTGGATGTCCATTCCAGCTTCCCAATAATTGATACCCCGCCCATGGACAATGCGGGTAATCAGGGTGTCGATATTCGCCCTGAGGTAAAGGATAAGGTCGGGCACCAGGGCAAACCCGTAAACTTTGCGTGCCCAGGTTGGGTCTGCACCCCTGACAATATCCCTGGCGATGACCGAAAAGAAGTAGCGGTCAGAAAGTACGATAAAACCAGCTCGCAGGGCAGGGATGATCTGGTTTTCCAGGCGGTCTGCAAAATCAGTGGCGTAAAACAAGCTCATAGTCAACGGGCTGAGGGTATGCCCTTGTTTGGCTGCTTCCAGCCCTGGCTGGGTGAGGGGAGACCGCCTTAAGCCAGTATCCGATACACCATAGCCCTGGGTTTCAAGCCAGGTGCGCAGCAGGTTAATTTGGGTTGAGCGGCCAACCCCATCAGTGCCTTCCAGTACGATCAGTTTGCCCGGCAGGTCTTCAGCCTGGAGGTAAGGGAACCCGGCGCCGTAATACCTGACCTGGGTCATTGCACACCTCCTGCCACCGGGGCGGCTTTTTGGGCAGCTTTGCGGTGTAAGGTTTCAGGTGAGGGAAGCCCATCCCAACCTTTGAGGGCATTCTTAACTACCTGGCGTAGCAGTTTTTGGGTTTTTTCAACCGGCTGCATTCCGTCAATGACCGTAAAATTGAATTCATCCACCATCGAGTCATACTGGGTAATGATGCTCTGCTGGAAAAGCCTGAAACTGGTGACCTTGTTCTCAGAAAGACCAAGGTCCATACCGGCTTCGTAATACTTTAGTTTAGCCCTTCCAGATAGGATCCTGTCGACTGCCACATCCAGAGGAACCCGGAAGTAAAAGACCATATCAGGCTGGGCAGCGAAGGAATACAGGTTTCGAACCCAATCCGGGTCTACTCCCCGGGCGACATCCCTTGCAAAAGCTGTAAAGGCGTAACGGTCAGCGAGGACGATCACCCCGGCTTTCAACAGAGGCAGAATGAAATTCTCCCAGCGGTCGGCAAAATCTGTGGCAGCCAGCAAGCTGAAGGTGGTAGGAGTAAAAATCTTTTCAGTTTTGGCAAGTTTGGTGGTGCTTCTTACCAGAGAGGAAGAGTTCCACTGGGAAAAGTAAACTGATTTTCCCTGAGCCTGCAGCCATTTATGAAGCAAGTCAATCTGGGTTGATTTACCGCTCCCGTCAATCCCTTCTACTACGATTAATTTTCCTTTATAGTTTCCCGGTTTTAACACAATATGCCTCGTAAGAGTAAATTTCCAGCCTTGTGCAAGTATAGCATTTTGAGTGACAACCAGCATGCTGCTGGATGCTGGTTGTCAGGGTCTCTTGATATAAGGATCAGTCTTCCTGGTCTTCATCGTCAGTGCTGTCCATTTCCATCATTTCTCCGGTGGCGATGAAAACTGTGCGCTCACAGATGTTGGTCACCCGGTCGGCCAGGCGCTCGAGGTTATGGGCAACCCACAGGAGCAAATGGGCTTCATCAAAGGTGGCAGGATTGGCAGTTATCACTTCAACAACATGCCTGTATACCTTGTGATACAGGGCATCCACGTTATCATCTTCCAGGGGGATACTCTGGGCAAGATGCAAGTTTTCATTCACAAACGCGCTCAATCCTTTATGTAGCATGGTGACTGCCAGCTCTGCCATTTTTACCAGGTCACGAATGGGGATGGGGATGTCTGACTCGCCCATCTTGATTGTGATCTTGCAAATCCCCTTGGCATAATCACCCATCCGTTCCAGTTCGGTGGATACCTCGAGGATGGCAGTCAGGATCCTGAGGTCATGCGCAATGGGCTGCTGGGTGGCGATTAAAATCAGCACTGCATTCTCAATCGCAAACCGTTTGTCATTGATCAGCTGGTCATCTTCGATTAATTCATGAGCAGCCCTGATGTTGCGGTTCTTCAAGGTATCTACCGATAACAAGGTTGCCTGTTCGATCATGTTCCCTAAAATCAGAACTTCATCTTTAATGTTGTTTATTTGCCGGTCAAGAGTATCGCGGGGCATATTCCCTCTTCCTTTTTATCCGAACCGCCCGGTAATGTAATCTTCGGTTTGCTTATTCTTCGGGTTGGTAAATATCTGGGTTGTTAACCCATATTCTACCATTACACCAGCCCTGTCCTCATCCATGGTGAAAAATGCGGTCATGTCAGATGCGCGTGCTGCCTGTTGCATGTTGTGGGTAACAATGATAATGGAGTAATTGTGGGACAGTTCACGCATCAGGTCTTCGATCTTTAATGTTGCAATGGGATCAAGCGCAGAACAAGGTTCATCCATCAAGATGATCTCAGGCTTTACTGCCAGCGCCCTGGCGATACACAACCTTTGCTGCTGCCCGCCGGACAATGATAGCGCATTCTTGTTCAGTTCGTCCTTGACTTCATCCCACAGTGCAGCATCCTGCAAAGTCTTTTCAACAAGGTCATCCATGTTTCCGCTAAACCCGTTCATCTTGGCTCCCCAGGCGATATTCTCATAAATGCTCTTTGGGAAAGGGTTGGGTTTTTGAAATACCATCCCGATCATGCGCCGAACCTGAACCGGGTCCACGTCTTCATCGTAAATATTCTTGTCATGAAACAAGATATTGCCCTGGATTGAGGCACCGGGTATAAAATCGTTCATCCGGTTAAATGACCGCAGAACGGTGCTTTTACCGCATCCTGAAGGCCCGATGATAGCGGTGATCTTGTTTTCGAATATCTCCAGGTCAACATTTTTCACTGCGCGGAAGGTCTTGTAGAAAATACTCAGATCTTTTACGATGATGATAGGTTGGTTCTTGTTTTCTGTCATGCTTCAGGCAGCCTTATTCTTGCTGAAGTGGTTCCGCAGCAGGATTGCTGCTGTGTTTAAAGTCAGCAGGACGATTAATAATACCAGGATCGAGGCAGCAGCAACATTGCGGAATTCTGCCTGCGGTCTTGTAGTCCAATTGTATATCTGAATGGGTAATACCGTAAAGTTTGAAAACAATCCAGAAGGATCTTTGTTAATGAATGAAGATGCCCCAACCAGGATCAAAGGAGCTGTTTCACCGATCGCCCTTGAAACAGCCAAAATTGTTCCGGTTAGAATTCCGGGCATTGCAGCCGGCAGCACATGATGCCAGATGGTTTGCAGGCGGGTTGCTCCCAGGCCATAGCTGGCCTGGCGCAGGCTGCTTGGCACAGCCCGGATTGCTTCCTGGGCATTGATGATGATCAAGGGCAGGATCAGGAGGCTCATTGTTAAAGCTGCTGAAAGAATGGTCCGGCCGTTTGACTGGTCAATCCCGATAAATACACCACTTGTAATCAGATTAAGCCCACGGACAAAAATGGCCAATCCAAGCAGCCCGTATACAATGGACGGGATACCAGCCAGGTTGTCAATGTTGGTCTTAATGATCCGGCTCAGCCAGTTGTTGGAAGAATATTCCTCCAGGTAGATCGCGGCGCCAATTCCTATGGGAAAGGCAATGAGGACCGTAACTACTATAATCCACAGAGACCCAAGCAAGGCTGTGCGTATGCCGGTTGTATCGGGGTTAGTGGATAATGGGTCCGTTAGGAATGACGGCGAAATCCAACTGCGGAATTGCACCACCGCATTGGGAAATTCATCCTGCTGGGTGCGGATGATCTCTGCTTTGTTTGTCAGGGAAGGGATCAGAAAGTAACTTTTCAGGGTCGTAGGCTTGATTATTTCAGAAGTAACCAACCCGACCAGTTCACTTCGCTTCAGTTCTTCAACAGGGTTATCCCTCTGGATGGTTTTGAAACGGTTCTTTGACACATTCTCCTGCAGGATGCTGATCAGTTCTTCACGCTCAAGGCTTTGTAATGGCATGGAAGATAAGGATGCTGGATCGACCTTATTCTCGACAATGACATATCCAAACGCCTGGTTGATTATGGAAAATAGCAAAATGACCAGGCTGAAAATCCCGATGGTTGTTGACAGAAAGAATGAGCTGCGCCAGATCTTGCTCACGCGATGGCGTTTATTAAGGTTACCCTGTGCCCGGGATTCAAAGACGGAATTGTTTTTGTTCATTCATAAACCTCGCGGAATCGGGCAGCAATCCTGCGGCTTACCAGGTTCAGTGCAAGAGTGGTTAAGAAAAGGAACATGCCAATGGCGAAAATACTGTTGTACTCCGGGGTGTCATAAGCCACGTCTCCACCGCTGATGCGGGCGATGTAGCCAGTCATTGTTTCAGCTGCATTGAGCGGATTGAATGTGAATGCGGAGCCTGAACCAGCTGCGATAGCCACGATCATGGTCTCACCGACTGCCCTGGAGATCCCGATAATAAAGGCAGCGATGATTCCTGAAAGTGCGGCAGGTACCACAACTTTAACCGCGGTCTCGAAGCGGGTAGCACCTAACCCAAATGCAGCTTCCCTGAGGGACCGCGGGACTGCATGCAGAGCATCTTCACTCATAGAACTTACCAGCGGAAGGATCATAATTCCCATAACCAGGCCGGCAGATAGCATGTTGTAAATTTGCACCGTATCCGAGCCGAATAATGCCCGTAAAAAAGGGGTCATAACTGTTAAGGCAAAATATCCATACACAACAGTAGGGATGCCGGCCAGAACCTCTAGGGCTGGTTTTAAGGTTTTCCGTGCCTTAGGCGATGCATACTCACTTAAGAAAATCGCTGCCCCCAAACCAAGCGGTAAAGCAATCAGCATGGCAAAGAAAGTTGTGATAAGAGTTGAAGTGAGCAAAGGCAGGATACCGAATTCACCGATCGCCGGCTGCCAGCTGGTGCCAGTTAAGAAACCCTTGAGGGTTACACCTGGCATTTTAAAAAACAGGAGGGACTCTTTCCCGAGCTCAAAAACGATTCCAATGGTAGTTAGTACAGAAATAATCCCGCAAATCAGCAGAACTGCCTGGATTAGGTTGTCGCCTATCCGGGGTTTCTTGCGCAGCTTGTTTACCAGGGGATTTTGGGCAATTTGCATGGTCACTTTTCGTTTTCGTTAAAGATATATACATGGTTTTATCCCTCTCCTTGACAAAGGAGAGGGACGGTTATAAGAATGGACTGGCTACTGCATTGCATCCAGCCAGGCCTGTTTTGCCTGGTCCAGGGCTTCTGCGCTGGCCGGGAAGTAACCTACCTCACCGATCAGGTCATTCACATACGTCAGGTAGTAATTGATGAACGCTGCTACTTGCGGTTTGGCTTTCATGATTTCTGCATCCGAGTAGATGAACAGGGGGCGGGCAAGGACATAGTCGCCGCTTTCAGCAGTCTCACCGGAGGGGGCGACCCCGTCGATAGAGAGGGCATGTAAATTGGCTGCCTGTTCCTGGTAGTAGGCAAAACCAAAGTAGCCGATGGCGTATGGGCTGCCTTCCACACCCTGCACGAGTACATTATCATCTTCACTGGTCTGCAGGTTGGATGCACTTAAAGCTAGGGCTTTGGCATCCTCAATTTTTTCGAGCTTTTGAGGCTTCTGGATGACAACTTCCACGAAGAAATCGAATGTACCACTATCGGTTCCGGGAGTGAAGCGCTGGATGGGTTCATTTGGCCATTCAGCCCTGACATCTGACCAGTTTTCTGCAGTTGTAAAGAGCATGGCCAGTTCCGCCAGGGTGATGTCGGTTGCGAATGTATTGTCTTTGCTCACGACAACAGCGATGGCATCCGTACCAACCCTGAACTCAATCGGGGTGCGGGCGGGTGTCAACTGGGCGCAGGATTCAACTTCGGAGGATTTGATGGCACGACTTGCATTGGCAACATCTGTTTCACCGCTGACACAAAACCGTTCAAAGCCAGCGCCAGAACCGATAATATCGTTTTTGATTTGACCGGTAAAACCTTCGTTGATGAACTGCTCGATGACTGCTTCGGTCAGGGGGCCAACTGTGGATGAACCTGCAGTATAAATTTCGCCAGTAAGGGCACCGGGGTCAACCTCAGGTAAACCGCCTTCATCAACAGGAACTAACTCTTCTGCTGCTTCAGTGGGTTGCTCTGCAACTGCTTCAGTTGCTACAGGAGCAGCGGTGGGGGCGGATGCTGCACCGCCGCTGCATGCTGACAGGACGATACTGCCAATGATCACTACAAACACAAGCATTCTTTTTGCTGACATTTCTTCTCCTTAGGGTTTAGATATCGATGTCTGCATGATAGCAAATCGTCTTTAAGGCGAAGAGAACAGCAGGTTAACATCCTGTTAAGAAAAATCCGCACCTGTGGTGCGGACCTTTTCTTGAATTTGCGGATCTATATCAGGCTTGAATTATGGGCAGTGAAAAAGAGAATTTGCTGCCTTTTCCTTCTACGCTCTCTGCCCAAATCTTACCGCCATGTGATTCGATGACATGCTTGGAAATCGAAAGTCCTAACCCTGTGCCTGTGCTGGCACGGCTGCGGTCTGCCTTATAAAAGCGCTCAAAAATGCGGGGCAGGACTTCGGGCGAGATACCGATCCCGGTATCCTCGATGGTGAAAACAACCTGGTCTTCTTCCTGCATGGCAGATAGGGTGATCTTGCCGCCAGGTGGGGTGAATTTAATAGCATTGTGGATGAGGTTGGTAAATACCTGGTCGATCCTGGTAAAGTCTGCGCTTACATCCGGAAGAATGTTGTTGTGAATCGTCATGATCTCCAATCCATTTCTTTCTGCCTGGAGTTTCATGTGGTCTTCAGCTGACTGAAGCAGGACTGAAGGCGATACTCTCTGCCGATCAATTGGAACTCTCCCGGATTCAAGACGGGAAAGTTCTAGCAGCTCATTTACAAGTTGAATCAGGTTATCCAACTCCTGGTCCATCTTTTTTAAGAATTTTTGGGATACTTCAGGCTCTTCCGATATTGTGTCCTGCAGAGTTTCATTCAACGCTTTCATTGAGCTGAGCGGGGTTCGTAATTCATGGGAGACATTGCTGACAAACTCCTTCCGCACAAGCTCAAGCTGGTGGATGCGGGTCAGGTCCTGGAAGATGAGCATGATACTGCTCTTCTCACCCCAGGTGACTGGTGTGGCGATGCCCTGCAGGAACAACCGCCCGGGTGATGTTTCAACGGTTGTTACCTGCTGTTTACCGGTTGCGCTGCAAGCTTTCCAGAGTTCGATCAATTGCACCTGGCGTAATACTTCAACTGCAGAGCGGTTAATCGCATCCTGTGAGGTAAGGTTAAACATCGACAGGGCTGCCAGGTTAATCCTCTCAACGTTCCCTTCTGCATTGATGATGAGAATGCCGTCATTCATGTGGTTCAGGATGGCATCCAGCTGCATGCGTTCAGTGTTCAAGTCAGTGAACCGGCTGTCAATCATCCCTGCCATACGCTCAAAGGCTTTCTCTAGCTGCCCGATCTCATCCCGGCGGGATTTAAGTATTGTCTCAGGTGGAGCGCCTGTTTCATATCTATCAATCTGGCTGGTAAGCCTTCTTAAGGGTTTAATCACCTCAAATGCAAAGAATGCCGTCAGCAGAATAGTTACCAGTGCCGCTGCTAAAAGGGCATTGAGCATTGTCCGGTTGAGAACAGCCATTTCGTTTTCAATAAGATCCACAGGGTATGCTGTCCTGGCCACCGCAAGGATTTCCAGGCCGCTTTTTACTGGAACAGCAGCGTACATAAGTTGCTGTTGTAACGTCCGGCTGTAGCGCAATTCTATGGAGGGTGAGCCGGAAAGGGCGTGGGCAATTTCTGGGCGTGTGATATGGTTTTCCATAACCTGAGGGTCTTCTTCAGAATCGAAAAGCACCGTCCCATCCGTGCTGACAATGGTGATGCGGTAGCCTGTCACCTGGGCCATCGATTGGATCGACTTATTCACTGCTTCTTTTTGGTCAACATTTCGGAAATCCGGAGCAAGCTGTTCAGCAACCTTCTGGGCAGACTGCAGCAATTCGTTTTCTTGTGAAGACTGTGCATCTTGCTTGAGAGTATAGGACAGGTAAAGTCCTAAGACCGCATAAGAAATGCCAATTACCAGGACAACCAGAACAACCAGACGTAATCCCAGGGATTTTCTCATAGTTACTCCTCAAACCGGTATCCAGCTGACCGGACTGTTATTAAATGCCTTGGGTTGGCAGGGTCTTCCTCGATTTTTTCGCGCAGCCAGCGGATATGGACATCCACCGTGCGGCTGTTGCCGATGTACTCCCAACCCCAAATTTGCTCCAGCAGCATCTCACGTGAATAAACGCGGCCGGGATGTTTTGCCAGGCAGATAAGCAATTCGTACTCTTTGGGTTTTAAGTTGATAACCTCATTGTTCCGCCGGATTTCATGGCGGTTAAGATCGATCACCAGCCCGCCAATGTGCAGAACCTCGGAATCCTGCTCCTTGACAACATTTGCTTCTTCTTTGATCAGGCGCACGCGGCGCAGCAAGGCTTTTACCCTTGCCAGCAATTCCCGCATGCTGAATGGCTTGGTCAGGTAATCATCAGCCCCTACCTCCAGCCCTACCACCCGGTCAATCTCGTCATCGCGGGCAGTCAGCATCAGGATGGGTGTATTCATTTCTTGCCTTAGGATCCGGCAAACTTCGAATCCATCCAGTTTCGGCAGCATGATATCCAGGATAATCAAATCAGGATGGTGTGCTCTCGCTTTTTCCAGGGCATCTTCTCCATCAGCAGAGACAACCACCTCATAACCTTGCCTTGTCAACTGGTACGCAATTGTTTCCTGCAGGGTAAGCTCATCATCCACAACCAGGACCAGCTCAGTCATTTATTTTTCCTGTTGACTCAATAACCTGCCGGAATTGCTCGGTCAGGTCTTTACGATTGAAGTGCATGCTCACATACTTCCTTCCATTCAGCCCCATCTGCAGTGCCATATCCGGATGGGTGTAGCAATAGTTTACTGCCTCCGCCAGGTCAGCCGGGTTGCCCGGTTCCGAGAAAATTCCTGCCATTGCATCCTCAACCACCTGACGGATGACCCCGTCGATAGCAAGAATGACAGGCTTCCCTGCCGCCATGTAATCAAAAACTTTGTTCGGGTAGGTAGTTTTGTACATCTCTATCGGCAGCAGGCTGGCAATACACACATCCGATGCTGCCATGACCTGGTTCATTTCCAGTTTGGAGACAGAAGGAAAAAACTCCAGGTTGGTCAGCTGCATTTGTTCAGCCTGTCGGACCAGGTTGGGTTTCTCTTTGCCGTCCCCAACCAGCCAGAATTTGATTGCGCTTTCCTTTTCCACCAGTTTTGCAGCCTGCAGCAGGTTTGGCAGGTCGTTCGATAGTCCGTGTGCGCCTGCATACAGGACAACGTAATGCCCATCCTTTTTTACCAACCAGGGATTTATTTGAGAATGGTCCGCTGTGAACATGTCCGGGTCTACCCCGTTCGGTACCAGGATCACCTCTTTTGCTCCCCGGCTGCGCACATGCTCCATGAAACCAGGTGAATTGATGACTACTTTATCAGCCTGCTTGTAGAGAAATCTTTCCAGCCAGAGCGACAATTTAATCAACAGCCTGCTCCTCAGTACACCAACTGCAATCGCAAAAGCAGGCCAGAGGTCGCGGACTTCAA
>Ga0228535_1001667_pt1 | contig 30207 bp, 30 predicted proteins | sample SJ1metagenome_FD_168457 | JGI IMG/M metagenome (GOLD analysis project Ga0228535, IMG submission 168457) | Enriched culture of PCE-dechlorinating microbial communities from Ithaca, New York, USA - SJ1 | ecosystem: Engineered > Modeled > Simulated communities (microbial... > Unclassified | place...
AAAAGCTGCCGTTCTTCGAGCCTTAGGGTATGCGCCAGCATATACGATTTTGGAGGGACGGCTATCGCGAGGGTTCGCGCTGATACAACCATTATCTCGAAGTCATTTTCCGCAAGCTTGGCGAGCGCCGAAGTTCTTTCGCTGAAGATTCTGGAACGCACCGGAATTGCCCGATATGGAGCCCCAGGCCAGGAAGGAAAATTGAGCACTTTTGCATCAGTAAGGGCAAGGTCTTGCGCAAATTCTTCTGTTTCCTGATCCGACGGAAGCACGACGATAAATCGCCGCTTGGTCTGGCGGGAAAGCAGCGCCAAGCTCATTGCGAGTGCCGAGTTTTCTGAATTTTGTAGATGAAGCGGCAGCCTGCCGAGTTCAAGATGTACCCTGATCTCTTTGAGGGCCGCATTCCGCGAGATTCTGTCGAACAATGCTTGCAGAGTATGAACTTTCATCGTATGCTGTCCTTCCGGAGCACTGTCCAGTATACCTATATTGACATCTGGTTTCTATGGCTGCTCTGATTGGTTGTTCATGTTTGCACTGATTTTAATCGAAGATACCTCGGTCGCTGATCTCGTTCTCAGAGATCTGCAGGAAAGCGGCATTAGCGCTATCAGCTATCGTGACCCGATAAAGGTCATCGACCATATCGCTGAAATTAAACCCGATGCGCTGATCATACGGCAGAAGGATTTTCCTTTGCACATCCCGCTCATTGCAGCCATGGTGCGCTTTTCAGAATCGCTGCAGCACTGCAGGATTGTAGTTATCGGTGATGAAGTGCCGTCGTTTATGCAATGCTGGCAGATTACTGAAGAAAAACTGCAAAAAGATGCCGGCAGCCTTGCCCGACTGGTTTTCAGCGGAGCGGTATCCCCTGGCCATCGCGGCAGCAGACTGGTCGCAAAAGCGCAGCGGATGGTAAAAGAATAAAAAAATATTCGAACTTGCGCTTTTGCATTAATTGCTATATAATGAACATATTATGGATACGACACCAAAACCTTGCAATGAAGAGCAATTAACTCCTTATGCACAAAAATTTAAGGCGATCGGTCATCCGGTCCGGCTGAAAATTCTCTGCCTTATTGTCCATCAGGAAGTTCCCTGTGTTGGAGACATCTGGCGATGTCTGGATCAGCCACAACCGGTCGTTTCACAGCACCTCGCAATTCTGAAGCGCCATGGAATTGTATCTTCGGAAGTCAAGAAAACGCGCCGTATCTATTCGATCAGTGACCCATTCATAAAAAATCTGATTGACTCAATGATTTGCGAAATTGGCACCAGCGCTCCGGAGCCAAAAAAATAGCCCGCTTACATCGATTTTTCCCTTACCAGGGCATCGAGCTCCTCGCCAAATGCTTTGTCTGCTTCTTCTTTCGCGATCCGGCGGACGATCTCGCCATGCTTGAATATTAATACCGAATTTCCTGAACCTGTAATGCCAATATCGGCATGCCGTGCTTCGCCCGGCCCATTGACGACGCACCCCATCACTGCAACCGAAATATCCACGCCAATCGAATAGAGCCGCTCCATCCAGCGAGCCGTGAATGCATGCGTATCAAATGTAGCCCGACCGCAGCGCGGACAGGAAACAATTCTCGCTCCATTCATTTTCTTGCCTGCGCAGGCAAGAATTTCTTTCCCGGCAAGGACTTCCTGCTCCATTGTATCGGAGAGCGAAACACGGATGGTCGCGCCGATGTCTTTTTTCAAAAGAGGAACGAGAGCTGCGGTATTGCGTACTACCCCCGCGACGAGCGGGCCTGCTTCCGTTACACCAAGATGAAGCGGATACGGATACTGCGCAGCAAAAAGCTCGTTTGCGCGGATCACGGTCTCTGGCTCGTTCAGTTTGAGCGATACCACAATATTGCTGAAATGCATCGACTCTAGCACTTCGATTTCGCGCGCTGCAGCTTTTAGCGCAGCGATGGCGAGGTCCGGCTCACCATCCAGATCCTTTGGCAGAGAGCCGCCGTTTATGCCGATCCGAATGGGAATGCCTTTGTCGAGCGCCTTCGCCGCGACTTCGCGAACCTTCCATTCCGCGCCGATATTCCCCGGGTTTATGCGTACTTTCGCAATCGGAAAATCCATGCACCGCAGAGCAATACGCCAGTCAAAATGGATGTCGGCGACCACAGGCATCGGAGAAACGCTCGCAAGCATGCTAAGCGCTTCGGCAGCCGCAATATCAGGCACCGCAAATCGAATGATCTGGCAGCCAATCGCCTTGAGTGCGACAAGCCTCTTCAATATTGGCTGAAGGCGCTCATCATCCGCCCCGGAGAATGCTGGAAGCGGATCTTTCCACATTGTCTGGATGCTGACAGGCCAGCCTTGGCCCATCAGCACATCGCCGACTTTTACTACTCCTGCATTAGGCATTGCATAAGCTCCATCCGCTGCCCGTACATGTTTGCTTCTTTATTCAAGGAGAAATAATCAAGCAACGCTAAATGTAAATGCCAGAGTGAACAACGCAACCGTTTCAGTAAGTCCAATGACAGTAATGTAGTTTGCAAATCCTTTGCCTGTTTCTCCGAAAGCATCACAAGCGGAAGCTGCTGCTTTGCCTTGCGCGATTGCTGACATTCCTATCGATATACCAGACATAATACCAGCAGCAAGAATGAGCAGTATATCTTTTGACGAACTCAAAAGCCTGCCCATCAAAATAAAACCGTAAATCGTTTGTGTCAGCGGAGCGCCAGCAAAAGCAACCAACAAAAATGAAGCTGGCTTATTCGCAAGATAGTTGCGCTTCCACGCACCAATCGCCGCCATGCTTGAGATTCCTGCGCCGACACCAGATCCAATAGCGGAAAAGCCAAGCGCACATGCTGCCCCAATCATCGCAATGTTCATATGCAAGCTCCTGTAAGAATTATTGCATCGACGCTGAAGGAATATTCTTTTCCTTCAGCGGATTATATTTATAACCGGACCACTCCATGCCAAGGTGCCCGGAAAATTCCAACATATTCAGTCGTATGCCATGCACAATAATCGAAAGGATCGTCATGACAAAGTTCAGCGAATGGCTTGCAACCAAAAGCACTATTGCAAGAAGTGCCTTGATGATAAAACTGAAAGCAAAGCCGGTGAAGCCTCCCCCAAGTATACTGCTCGCCATTCCGTTGACTGTTTGAGAAATCGCAAGACCGGCGAGCCCGACGGCCCAAAGTCTGATATAAGAAACAATATCTGCAAACACGCTCACGGTGCCAAGAAAGATAGGAATGATTCCTTTGAGGCTTTCCACAATACTCGAACCAACTCCCCCAGTCCAGTTTCCAAAAATAAAAACAAGAAAAAAACCGATGCCGATGCTCAAGACAGCCTCATTTGCGACAGGGAATCTGTGCGCATCGACAACTAGATTCAAAGATAAATTAAACATCCCCACCAGCAAAAGGAGCGAGCCGATTTGTGAAAGAAATTTCAGGTTCGGAAAATCTCGCTTGACATTTTTTATATGCGCAATTGAGAGCTGAATAAGACCGATCAAAAAACAGATTGCTTTGATGTTATTCTCAGAATCAGGACTCTGTCCATTGATCCAAGGCAAAGAAACATTCTGCAAAACAGCTGGCAGATGATTGTACGCAATCCCGAACCATGAACCAGTAACTGCTCCCCACAGCACCGTCACTACACCGAGCACAGCAAACAGCCTTTGAGCATCGCTCGTTTTTTTGCCTTTTCTTTTCGCGGCGAAAATTGAGATGAACGCACCAAGGGTAATGAGCATGCCATACCCAGCATCTCCGAAAATCATTGCAGAGAACAGAACGAGGAAGATCAAAAACCAGAAGGAAATTTCATATTCGTAATAATTCGGGATGGTACCCAAAAATTCAAATACAGGGTTGATAATCCGAATGGCTGGAGGATTCTCGACAAGAGTAGGCGGCTTATCATCCCCCGAAGGATCCTCAAAACCAATCGCCCAGCTATTGCGTGCTGCTAGTTTTCTCAACTTCTCAGCATCTCGGGCAGGAACATAGCCTTTCAGATATGCAAATCGCTCCTGCGCAGGCATGCCGGACCGCAAGCGTTCAAGCGTGATTTCCGCTTCAAGATTATCGAGGAAAGACTTGATCAAAGGAATATATTTCGATCGTGATCTGAGCTGCGATTCAATATTCTTTATGCGCTGAACAATAGCCGCTCGTTTTTCGCGCATAATCGAGAGTGGTTCCGGGGGAGGCACAAATTCCTGAAATGAAGGGGGAAGCTCATGAGGTTTTTCCCCTCTGTCTGCGAGCAGAACAAACCGCGCTTTCCCTTTAGGAGACGCAAGCCGTATATAGTCAAGGTTTTCTGGCAGATTCATTAAATCTTTGCTGTAAGATTCAAAAAACCGGATCGAAAACTGCGTTTTTTCGCAGATGTCAGAAAGCTGGACGGCTGAAATTTCGCCCCAGCTCGAGACTCGATCAATTTCACGCGCAAGTTGCGAAGCACTCTCACCGAGCGAATCGAGTTCATGCCTAAAGCTGGTGATTTCCTTTACCATCGAGATGATGTCGATTTCCTGCTCAGCATCCCCCGATTTGGCATCGACTTTCGGTTTAGTCTTTGACTTCTTTTCGAAGTAGTTCGTAAGAAGAAAATAAGCGCTCTCAGCTTCTGCCTTTTCGCGCTCTAGCGCTTGGTAGGTTTCTCCGCTCCCTTGAAGTTCCTCGACATGCGCGACGCCGAGCTTTCGCAGGCGCTCGGGGACACTTTCCCTATCTTTATCGAGAACGATGAGGTAAAACTTCTTCATAGGAACGATCATCGCCCGGCTCCTTCCACTTTGCGCTTCGCGATTTTGCCTCTTACCACCTGCGCGGTCTGCTGATCGCCAAGATATATGCGGATTTTGCGAATATCGGCGATCGTTTCGGGAATTTTTACCTTTTCAAAAAGATTGACGCGCTGCGTCGTAATGCGGAGCTCGTGCGCAAGCAATTCTCGCTGTCTGGTAACTATTTCCAGTTCCATCTGCGTCCGCAAAAGCTGCTCCATGAGCGTCAGAGCTGAATCTATCCACACAGGAGCAGCATACAGGTCGTATACCGACCGTTCGAATTCGATGTCCTGAAAGACAGGGATTGTCACGCCTGCAATATTGCCCTCGTCCGTGCGTACGGAAACAATCCTCAAGAGTGGCTCACCGTTCGACTTCCGTGCTTTTTCTTGTTCCGAGAATACCGCAATCCAAGGATCGTACTCTTTTTCCAGCGTTGCCTTGCGCGCCAGAAGCTGTTCCAGGCGAGTCTGCACGCTGCGGACTTCAACCTGCAGCTGCTGCTTCTTGAGCTGAAGTGTCGGCAGATAGCGCTGGTACATTTTCAGCGCATCTTTTTTCTTTTTGAGCTCATTCTTGGTCAGCTTTATCTTCGCCATCGTGGTTCGCCTTTACGCCTTCATTTCTGCTATCATTTCCGCCCAACCCAGAATTTCTGGATCAAATCAGAGCGCAAGCCCGTCTCGCGCGGCTCGAAGCATTCTGCAAGCGTTTCCCAGCACTGATCCAAAGCCTTTTCGAGAGGAATATTGACCGAAAGATCCATCATGCGCTGCTCGAAGAGCTCTCCGTATTTAAGAAGCTTACGATCCCATACACTCATCTGGAAGCCCATCGACTTCTTTTCCAGCGTGTCGCGGTAGGCGGCATACAGTTTGATCATTGCGTCCATGATCGAGCGATGGTCCTCGCGGGTCTTGCCGTTGACCATCTGCTTGAGGCGCGAAAGCGAACCAAAGGGCTCGATATGGCCGCCATGAAGATAGAACTGCCCCTCGGTGATGTAGCCTGTGTTGTCCGGGACCGGGTGCGTGACATCATCGCCGGGCATCGTGGTGACTGCAAGAATCGTTATGGAACCAGCATCAGAGAAATCGACCGCTTTTTCGTATCGCGCGGCAAGCTGCGAATAGAGATCGCCAGGATAACCGCGGTTCGAGGGTACCTGCTCTTGAGTAATCGCGATTTCTTTGAGCGCGTCAGCAAAGTTTGTCATGTCGGTAAGGAGCACTAGGACGTTTTTGCCCTTAAGCGCAAAGCGCTCCGCAACCGCAAGCGAGATATCCGGCACCATAAGGCATTCGACAATGGGATCCGCGGCGGTATGCACAAACATGATTGTCTTGGAAAGAGCGCCGCCCTGCTCCAGCGAATCGCGGAAGAAAAGATAGTCATCGTATTTGAGGCCCATGCCGCCGAGCACAATGAGATCGACTTCCGCCTGCATGGCGATTCGAGCTAAAAGCTGGTTATACGGCTCGCCGGAAACCGAAAAAATCGGCAGTTTCTGGCTCTTCACAAGCGTATTGAATACATCGATCATGGGGATGCCGGTGCGGATCATCTCGCGCGGAACTATGCGTTTGTAAGGGTTGACCGAAGGTCCCGCAATAGTGATGAGATTATCCGAAAGCACCGGCCCGCCGTCGCGAGGCTCACCTGCTCCGTCGAAGATGCGGCCGAGGAGATTGTCGGAAAAGCTCACCTGCATCGGGTGGCCAAGAAACCGCACTTCATCGCCGGTAGAAATACCCCGTCCTCCAGCAAACACCTGGAGAAAAACCATTTCTTTATCCAGACGAATGGTCTCCGCAAGCGACATGCCGTATCGCGTCTTCACCTGCGCCAGTTCGCCATACGCGACATCCTGCGCTTTTACCGCAATGACGTTGCCGACAATTGATTCAATTCTCGAATATATTTTGTTCATGTCTCACTCCAGCGCGCTGATCGCTTTCAAACCGCGGTTTTCGAACTCGGGATTCCTGTCTGCCAATGCCTGCTCGACTTTTGCATACAGTGAGTCATACATTTCGCTATCTTCTGGCGTGCCGTTGAGGTCCAGCATTGTCTGCCGCAAGTCATAGAAGAATTCTCGCGCATCTTCCTTGTCTTTATACTTGACCTGTGAAGCAAGTATTTTCAGGACAAGGCTGAACATATGTTTCTGGCGATCCGGCGGAACAGCAGCATCGACCGGATCGAAAGAGTTCTGCTGGAGGTAGACGGCATCGAGGAATTCGCTCTTGAGATATACCACATAATCTTCAAGGCTTGTCCCCTCTTCACCGACAACTTTCATCATCGCGCCGACTTCTGCGCCGCGCTCGAGAAATGAATGTGCGTACTGCACCGCTCTCTGCGGCATGATGCCTTCATATTTCGACCAGGAATCGAGCGGGTGAATGGCAGGATATTTGCGCGCATCCGAACGCTCGCGCGAAAGGCCATGGAACGCACCCACAACTTTCAGGGTTGCCTGGGTGACAGGCTCTTCGAAATTGCCGCCTGCAGGAGAAACGGTTCCGCCGATAGTGACAGAGCCTTTCTGCCCGTTATAGAGCTGCACGATGCCTGCACGCTCATAGAATGCGGCGATAACCGATTCAAGATATGCAGGAAATGCTTCTTCACCAGGGATTTCCTCGAGGCGGCCGGACATTTCGCGCATCGCCTGAGCCCATCGACTGGTAGAATCTGCAAGCAGAAGGACATCGAGCCCCATCTGCCGGTAATATTCTGCAATAGTGACCGCAGTGTAGACCGAAGCCTCGCGCGCGGCGACCGGCATCGACGAAGTATTGCAGATGATAACCGTTCGCTCCATTAATGAACGACCTGTTTTGGGGTCGATGATTTCCGGAAATTCCTTCAAGGTTTCGACGACTTCGCCTGCACGCTCGCCGCATGCTGCAATGAGCACAATGTCGACTTCAGCGTTACGGCTTGTAACTTGCTGAAGAACTGTTTTTCCCGCGCCGAACGGGCCGGGGATGCAATATGTCCCGCCCTTTGCAACCGGAAAAAATGTGTCGATGATGCGTGTCTTGGTTACAAGCGGCTCTGATGGCTTGAGCCGTTCGGAATAGCAATCGACCGCACGCTTGACCGGCCAGGAGAACCACATCTTTATCGGTTTGGTATTGCCTTTTGCGTCTACTACATGCGCAACATTCTCATCGATTGTGTAATCCCCTTCAGGGAGAATATCTGCAAGCTTCCATTCTCCGTATAAATCGAAAGGCACCATGATGATATGCCTGAAATGAAGCTCGGGCACCCATCCGATTGCCATGCCTCGCTGCAATGTATCGCCAACTTTTGCCAGCGGCGTAAAATGCCACCTTGTTTCGCGCGAAAGAGCCTTCAGGTATAGACCTGGCTCCAGAAAATAACCCACTTTTTCGGCAATTTCAGGAAGCGGGTTCTGAAGACCATCATAGATCTGCCCAAGCAGTCCCGGACCAAGTTCGACGGAAAGCAACTCATTGGTGAATCGAACTTTATTCCCGACCTTGATGCCTTTGGTTATTTCATAGACCTGTACCTGGACTGAATTGCCACGAATGCGTATGACCTCGCTCTTGAGGCTCCTCGTCCCAGTTTCGATGTAGGCTACCTCATTCATGGTAACATTTCCGTCAGTTTCGACAGAAACCATATTTCCGTTTACTGCGGTAACGATTCCTTCTGTCATGTTGCCACTCCGGTGTCTAACGCGCTGCTGGCTACATCCGCAGCTGCATCGACGATATCTTGATAAAAGATCCTGAACCCTTCCGCGCCTCGATCTCTCTGGAAGGAGATGCAGCGGGTCGCAATAAGCAGTTTGATTTTATACGCAAGAATATAATCGAGTTCAAAGGCAGAAAGTGCCGAAAGTCTTTCGACCGCAATCCATCGTTCACGCTCGAAGGTGAGCTCTGCCTGCAATGGATCAGAAGCCGAATGAATAGCTTGCGCAGCTTGCAGCGCGTCCGTATTGGTGCTGCCTGGTCTTATCCAGGGCTCTGGATCCCATTTGAATTCTCTTGCCCTCAGCATAGCTAGGGCATTGCGAGTGCCGCGCTCCCATTCGAAAAATGCTTTCAGAAAAGGAGATTTTTCGATTGTTCCCGTGTACTCGCCCCTCACTGCAGCCCCTGCTGCTTGGATGAGTTCGCGATCGCTCTTGTCGACCAAACGCTCGCAGAGGGCGTCGAATTCCTGAGCAGAGAAAGGAGGAGGCGCTCCAAATGGAAAAGATGGCAAAGTCGAAGCGAAATACCAATACCGCTTCATTTCAGGTCAGGCTCCCCGAAGCTTCCTTCAAATATTCAGCGAGAAGCCTGTTCACCCGGACCGATAGAATTTGCGCAATGCTTTCGGAAGTAAAATCAAACTGGACCGCAGAACCTTCGACTGCCACACGGAATCCCGCATCGATTGCAGGATAGGGCTTAAAGGTTATTCCGCGGGCAAGCTCTTTCGAAAGCCTTGCTGCAATGGAGGCATCAATCTTTTCTTCCAGCGTAGGAGGCAGAAGCACTTCTATATCGCCGCTCTGGCTGGAAGCAAGGATTCTGACAATCTCGGGTATAACCTGCGCTGCCATTTTTGCATCGAAAGCAGCTTCTATATCGGCATTCAATGCGGATTCGACAAACATGCGCACACTCTGCTTGAGCGCAATCATTGTGTCCCGCGAAGCTTGAAGAAGGCTTTCACGCGAAGCAGCATCCATTGAAGCAATGCGGCGTTCTGCTTCCGCAAGCGCCTCTTCGGCTTCTTTCTTTGCTCTTGCAATAATTTCATCGGCTTGAGCCTGCGCTTTTTCGATGATCTCTTCCGCCTGCTTTTTTGCAGTTTCTATGCCTTCGTTCCGAATTCTCTCAAGAAGCTCTTGTACCTGGATCTCCATGTTAATTTCCTCTGGATGCGTAGGATCTCTGGACTGGCAGAGATGGCGTATCGATTTTCCTGCAATGGCTTAGGGCCGAACTTGCTGAGAAACCGGATAAGAAAATCACCACTGCCACCTTATATCAATAATATAATATATAAATAAATCTTGAAATGGAGCGCATATTCAAGAAACCAGTTTATACCGAAAGCGCTGTTTGGGCAAGATCTGGCTGTGTTGCGCTTCCTCTTGACATGATGGCTTGCTTGCGATTAAATCGCGCTAGTTGCGAAAAGCGGCGAATTTAAAAACGCGACCGTCGTACCGCGACGGCGCGCATGCAGAGAACCGCAGCGCTTGCGAACCGGCAGAAGCCGGAGCAGCACGACGGTCACCTCTGCTAGCCGCCGCGAAAAGCGGCGAATTTAAAACGCGACCGTCGTACCGCGACGGCGCGCATGCAGAGAACCGCAGCGCTTGCGAACCGGCAGAAGCCGGAGCAGCACGACGGTCACCTCTGCTAGCCGCCGCGAAAAGCGGCGAATTTAAAAACGCGACCGTCGTACCGCGACGGCGCGCATGCAGAGAACCGCAGCGCTTGCGAACCGGCAGAAGCCGGAGCAGCACGACGGTTACCTCTGCTAGCCGCCGCGAAAAGCGGCGAATTTAAAAACGCGACCGTCGTACCGCGACGGCGCGCATGCAGAGAACCGCAGCGCTTGCGAACCGGCAAAAGCCGGAGCAGCACGACGGTCACCTCTGCTAGCCGCCGCGAAAAGCGGCGAATTTAAAAACGCGACCGTCGTATAACGGCTATTACCCCAGCCTTCCAAGCTGGAGACGTGGGTTCGACTCCCATCGGTCGCTTTTTTCACTCACGACAATTCTGAATAAATGGCTGATTCTTGCGGCTGATCCTGGAAAAAACAAGCTATTTGGGACCAGAGGGAGTCGAACCCCCGACCTACTGCTTAGAAGGCAGTTGCTCTATCCAGTTGAGCTATGATCCCTATTGTTCGCTATGCCTGCTCGGCGAGCCACGACGCATTTCTTTTCGGGACGAGAGGATTTGAACCTCCGATCTTCTGCTCCCAAAACGCGCCTTTTGCCTTGCAGTTTAATGCATTACATTGCATCAACCGCTCGTTGTTACTTATAGTATAATATCTTTTTTGTTTAGTCAATGCATAGGCTTGCAGGGTTTTGTATCAAAAAGAAGCGATTTTTGCACCTTCGAAGTAACAATTTCCAGTAACAGTCTCGCAAAACTTCCGTGTTACGCTTTTGTTACCGTTACGCTTTGAAAGCGTAACATTTCCAAAGGATGCTTTGCCTTTCCAGTGCTCATGCCCAAGCTCTCGGCGATGATCCTTTGTGTGTTATGCGGCGGCTCTAGGGTTTTATCATTTATTGATAAAACCCCAAGCTGGATTGCCCGGCTATCTTTGCCATCTTGTACTTTCTTTTCTCGCCCAATCTCCAGCAAATCCTGCTTATTGCCCAGCTCCAGCTCAATCTTCCAGCCGTCAGGCTTGATGCCGCCGCTCCTGGATTGCCTCGAATGAGTCGTGCCGCTCCAGTTTTTTGAGCGTCCGGTAGTCTCGCTGCCGCATGTTCAGGCAGGCGAACCAAACCCTCGATGAGATCCAGCCTGCATCGATCCGCTTGCCGCTCTCCGGCCAGCCCTGCACTTGCTCCATCAGGTAAATAGTCGCGTCCGTGATCATCGCCTCGATTCGCTCGTCATCAATGCCCAAGCCTCGACATTGCGATTGCACAGTCTTTGCGGCGTGCTCTTGTAAGGTAAGCCATAGTTTTTGCCAGTCTGCAATCGCACGGCTCTCGGCCCAGCGCTCATACAACTGCAAGGCTTGCGAATAATCCCTATACTTTTTGATCTTACCAACGACAGGAAGATCTTCCATCGCGTACCTCACAAAAAAGGCGCTAGCCAAAGCCAGCGCCCCCGTCAATTGTCCTGCCTTCACTTGCACCATGCTGGAACAGGAACCCCCAGCATCATTGATAGATAAATTGCCTCTTGGCCGGCTTCGGTATCCTTGGCCGTAAACGGGATCAGCCCTTCGCGCTGGATTCTCTCCTCGGCCGCCTTTCTTGCCTCGTTATACTCCCGCATCATGCCAGCGCTCATAATTCGCCCGCTCATAGCTCTTTCGAGCGTGTCGGAATAGCGTGAATTTTCTTCTAGCCATTCTGCAATATAAGCTTGCAGGCTTTTTTCGAAAGCTTCTGACAGAATGTCAACAGGCGTCGGCTCTTTGATAGCTGCCAGCCGGGCTTCGCGGTCAGCTCTTAATGCCCTATTGGTACAAAGTAGCTCAACAGCTTTATCCTCCAACGACTGCGAATTGCCACGAAATGCTTGCTTCGCTTCAGTTATTGCGCGCTCCCATTCTGCGCGCTCGAATTGCAGTTTAACCCCATGGCGATTTGTTACAGTGATCGTTTCCATCAGCCTTGCCTCTATCAAGCCCAATCGTACGGCGCGAAAACCGTCAAGCCAAGCCCATCAAGCCGGTACACTTTGCCCTCCGTGGGCACTTCCTCGCCGTTCGCGCGGGCAAGGTCGAGTTTTAACACTGGATCACCGGGCAGCCGCGCGCCCTGCAGCAGATCCAGCCGGGCGGTCAGGTCATCAACCTCGCTGATCAGCTCGGCAATCTCCGCATCCGTGAACGTAGTTTGTGCGCAATAGGCAATTTCCCTTTCCATTTTCAAGCCTCCAGAATTGAAATTGTGATGCTGTCTGCATCTAGCCCTAATTGTAACACTAGTGTTTCATACTGTCAAACTTTTTTGTAACACAAGCGTTGCAAATATGGTATCGTCATGGTAGAATAAAATCATGGAAGGCTTCACGGTCAAAGAGATCGCAGGCAAGCTCGGCCTGCCGGCTCAAACAGTCAAAATGCGCCTCTATCGTGCCGGTATCAAGCCGATATTCTATGCAGGCCCGACAGCGATCTACCCGCAGGAAGCCCTCGAAATAGTTTCCGGCCCCAGGCATCGCGGCCCGAAGCCGAAGGCGAAGGCATGATTTTTCGATCCCGACAAATTTTGAATTTTTGTCAATTCGCATTTGCGCGATAGTGGCGCGCGGCTGTATGACTAGCACCCCTCTTTTTTTTCACCCCCTACCCGGTCCCCCGGCAGCCAGCAGGAAGGAAGGCCGGCGCCTCCTGCCAGCCTCCCCGCCTGTCAGTCAAACCATGGTGTGCGCTCGATCAGCTCGCCCGTGTCCGGATTGTAGCGCAAGTTCCATCCGCGAAGGCGTTTCCCCTTTGGCACGCCCTGCAGCAGCTTTTTGAGCGATTCCGCAGCCTCTTTATCCTCGCGGTTTATCCTCTCTGAAGCCTTCAAAAGCGCACCAAGGAATTTTGCCTTCTCCTGCTCTCTCTCTGCCCAGCCATCAGTAATGATGAGCGGGTTATCGAGCATGAACCTCATTTCTCCCATTTTTGATTTCTCCTTTGCCCTTTCGGGCGGTGATTTAATCATCCGGCAACGCCGGCTTTAATTGCCCCGATAACGTCAGCCGCAAAGTACGCGCCCAGCCATTCGAGCGCTTGATCAAGCAAAGCATCAGCGCGCTGTCGGCGGTCCTCTCGCAGTGCTTCCGGCAAGTCTGCCAGCCCGCGCACCATTCGCACATAGTCGGCCAAGCTCTCAAAGGCAAGGTTTAGCAGCCTTATATCGGCAGTAGTTACCTCGCCGCGCTCGATCAACGGCGGCAGAAAGCGATCCCAAAGATCCCGCACCGGCCGGATCCTGTCGGGATGCAGCGGCCAGCCGGTAGGTTTAACTTCTTGCATCGCTTCACCATTCACCCTTTCACCCCTCGGTCATGCGGCCAGCCGGCAGTTTTTACGTGTCGGCCAGCCTCCATTGCCCCGCCAAAGCGGGGCTGGTCTTTCGGTCAGGCCCAGATTGATTTTTTTGGCCGAAGTCGCAACGCCTCATTTATCGCCATCATGCGCGCACTACCCATACCTTCATCAAGCCTGCGTGCGATCCGCAGGTTCAACCGGCCTTCAAAGTCCGCGCCATGATCCTCGTTGTATTGTTGGGTTGCTGCCCTGATCAGATCGGGAAAGTTAATCACAATAGGCTCACCCGTTATCTCCGCAAGCCGCGCAGCCTCCTTGTTTACAGCCTCTTCAAGGCGTGCCGCAGCCTCGGCAAACTCGGCGCAAGGCTTCCGAAGTTTCTCCATTGATGCATTCACATCGAGCGGATTCTGTTTCTTCATTGCCTCCACCTGCTCGTTCAGCGCAACAATAAGCGCATCCCTAGCATCGGCGATCAGTACGGGCAGGTCGCCCAGCCGGGCTTCCAGCTGCGCCTCCCTCTTTTTAAGTTCCTCGTATTTGTGCGGCGAAGGCTTGCCCTCCAGCTTTGCCCGGATCTCGGCCTTGACTGCTTCAAGCTCTTTTTTTGCCTCGCGCTGCTCAATCACCAGTGAGTCGTAAACCTTCCGCGCTTCCGTTACTTCTTTAGTGTACTTCATGTCCTTACTCCATCATGATTTATTGCATCTGTGCAACGCACAGCTTAGTGCCCAAATCGTCCGCGCTCGATATCCAAGCACAGTCCACAAATTGCTTCAAAATCCTCATCAGTCAGCGCCTCTCCTCGATCTACCTTTCGAAACCCCTCTCGCGTCAGCCTTGCAATCAGTCTCGGCCCTGGCTCACCGCATCGCTCGCATCGTCCCGCAGCCCGGCGAAGGGCTTTCATTTTAAGTTTGCGTATCTCTGCCGAAGCCCACCACTCGGCGGTATACGGCGCAGGCGCAAGCCGCGCGGATCCGTTGCCAACACCCGGCGCATCAGCCAGCCGAATTGAGTCGGTGTTAATTTTCATCTTCCCCCTCCTCCTCGGTAATAATCACCTGCTCTTTCCCCAGCCGCCCGGCGCGAACGATTCTGCTATACCAGTCATCCGCTGCACTCATTGCGCCGCGCAGGGTCGGCCGTTTATCGACAACCGCCTGCCATAGCCCCTGAACATCCCTAATGACAACCTCGAATTGCTTATTCATTCCTCACCTCCACAGGCTCGATATATATGCCGTCAGTTTTTGCCATTTTCTGCCTTTCAATGAGAGCCCATGCTGCATCGAACCGTTCGCCAACAATGCCCTTTGAAGCACAACGCAGTCTCCACGCGCCGATTTCAACCCGCGCAGTTTTGGGATCAAGGTTTGCGTTTCTGAGATTTACTTGTCTCTCATCAAAAAGCTGCAGCAGGTACAGATAGCAAAGCTCAGCATCAGCAAAAGCGGGATCGTTTTCAAGCGGTGAAGAATTTTCGCTTTTAGGTATCGAAGGTATTGAAAAGTCGTTTTTTAACTTCACTATTGGGTTTTTGGTACTTTTCCCTATAGCGGAATTAAAATTGCCATTTTGGATACCTTCAATACCTAATTGAGGATCAATAGCATCATCTTCTTTCTCATTATCAGGCTTTGAAAAATCTATTTTTGCAAGATTTTTCAGGTATAAAACATTGCTTGATCTCGTGCGCTCCAGATAAGGAAACCGATCTGTCAGCTTTTTGATACAATCCCTCGTTGAAATGCTCTTTTCATTGAAAAAGTCGCGGTACAGCTGCACGATTTCATCATAAGAAACTCTTGCTCCCTCCCGCCGCTCAAAGAAGGTAAGAAAGAATTCCTCGATTTTATCGTTCGCCGATCGGTAGCTTTCCTTCAGCGCAACGCACTTCGGCGCCTCACTCGGTCTGCCGTTGCTTGTATCCCGGATACGGATCCACGTCTCGATCAGTGTTTTGAGGATTGCCGGCCGCTCCTGCTCGATGCGTTCGAGGATCTGGCTTTTGTCCTTGGCAGGCTTCAGCCGTTGCTCCGGCACGCCAAGGCGCATGAAATTCTGCCGCTGTTCTTCGCTTGAATAGAAACTTGTCTCGAACGGGACCACAATGAGCCGGGACACGAAGGCGGCATCCGTTGCAGGTGCAAAGCTCGGCAGGCCATTCGACAGGATCGCCATGGCCCAGGTTTGTGGAATCTCGTGCGGGTCAAGCCCCTTTTTCTCCACAGCAAGCGGAGCATCCCCGGTAAGCCTTTTTAGCTCTTCTTTATCAAGCGGCGCACTTTGTTCTTCGACAAATGCGAAGGTCCGATGCTCAAGTTCCGCCACGGCGAATCTTTTTGCCCCGCTTATGTCCCGGGAAATGGCAGCGCTTGCAAGCTCGGCAATCCGACCCGGCAGTACCCGTTGCAAAATTTGCGCAAGCATCGATTTTCCGTTGCTTCCCGGCCCGGTAAACAGGCCAATCGTCCGATGCCCTCGATTCGCAACAGCTAGGGACAGGATTTCTCGCAAGGTTTTTTGTACCCCGGGATCAGGCGCAACGGCCATCATAAAAAGTTCAAACTGCGGCGCCACGATTGCGCTCATCACCTCGTAGGCGCTCACAGGTAAAGGGTCGCGGAAGAATTCGCCGGCTTTCGGCGGCCTTGCGATCATGGATTGCCCGGAAAAGTCAAGGATCGCATCCTTGCACGGCAGGCATTGAGGTACGGCATTCCAGGCTGCAGGCAGTGCACCCTCAGAGACAAACTCGGCAAAGAGCCCCCTAACACGCGAAAGAAATTCGTAGGTTTTCGCGTGTTTCAGTGCAGCTCCCGCTTGCTCATATAGCAGTTTTATTGTTTTAGAATCAGCCGTTTTTGCCAGTCTAGAAAGCGTTGCATTTATCACATCACAAAGCGTGCATGATATTGTCATTAAGATATCGTCGACCAGCTCGTAATATCCACCATCAGTGAGCCGCCAGAAATGTCCGCGAAAATCGCTCAGCTTCTCATAAACGATCCTGCCCTGAAACTCATAAAACAGGATCCTTGCTCCATCCGCGTGAGACGGCGACTGAAGAAACCTCGACTCCACTTCCTGTCTTTCAGATTCAGCGATCCCACCAATAGAACCCGCAAGGTCATCGAGAATTTTTTTTGCTTCAAGGTTCATAACGACCCCCGTCTTTTCACAGCGGCCGAAATGCAGGCTCGAGAAACCGCAAGATTAAAGGCCTCCTGCGCCTCTATTTCTGTCATGCCAGTCTCGCATAACGCACGTATTCTTGTTTCTCGATGCTTTTCGAGCTTTTGCCATCCAGCAAAAATAGCCATTGCTATTCTTCGAAGGGCAGGATCATTGAGGATTTCTGATGGCCTTCTGGTCATTAAAGCGGCGGTCAGTGAAGGCGAAATATCAGGCGCGTTTTGCACCATCATGCATGAAATCACAGCGGCAGCGCGCTGCTCATCGGTAAACGTCGGGACCGCCATGTTAGGCCCCCCGCGCCGTAGCAAGGCGCTTATCGACGAAGGAAGTTATTGCGCTGTAAGGGATTAGTACTCTTGTACCGATTCGGAATGATGGCAGTTCTTGATTTTTAACTAGCGTCCAGGCTGTTCTCGGCGACACTCCAAGCAGCTGCGCGGCGACAGGAACGGGCACTGAAACCGGCGGAACCTCAAAGGCTTTTTCTCGGGACATAGATGACCCCTCCGATGCTATGCATCGAAATTGTGAGTCTCCCTGTCCCCGTGTTTATTGCCCCGGGTTCGGCAACCGGCAGCCAGCCGATCGCCACCTTGTACTGCTACCCGCCTCGGCCGAAGCCTCGGTTATAACCACAGCACAGGCCAGATAGTACCTTGCTAACAGCAAGGTGTTGCAAAATTTAACTCATTGGGCAGTAATAGCCCTCGCGCTCTCCTCCTTTTCCAGTTCTTCAAATTGCTTTTTCTCCCATTTTTTATTAAATAGGATTTTTGGCGCATTAAGTTCTTTCATTCTTTTATTGATTTCTTCTCGTTTCTCTATTTTTTTTATTTGGTGATATACCTCATATGGAATACTATAGAAATTTGGTAGATTATTTTTTTTAATGGCCGTCTTTTCGAAGGTATAATAATTCTTTGACTCATTAATCATTTCATAATTCTCAACATCCTTTATTGTATTAATAAAACCTTCTGCCCACGCCTTCAAAACCCATGCTTTTTCAAGATCAAATGACCAATCGGACGCCGGCCCCGTGCAATCCGTATAATGCAAGTACTCAAATTTTGTATAATGTCCAATGTTTTTTTGGAATTTACGGATGCAATAATCGCCGCCCTTTGGCAAACATAACACAGGCGCAGCCATCCATGGAGTCGGCGGAATATATACAAAATCGCCCAGTGTGCGCTCGCACTGTTTTAGGCGGCGTTCGCCAACCTTAAACTCACGGCAGAGGAAGCGCAGCGATGCCCCCATACTGCGCAGCAGGCGGATCTGCTCGCTCGTTGCGCGGCCGTAAAGGAACGATTCAAAACGCGGATCGACAATCACGCCTTTACCCTCGACTATAGTTTAGCAAAATATTGTAATGCCTGTCAAGTGCAATACCACAATATATTGTGTTTTTTTCTCTGGATTGCCCTAGAATACCATCTATGGTATACCTGACCGTTTAGGATTTTTACCGGCCAAGTTATCGATCGCGTTTTTGCCTTTTTGTAGGGTTTCTACTTGCACATGGTCGGAGTAGCGCCCCAGCACGGCCAGGGTCCTGTGTCCAGTCATTTTCGCGGCTTCAAGCGGCGTCAAGCCGGCGTCAATCAGCCGGGTTGCGTAAAAGTGCCGCAGCCCATGAATAACAAGATTTCGGCTTTTCTGCTCTTCAGCGCTGATCCCGATTGCGCGCAGTACCCTGTCCCATGCTTTTTTTGCCGTCGATTCAGCAATCGGTCGGGACTGATCGGAAGCGTTCAGTAGTACAAAATTTCCGGGCCCAGCTGCGCCAACCTGCTGCGCCACCTTGCGCGCTTCAAGCAACAGGGGCACCAACGCAACACTTAGCGGCACGGTCCGCCGCGATCGGGCTTTCGGTTCCTTCAAGCCGTCGCCGTCGATATAGTTTCTTTGGATATAAACCAGCCCCTTTTCAAGATCCACATCCTGCCACTGCAGCGCTCTAGCCTCGCCAAGCCGCATACCGGTAAGCCCCAGCAGCGCAATAATTAGCTTTTCCCTCCAGCCAACAGCCGGCAGATCGGTGTAATGTGCACCCCCGGGCAAGCGGTCGCGGAAGCGCGTGCCAACATGGATCAGCCCTTTTTCATCCTGCCACGGCCCGATCGCCTCAATATCAAGGATCCGCTGAAACTCATCGAGCGTCAAAATGCCCCGCTCTTTCGCCTCTTCCTTCGGTAACACCAGCCCCGCTAGGCTCATTTTTGCAATGACGCCGCGCTCTGCCAGCCAGTATACCGGTTTCTGGATTGTCCGACGCAGGCCATTGAGTACCGATCTTTTTTTTGTTTTTCGAAGCTCACGGAAAAGCGCGTCAATATGCCGGAATTTCAGCTCGCACATCGGCAGCTGCGCGAAGCTCGCCTTTGTGAAAACATTTTCGATATTGTGCTGCATTGAGTAAACATAATGCGCGGAGAGCGGACGCCCCGCCGCCTTCAGATCCTCCAAATATGGCGACCGGCACGGATCCCAGAAAAGGCGGAGAAACTCAACAACGGCCATTTGCCCGTAGCGATCAACGGCTTCCAGTTTTGCAGTCTCGCCCTCGGCTTTTGCTTTGGCAACGGCCAGCAGGTCCTCGGTGTCCATAATGCGTTTGGCAACGATCCCAGCCTTCGCCGCCGTCGGCGCATCAGTCGAGCGAGTCAGGAAAAGCTGGCCATCGTGAAAAAAGCGTATGTAGAACTTCCGCCGGCCATCGGATACCTTGCGAGAAAACACCGTAAAATCAAGGCCATTCTGTCTTTTGCGCGCCATTTTCCTGCCCCCTGTTTTTCTATCAAGTAACAGTTTCCAAGTAACAGGCGCATTTTGCAAGCATCACATTCACGTAATTCTTTATCGGGACGAGAGGATTTGAACCTCCGATCTTCTGCTCCCAAAGCAGACGCCTTAGCCCCTAGGCTACGTCCCGATTCCAGGGTTGTAAACTAGATGAAAAAGCGCATGTCTGTCAATATATCGGAAATTTTAAGCTTGACTACAGCGGAATTTTGCTCCATAGTAAGACAAATTTCGAATGTTCCATAAATCCAGCAGAAAGGAGGATGCGTCATGAACGACTCGGATGGCAGTCATAGTTGTTGCATATGTACCGAGCCCGAAGATCCATTCCCGCGACCATCTGACCTGACAGCTGGCAACGAAAAGGCTGAAGGCAGCCACTAGCCTTAAGCCATTCACCTCCTGCTGTCAGGCACGCGGCAGTATTTAGAGGTGAGCTATGACCAAATTACCATTACTCTTGCCTTTTCTCAAAAAAAGGGGCAGCTCCGCCAACGGAGGCATTTCGAGCAGCGACGAGTACCGGCTGATATCACTCTGCTCTTCCTCTGTGCAAAGCACTTTGTCCGAGCTTGAAACAAGCGCCCGGGGGCTCTCTGAAAAAGAAGTGGACAAGAGAATTTCTGAATTCGGACGGAATGAACTCTCCCAGCTTAAAAAGCTCAGCTTTTGGGAGGATATGTTCGAGCGATTCAAAAGTCCTCTTGTGATTCAGCTTCTTATCATTGCCACGGTCTCCGCCATCATCGGAGAAGCTACTTCATCAATCATAGTAGGAGCGATGATTTTGCTCAGCGTCGGCTTGTCGTACATACTCGACAGCCGCTCGAACAAGGAAGTTGAAGCCCTTGGCAAACGAGTACAATCGCGGACATATGTGCTTCGCGATGGCGCAGAAACAGAAATTCGGATGTCCGAGATCGTTCCGGGGGACATCGTGCTGCTTCAAGCAGGCGCAATCGTTCCTGCCGATGTGCGGGTTATTTCTGCGAAAGACTTTTTCGTCAGCGAATCAGCCCTCACTGGCGAGTCCATGCCAGTCGAAAAGACCGCAAACCCACCCGCTGAACCTGTAAAATCGGCCATGGAACTTCCAAACGCATGCTTTATGGGAACGAGCGTGACAAGCGGCACTGCGCGAGCTGTTGTCGTAACAACAGGAGCACATACGCTTTTCGGCGCCATTTCCAAAAAGCTAATCGAAAGAAGAGAAGAAACCAGTTTCGACAAGGGAGTGCGTTCGTTCACATGGCTCATGATCAGGTTCATGCTGGTCATGGTGAGCGTAGTCTTCCTTATTGTGGGTATAACAAAAGGCAATTGGCTCGAAGCCTTGCTCTTTGCGCTCTCGGTTGCAGTCGGTCTCACACCGGAAATGCTGCCGATGATCGTCACAGTCAACCTTGCAAAAGGCGCACTGGCGATGGCCAAGAAAAAGGTCATTGTAAAGAAACTGCCGTCGATCCAAAACCTCGGATCAATCAATATCCTCTGCACTGACAAGACTGGCACCTTGACCCAGGACAAGGTCGTGCTCGAACACCATGTGGACATCATCGGCAACAAGAGCGATGAAGTGCTGAACTATGCCTATCTCAACAGCTATTTTCAGACAGGCCTTAAAAATCTGCTCGACAGAGCGGTTATCGAGCATGTCGATCTTAATGTCGATGAATGTCACCTTGTCGATGAGCTCCCCTTCGATTTTCAGCGAAGGCGTATGTCAGTCGTCGTCGAATACGAAGGCGACAACGTGCTGATCTGCAAGGGTGCGGTTGAAGAAATATACAGCTGCTGCACCCACTACCAGATTGACGAGGAAATCTACCCGCTTATCGACATGATCCGCGCCGACCTCTTCGAGGAGGTGCAGAAGCTCAATCAGGAAGGCTTCAGAGTCCTCGGCATTGCCTACCGCGAATTCCCGAGGACAAAGACAACCTTCACTGTCCAGGATGAAAGCCAGCTTATTCTTCTTGGGTACATCGCCTTCATGGACCCGCCGAAAGAGTCGGCCACCGAAGCAATCAAGCTGCTTGCGAAAGCTGGTGTCGGAGTCAAAGTGCTCACCGGTGACAATGGGCTTGTCACCGAAAAAGTGTGCAGAGACGTCGGTATTCCCTTTACTTCAGCGATCACCGGGGCGGAGCTGGGTGCACTCGATGCCGCAGCATTCTCCGAAAAGGTTCGCAGCTGCGAGGTCTTCGTCAAGCTCACTCCGAGCCAGAAAGAACAAATTGTCAAGGAACTCAGGCGCCAGGGCAATATTGTCGGATACATGGGCGACGGCATCAACGACGCAACGGCGCTCAAAGCCGCTGATGTGGGCATTTCGGTTGATTCCGCGGTCGATGTCGCAAAGGAATCTGCGGATATTGTCCTGCTCGAAAAAAGCCTCCTCGTTCTGGAAGAAGGCATCATGGAGGGCAGGCGCATTTTTGCCAATATCATCAAGTATATCCGGATGGGCGCGAGCTCCAACTTCGGCAACATGTTCAGTGTATTGGGCGCGAGCTACCTTCTGCCGTTCTTGCCCATGCAGCCTCTGCAGATTCTGACCAACAACCTCCTCTACGATTTTTCGCAGACCGGCATACCGATGGATAATGTCGATCCGGAATTGATCACAAAGCCCGTCAAATGGGATATCAACAACATAAAGCGCTTTATGATTTTCATCGGGCCTATCAGCTCGATTTTCGATTATGCGACATTCGCGCTCATGTGGTTCTTTTTCAAAACGAGCGCGTACCTTGACCCTGGCATCGCCGCCGCCCAGAAAGACGCAATCGCTCGCCTTTTCCAGACTGGGTGGTTTGTCGAATCGCTTCTGACGCAGACGCTGATTGTGCATATTATCCGCACAAGGCGCATTCCGTTTTTCCAGAGCAGAGCTTCCGGGCCGATGTTGCTCACGACACTTGTGGTGATGGCCATAGGTGCCTGGCTGCCCTATTCACCTTTCGCCACGATGCTCGGGCTTGTACCGCTTCCCGGCGTCTATTGGCTCTGGATTGCGGGTTTTCTCATCACCTATTCGGTGCTTACACACAAAGTAAAACGCTGGTTCATGCGGCGTTTTGAAGGGGCATAATCATGGATTCAATTCTCGATGCACTCCAGGAAGGGCGACTTTTCGAGCTTCCGGAAAATGATAAGAACCATGCGCTGCAGTTTCTGGCGCATATTATTGAGGCTTTTCCGCAGATTCCGACCGGCACCGACATTGTCGGCAATGTCATGGCGCGCGAAAAATCCATGAATACGGCGCTTGGCAAGGGCTGGGCATGTCCGCATGCGCGCGTGGATTTCGAAGAAGATCTGATGTGCGTCGTCGGATGGAGCCCTAGCGGCATCGACTATGGCGCTCCGGACGGGCAGCCCGTGTCGATTATCACAATGTACCTCGTGCCGTCGAATCAGCGCAACCACTACTTGCGCGAAATTTCGATTATGGCAAAGGTACTCAAGTCTTCGCCTGAAATCGATAAGCTCTCTTCCATAAAAGAATTGAATGATGTCCGCAATTACCTTCTGGACCTCATTTCGGCAAGCAAAGAGACTGTAGGCCCCGATGCCCGCGCGCGCATGATTCGGCTTCAATCCAAAGCCGCGCTGGCAACGCAGCCTGTTGCTGACCTGTCGAATCTTATCGTCGAGCCGGTTTCAATTATCGCGGGAACTGGCTTCAAGCCGCTCGCGCTTACCCAGAATCTCGAGCTAATGAATTTTGTGGAAAGCACCGCGGGCCTGGCGGAACGCCTTGATTCGGACGGTACATATCAAAACGGAATCTGGAGAATTGTGCGAAGAAGCGCGACTGCATATCAAGGCGGGCGAACTGTGTTCGACTGCATTGCAATCATGCCGGCAAAAGCTTCACAAAAAGCATAAAAATAGCGGCCTTGCAAGGCACTGTGCCTTGGTCAAGGCCGCATCTTCAGTTTGGAATAAAGAGCTTTTAAGCCCACGACAATCAGTATTGGCGCAATTGTCAAATTCACGACTTTTGCAAGCTTCTCCTTCCATAATTTTAAAACTGCTGTTGACACCTGCAATTTTTGAATTATAATAGCTCGGCTTCCTTATAAAATAGGGACAGTTCAAACCATCCCACCCTGTGAGGAGTAAGTATGTCCTATACGACTGAAAAGATTCGCAACATCGCCATCATCGGACATGGAGGCACCGGCAAGACAACCTTGCTTGAACACATTCTCTTTCAGGGCGGAATGATATCGAAACCGGAAACGGTTGATTCGGGCAAAACCGTCAGCGACTACGGCGAAGACGAGATTGCGCGCAAGATATCAGTTCGCTCGAGCCTTACCCATGTCAATACCGATGACTGCAAAATCAATCTCATCGATGCGCCCGGAGCAGGCGATTTTGTCGGCGAAGCCATTCTGGCTATTCGGGCGACAGAAACAGCCATGCTCGTTATCGATGGTAAATCCGGAGTGCAGATCGAAACAGTAAAGCTCTGGCGAATTCTGGAGCGGCACCAGAAGCCCAGAATGGTTTTTGTCACTCGCCTTGATGAAGATCGCGCGAGTTTCGCAAGCGCGCTTTCCGATGTCAAGGAAAAATTCAAAGCAATCCCCGTTCCCGTCACAATCCCTATGGGTGAAGGCACTGCATTCAAAGGTGTCATCGATGTGCTCAACAGAAAAGCGTATCCTCGGCCAGCTTCCCATGACCAGAAAGAAGAAGCTACAGAAGTGCCCCCTGAATTCAGTGAAGCAGTCGAAGCAGCCCGAGCTCAGCTGTTCGAAGCCGCAGCAGAAGGAACTGACGAGCTCATGGAGAAGTATCTTCTTGAAGGAGAGCTGACCCAGGAAGAAACGCTGCAGGGGCTTCAGAAAGCACTTGCAATGGGCAAGATAGTTCCCGCATTCGCTGGCTCGGGAATTGCGAACAGTGGAACGGCTGCATTCATCAGTTTTGCCGTGCAGAGCGTTCCTTCTCCGCTTCTCAGAACCCCGGAAAAAGCGCTCGACCCTGAAGGCAATGAAATCGAAGTATCGATCGATCCGTCGAAACAAGCTTCCGGTTTTGTCTTCAAGACTCAAATCGACCAGTTCTCGGGACGTCTCTGCTACGTCAAAGTAATGACTGGAACCTTCCAGCCTGATATGGATATGGTGATTACCCGCGAAGCCCACAAGGAAAGAATCGGAAAACTCTATACTCTGCAAGGCAAAAAGCTCGAAGAAGTTCCCTTTTTGCCTGCAGGCGATATCGGCATTCTGGCAAAACTTGCATCGCTCAAGACAAACGATACTATTTCGCAGCTTGATCAGCTTATTTCCTATATTCCTTTGCGCCTTCCTTCGCCTGTGCATATGCTCGCCATCTCGGCGGTGAACAAGAAAGAAGAAGACAAACTCTCCGAGCTGCTGTACAAGGCTGCAGAAGAAGATCTGACATTCCGCGTCAACTACAATGCCGAAACCAAAGAAATGGTGATTGCCGGCATGGGAGAGCAGCAGATCAACATGATCCTCGACAAAATCAAAGCCCAGGCGAAAATTGCTGCAGAGACAAGAGTTCCACGCGTCGCGTACAGGGAGACAATTACCAAAAAAGCGGGCGCGGAATATACACACAAGAAACAGACTGGCGGCCACGGACAGTATGGCCGCGTCGTGTTCGAGATCGAACCGCTCGAGCGCGGCAAGGGGTATGAATTCGAAAACCGAATTTTTGGCGGCGCTGTCTCAAAAGGTTTCATGCCTGGCATCGAAAAAGGCATCCATCAGGCTATGGAAGCAGGAGTTCTTGCCGGATATCCGGTCGTCGATGTAAAGACCGCAATTGTAGATGGCAAGGAACACCCTGTCGATTCTTCGGAAATGGCTTTCAAACTTGCGGCGCGCGGCGCATTCCGCGAAGCGATGAAACAAGCAAATCCTGTGCTCCTCGAGCCTATAATGAATCTGTCGGTATTTGTCGAAGAAAAATACTTGGGCGATGTCATGTCGGATCTTTCAGGCAGGCGAGGAAAAATTTCAGGCCAGAACCCGATCGGCGGAGGCATCGTGCAAATAGATGCGCAGGTTCCACAGGCAGAGCTTCTGCGCTATGCAATCGATTTGCGGTCGATGACTTCCGGCACCGGCTCATTCGAAATCGAGTTCTCGCACTATGCGCCGATTTCAGGCAAGATTGCGGAAGATGTCATCAAAGCTGCACAAGCGTTCAAGACTCAGGAAGCAGAAGAAGAATAAGGATTTCTGTAATAGCGCGCGGTTCTGCGGATTTTTTGCATGGCCGCGCGTTTTTTATTCTGTCTGGCCTTTCTCGAGGCGCTCTATCTCATGAATAAACTCATTTAGGGTGTCATATTTTCTATACACTGATGCAAAACGGATGTAGGCAACCTTGTCGAGCGCATATAATTTGCGCAAAACCATTCGGCCCAAATCTTCGCTCGAGATTTCGTTCGATGCCTTTGCTTGCTCTGCTGCTTCATCTTCGATCTCATTGATGAGATTTTCGATTGACATTTGAGAAACCGGCCTTTTTTCGAGTGCCCGCACCAGGCCCCGCTCGATTTTTTGCCGCTCGAAAGGCTCCCTGCGGCCATCGCGCTTTACAACCATGAGGGGCTTTTCTTCTATTCTTTCATAGCTTGTAAATCGAAGGCCGCATGCTAGACATTCGCGACGCCGACGAATTGCCTCGCCATTAGCCAGTGTGCGAGAATCTATGACTTTATCTTCCAAGCTTCCACAATAAGGGCACTTCATTCCTGATCCTTTCCCGCAAGCTTCGTTAGCGCTTTCAGAAAATCCATTGGAAGCGGGAAGATTATCGTCGAGTTCTTCTCTACCGCAATTTCAGTCAAGGTTTGAAGATACCGCAGCTGGAGGCTGGCAGGAGACTGCGCAAGCACATCAGCTGCCTGCGCAAGCTTTTCCGAAGCCTGCAATTCTCCTTCGGCTGCGATGACTTTTGCCCTTCGTTCGCGCTCTGCTTCTGCCTGGCGTGCCATTGCGCGCTTCATAGTTTCTGCGAGCTCAACGGCTTTTATCTCGACTGCGGTCACCTTGATGCCCCAAGGATCGGTCGCTTCATCGAGCAATCTCTGGAGTATTTGCCCCAGCTCTGCGCGCTTGGAAAGCATCTCGTCGAGCTCGTGCTGACCAAGGACAGACCGCAGGATAGTCTGCGCAAGCAGACTGGTACTCTTGGTATAATCAGCTACCTTGACGACTGCAAGCACAGGATCGAATACGTTGAAATACACGACAGCATCGACAATCACTGGCACATTGTCTCTTGTGATAACTTCTTGCTTGGACACATCGATGGTAAATGTTCGCATATCGACTTTTCGCAGAATATCGATACCAAAAGGCAGCACCAAATTGAAACCCGGCTGGATCACTTTTTGCATGCGTCCAAGGCGGAACAAGACTCCGCGCTGATACTCAGGGATAACCCGCATCATCTGGACAAGCAGTATAAAGGGAACAATGAAAAGAACCGAAGCAAATTCAGGATTCGAAAGCAAAAGCAGAACTTCGGGGACAGCCCAGACGAAAAAGAGAATAATCAGAAACACAGCAATGGGCGTCTGCTTTCGCGCAATGCCTACAATAATAAAAACTATCCACCATGCAGCGAGTATCGCAAAACCGACAAAAATATACGACATATTCACTGCCTCCCTGCTACTTCGAATATACTACACTTGCAGAATTTAAGAAGGGGTCTGACCCCCTTTTTTAAATATTGCCTCTTCATAAATATATGATTATTGTTAGCATGCAAGATGTATTAGTGTTGAAGCGCATCGGAGGGCCAAAGATGACATTTTCCGAAAAACTGAAGAAATTCATGGAAACCAGCGTTGACGCATCAAAGGAATTCCTGGAAAAGGCTGCCGATCAGGCACAGGTTTGGGGCGAGATGGGAAAACTCAAAATCGAAATCCTTCAACTCCGTTCAAAAGCCCAGTCCTTGACGGCAAAACTGGGCGCCGAAGTCTATAACCTGCTTGTCGAGAAAAATGAACCGATGATCGGCGCATCCACACCGGAAATCGAGCCTCTTATAAAAGAACTTGAACAGCTCGGGAGCCTCATTGACGAAAAAGAAGCGCTCTACCGCTCAAAAGGCGGAAAAGACAGCGATCTCAACGAAAAAGAAAAATAAGATGCATGCTGGAGTGTAAAATGCAGCGATACACCCCTGCCCTCATCGTTTTCGACCTCGATGGAACCCTGGCCGATACTATCAAAGATATTGCAGATTCAGTAAATCGAGTTATTGCCTTATACGGCTTTGGGCCTCACGATGTTGATGCGTACAAGCGCATGGTTGGCGATGGCTTTCTGTCTTTGATCGAGAAAGCCATTCCCGACGACGCAGTGCGGAACATCGAACTCGTCCAGGAGATTCTTGCGCGCGCAGTCCAGGAATATGCAGCACATTCGCTCGATGCGACAAGACCTTTTGATGGCGCAAAAGAAACACTGAAATTGCTGTCAGATCGGGAAATTCAGCTTGCAGTTCTGTCAAATAAACCCCAGGATCTTTCGGCTTCCATCGTTGGCGCTTTGTTCAGAGATATTCCTTTTATCGCGGTATGGGGAAATCTGCCCGATCGCCCGCGCAAACCAAACCCCGCAGCAGTGCTGCAAATCTGCGAACTTGCAAACATTGCGCCGCAAAATTGCGCTTTTGTGGGCGATTCCAGCATCGATATGAAAACCGCAAAAGCTGCGGGCATGACCGCAGTCGGCGCATTGTACGGGTATCGTTCCAGAGAGGAATTGCTGGATGCGGGGGCAGACTTCCTCATCGCTTCACCGCAAGATTTAATCGCTCTCTTTGGAGCTGAATGAATTTTGGCTTTCTTTTTTTAGGCATGGAAGCTATATTTTGATTGTGCTGCTCAAAATACTTTTGAACATGCTGGCGTCGCCAGTTTGCCAAACTGCAGATATCAGGAAATTCGTTCCTCATTATCAGGAGTTATCATGAATCATGAAGAAATACTTGCCCGGGCCAAGGAATATATCTCGTTCGAGACTGACCAATTCTTTTCAGATGAAGTAAAAGCGCTTCTTGAGAAAGGTGACTGGAAAGAACTGGAAGATCGTTTCTACAGGGATCTTGAATTCGGTACGGGAGGACTTCGAGGCGTCATCGGCGGCGGTTTCAATCGCATGAACACGCTCGTTGTCACGAGGGCGACCCAGGGGCTTTGCGATTACCTCAAGGAGCAGTTCCCCGACAAACCGCTTTCAGCCTGCATTGCCTATGATTCTAGGCGCAAGTCCAAAGAGTTTTCGCTGGCAACCGCGCTTGTGTTCGCGGCGAACGGAATCAAGGCATACCTTTTTTCTTCGCTGAGGCCCACGCCCGAGCTTTCCTTTGCGATTCGCAAGCTCGGCGCCGATACCGGCGTTGTCGTCACTGCCAGCCACAATCCGCCGCAATACAATGGCTATAAAGCGTACTGGAACGATGGCTCGCAGGTGGTTCCACCGCACGACACCGGCATTATCCAGAAAGTGCTGAAAGTCCGCGATGTAAAGCTCATGCCTGAATCTGAAGCGCGCGCAAAAGGCCTTCTAGTGAATATCGACAAGGACATCGACGAAGCCTATGTCGCAATGGTGAAATCCCATCTTTTGCGCCCTGAACTTTTTTCGAAAATGGCCGATTCTGTCAAGGTCATCTATACGCCGCTCCATGGCACCGGAGCGATGCTATTCGAGCGCATCATGAAAGACCTCGGGCTCAATGTGCTTACCGTGCCCGAACAACGCGAGCCGAATGGCGAATTCCCCACGGTTTCCTATCCCAACCCGGAGGAAGCGGCCGCCCTTTCCATGGCCATTGAGTTTGGCAAGAAAACACATGCGGATGTCGTTATGGCAACAGACCCCGACGCCGATCGCCTGGGAATCGCGGTTCCCGATGGTTCTGGCGGTTTTGCCCTCGTAACCGGCAATCAGCTTGGTTCACTACACCTTGACTATATTGCGCTCACGCTTAAAGAGCTGGGCAGAATGCCGCCCCGCCCTGCTTCCATCCGCAGCATCGTCACCACAGAATTCCAGAAAGCCATTGCAGAAAAGTATGGAATAGCAAGCTTCGAATGCCTTACCGGCTTTAAGTGGATTGCCGATCTTATGCGGCAATTCGAAAGCAATGGTTACGATTTTGTCTATGCAACCGAAGAATCGTACGGCCACCTCATCGAACAGGAAGTCCGCGATAAGGATGGCATTTCCGCTGCAGCGCTCACCGCTGAAATGACTTTGTACTGGAGGTCCCAGGGCAAGAGCCTCCTCGATCGCCTCGAAGATCTCTACCGTGAATTCGGCTATTTTGAAGAAAAAGGTCTCAGCGCGTACTTCGAAGGAGAAAAGGGCATGCAGATCATGAGCGGGATCATGGATGCATACCGCAGAGAGCAGCCAAAGCACTTCGGCGGAATTCCGGTCGTGTGGACGAGAGACATCAAAGCTGGCACCGCATGGGATAGCGCTGGCAAAATCAGCTCGATAAGCCTGCCAAAGAGCGATGTAATCCAATGGCGCCTCGAAGAAGGCACTCTTCTCACCGTACGGCCTTCAGGCACCGAGCCTAAAATTAAATACTACATTCTCTGCCATAGCGTTGGTGAAGATCTTGCCAAA
>Ga0228535_1001668_pt1 | contig 30196 bp, 29 predicted proteins | sample SJ1metagenome_FD_168457 | JGI IMG/M metagenome (GOLD analysis project Ga0228535, IMG submission 168457) | Enriched culture of PCE-dechlorinating microbial communities from Ithaca, New York, USA - SJ1 | ecosystem: Engineered > Modeled > Simulated communities (microbial... > Unclassified | place...
GGAACAATAATTACCGGCCAGCGGCGCCAGGGCCAGAGCGGCGTCTTTGGCCGTATTAATGGTAAGATTGTTTTGAAATAATGTAACAGCACAGAGCATAATGATAAAAAAAGCCACTACGTTGACAGTAATCGAGCCGAAAATAACGTCCATCCGCGCGTATTTATAACTTTCGGCTTTCAATCCCTTATCCACAATCGACGACTGCAAATAGAATTGCATCCAGGGAGCAATCGTCGTTCCGATAATACCAATGGCCATCGTGAGCATTCCCGTATCAAACCTCAGTGCCGGCGTAATTGCCGCATCTTTTATTTTCGACCAGTCGGGATTGACAAGGAAACCGGAAACAATGTACGAAAGATAAAAAAAACAGGCCACCAGGAACGCTTTTTCCACTGATTTGTAATTTCCCTTCACTACCAGCCACCAGACAAAAAAAGCGCCAAAAGGAACGGAGATATACTTGCTGACACCGAAGATTTCCATGCTGGCGGCAATACCGGCAAATTCCGAAACGGTATTGCCGATATTGGCCAGAAAGAGAACAATCATCAGATAAAATGTGATTTTTGCCCCGAAGCGCTCGCGAATCAAATCGGAAAGGCCCTTGCCGGAAACAACTCCCATCCGGGCGCACATTTCCTGAATGATAATCAAGGCCACGGTTACGGGGATTAAAATCCAGATCAGACTCAGACCGTACTGCGCCCCGGCCAGAGAATAAGTGGTGATGCCGCCGGCATCATTATCCACATTGGAAGTGATAATTCCGGGACCGATAAACGCAAAGAACAACCCCAGTTTCCAGAGACCTGTTTGCAGCAGTTTATGCCAAAGCTGTTTGATTTTATTCATTACTTTTCCGGCAGAAGCAGCTCTTGATATTATTTACCCAGGTGCGGAGCCACCACATCCAAAAGATTTTTAAAAATTATCGTTCCCTGCATCCGATCATTTTCATCAACTACCGGGATAGCTGTCACGGCATACTTGGCAAAATGTTCGGCAATAGTATCATCCTTGTCATTAAGTTTAAGAGAAATAACCCGCTCATCCATAATTGCGGAAAGTTTCTTATCGGGAGCGGCAAGAATCAGATCCCGCAGCGTTATGACTCCCAGGAGGCGTTCTTCCTCATCAGTCACATAGACATAATAGACCAGATCGACATCAGCAGCCTCCCGGCGGAACTCTTCCATTGCCTCTCCTGCCGTAATATGCGGACGGAAACTAAGATAAGATTTAGTCATCATACCACCGGCTTCTCTCTCCGGATGTGTGAGAAGTTCCTTGACATCATCGGCAATATCCTGCTCCATCTCATTTAAAATTCCTTCCGCCTTGGCCTTGGGTAAATCGCCCAAAAGGTCGGCGGCTTCGGAAAGAGACATCTCTTCGATAATATCCGAGGCCGCCTCGGAATTGAGATCATTGATCAAGCTCACCTGGATTTTGGGATCTGTTTCCTCAAGGGTCTCCGCCGCCGTTTCCACATCAAGAGACTGGAATACGGCTGTTCTCTGGCGGATATCCAAATCTTCAATAATATCTGCGAGGTCTGCCGGGTGTATCTGGTTCAGCCGGTTTTGTGCTATATTCAACCGCAAAAGATCCGGCGCAAGCAACGGTTGAACAAATTTCCAGGAAATGAGCTGATCGGGCAACCGATAATCAAAAAGCCCCTGATATAAAACATCCAGCGCTTTAATCATCCCTACCCTGCGGATCAGACCGCGGAAACCGACATCGACGTGAACAAGATGCAACCGGTTCTTTGTTTCCAGAAACTGGAGGTCATTAACACGGCGGATCTTTGCTCCGTCGGTGTCGACAACCTGTTTATCCAGAAGGTCGTCCCGCAACAGAAGCTCACCCGGCCGTAAATTCAACGAGGCAAGTTCATTTATTGAATTCACGCCGGTGACTAAATTTTCATCCAAATCGACGACTTTTTTCCAGGGCAGGAAGAGAGGTTTTTCCCTCCGGACGGAACCAAGGGTTAATCCCGTGACTAAAGGATAAGGCTCTACAATTTCAGCAGTAAGGTCATAGACGTGGCCGATTATCTGACCTGTCACATCAACAATATTTTTCCCCAGTATATCGCTTAAAAATAAAAAAACCTGAGGTTCGCGGTTTACTGCCATATTTGTACCCTCCAGGCTCCGCCCCTATATCATTATTTATTTTTAAACAAAAGTTTTTTTGAATTTTCTTTTTTACCTTGACACTGATATTGCTTTCTTGTAAAGGAATATCAAATTAACCCTTTTAATTTAATCCAGCGAGATTGAAAAAGGAGCCGCCAATGAAAACTATTTCAAAAAAAATTGTGAGCCTTTCCCCGGTCCAGGGAAAGGCTTTTTTATGCCCGTAATCCTTGATTGAAACTAGGGAGACTATTATTTATGGCAGAAAACAAGAATATTAAAGTAGTCATGGACAAAGAAGTTATCGACCGTTGTCTGACCCGGATTGCCTATGAAATCCTGGAAAAAAACAAAGGAGTGGGAAATCTTGCTCTCGTCGGCATCCGAACCGGCGGAGACTATCTGGCTGAAAGGCTGAAGAAAAAAATTTTCGATATTGAAGGGGAAGAAGTTCCCCTAGGTGTCCTCGATATCACCCTCTACCGGGACGACATTTCCATTTCCAAGAAAAAGCCTCATCTGGGAAAGACAAAAATTCTTTTTTCCCTGGATGATAAAAAAGTAGTGCTTGTGGACGACGTTCTTTTCACCGGCAGAACAATCCGCGCCGCCATGGATGCGCTCATCGATTTCGGCCGCCCCAAGATGATTCAACTTGCGGTTTTGATCGACCGCGGCCACCGCGAGCTGCCCATTCGGGCCGATTTTGTCGGGAAAAACCTCCCTTCTTCCCTCTGGGAAGCGGTCACCGTAAGCCTCGTGGAAAAAAACGGCGTTGATGAAGTCATTATCGCAGAGGACAATTAAATTCAGTATTTTAAGGCGTATTTATGAAGTTTGAAAGAAAAGACATTCTCGGAATCAGTGAGCTTTCGGTGAATGAAATAAATCTCATTTTAGAGACGGCCGAATCCTTTCTGGAAATTTCCACCCGCGAGATCAAGAAAGTACCGACACTGCGCGGCAAGACCGTCATTAACCTGTTTTTTGAAGCCAGTACCAGGACAAGGACTTCTTTTGAAATCGCCGGCAAACGACTCAGCGCTGATACCATTAATATCTCCGCTTCGACCAGTTCCGTAGTCAAAGGGGAAACACTAATCGATACGGCACGCAATCTGGAAGCCATGAATCCCGATGTCATCGTCATCCGTCACAGTGCCGCCGGCGCTCCGCATCTTCTGGCAACTTTGGTTAAGCAATCCATCATCAACGCCGGCGACGGAGCCCACGAACATCCCACCCAGGCTCTCCTCGACATGATGACGATCAAGGAAAAGAAGGGCAAAATCGCCGGATTAAAAATTGCCATTATCGGCGATATCACGCATAGCCGCGTTGCCCGTTCCAATATTTACGGATTAACAAAAATGGGTGCCGAGGTCGTTCTGGCCGGTCCTTCGACCATGCTGCCGCGGGACATTGAACAAATGGGGGTCAAGGCTTATACAAAGCTGGAAGATGCCATCCCCGACGCCGACGTAGTGATGATGCTGCGCATTCAACTGGAGCGCCAAAAACAAAATATCTTCCCGTCTCTCCGGGAATATTCTCAACGTTACTGTCTTCACAGCCGTAACATCACTCTGGCCCGGAAAGACGCCATAGTAATGCATCCCGGGCCCATCAACCGCGGGGTGGAAATATCGCCGGATATCGCCGATGATTCATCCCGTTCGGTAATTCTTGATCAGGTGAATAAAGGCGTAGCCGTAAGAATGGCGCTGCTTTATTTGCTGACTGGAGGCAACGAATGAAAATACTCTTAACCGGCGCCAGGGTAATTGACCCTGCCCGAAAAACAGATACCACAGCCGACATTTTGCTGGAAGACGGGAAAATTGCCAAAACGGGCACTGATCTTCTCTCGTCGGTAAAATCAAAAGAAGCTGTAAAGATTAAAATTATTGACCTTGACGGAATGGTGCTCACTCCCGGGTTAATCGACATGCACACGCACCTGCGCGAACCAGGTCTCGAGTACAAAGAAACAATAGCTTCCGGAGCACGGGCGGCGGTAACCGGCGGTTTTACATCGATTGCCTGCATGCCGAATACCGATCCGGTAAACGATAATCGTTCCATCACCGAATTTATCAAAAGAAAAGCATCCGAGGCGGCGCTGGCTAATGTTTATCCGATTGGCGCGATAAGCCGCGGCTCTTCCGGCATTCAAATGACGGAATTCTGGGATTTGAAAGAAGCGGGCGCAGTTGCACTCTCCGATGACGGCAAACCGGTCATGGATGCAGCGCTCATGCGCCATGCCCTGGAATACGCCCATTCTCTTTCCCTGCCCGTTATCGCTCACAGTGAAGATACAAACCTTTCCGCGGGGGGCCAGATGAACGAAGGATATTATTCCACGATACTCGGCCTGCGCGGCATTCCCTCAATTGCCGAGGAAGTAATGATCGCCCGTGATATTTTAATCGCTGAATTCACTAAAACCCACCTGCACATCGCTCATGTCAGCACTGCTGGTTCCGTGCGTTTAATTCGCAACGCCAAAGAAAGAGGAATACAAATAACAGCGGAAACGGCACCGCATTATTTCACACTGACCGATGAAGTTTTACAGACGTACTCCACCAGCCTGAAAGTCAATCCTCCGCTGAGAAGCGCCGCTGATCTAAAGGCTATCCGGGAAGGGTTGGCCGATGGAACGCTTGATGCCATCGCCACCGATCATGCGCCGCATGCCCGGACGGACAAGGAACTGGAATTTGAATATGCCGCAAGCGGCATCAGCGGGCTGGAAACATCGCTTTCGCTCAGCTTGCGTCTGGTACAAGACGGTGTACTTTCTCTGCCGGATTTGATCGCTAAAATGAGTCTTAATCCGGCACAAATTCTCCATCTGCCCAAAGGTACTCTCGCCGCGGGAGCTGATGCCGACATTACGGTATTCGATCCGCGCCTGAAGTGGACTGTTGACGTCGGAGCATTTTGTTCCAAAGGAAAAAATTCTCCCTTCCACGGATGGGAAATGCAGGGTAAGGCCCTTCTAACCATCGTTGGCGGAGAGATTAAGTACTCCCTGCCCTCTTTAAAAATATGAGTGCCCGGGAAAGTCATAAAACCGCCGGATTTGTGCTGCGCTTACTTCATTACGGTGAATCCGATCTTATTGTTACATTTTACAGCAGCGATTTCGGAAAACTCAAGGGAATAGCCAAAGGCGCCAAGCGCAGCAAAAAAAGGTTTGCCAATGTCTTTGAGCCTTTCTCACTCACCAATATTATTTTTACCCGCAAGAGTCGCGATATGCTCGCTTTCATCGAATCCTGCGAGATCATCGAACATTATGACATCGTCCGCCGGGATCTGGAAAAAACACTCACAGCCTCTTATTTTATTGAACTTGCCGATCATTTCTGCCCCGAAGGGAAAAAAAACGAAAAAATTTTCGATCTGCTGCAAACTTTTTTAGCATTGCTCGGCACGGGAAAGGCGTCCGATGCTCTCGTGCGTTTCTTTGAAATGCGCCTCTTGAAATTTGCCGGCTTTGAACCGGCCCTGGATCACTGTATTTCGTGCAAAGCACCTATCGCCAACGGCTCTTCTTACTATTTCCACGCACGGGAAGGCGGGATCAAATGCGCTTCTTGCGCAAAACCCGAGCGTTACGACCAACCCATCTCCGCAGGAACAGTGAGAACACTGCTTATGGGTAAGGATATGGATATTGATAAAATTAAATTAATCGCGCTTACCGACTCGCTGGCACTGGAATCGCGCAATCTTCTCGTAGGCTTTATTTCGCACGTGCTGAATCGTGAAGTGAAATCGCTGAAGGTTATGGAGCAGGTGCGGAAGTTCTGTACTTAATATGAACAAACCGGAATTATTGATACCAGCAGGAAATCTGGAAAAACTCGACACGGCGGTTCTTTATGGAGCCGATGCAGTGTACGTCGGGGTTGCCGGGTTGAGCCTGCGTGCGCAGTCGGCCGAAATGACGCCGGCCGATCTGGCGGAAGGAATTAAAAAGGCTCATGCCCAAAACGTCAAGGTCTATGGGGCGGCAAACACTTTTGCCCGTAACGCCGATCTGGCAAAGGCCGGAGAGATTATCCCTCAGCTTGCCGAAGGCGGGATTGATGCTATAATCGTCAGCGATCCGGGAATGATTAGTCTGATTCAGAAATCTGCACCACAATTGCCTATTCACTTAAGTACGCAGGCCAATACTACCAACAGCCAATCCGTCTGCTTCTGGCGCGATCAGGGAGTGCGGCGCATCGTTCTGTCCAGAGAACTGAATTTAAAAGAAGTGAGCGAAATTGCCCGGACGGTTCCGGAAGTTGAACTGGAAGTTTTCGTGCATGGTGCAATGTGCGTGTCCTATTCGGGACGCTGTTATCTATCAGCCTACTTCAACCGCAGGAGTGCCAACGAGGGCGATTGCAGCCAGCCGTGCCGCTGGGAATACAGGCTTTACGAATCGACAAGACCTCATGATCCGCTGATATATGAAGAAGATGGGCTCTACAGTTATTTATTGAGTTCCAGGGATTTATGCCTTCTCGAATATCTTCCGGAAATATTATCCGCCGGTGTTGCGAGCCTTAAAATTGAAGGCCGGATGAAATCATCCTATTACATAGCAACAGTTACCAGAGCTTACAGGCAGGCGCTCGATCAGCTTATGCAGAATCCGGAAAATTATCGCTGTAATCCCCTATGGCTCAATGAACTTCAAAAAGTATCCAACCGGGGCTATACTACCGGATTTGCCTTTGCTTCCGAAAAAATAACCGCAACGAGCCCGGACATTAAATATCAACAGAGCCACGAACCGGCGGGAGTCGTGCTGCAATACGACAGTGTAAATAAAAGAATTCTGCTTTCATCAAAAAATCATCTGACCGCAGGTGAAGAGATAGAACTTTTGCTGCCGCGTGACACAGTTAAAATAAAAACGGTAGCCATGATTGACATGAACGGGAATAAAATATCCGAAGCACATGGCGGCGATTGCGTTTACCTTCCGTTCAATGATGATGTACCGGCAGGCGCGCTGCTGCGCAAGGCCACAGGGAAAAAGCTGAAATGAAGACAGAGGTTTGAAGACAGAAAATTAAGGAAAATCTAACTAAAAACAGAAGCCCCGGGGCGATATTCCTCCGGGGCTTCTTTCTCTTTTAACAATTTCCAACTACCTTATTTCTTGACGTAATCAACTGCCGCTTCGACACGACGGTTCTTCTGACGTCCTTCCTTGGTTTTGTTGGAGGCAATTGGTTTTTCTTCTCCGAAACCTTTTGCGGTCAGCCTTTTGGCATCAATACCTTTCTTGTTCACCAGGTATTTCTTTACGGCCTCAGCGCGTTTCTGGGAAAGTTTTTTATTGTAAGCGGCACTGCCCACATCATCCGTATGTCCTTCGATTGTCACCTTGAGATCCGGATATTTATTCATGACGGCAGCCAGACTATCAATTTCCTTGAAGCAGGATTTCTGTATAACGTCTTTATTTGTAGCAAACAACACTTTCAGTGTTGCTCTTCCTTTTTCCACTATTTCCGGAGCCGCCTGGGCGGCCTGAACTTTTGATTCTTCAACAACCGGTGGGACAACCGGTCTTGCAACCGGCCGGGCAACCTGCTTGGGACAGCCGTCTTTATCTACAGTTACGCCAACCGGAGTATCGGGACATTTATCTACGTAGTCATAAACACCGTCACGGTCGGAATCAAACGGGCAGCCGTCTTTATCCACAGCCACTCCGGCCGGAGTATCAGGGCACTTGTCCAGATTATCAGGGACGCCATCCTTATCTGCATCCGCAACAACTTCTTCTTTGACCGCTGCTTCGGCTACTTTCGTTTTTTTAGCTCCGCCGAATGCAAAATTCAATCCAAGGCCATAGTACATATTGTTGTGAGTGCCATCGAAAGGAATGATATGGCGGATGTCAAAACGCAGAGCAAAATTATCCGAAAAGTAATACTTTAATCCGTAGCCGTAATCAACGGCGATTTTGTCATGTTTATTTTCCGTCGTAAATTCATAAGCGGAGGAATAGTGAACACCGCCGACACCGACGGCGAGGAACGGTACCAACTTCTGATCCGGTAAAATATTAAAAATACCTTCCACTCCGTAACCGGTAAAATCCAGTCTTTCTTTAGGCCGAAGCGAATTAATTTCCGGCTGGCCGTAATAGACAAAACCTTCGATACCCAGGTACTTGGTAAAATTATAACCAACACGCAAGCCATAGGCAAGAGGGCGGTCCATGTCTTCATTGCCTTCGAACGTATACATGCCGAGCGTCGGTGAAATGTTAAATGATCCTGCTCTTACTTGGGCATAACCCGTTGCAGTGATGAGAAGCACGGATATAACAACAAAAAACGTTGCAATTTTTTTCATAATTTCCTCCTTAACAAATATGTCTTAAAATAATACTTTTTTAGTTTAATTGGCTATTCCTTTACCCTCTTTTGTCATTATAAATAACCCTATCACCTCTTTATGTCAATGAAATATTTACCGCAAAAAACCTCCTTTCTCATTGACAGTCCGACATGCTTCTCATATAATTTATTCATTTACATTAGATCAACCGGCATTAATTAAGCCCCGATAACATTACAGCACAGAATATGCAGGTTGTAACACTATGAATCACGCCTTCAACGGATTAACACCAACAAAAAAATCGCCGAATATTTATTTAATACGGGGCATTCTCGCTTTTACCGTTGTATTTTTATCAGTCTTGGTGATCTTTGCGGATGCACAGGCGGCGGCAAAACCTTCTCCGGAAAAGCAGCAAAACGTTTCTCCCCGGAAAAACGAAACAGTGCGTGATTTTCAAAAAAAACACATCCTGATTATTACCTCCCAACCTTATGTAACCGACTGGTTTAAGACACTTAACGAATCTTTGAGCGAACACCTTTCATCTTTTCTGCCGTTGGGAAGTAAACTGAGTTACGAATACATAGGTGGTGAAGGTATAACTGATCCGCAATACAACGACAAATTGATCGCCTGGCTGGGAAAAAAGTATACAAGGATCCGTTTCGATATGATCATCGGAATCATGCCGGCAAGCAGCCAGTTTCTTCTCGATCATGGAGAAACTCTTTTCCCCGGCATCCGCACTTTATACGCACTACCCTCAAAAGATCAGATTGCCAGGATAACTGCAAGACAAAAACCGGTCGCGGTGGTAACCGCTGCCGATCCTATTCCACAAACAATCGAGCAGATACGTATTTTACTTCCGGAAACGGATCATCTTCTGGTTGTCTCGGGAAGCTCCAAAGATGACGTGAATTATCAGCAGTTAACCGGAAATATTCTGCAAGGTAAAAAGTGGCCGAAAACCGTTGAGTATCTGACCGGATTACCGGTAAATGAGCTCACCCAAAAGCTCGCCCGGGCAAAAGATAAGACCGCCGTCCTTATGCTTACCTATCTTCTCGACAGAGACGGAAAACCTTTGACCACCGTCCAGGTAATGAAAGCCGTATCCGAAAAAAGCGCCGTACCCATCTTCAGTTTTTACGATACCGTTATGGGGCTTGGGATTGTGGGCGGCCGGCTGAGCAGCGCTGCGGCCTATGGAGAAACCATTGCCCAAACGGCCAAGAAGCTTTTCGCAGCTGACAAACACGCATCTTTACCGACGGTGGTGGCCGAAGGAAAGTATATGTTCGACTGGCGGCAAATGGAAAAGTGGAAAATTTCCGCCGACCGGCTGCCGAAAGAAAGCATCATCCTTTACCGTACAGTACCATTTTGGCGGCAAAATCTGCCCGAGGTACTCGTCATTCTCGGAATTATTATTTTTCAGGCAGTTCTCATCATTGCACTTGTATTCAATTTACTTCGACGCCATCGCGTTGAAAAAGAACTGCGCAGGTCCGAAAAAAAATACCGCAACATTTTCGATAATGCCTCCATGGGCATTTTCCAAAGTACGCCGGAAGGAAGATATTTAAGTGTCAATCCTTACCTCGCCCATATGTTCGGCTACTCCACACCGGAAGAAATGATAAGCAATATAAATAATATCCAGAAAGAAGCTTATGTTAATCCTGAAGACCGGACCCGCTTTCTTAAACTCATGGATGAAGAAGATATTGTCAGAGGATTTACGGTGGAATACAAACGCCGGGACGGATCGCACTTCTGGATTTCCATCAATGGGAAAGCCGTTCGCAACAAGGACGGTGCGATTCGTCATTATGAAGGAACCGTCGAAGATATTACGACGCGCTTGCAGGCGGAAAACGAACTGGCCAGGTACCGCGAACATCTGGAACTTCTGGTCAAGGAGCGTACTTGCGAACTGGAGATTGCCAAAGAAAAAGCGGAAACAGCCGATCGGGCTAAATCAGCCTTTCTCGCCACAATGTCTCATGAACTGAGAACTCCGCTCAATTCCATCATTGGTTTTACGGGTATCCTTCTGCAGGGTCTGGCCGGATCCCTAAATGAGGAACAGAAAAAACAGCTGGGAATGGTTCAAAAGAGCGCCGTTCATCTTTTGGCCTTGATCAACGACGTCCTCGACATCTCCAAGATCGAGGCCGAACAACTCACTTTGGCTGTGGCTGATTTCGATATTCGGAAATCAATACAAAAAGTACTGGACATTGTCTCTCCGCAGGCTGCGGATAAAAAACTTTACCTGGATTCATTTATCGCCGCTGATGTGGGAACTTTTAAAGGTGATCAAAAACGGGTGGAACAGATTATCATCAATCTTTTGATGAATGCGATCAAATTTACGGATCACGGAAAAGTTTCCCTTTCCTGCACCGTCTCCGGCAAAACAATTGTTCTTTCCGTCGCCGATACGGGCATCGGCATTGAACCCGTAAATATGGATAAGATATTTAAACCCTTTCAGCAGGTGGACACCGGCCTGACCAGAAAACATGAAGGGACGGGGTTGGGTCTTTCCATTGTACAAAAGCTGGTACGGCAAATGGGCGGCAAAATTACCGTCCAAAGCGAGTTGGGAAAAGGAAGCACATTTACTCTGACACTACCCCTGGATCAAGGAGACCATTCATGAATGAAACTATAATTATAATCGAAGATAATGAACAAAACAGGTATTTGATGAAATTCCTTCTGGAGAAAAACGGATTTTCCGTTATCGAAACCGAAACCGCCGATACGGGAATCGCCAAGGTTCTGGAATTAAAGCCGCAGGCCGTACTCCTCGATATCCAGCTGCCGGATAAGGACGGATACACTGTTGCCCGCCACCTGAGAACTTTCCCCGATATTGCCGCAATCCCGATTATTGCCGTTACATCTTACGCCATGGCCGGAGACCGCGAGGCGGCGCTATCCGCCGGCTGCACCGGATATATTGAGAAACCCATTAATCCCGATATATTTATTGATCAACTCAAACAGTATCTCGGCCGTTAACAAATACTCCCAAAGGATTACCAACCATGAAAAAATGTTTAATCGTTGATGATCAGGAACAAAACCGCTACCTTTTAGATGCCTTGCTGCGCGGTAATGGTTATGAAACTTCCACCGCCCCAAACGGGGCAGAGGCACTGAATAAAGCTCACAATAATCCTCCGGATATAGTTATTACCGATCTTCTGATGCCTGTTATGGACGGGTTTGCCCTGTGCAAAACCTGGAAAAGTGATCCTTATTTACGCAACATCCCTCTTGTCATCTATACCGCCACATATACGGAACCAAAAGATGAGGCATTCGCCTTAAGTTTGGGGGCCGACAGATTTTTGATAAAGCCGCAAAACCCGGAGACGCTGGTGGAAGAATTGAATACAATCCTGAAAAACGTACAACCTCCAACCGGCAACAGCCGGGACACAAGCGATGAAGCGTTTCTGAAAGGGCATCACGAAATTATTATCCGGAAACTCGAAGATAAAATGGCGGAATTACATCAGATAAATGACAGGCTGGTACTGGAAATTGCGGAAAGAAAAAAGGTGGAAGACGAGATCCGCAAACTGAATGAAGACCTGGAAAAAAGAGTACGGGAGCGCACAGCTCAGCTGGAGAAGGCCAATCGCGAATTGGAAGCCTTCAGTGCAGCCGTTTCCCATGACCTGCGATCCCCCCTGCACATCATCGACGGCTTCAGTGAAGCATTGATTTGCGACTATAGCGGCAAAATACTCGATGACACGGGCAAGAACTACCTGGAAAATATTCGCAAAGGAGTCCGCAAGATGTCTCATCTGATCGACGACCTGATGCAACTGTCGCGGATTACCCGTGCGGAAATCAATACCGTTTCCTTCGACTTGAGCAAAATGTTGCGGGACCTGACGGATAAACTCAGACAGAATACCCCCGGACGCCCCGTCGAAATAATGATCGAACCGGGCTTAACTGCCCTGGGTGATCCTTACCTGATGAATATTGCACTGACCAATCTGCTGGATAATGCCTGGAAATTTACCGGAAAGCAGGCTTATTCTAAAATAGAATTCGGAACAATTAAAAAAGACGATAAAACAGTTTATTACATCAGGGACAACGGGGCCGGATTTAATGCGGCCCATATAGGTAAATTATTCAACCCGTTTCAAAGATTACATTCTTCCAATGAATTTCCCGGTACAGGCATAGGGCTCGCCACAGTTAAACGGATCATCAACCGTCACGGCGGGAAGATATGGGCGGAAGGATCTCCCGGCCTGGGGGCATCGTTTTACTTCACACTTTAATTGTTATAAGCACCTATAATGATTAATTATTTAATTTTTTCCAGGTTGTTTGCCCTTACTCCAACCAGCCGCACTCTTTTTATGAGATCAATTCTTTGGAGACAGGCAAATACCGTTCGTCTTATATCTTCTTCGGAATCAGTGTAATCAGTCATTGTTTTTGCGCGGGTCAAAGTCTGAAAATCACCAAACCGGATTTTAACCGTAAAGGTTTTGGCCCGGTATCCGCTTTCATGCAAATCGCTTACAACTTCTTTAGTCAGATAAGCCAGCGTTTTCGCGATAACCTGCCAGTCTCTCACATCTTGCTCAAAAGTAGTTTCGCGGCTGACCGATTTTGCTTCCCAATGAGTAATCAAAGGGCTGTCATTAATTCCCCTTGCGGAATCGTAAAGATACCGGCCATAAGAATTACCGAAATGCCCGATCAACTTTTCGAGCGTCATGGAGGCAAGACCTCCGATAGTATCAATACCGATTTTTTTCAGATACGCTTCCGTTTTCGGTCCGATCCCGTATAATTTCCTTGCGGGCAGAGGCCACAAACGTTTTTCAATATCCTCTTCATTCAGAATTGTGCAACCGTCCGGTTTTTTCATGTCCGAGGCAATTTTGGCCAGCAACTTGTTGGCGGCTATGCCCACGGAACAGGTCAAGCCGGTTTCTTCCAGGATCAACGATTTGATCCGGCGGGTAATATTTTCGGACGTATCCGCAAGTTCCGACACATCCAGATAAACCTCATCAATGCCGACATCTTCGATAATCGGAGAAACGGACGGCAGAACGGATTTAAATTGCCGGGAAACCCTGAGATATGCTTCATAATCAACCGGCAGAAAAACAGCCTGCGGACAGAGTTTATATGCCGTCATCATCGGCATGGCGGAATGAATCCCGTATCTTCTGGCTTCATAATTTGCCGTGGAGACAACACCTCTTTTGGTGGGATCTCCGCCGCTCCCGATAACTACCGGCTTACCCGCAAGCGACGGGTTGCGCCGTTCCTCCACGGCAGCAAAAAATGCGTCCATATCGATATGAATTATTCTTCTTTCAGCAGGCATGCGGGCAGTTACCGTCTCCATTTTTTAAATTTAGTTTCAAAAAATTACACACCAACAGACAGATAAAGTAAAGCCGGAAAATTACGACCGGCAGTCCTTACCGGCATGCGCCGGTCTTCGAGCCTTCAGTCGCTCAACCTTCAGCCTTCAGTCTTTAGTCTTCAGCCTTGTTTTCGCCTTTCATATTGACACCAAAGCCCGCTCATGCTAGTTACGCCATTGTCTAATAGCCAACTAAATTGGCTGGTTGTACACTCAGAACAACAAGGAGGAATTTGTGACATTTCAGGAATTGATCTTTGCCCTGGAACAATATTGGCACTCTCAGGGATGTGTAATTCAGCAGCCTTATGATATGGAAGTCGGTGCGGGAACATTTCATCCGGCAACCTGCCTGCGCGCGCTGGGACCGGAACCGTGGAATGTCGCCTACATCCAGCCGTCGCGCCGTCCTACCGACGGCAGATACGGTGAAAACCCCAATCGCCTTCAGCACTACTACCAATACCAGGTGATTCTGAAGCCGTCACCGATTAACGTTCAGGAACTTTATCTTAATTCCTTGAAAAGCTTCGGCATCGATCCGCTCGATCATGATATCCGGTTTGTCGAGGACGACTGGGAATCTCCCACTCTGGGAGCATGGGGACTGGGCTGGGAAGTATGGCTCGACGGCATGGAAATCTCTCAATTTACCTACTTCCAGCAGGTCGGCGGCTTTGACCTTCACCCCATATGCGCCGAACTGACTTATGGAATAGAACGTATAGCCATGTACATTCAGGGTATTGATAATGTTTATGATCTGCAGTGGAATAACAAAGTAAAATACGGTGCAGTCCACCACCGGGGTGAAGTCGAATTTTCCACTTACAATTTTGAAATTGCCAATATCGAAATGCTGCGAAAACTGTTTGACATGTATGAACAGGAAGCATTAAGCATTGCCGAAAAAAAGCTGGTCTTACCGGCCTATGATTACTGCCTCAAATGCTCGCATGTTTTCAATTTGCTCAACGCCCGCGGGGCAATCAGCGTAAATGAACGGACTAATTATATCGGCCGGGTGAGAAATCTGGCCAGAGTAAGTGCCGAGCTTTACCTGAAACAGCGTGAAGAAATGGGCTATCCGCTTTTACCTAAGAGTTAAAATATATTGTAACGCAATCCGGGAGAATAAAATGAGTAAAGAACTGCTTTTTGAAATCGGTACGGAAGAAATTCCCGCCGCCTTTTTAACCAAGGCTCTGAGCGATATCGAGGAAATGATAAAAAAATTCCTCGCCGAGAAAAGAATTCCGGCAGACGGCATTGAAGTTCTGGGAACACCCCGGCGCCTGTGTCTCCATATCGCCCGCCTTTCCGAAAAACAGGAAGATCAGACCATAGAAAAACTGGGACCGGCCTGCAAGGCTGCCTTTGATGAGAAAGGCAATCCTTCCAAGGCGGCTTTAGGTTTTGCCAAAGGCCAGGGGTTGGAGATTTCGCAACTGGAAACCGTTAAGACGGAAAAAGGTGAATACCTTGCTTCCCGGAAAACCATTCCCGGAGAATGCACGGAGGCTCTTCTGCCGGAAATCCTGACCAGGCTCAGCACATCCATTCCTTTTCGAAAATCCATGCGCTGGGCTGATTATGAATTGCGTTTCGCCCGTCCCATTCACTGGATTCTGGCGCTTTACGGCGGAGAGGTCATTCCTTTACAACTCGAAGCAGTGCAGAGCTCCAATTGCTCATACGGTCATCGCTTCCAAAGCCCCGCTTCATTTACCGTCAGTAATTTCGCCGATTATATGGAAAAAACAAAACAAAATTCAGTCATTGTCGATCCTGCGGAAAGAAAGAAGGTAATTCTCCTCGAGGCTCAAAAAGCGGCAGCTGCGGTCGGCGGAAAAATTTTCTATACGGAAGACCTTCTGGAAACGGTTACCTTTATTGTGGAAAATCCGGTTATCGTCCGTGGCGGTTTCGACCGGGAATTTTTACAGGTACCCAAAGAAGTGCTCACAACCACCATGATTTCCCACCAGAAATATTTTCCGGTGACCGATGATACAGGAAAACTATTGCCTTATTTCATCGCCGTGAGCAATACCCGGGCTCGCGATTTGAACATCGTCATCCGCGGCAATGAAAAAGTTATCCGTGCCCGGCTCGCTGACGCCCGGTTCTTCTTTGAAGAAGATCAGAAAATACCCCTGGAGACGCGTCTCGATGCCTTAAAGAAGGTCGTATTTCACAGGCTTCTGGGCACTTCTTATGATAAAGTCATGCGTTTTCGAAAGCTCGCGGCCTTAATCGCCCTGCAAGTGAAACCGGACATCAAAAATTCCGTCGATCGCACGGCTCTGCTGGCCAAAGCAGACCTCGAAACTCAGATGGTCGGCGAATTTTCCGAACTGCAAGGCATCATGGGACGGGAATATGCCCGCATCTCCGGAGAAAATCCGGTCATTGCCGAAGCCATTTACGAGCACTATCTGCCGATTGCCGCCGGAGGTGATCTGCCTCAGACGGATGAGGGCGCCATAGTCGGAATAGCCGATAAAGTGGATACCATTGTCGGCTTTTTCGGCGTAGGACTGCCGCCTACGGGCACAGCCGATCCTTATGCCCTCAGGCGCCAGGCACTGGGCATTATCAATATAATTCTCGCCAAGCGATATCCGCTGCCGCTCGACTTTCTTCTTGATGAAAGCCTCAAATTATTAGGCAATACTCTCAAAAAACCGGCCGCCGAAATTAAAAAAGATGTTCAGGATTTTTTTGCCGGCCGTTATCAAAATCAATTCATATCCCAGGGCTACGCTTACGATACCGTAGAAGCGGTACTGGCCTCCGGACTTTCCGATTTTGTACTGGCCGCGGAAAAGATCAAAGCGCTGCAGGCTTTCCGCGCCAACCCCGAATTTGAACCGATTTCCATCGCCTTTAAACGCGTGGACAACATTTTGAAAGATTTTAAAAATCCCGAAGTCAACCCCGGACTTTTTACAACCGATGCCGAAAGAAATTTGTATACGGCGGCAGGTGAAATCAAAAAACAAATAATGAGCGGCATGGAAAAAAACAACTATAATCTGGCTTTGATGGAAATGGCCCGTCTGCGTCCCCCGGTTGACGCATTTTTTGACAGTGTCATGGTTATGGACAAGGATGAAAAAATAAGATTTAATCGTCTGTCACTGCTTTCTGAAATTTCGGCGGTGTTTCATAAGATTGCCGATTTTTCCAAAATAGTCACAGCGGGATAATTCACTGCCGGAAACAGCTGAAGATCCGCAAGAAATAACTGCCGCTGCCACCGGTTTGTCCCGAAACCGGCTTTACGGGCCGAACCGTCAGCAGACTTTATATTTCCGGCAAAACCGATATTTGACATTACTATCAAGCCCTGCTAGGATATTTACTCGACGATTTAAAGGGAGCTCCTTAATTAATGAATGATCAGATGAATTCCTCAGCAGTCAGTATTGACGAAAAACTTCGCATAAGCAAAGCTCTGCAGGAAATAACCAACCGTATTCATGCAGCTCAAAACATCAAGCAGATTCTTGTTGATTTAAAAGACGGCATTCTCAATCTTTTCAACGCACAATCCATAACCATTTATGTGGTTGATAAATTGCGCAACGAAATTTATTCCATGTTTCTGGCCGGCGGGACGGAACTCAAAGAAATTCGTGTTCCCATAAGCAATAAAAGTATTGCCGGATATGTCGCCAATACAGGAAAATTTGTAAACATCGGCGATGCCTATAATCAGACTGAACTCAAAGCAATCGACAATGAACTATCCTTTGACCAAAGCTGGGATAAAAAATCAGGTTATCGGACAAAACAAATCCTGGCTGCTCCTATTTTTAATAAAAACCAGCTGATGGGCGTAATACAAATTCTCAACAGAAAAGTCGGCCAGGATAAATTTACCGAAGATGAAAAAGGTCTTTTGCATGAGATCGCCGAAGTGCTCGGAATTGCTTTTTACAACCAACAGCGTTTTGCCCGCCGCCGAAAAACAAAGTTTGATTATCTGATCAGCCACGATCTGCTCAAGGATGAGGAATTGGAAAGCGCCTGGGAAGAATCCCGTGAGAAAAAAGAAACCATGGAAAACTATCTCATGGAGAAATACAAGATAACCAAAGAAGATATGGGACGTTCTTTCGAGGAGTTTTACCGGTGCCGTTTTATTGTATATAATGATAAAACGGTAATACCGGGAGATTTGATTAAAAATCTGAAAAAGGATTATCTGCGCCGGGAGCTCTGGGTTCCACTGGAAAAAAAAGACGGTTTTATTTATGTGATCGTGGACGATCCCAACAACATCCTGAAAAGAGACACTATTGAAAGCCTGCTCAAAACCAAACAGGTCAAATACGACGTTGCTCTACCGGAAGATATAATCAAATTCATCAATCTCTTTTACCACTCGCCGGAAGATGAACATTCGTTTACGGAGATTCTGGGGAAAATGGAAGATGAGGATTCGCCCATGGAAGATGACGAAAGCGGTGAGGTAGTTACCGAATCCGACAGCGTCATCATGCAGCTCGTCAATAAAATCATCAACGATGCCTATAACCGCCGGGCTTCCGATATTCATATCGAACCCAATATCGGCAAAAAGAATGTGGAAATCCGTTTCCGTGTTGACGGCGACTGTGCCCTTTATCAGACGGTACCGTTCAGCTATCGGGCAGCGTTGATTTCCCGCATCAAGATTATGTGTAATCTTGATATTACCGTAAAAAGAATGCCCCAGGACGGTAAAATTAAATTCAAGCGGCCTACGGGCGATGAAATCGAGTTGCGCGTAGCCACAATTCCCACCCAGGGAGCTGTAGAAGATGTCGTCATGCGAATACTCGCCAAAGGTGAAACCATGCCCCTGGACAATATGGGAATTTCCGAACGCAACCTTCGCGAACTGATTAACATCATCAATAAACCGTACGGCATGATTCTGGTTGTGGGACCGACCGGCTCCGGAAAAACAACAACCCTGCACTCCGCGTTACATCAGATCAACACTCCGGAGAAAAAAATCTGGACCGCGGAAGACCCCGTGGAAATTACCCAGTACGGTTTGCGGCAGGTACAGGTACAATCCAAAATCGGGTTTGATTTTGCCGCGGCGATGCGGGCGTTTTTGCGCGCCGATCCCGACGTAATCATGGTCGGTGAAATGCGCGATTTTGAAACCGCTAAAACCGGTGTAGAAGCTTCTCTTACCGGCCATCTTGTTTTCAGTACTTTGCATACCAACAGTGCTCCGGAAACAATTACCAGGCTTCTCGACATGGGCATTGATCCCCTTAACTTTGCCGACGCTCTCCTGGGAATTCTTGCCCAGCGCCTTGTCCGGACACTTTGCAAAAAATGCAAGGAAGCATATCATCCGACAAAAGAAGAATTCGATGAAGTGGTGGATGCATATGGCGGAGAGGCCTTTGCCAAACTGAATATCCCTTACGATGACAAATTCATACTTTACCGTCCCAAAGGCTGTGATGTTTGCGATAAATCCGGCTATAAGGGACGAATGGGTATTCATGAACTTTTAGTCGGCTCCGATGCAATGAAAAAATTAATTCAGCAACATGCCACAGTCGAAGTCATGCGGGATCAGGCAATAAAAGAAGGCATGACCACTCTTTTGCAGGATGGTATCTTCAAGTCCATCAAAGGTTCTACTGATTTCAAACAGGTCCGCAGAGTCTGCATTAAATAGACTATTAGACTGAAGGCTGAGGACTGAGGGCTCGAAGACCGGCGCATGCCCCGGTGAAGACTTAAGGACGGTGTCTGACTGCTTATTAATACCGGTTAATTCCTATAATTACTAATTATCAACCCAACAACCACGAAAATAAATATTCAACCCGGCTGGTTATATCACCGCAAGGATCTGGATATCGCACACATTCGTGCCGGTTGGACCCGTTTTAAAAAGACAGCCTGTATCCTGAAAGAAATGATATGCGTCGTTTTCCTTAAGATGCGCCTCAGCCTGAACCGCGATAGTTTTCATCTTCTCCAGAAGCTCCGGCGTAACAAATGCGCCTGCCGCATCCGTAGGCCCATCGCTGCCGTCAGTACCGGCAGATAGAAAAAAAATATTTCGCGAATGAGGGCATATCCGGTACAGTTCGATTACAAACGACAGGGCCATTTCCTGATTCCTGCCGCCCTTCCCTTTACCCTTGATGTTTACGGTTGTTTCTCCCCCCGCGATGATGACAACCGGCTTTGCCTCCCCGGATTTGCCCGGATCAATGAATCTAGCAAGCTTGGCAAAGCTGCATCCGGCAACAGAGGCATCACCGGCGAGAGTCGTACTGAGAACGCGGGCGTTATATCCCAACCTTCGGGCAGCGGCAAGCGCAGCATTACAGGCAAGCGTATTGTTCCCCAAAATGATATTGACGGCATGGCGAAAGACCGGGTTACCTGCCTTGGGCGTTTCAGGAATATTTCCCTCTACCCCGCAAACAAGACGGTTTTTCACGGCCGGCGGCAGCTTATCTTCAAGGGCATATTTCCGAACAATGGAAAGAGCATCATGAAATGTCGTGGGATCGGGAGCGGTAATGCCTGACGCGATGGTATCGATTCTGTCGCCGATGACATCCGATAAAATCAGATTGATGAGTCTTGCCCGAGCAGCGATTTTTGCCATACCCCCGCCTTTTACCAGAGAAAGATGCTTCCGAATACAGTTCACTTCATCAATTTTCGCACCGCAGGCAAGCAGGGCACTGGTTGTCTGCTGCTTATCGGCAAGGCTTATTCCCTCGGCGGGCAGGCACAATAATGACGATCCGCCGCCGGAGATAAGATTAATGATGAGAGTCTGTTCGTCGGCAGCAGCAGCCATCCGAACCAGGCTGCGCGCCCCTTCCATACTGTTTTCATCAGGTACGGGATGTCCCGCTTCCCTGATTTTAATTTTCCGGAGTTTCCTCCCGTGACCGTATTTAGTGATAAGAAATCCTCCGGAGAGCTCATCCTCCAGGATGTTTTCCATGGCGGCGGCCATGCTGGCCGAGGCCTTGCCGATCCCGAGAACTATGACATTTTTATAACGGGAAAGTTCTGCGGAAATTTTTGCGCCCTGCCCCTGGATCGTAAGTATCCGGCCGTCTTTTTTTACACGGGACTGGATAAGGCTTGCCGGATCAACTTCACGCACGGCAGCCCGGTAAATATTTTCCAAATCTGTTACAGGATTCACGGTATTCCTTCTGCAGGTATCGTTTCTCCTAACTACCCTCAATTTATACTGAAATGTCAAGGACAAAGATGAAGTATAATAAGAAACGTCTGTTCGTGATCAACCAAATTAAACTCCGTTGACATTGCAGATAATATTCCTTATAAATAATATCAAAAGGGTGTGGGTGTGTTTTTTACGTCATTTGCTTTGAATCATCAATCAAGGAGGTAAAGATTTATGAATGTCTTGCGGGAAAAAACATGGTCCCCTTATGTCGCCGGTGTGCTGGCGGGTCTTCTGCTGGTACTCTCCGTTTTCCTTACAGGGAAGTACTTCGGCGCTTCGACAACCTTTGTCCGCGCAGCAGGTTTTGTCGAGCAGGCCGTTGCACCGGATAAAGTTGCCGGCATGGAGTACTTCATTAAGGAGAAGGTGAAAGTCGACTGGCAATTCATGTTTGTTGTCGGAGTGCTTTTCGGTGCTCTGGTCTCCTCATGGCTCTCCAGGGAGAAGCGAGCCGTGCCCGTACCCCGGATGTGGGAAGAGCGCTTCGGACCCTACCGGAGCAGGCGCTGGATTGCCGCTTTTCTGGGAGGCATCGTTGTAATGTTCGGGGCGCGTCTTGCCGATGGGTGACCGAGCGGGCATGGACTGAGCGGTCTTGCTCAGGTAGCTCTCAGCGGGTATGTCTCCCTGATATGTTTCTTCCTGGGAGGCGTCATCATAGCCGGAATTCTGTATGGAGGAAAGAGGTCATGAATGAACTCATCATTGGTGCCGTCACGGGAATTATCTTTGGATTCTGTATGCAGAAAGCCCAGGTCATCCGGTATGACCGGCAGCTGGGTGCCCTGCGCTTCCAGGACATGACCATTGTTAAATTCATGTTGACCACAATTCTGGTTGCTATGGTGGGCATCTATTTTTTGTTTGATCTGGGATTTGTTAAACTTTCCATAAAACCGTTGATTCTGGGCGGCAATGTTCTGGGAGGCCTGATCTTCGGAATCGGGTGGGGTATTGTGGGATATTGTCCTGCAACAGCGATGGGGGCACTTGGAGAAGGTCGTTACGACGCCGCCTTCGGTCTTGCGGGAATGATTCTGGGAGCCGGCATCTACGCTGAATTTTACCCGCTCCTGAAAGGAACGGTGCTGACGTGGGGAAACTTCGGCAAGGTTACCCTGCCTACTGCACTGGGAATCAACCACTGGCTTGTCATTGTCATCCTGGGCATTGCTTTTGTTCTTCTCTTCCGGTGGTTTGAGAAAAAGGGTCTATAGAATTGACATATAACAAACCTGTTGCCTCTGTCCCGGTGACCGTTAAACCAACAGCCGGGATAGAGGCCCCGGCTGAACTAATTTTCAAGTCACCGGAATAATTTTACCGGGGTAAAAATAAGGAGGAAATATGAAGTTGAGCGAATATTTCGATAACGCCGACGGGTTTGGAGTTCTTTCGACTGCCGATAAAAACGGAAAGGTTGATGCGGCAATATACGGCCGACCGCACTTTATGAATGAAGAAACGATTGCTTTCATTGCCGCCGACAAACTGACTCACGCCAATCTGCAAGTCAACCCTCATGCCGTCTATATCTTCAAGGAAGCAGGGCATTACAAAGGCCGTAGGCTCTACATCACGAAGCTACGCGAGGAAAAAGACAGTCCGCTGATAGAGGAAATCAGCAGGAAAAAATATCCCGTAGCGGAAGGAGAATACAAAACCAAATCCCGGTTTTTGATTTATTTTAAATTGGACAAGGTCCTGCCGCTCATCGGAGACGGACAAATAAAATAATTTTTTTATTGCCCGACAAAGTTTTATCGGAGTTACCTGATACCGGATTATTGAATCGGCACGACTGTGTCTGATTATCTGATTATTCCCTGAGATGATCGGCGGGAAATAATCTCTTCCCTTCTGAAACAATCAAGGGCGTGATCGTTGACCATACCTGTCGCCTGCATATGCGCATAACAAATGGTCGAGCCCATAAATTTAAAGCCTCTCATCTTCAAGTCCTTACTCAATGCATCCGACTCTTTACTGGTTGCGGGATAATCCGACAATTTGCGGAGATTATTGATTTTGGGTTTGCCGCCGACAAAATCCCAGATATATTTTGTAAAGCTGCCATAGGCTGCCTGAACTTCCAGAAACCGCTTGGCATTATTGATGAGTGATTCAATTTTCAGTCTGTTTCTGATGATCCCGGGATTTTGCAACAGTTTCTCCACTCTGGCCGGATCGAATTGCGCCACCTTTTGTGGATCAAAACCGGCAAAGGCGATACGGTAATTTTCTCTCTTTTTTAAAACGGTGTACCAGCTCAAACCGGCCTGGACGGATTCCAGGCAGAGGAATTCAAAGATCAGCCTGTCATCATAAACCGGCACACCCCATTCTTTATCATGGTATTCAATATAATCGGGTTTGGTCAAATCAACCCAGGGGCAACGGCATATTTCGTTTTTATGTTTTGTTTTCACGGATCAGTAATCTCTTCCTTCACCATATCTTTTACTATGAAAATTTCTCTTCCCAAAAAGTGTCCCTATTTACTCAAATACTTCGTTAAATAGGTTAAATAGGGACAACGGCACCATATTATTTAAAGGTTCAGTTTGAATTCCAATTTTATTTTTAAATCTTTTTGTATTTTCTTTATTTTTTAATGCTGCGAGTTTGAGATGCGTCATGAATCACCCCTCCATGTTTTTTCTTCGATGATACTTTGACTGACAAATTGCAATGTGCTTTGCTTTTGAAATTTAAATTTCGCGGATAATACTTTTTTTTGAAACTACATGTTCGCCATTTTGAGTTGGTATCCTTTTTCCCGAAATAATCTAAGACAGGCATCTGCAACCGCACTGTCGTAAAGAATGTTTTTATTTTTTTCGATCTCTTGCAACGCTGTACCAATACCTAAAGCGGGACGATAAGGGCGATGAGAAGCCATCGATTCCACCACATCGGCTACGGCCATAATGCGGGCTTCCATAAGAATGTCGTCTCCTTTCAGATTTCGCGGATAGCCCAAACCATCTATACGCTCATGATGCTGATAAACTATTTCGGCCAAAGGCCAAGGTGATTCCACTCCTTTCAAAATTTCATATCCTTTATTAGCGTGTTCTTTAACCAAAGAGAATTCTATATCCGTCAATTTGGTTGGCTTGACTAATATCTCCGCAGGAATTGCCAGTTTACCTATGTCATGGATAGAAGCGGCCATGTAGATGCCTTCGATTCTGTCCGGAGATAATCCCATCTCCACGGCGATAGCACGGGCCATATCAGCAACCCTAAGCTGGTGACCGGCCGTATATGGATCTCTTGACTCCACAGCAGAAACCATGACCTGTATCGTGGTATTCAATGCCTTCTTCAGATTCTCCAGGGTTTCCTCCAGAGCCTTTTCGGCAAGCTTGCGTTTAGTGATATCAATTGCAATTCCCTGGTAATGGCTTACCGATCCGTCGGATTTACGCCTCACCCATGTCCTGTCGTCAATCCAACGTATTTCTCCTGATTTTGTAATAATCCGGTATTCCTGCGTAAATTCAGTTTTGCCTTCCTTAACATACTGTTCCACTTCAGCACTTACCCTGGAAAGATCATCGGAATAAACTATTGATGTATATTGAACCCTGCCGCTTGTGAAGTCATCAGGAGCATAACCGTAGAGGGAAATGTTATCAGAAACGTATTCCACAGGCCATCCTTCCACGGCTTTCCATAACCAGACGGCAGCAGGGCTGTGATTGATAATAAATTCCAGTTCCTGCCTTTTGATAAATGCGGCTTTCAATTCCTCTTCTTTATGCATACGTTCAGTGATGTCACGTGCTACGGAAATCATGCCGACGTTTTTGCCTTCACGCATGACGGGAGATCTAATGACTTCACAATACTTTATGCTTCCATCCTTGGCGATCAAATCATAAACCGTCGCCGGAATGGTTTCACCTCTCTCGATCATATGGATATCGGACAGTGTCTGTGCAAGAGACTGCCTGGTGTGAATAGACCCTAATGCAGAGAGAGGACGACCGACGAAATCTTCCGGATTGTATCCCAATATTTTTTTAACACTGGGAGATACGGTTAGAATGTTAAGATTCGCATCGGTTGTATAAATAATATCCGTTACATTCTCGAAACTCAGCCGATAATTTTCCTCCGATACCCTTAATTCTTTATTGGCAAGCTCCAAATCAGACATTTTCTTCTCCAGTTTCCGGAAAAGAATTTCATTGTATTGTCTGAAATACTCCATTTCCTCGCCAAGAGGATTGGTTGTTGTTTGCATGCTTGTATGCTTTTTTGCCAGCACCTCCTTCAGCATCTCCAGTAATATATTCGGTTCCTGAGGCTTGACAATGAACCGATCCGCTCCGAGACTTGAAGCAAATTCCTCATTTTTCAATCCGGTATATTCAGCGGTATAAAATACCAGTGGTATGTGTTTAAATGCTTCATCAGACTTCCATTGCCGGCATAAGGTGTAACCGTCCATTACCGGCATCAGAATGTCCGTAACAATCATATCCGGCGGATTAAGGCGAGCCTTAGCCAGTGCCTCTTCACCATTTTCCGCGGAAATCACATCATACTCCTGGCTCTTCAGAAGGATTTCCAGCATATATCGGTTGTTATCGTTGTCATCAACAATCAATATTTTCTCTTTCATTGTTTTTTCCTCTCTTAATCTTTTCTCCTGAAATGCTGCTCCACTTCATTCATAAATGTATCCGGATCGATGGGTTTTTCTATATAACCATTACATCCGGCTGCCATCGCCTTTCCCCGGTCACCGACCATTGCATAAGACGTCACGGCGATGATGGGCGTGTCAACCAAATCCGGAATCTGCCTTAGATTGCGGGCAACAGCATAGCCATCCATTACCGGCAATTGAATATCCAGAAGAATCAAATCGGGTTTGATGGCGATTGCCTTGTCAATTCCCGCTTTGCCGTCCGATGCCGCAAAGACTTCATGGTTGTTCTCTTCCAAAATATACCTGACAAGATAAAGATTCTGTTCATTATCTTCAATCACGAGTATCTTTTTCTTCATGTTCGTTCCCCCCTGTAGGCAATGAAAAACTGAAGGTGCTGCCCTCTCCACATATGCTTTTTACCTGGATTTGACCTCCCATAAGCTCCACAAGCCTTTTACTTATGGATAGGCCTAAACCGGTACCTTCATATTTTCTTGTCATTCCTGAATCAATCTGTCGGAAGTCATGAAAAAGAGCTTCCATATCTTCACTCCTGATGCCAATACCAGTATCAATAACTTTTATTGTAACCTTATCTTCTTGCAGTTCACAATTTATTTTAACCGAACCTTTTTCCGTAAATTTCACTGCATTGCTGATTAAATTCAACAGGATTTGCTCAACACGCCGCTGGTCAGCCGTTATTGTTTTAACATCAGGAGAAATTGTACAGGTGAGTTCAAGCCCTTTTTTGTAAACAAGAGGACGTATGCTTTCCACTACTTTAGTTACTGCCGGAGGAAGATCAAAAGATTCATAATTAATTTTCATCTGTCCTGCTTCAATTTTTGATATATCAAGGACATCATTTATAAGCGAAAGCAGATGGCGTGCACTTTCACGCACGATATTCAATTGTTTTTTCTGCTCCTCATTTAACTTTCCGACAATTCCCTGTAAAATAATACCGGTAAAACCAATTATCGAATTAAGAGGAGTTCTCAGTTCATGCGACATAGCTGCTAGAAATGCCGATTTCAAGCGGTCAGCTGATTCCGCTTTCGTTTTAGCTATTTCCAGCTGAGCTGTGCGCTCGATGATACGTTGTTCCATTTCCCGATTGATTTGCCGAAGTGCAAGAGTACGCACATTTACCTGATGCTTTAAAACAATGCTGCCTCCAATGCTCATAAGCAGAACGATGCTCAGAGCAATTCCAGAAATCTGCAGCCATAAAGGCAACTGAAATCGTACTTCTTCCGACGTCCAATGTTTCAGAGATGCGTAATATACGGATTGAGAATCAGTTTTCATAACAGCAATATGGCTGTCGATAGAATTCAGCAGCTGATTGGGTGCTTTCTTTGGTGCCGCAAAAAACAGATCGGATGGCTCGAAAACAATCCCTGTGTCTTCTAATCCAAATGTCTTCGCATGCATTATTCCGTAAAAGCGGTTGGTTATGGCTGCATGGGCTTCATTCCCGGCAACTTTTTCAAACATTGCTTTATAGTCAGGCACGGAAATAAGCGTTACCTCCAAGCCGAAGCCTTTACTTAGTTTAGTAAAAGCCTGCTGTTGGACGGAACGTTCCAAAACCAGTATTTTCTTTTTGCTCAGATCCAACAAAGAACGAATATTGCTTCCCTTAGGGGCGTACACCTGGTACCAGGATGACAGAATCGGTACTTTGTGGAAAGAATATATTTTCTCCCGATCCACAGTGTATGCCACATCAGGCATCAAATCTATTTCTCCTTTAGCCAGGCGATCCAGTCCCTCTACCCATGTCCCGGACACATATTGCAGATCCCAGTTTTCTTTCTCAGCAATATACTCAATTACATCAATAAAAATGCCGGATGGGTCACCGGACTCATCAGTAAAAACCTTGGGTGCATTTTCATAAACCCCGACCTTTACAATCCTTTTTTCGGCATAAACAAGGGACGTGCTGAGCAATAAGGCAAGTATCAGAACAAAAACTTGTTTCGATAATTTTAAAAGAATGGTGATAGCAGATGGTTGTCTGAAGTTTTTTTCATGAATTGCCATATTATTTCTTCCTAATATTTTATTGTAAGCTGCACACCTATTAGTTGTCTGGTCCATTTCCACTGATAATTGCTGTTGGATAAATCAATTCGGTAATATGGTCCCACAGAGAAATGATTGCCCAGATCCTTGACAACACCTATTTTTATTCTATTGAGCATAACAGCCTTGTCATGATTTTCGTAAAATAATTCCCATCCGATATAAGGTTGAAGAAAAATATCAGGACGGGATATTTCTAGAGTATTTTTTATCCTGGAATCATGCCAGTCTGGTGTTATTCTATATTCATAGCGAATTTGATTTGATACCTTGAATTTAAGAAGAGTAGTCGACAGGTTCACATTTATACTCGGTTTTTGCTCCAGAAGCCAGTGACGACCGTCATCCTTCGAATATCCCTGCTGATAGTATACCAGAAATGCCAGCCAAGATGATGTTTGATATAATAATCCGACACCAGCTTCCGCATAGTCGTAATTCGATATATTTTCGTCCGCCTGCATAAATACATAAGTTACCACCCGAAATCTTTCATTGAAAGTATAAGAAAAATTCAAATCCGTACGTAGCGAGGTGTCATGATCAGCATATAGGCAAGGAGTAGTGAAAAATGTGAATAGTACCAAAGAAATAATTTTATTAAATAGGTTCAACAGCACTCTATTATTTAAAGGTACGGGGTGAATTCTAATTCCATTTTTAAATCTGTTTGTATTTTCTATATTTTTTGATGCTGCACGTCTGAGATGCGTCATGGATCCCCCCTCCATGTTTTTTCTTCGAGGATACTTTAACTGACAAATTGCAATGTGCTTTGCTTTTGAATTATAAGTTTCACAAATGATACTACTTTTCGAAAATGATTCAAGGGAGAATAAAGAGTTATCGTTGAAACAGGTGGATTGTTTCTTGTGTATTTATGGAGAAGGCATAAACTTAACCGGCGGCCCGATGTGGTAATGCAACATGAATTACAGAATAATATGACTCATGCAATGCAAAAGACAGTAGGGCATCGAAGAATCGGGGACAGGGACTTTGTGGTCTCCCCGGTTCAGGTCATATTGATGGTGTGGAGCTTCAGAAGAAAATCCTTGAATTTTTCCTTTGTCGTCTCTTTGATGGACTCGATTTTAACAACTATTGCCTTATTGTAAAATGTATAGCCGTTGTCAATTATTTCCGGATCATTGTCATCGTCAATGAAGTGTGCCATAAACTTCATGGCAAGCATTTTCGCTTCTTCTTCGTTTTTTGCAGTTACTAAATAATGATGATGTTCCACATCATCATCTGCTTTTTCGCTGATTTTAACTCTATAATCAGGCATTTTCCATCTCCTATTCTTAATTTGTAACGCGGCTCTATATACTCTATTCGTTCTCTGAACGCAATAATCACTCTTGTAATTTTAATAAATTTTAAAAGAGGCTATAAACATGATTCCGTCTTCAGACTTCTGTCCATTTTTTTTACACATTTCGTTAAACCGTTTGAACATTCCATTGAAAAAAATGATGGGAAATACGAGTTTTGGTGGAAGAGCACATTGCAATTTTACCGGTTATTTTTTCGTATTATCAGCATGTTATAAAAATATGTTCACTGTATCTGCTTTTTTGGCACGATATTTCCATTAGTATAAAGACAAATAAACAAAATACCCCAGGGAGGTAACAGATCATGAAGAAGACTCTAGGAACAATGATAGTAGCGGCGGCGGTAGTTCTCTTAACGGCAACTTTCAGCTTTGCCGAATATGCGGCGGCAGGAACAGGCAATTTCCCGTTCTTCCAGCTGGGCTGCCTGATTGTAGGCGGTTTGATTCTGGTTTCCTTAAAGAGAAAATACGAAAAGCTTTATACGGCCGAAGTCGTCGGCGCTTTCGCCCTGTACACGGTGCTCATGGCTCTTTTCACCAATCCGGTCATTGAAGTGGTGAAAACCATTGTCAGCTGAAGAGGCCCTCGGTAACTAACCGGTAATGATTCCCGCAAGCTGGAGAAAGGAGGAGAAAAACATGTTAATGACTACACAACATACACATAAGGCGGCACATCAAATGAGTTCCATCCTGATGCTTTCGGCCTGGGGTTTCGTGATAGTAATCGCTTCTTTCCTCTTCCTCTACGTAGGCCATTTACTGGACGGCATTTTCGGAACTTCGCCTAATTTCATGCTGGGTTTATTTTTCCTGGCCATCTTCCTGTGCGTCATGCGGCTTTATCAGGAGGCCTGGAAGAAAAGAAAGGATTTCTGATATC
>Ga0228535_1001669_pt1 | contig 30184 bp, 24 predicted proteins | sample SJ1metagenome_FD_168457 | JGI IMG/M metagenome (GOLD analysis project Ga0228535, IMG submission 168457) | Enriched culture of PCE-dechlorinating microbial communities from Ithaca, New York, USA - SJ1 | ecosystem: Engineered > Modeled > Simulated communities (microbial... > Unclassified | place...
ACCGGCGCCTGAAGTCCTGCCGCTTTGGCCATGTCCAGGGCGGAAACGATCTGCGGCGCGTAATGGCCGGGCGTCACCAGGTTGATGTTATGGGCCCCTTGCGCCTGGAGTTGCAAAAAGATCTCCGCCAGCCGGTGGATGGTGATTTTCTTCCCTTGCAGCCCCTGGGCGATAGGCCGGTTTTGGCAATAGACGCAGCCCAGGGCGCAGCCGGAGAAAAACACGGCGCCGGAGCCCCTTTCCCCGGAAATGCAGGGCTCCTCCCATTGATGCAGGGCCGCCCTGGCCACCACCAGCCCGTCCGCGGCGCCGCAATAGCCGGTTTGGCCCCGCAGCCTGTTAACATGGCAGTCTCTCGGGCATAATGAGCAATCGGACAATAAATCCAGCGGGTTCGCCATCATCAAACCGCTTTCCTTTCCTGGGCTGGCGCCGGAGCCGCAAGGTTGCGCTCTCCCGGCCCGGTCAAGACGGCCGGAATGAACGGTAATATAGAGCAGGCGGGGCGATTGCCGTCCCCGCCTGTTGCATAAAAGCTTCAGCCCGCACTGCGCGGGCACCAGCCGCCGGCGCTTATTGCAGGTGTAATTTCCGGGACAAATCCAGCAGCGCGTCGACGATCAGCCGCGCCTTGTCCTGATCAATACGGAAGCCCGGGCCGATCACCGAGAGGCCCAGGTAAATTTTTTCCTGCGGGAAACTGATGGGGATACCGAAAGCCAGGGTATCCGCGTCCACCGTGCTGTCGGAGGTCACATAGCCCTGCCGGCGGGCCGTGGCCAGCATGGCCTTGACGGCTTCCGGCTCCACCACCGTGCGGGGGCTGTAGCGCTTCAGGGGGCGGACGCAGAGGATATCGCCCACCATGGCATCGGGCATGCCCATCAGCACCGAAAGTCCGGTGGCCCCGGCATGGAGCGGAAAGCTTTTGCCCACCTGGGCGGAAATCCGCACGCTGGTTTCGGCTTCGAATTTCTCGATGCAGATGGCCCGAAGATCGGAATACATTACCAGCACCACGGTTTCGCCGGTCAGTTCCAGCAATTCTTTCATATAAGGGGCCAGGGTCTCCTTGAAAGAAACATGGTCCAGGGCATGGTTGCTCAAAGACAGCACCTTCAGGCCGATATGATAGCGGTTGCCGTCCGCGCCCCGGCTCAAAAAGCCCCCGGATTCCAGGGTAGCCACGATGCGGAAGGCGATGCTCTTATGCAGTCCGGTGGCCTTGCTCACCTCCGCCAGGGTCAGCCCCTTCTCCTCTTTGGCGATGATGCTCAGCACCTGCATGGCCCGGACAATGGATTGATTGTAATATTCCTCTTTCATGCGCCCTCACTGACACGGTATGATTCAGCGTTCTCATATTTTGTGAGTATACCATAGTTTACAGGGTTTGTCATTAACTTTATGCGTTTTATTCACGCCCTGCCACACGCCGGCCGCCACCAGCGCCGCGCCTGTGATTTGCAGGGGCGTCAGTGTTTCCTTGAGCCAGAGGGCGGAGATCAGCACGGCCGAAATGGGCAAAAAGCTGTTGATGATGCCGCAGACGCCCATGCCCAGTTCCTGCACCTGGCGATTCCAGATATAAAAGCCCGCGGCGCCGGGAAGCAGCCCCATATAGAGCAACAGCAGCCATTGCCCGCCGCTGATCCCGGCCAGCAGCGGCAGCCGGGGCAGCAGCACCGGCAGATAGAGCAGGCAGGCCAGCAGGAAAATCCAAAACAGCGTCTGCCGGTAGGACAGCCGCCGCCCCCAGATGCGGTTGATGGTGGCGTACACGGACCAGCAGCAGGCTGTGCCCACAAACATCAGGTCGCCGGACACGAAATGAAAGGAACGGATATCAAAATCCGCAGCCCCCGCCACGCTTAAAATAACGCCGCAGCAAGCGGCGATCATGCCCACGACCTGGCGGCGCCCCAGCTTCTCCTTGAACGCAACATGGGCGATCAGCAGGATCAGCGAGGGATCGATGGCGTTGATCAGGGTGGATTTGCCGGCCTGGGTATATTGCAAGCCGGTGCACATGAACCAGTAAAAAGCCGCCACGCCGGTGAAAGCCATGGCCAGCAGGGGCCAGAAATCGCGCTTCAGGTCGGACAGGCAAGGTCGCTCCCCCTGGCCCAGCAAAAACAGGGCGGCGAACAGAAAGGTAAAAAGGATGCGCAGAAAAGACACCACATAGGGGTCCAGCCCCTGCAGCACCAGATAACGGACCGCCGGCGAGGCGCTGCCCCAGAAGATCACCGCCAGCGCTACCAGAATGACGCCCTGTTCCCGCGACTGTCCCACCGCTGTTCCTCCCCATGCTCAGGCCCCCTTGCTGAAACGAGGGAAAATGCCTGTTCAGAATTTTACACGGCCTTGCCGCGTTACCCTGTTCGACGGCGGGCAGCGCGGCAAGGCCGTTCGCTATGTATTGTTTGCTGCCAGCAGGTTTTGACGGGCTGCGCCAAAACGCCGCCGCGACGGCAACCGGCAAGCCCGGGGCGGGCCAGGCAGGTGGTTACGGGCAATCTGACTCCGGCAAAGCGTCGATAGCCGCAATGGTGTTGAGCAGCGCCTCCGCGCCCTTGACCAAAGCGGCGGGCGCGGTGTATTCATCCGGATTATGGCTGATCCCCAAACGGCTGGGGACAAAGATCATGGCCGCGGGCATAGTCCTGGCCAGGGGGCTGGCGTCATGGGAAGCGCCGCTGGGCATCTGCTGATACCGGACGCCCATGCGTTGGCAGCAGCCGTCCACCAGGGCGATCAGCTGCGGGTCCAGCCTGGCCGCCGGCTTGGCCACCAAGAGCTCCATCTCTGCCCGGCAGGGCGGAACATCAGCCAATATGTCCCGGAGTCTGGAAACGGCCCGGTCCGTATCCTGCTGCCGCTGGGAGCGGATCTCCACGGTAAAAGCAAATTCCCCCGCCACCACGCCGATCTGCCCCGGCGCGATCGCGATCTCCGCCACATTGCAGACCATTTCCGGCTCCCGCCCCATAAAACGCAGCCAACTGTCGATGGCGTGGATACCCGCGTACAGGGCGTCCTTCCGCTCCGCCATGGGCGTGGTGCCGGCGTGGTTGGCCTCGCCGTGGACCCGGCAGCGATAGCGGGCGATGCCCACGATGCCGGTGGGGATGCCGATGTCCAGGCCTCTGCGCTCCAGCATTGGCCCTTGCTCGATATGGGCCTCCAGATAACAGGCGTAGGCATGGGGGGCGGCCTTGGCCGCGGCAATGTCGCCGGCGCTCAGGCCCCGCTCCGCCAGGACGGCCGGAGCCGGCAGCTCCCTGACCAGCCCGCAGAGGGCCCGGCTGCCGAAAGTGCCGCCTAAGGGGCCGCCTTCCTCGCCGATGAAAGCCACGGCTTCCAGGCCCCGGCGCAGCCTGATCCCCTGCTCCCTGAGGCTGTGGGCCGCCTCGATGGCGGCGAACACGCCGTAAGCCCCGTCATAGATGCCGCCGCCCCGCACCGCGTCCAGATGGGAACCCGCCAGGATGCGGGGCGCTCCGCTGTCGCTGCCGGGCAGCAGGCCGAACAGGTTGCCCACGCTGTCCGCACGGGTGGTCATCCCCGCCGCTTCCATGCAGGCGCGGGCAAATTTCCGGGCCTCCTGATAAGCGGGGCTGTAGGCATCCCGGTCCAGGCCCAGGCCTTCCACCCAGCCGATTTGTCCCTGGGCCAGCAGATGGTCCAGCAGACGCCGCCCGTTTACCCGCAGCAGCGCGCTCATGGCCGCGCCCCCTTGAGCGCGGCCATATTGATCCATTGGCCGTAACCGGGCTCCGCGGGAAAATCGCCTTGATCATAGACCAGGCGGCCCCGCACATAGGTCTGTTCCACCGGGCCGTACAGTTCCAGCCCGTCCATGAAATGGCAGACCTCTTTGGCCATGGTGACCAGCCGGTCCGCCCGCACCCGGTAAGGCTGCTCCGGGTCCAGCAGCACCAGGTCGGCGTCGGCGCCCAGGCGGATGGCCCCTTTTTTGGGATAAAGGCCGAAAATCCTGGCCGGATTGGCGCTGGTGAGCTCCACTGCCCGCTGCAGGCTAATGCGGCCCTCGTGTACCGCTTTCAGCATGCAGCCCAGGCGGGTTTCCAGGCCGGGGAAGCCGGCGGGAGCCACGAAGATATCTTCCTTGTGGTTTTCCTTTTCCTCCACCAGATAAGGGGCATGGTCGCTGCCGATGGTATCCACGGTGCCGTCCTCCACATAGCGCCACAGTTCCTCCGCCATCTCCTTGGGGCGGAGGGCCGGATTGCATTTGCAGTAAGCGCCGTATTTGACCACGTCCTCCTCGGACATATAAAGATAATGGGGGCAAGTCTCGATGTAAAGCTCCACGCCTTCCGCTTTAGCCGCCTTGGCCAGGCGGATGGATTCCGGCGCCGAAACATGTACCAGATACACCCGGGCCCCGGTCTCTTTGGCAATGGCAATGAGCCGCTGCACCGCCAGCACTTCCGTGAGGGCCGGGCGGGACAGGCAATGGGCGATTGGCCCGGTGTTGCCCGCGGCCCGCAAGGCGGCGACGCCGCCCTGAACCATATCGTTGTCCTCCGTATGGGCCGCCATTAAGAGGCCGGTTTTAGCCACTTCCCGCATCACCTGGTACAATTCGAAATTATCCTTGGCGGTCAGGCCCACGAACTCCTCGTCCCGGCCTTCGGGAGCCGCGTGGAGAAACGTTTTGAACGCGCAGATGCCCGCCTCGGCGATGCGGCTGATCTCCGGCAAATGCGCGGCGCCGGCAGCGCCGTAGAACACCATATCCACCACGCATTCCCGCTCCGCCGCTTCCGTCCGGCGTTGCAGGGTTTCCGGGGAATACTGGGGCGGCGTGGAGATAGGATGCTCGATAATGGTGGTGCAGCCCCCGGCCGCCGCGGCCCGGGAGCCGCTGACAAAGGTTTCCCGGAGCTTGCCGCCGGGGTAGCGGATATGCACATGGGGGTCCACGCCGCCGGGCAGCAAATACCTGCCCCGGGCGTCCGTCACCTGGCCGGCAATTACTTCCCGGGGCAGGCTGCCTTCCTCAAACAAGGCGGCGACGCGGCCGTCCTTCACGGCCAGCGCGCCGTGGACGACGCCTTGCTCCATACAGATATGGGCGTTCCTGATCAAAGTATCGTACAAAAAAGACTCCTCCTCGACTGCGTACTAGTTACTGCGTTGCCATTCGCCGGCCGCCACTTCCCAGCGGACGCCCGCGGCAGCGCATTGGATGGCCTCGATGATTTTCTCATAGCCGGTGCAGCGGCAGAGATTGCCGGACATCGCGTAGCGGATCTGTTCCGCCGTGGGATGGGGATTGGCCGCGAGCAGCGCCTTGGCTGAAAGAATCATGCCGGGGGTGCAATAGCCGCACTGGATGGCGCCCACGGCGATGAAGGCTTCCTGCAGGGGGTCCAGTTTCCCGTCCTGTTCCAGGCCTTCGATGGTAAGAATGTCTTTGCCCTCCGCGTCCACGGCCATAAACAGGCAGGAGGTCACGGCCTGCCCGTCCACCAGCACCGTGCAGGCGCCGCATTCCCCTTCGGCGCAGGAGCATTTGGTGCCGGTAAGCCCCAGGCCCTCGCGGATCAGGCGCAGCAGGTTCCAGTCCGCCGCCACCTCCAGGGTTTTCGCTTCGCCGTTGATGCGGAAACGAATGGTCTTGGTCTGCATGATCAACCCTCCTTCAGGCTGCGCAAGGCTCTTTCCACCAGCACCCCGGCCATATCGCGGCGGTACTGCCGGGAGCCCCGCAGATCGGAAATGGGACGGGCGTCGTCCACGGCCAGGCCGCCGATCAGGCCGGGATCCGCCTCCGCCAAAGCGCGGTTGTTCAACGCCTGCTCGGCGTGGCTGGAACGGATCAGGGTGGGGGCCACCGCGCCCAGGCAGACCACGGCGCCGGCGATCCGGCCTGCCTGTACCCGGAACCCCACCGCCGCGTTGACCACGGCGATATCCGCGGCTTTACGGGGGCCCAGCTTGGCAAAGGCGGCCCGGAAGCCGGTTGGGGGCGTTGGGATGAAAATTTCCCGGAGCAGCTCGCCTTCCCCCAGCACGGTCAGACCCGGCCCGGTATGGAATTGAGCGAGCGGCACTTCCCGCTCCCCTTCCGGCCCAATCAGGCGTAAGACCGCGCCTAACACCAGCAGCGCCGGAGCGGAATCCGCCACCGGGGAAGCGTTGCAGAGATTGCCGCTCAGGGTGCCCAGGTTCCGCACCTGGGGCGTGCCGATCTCCCGGACGGCGGCGGCCAGCACCGGGCAGCAACTGGTAATCAGGGGATGGCCGGCCACGGCGGCCAGCTTGGCCACAGCGCCGACGGCTATCCCTCCCTGCTCCTCCCGGATCTCATCCAGGCCGGGGATAAACTTGATATTGACAAAGTGTTTTTTATAGATGCCCTGATTCAGCCTGACCACCAGGTCGGTGCCGCCGTTCAGGACGGCGGCCTCGGGACCCAGCCGTTGCAGCAGGGCGCAGGCCTCTTTGAGGGTGGACGGCTGATGGTAGTGGATCTTGCTGGTCATGCTCTCGCCTCCTTCTCTTCCGCCTGCCCGGCCAAGGCGGCTAAAATCTTTTCCGGCGAGAGGGGCAGATCGCGGATGCGCGCGCCGCAGGCGTTGTACACCGCGTTGCCCACCGCGGCTGCCACCGGATTGGTGACGCCCTCGCCGATGGCTTTGGCGCCGAAAGGCCCGGTAGGTTCGTAGGTGTCGGCGATGATCTTTTCCACCTCCGGCATATCCATAAAGGTCAGCATTTTATAGGTGGAAAAGCCAGCGTTCAGCACCCGGCCGGTTTCTTCGTCGATCAGGGTATCCTCCGTGAGGGCGAAGCCCAATCCCATATGCATGCCGCCCACGATCTGGCCCTCGACATTGTTCAGGTTGATGACGGTGCCGATATCCACGCCGCTGACGGCCCGCACGATCTCCACTTTGCCGGTCCTGGTGTCCACGTCCGCCACGATGAAGATCACCACGAAATGGGGCGGGCAGTTGTTGGGCCGGACCGAGGTGGCGGACATGGCCAGCCCCCAGCCGCTGAAATGGCCGGTCTGCACCACCCTGGCCATTGGGATAGCCTTTTCAGGCTGTTTGTTGGGCCAGACCAGGCTGTTTTCGATCACGATATCCTCGTTGCCGCAGGCGAAGATGCGGGCCGCCCACTGCGTGAGGATGGCCCGGACCTCATAGGCCGCTTTCACCGCCGCCTGGCCGGAACCGTAGAGGCCGCGGCTGGCATGGGTAGGGCCGTCGAAGGGCGCGGTGTCCGTATCGCCGGCGTTGACGATCACATCCCCATAATTGAGGCCGACGGCCTCGGCGATCATAGCCGCATGGGCGGTCAGCACGCCGCTGCCCATATCGCAGGCGGCGTTGTTCAGCTGCGCCTTGCCGTCCTCGTTCATCTTCAGATAAGCGCCGCTGAAATCGATGATGAAACGGTTGGGCTTTTCCGAGCCGCAGCCGGAGGTGTGGAAGCCCCGGGCCAGCCCCAAGCCCCGCCTGATCCAGGGCCGATCCGGGTAGGGCGTATGGTTGAAGCTGTCCCGCTGCGCCCAATCCACCTTGTCCGCGCCTGCCGCCAGCAGCGCCGGCGTGCCGCAGGAACGGATGGTGGCGGTGACGGCCGGGCCCTGGCCGTAGAACGTATCGCCGATGCCCAGATTGTTTTTGAGCCTGAGCTCGATGGGGTCGATGCCCAATTGCTCCGCCGCCTCGTCCATCAGGGTCTCAAAAGCCCAATTGGCCTGGGGATTGCCCGCGCCGCGCATGGCGGTCAGCGGCGGGGTGTTCGTATAAACGGAGCGGCCGGTCATGCGCACGTTGGCCACCTTGTACATGGAAAGGGAAAAGCCGGAGCACAGCGCCATTTTGGAGCTGCCGGAAAAGGCGTAGGAGCCGGTATTGTCCGTCACGTCCGTATGCACGGCGGTGATGCGGCCGTCTTTGGTGAAGCCCGCCTTCATTTTAATGATCATGGGATGGCGGCCGCAGGTGAGGAACATCTCCTCCCGGCTCTTTTCGCCCCTGACCGGCCTGCCTAAACGCATCGCGAGAAAGACGCAGATATTCTCAATGAAGCCGGTATGGATATGCGCGCCGAAGCTGCCCCCGAGATAGGTGCGGTGGCAATTGAGGGCGCTCACCGGGATGCCTAACGAATTGGCGATATTCTGGCGCATGGCGTGGATGCCCTGGGAGGTGGCGTAGACGTCCACCCGCCCGTCCGGGTTGGGCACGGCCAGGCAGGCGGTGCGCTCCAGTTGGGCGTTATTGGGCTGGGAAGTGCGGTATACCCGCTCCAGGATAGAATCCGCTTCTTTAAAGCCCTGCTCCACATCGCCGATCACCGTATCCGCCTCGTCGAAGATATTGCCTTTAAGCGTCACCGGGTCCGCGCCCTTTTTCGCTTCCTCATGGATCTGGGGAGCGCCGGGGGCCAGGGCCTGCTCCACGGTGACGGCCGCCGGCAGGACTTCGTATTCCACTTTGATCAGCTTCAGGGCGGCTTCGGCGATCTCCTCGCTTTCCGCCGCCACGGCGGCCACCCGGTCCCCCACGTAGCGCACATGCTGCTCCAGCAGATAGCTGTCGTAATACATGCGCTCCGGCACATGCAGGAACTGATGCATGCTGAGGATCTTCGGCACATCCGCGTAGGCGATGACATCCGCCACGCCGGGGAGGGCCCGGGCCGCGCTGGCATCGATGCTTGTAACGATGGCGTTGGCGTGGGGGCTGCGCAAAATCCTGCAGTGCAGCATGCCGGGGACGGCCAGATCGCCGGTATATTTCAGCTTGCCGGTGGCTTTCAGCCAGGCTTCGATCTTCTCCTGCCTTCTGCCCACCACATTCAGCTTATCGCCTATCATGCTCATCCTCCTTACCGGCCTCTTATTGCCGCTGCCGCAAAGCCTGCAACATCTTGTCCTTGGTGATCGGCAAATCCCGCATGCGCAACCCGCAGGCGTCGTAAATGGCGTTGACAATCGCGGCGGGCACCGGGGCCACGGCCATTTCGCCCACGCTCTTGGCGCCGAAGGGCCCGGAAGGCTCGTAGGAATCGACGATCAGGATCTTGGACTGGGGCATATCCAAAGCCCGGGGCACCTTGTAATCGGTGAAATTGCGGTTCTGGAGACGGCCCTCCCGATCGTAGATCATATCCTCGGTCAGGGTCAGGCCGATTCCCTGGCACAGACAGCCTTCCACCTGGCCTTCCACCATGCGGGGGTTCACGGCCACGCCCACGTCGTGGGCCGCCACATAATTGAGCACCTTGACCTCGCCGGTTTCCCGGTCCACTTCCACCTCGGCGAAATGGGCGGCGAAGGCGGGCGGACAGTTCAGCGAGGAATAACTGGCGCTCTCGCACAGATACATGGGCGCGGGGGAAAGATACATGGCGTAATAGGCCACCTCCTTGATGGGGACGACCTTGCGGCCGTTCTCCCGCCGCACCACCCAGCCGTTGTCCGTGTCCAGATTGCCTGTCAGTTGCCCGGTCATGGCCGCCGCGTAGTTCAGCACATGAGCCTTGACCTTTTCCGCGGCCAGCTTCACCGCGTTGCCGCCCACATAGGACTGGCGGGAAGCGTAGCTGCCCATATCAAAGGAGGTGACGTCCGTGTCGGCGGACAGCACGTGCACGTCCTCGTAACGGATGCCCAGGGTGTCGGCGCAGATCTGGCTATGGGCGGTATCGGATCCCTGCCCCAGATCCGGGGAGCCGATCAGCAGCTCCACGGTGCCGTCCTCGTTCATGACGACGGTGGCGGAGGAAAAGTCCGGGCAGGCGGAGGTGCCGGTCACATGCAGCGCCGCGGCAAAGCCCTTGCCGTAGACCTTCCGGCCCGCGGCGGGGCGGCGGGGCTCATAGTAGCCGATGGCTTCGGCCCCCTGATCCAGGCATTGCTCCAGCTCGCAGCTTTCCAGGATCCAGTCCGATTTCAGGGCCACCGGATTGGGCTGCCCCACCTTGACCAGGTTCCGCTTGCGAAAGGCGATGGGGTCCATCCGCAGTTCCCGGGCGATGCGGTCGAAATGGCTTTCCCGGGCAAAGCTGATCTGGGGGTTGCCGTAACCCCGGTACGCGCCGGAATCCGGCAGATTGGTGTAGACGATCTCCGCGTCGAATTTCAGATTGGGGATATCGTAGGGGTTCTTGGTGCACATGGCCTTGGTCACATAAGGGCTGTGACCGGTATAGGCGCCGGCGTTGGTCTGCACATGGATCTGATAGGCCACGATGCGACCGTCCCTCTTGACGCCGGTTTTCAGCCTGATCTTGGACGGATGCCGCTGGGTGGTGAAGGAGAGGTTCTCTTCCCTGCTCATCTCCATGCGCACCGGACGGTTCACCTTCAGGGCCGTGAACACGCACAGCAGCTCGTTTTCCACCATCTGGCGTTCGCCGAAGCCGCCGCCCAGGGCGGGCTTGATCACGCGGATCTTGTGCATGGGGATGCCCAGCACCTCGGAGATATCCCGGCGGATATGATAGGGCACCTGGGTGGTGGACCAAAGGGTGATTTTGCCGGAAGGCGTGGGCTCAGCCACGGAACAGGAGCTTTCCATGCAGCAATGCTGCTGGGGCTGGGTGGTGAAGCTGTCCTCGAAAATGAGGTCGGCCTCCGCGAAGCCTTTTTCCACATCGCCCTTGCTCATGGCCGCGTCCAGGATATTGTGGCGGGTGCCGGGATGGATGTCCGGGGAAGCGGGATCGATCGCCTCCTCGATGGTGATGGCATGGGGCAGCGCCTCGTAATCGATTTTGAGCAAACGGGCCGCCTCCTCCGCGCTATCCTCGCTCTCCGCCACCACGATGGCGGCCGGCTCGCCCTGATAACGGATGACCGGGTCCAGCAGCAGCTTATCCTCCAGATATTCCATGGGCACATTCGTAGCGATGCCGCGGATGGTTTCCTTGGGATAACCGGCGGTGGAATATTTCACCCGGGGAGCGTCCTCATAGGTGAGGATGGCCGCGACGCCGGGGAGCATGGCTTCGCTTTTATCAATATTTCTGATCCGGGCATGGGCGTAGGGGCAGCGGACCAGCTTGGCAATGAGCATGCCCGGCAGATACAGATCGGAAGTATATGTGGCTGCGCCGGTGGCCTTATCCCGGGCGTCGGCGCGCTCCAGGTTCCGGGTCAATGCGCGGTATTCCTTGTTCATCTTTCCCGGCCTCCTCTCAAAACTTCGGCAGCAGCCATGATGGCCTCCACCGGTTTCACATAACCGGTGCAGCGGCAGATATTGCCGCCGATGGCTTCCCGGGCTTCCTCCTCCGTGGGAGCGGGGTTTTCATCCAGAAAAGCCTTGGCGGCCATGATCAGGCCGGGGGTGCAATAGCCGCATTGAATGGCGGCCAGTTCCACAAATTTTTCCTGCAGGGGATGGAGCTTTTCCTGACCCAGCCCCTCGATGGTGAGGATATCGGCGCCGTCGGCTTTCATGGCCGGCACCAGGCAGGATTTTACCGCTTTGCCGTTCATGATCACGGTGCAGGCGCCGCAGTCCCCGATATTGCAGGCCACTTTGCCGCCGGTTAAGCGCAGGTCTTCCCGGAGCAGCTGCGCCAGGGTGCGGCCGGGCGCCACGGACAATTCGGCGCGGCGGCCGTTAACAATAAACGAGATGTCGTATTTCATGATTATGCCCTCCTTCCGGCAGCTTCATAGGCCCGAAGCAACGCCCGCTTCGTCAGCACCCGGCTGCATTCCCGCCGGTAGGCGGCGGTGGCGCGGATATTGTCAATGGGCGCGATGGCCTGGTCCACCAGCTGGCAGTATTCGTCAAGGCAATCCTCGCAGAGCTTTTTCCCCGCCAGCGCTTGTTCCAGCGCAGTGGAGCGGACCACGGTGGGAGCCACCGCGCCGTGGGCCACGGCCGCGGCAGCCACGCTGCCGTCGGCGTTGACCCTGACCTTGACGGCCACGTTGACGATGGCCAGGTCCTCGGAATTGCGGCCCATTTTCTCAAAAGCCGTGGCTTCACCGGCGCCGCAGGCGGGAATCTGGATCTCCGTCAGGATATCGCCTTTTTCCAGCACGGTGCGGCGGGGACCCAGAAAGAAATCTTCCACGCCGTAGCGTTTTTCCCCGGCGGGAGTGGCCGTCAGGAAGCGGGCGCCGGCGGCCGCCAGCGGGGCAATGGCGTCACCGGAGGGCAGGGCGGTGCAGACATTGCCGCCGATGGTGGCCATATTGCGGGTGGACCTATCCGCCAACTGGCGGGCCGCTTCCTGAAGGGCGGTGAATTTCTCGCGGATCAGCGGGCTTTTCGCAATCTCGGCAAAGGTAGTGGCAGCGCCGATATGGAGCGTCCCCGCTTCTTCCCTGACATAAGCCAAGCCCAGCTTATCCACGTCCAGCAGCGCCTCCATATCCAGATGATCGGCGGTGAAGAGATCGGTGCCCCCGGCGATCACGCGGATGGCGCCGGGATAGCCGCTGAGTATCCGTAGGGCTTCCGCCACGCTTTCCGGCCTAAAGTATTCCTTGACTTTACTCTGTTTCATCAAACCACTCCCTTTATCCTGAAAACTGATCGCGCCGTCATTATTTTATTTATTTGAGAAAATATTTATCGCTGATTGGCCGAACCGGCGGAATAGCGCCGGTTCGGTCTTTTCCGCCTCTCCTCCCGGAGGATTTGGGGACTCCGTTACATGAATACCAGTGTGGTGGCAACCCAGCACAGCGGCAGGGCGGTCAGAGTGCGAAGCAGAAACACGACCACCAACTGCCCTACGTTCATTTTTACATTACTTTCCAGCATCGCGTTGGCGCTTTCGGTAAAGAAGATGATCTGTAAGGTGGAAAGCAGGCAAATAAAGAAAGCGGACTTCTCGGCCACCACGCCGCCGGACACCAGGATAGCCGGCATGGCGATCTCGGAAATGCCAACCAAAGCGGCGGGAGCCATAACGGCCGCGTCCGCGCCGAAGCCCAGTAGTTTAAACAGGGGAATCAGCGGATAGCCGATCCAGGTGAATAAAGGCGTGTAAGTGCAGACCACCAGGGCAATGGAAGCGATGGAAGCCACATAAGCCACGATCTTCTGGGTGAAGGCCAGAGCGTCCTTGGCGCCGACGACGAATTTCGCCATGCCGAATGCGGAAACCCGGTTCACCGCATCGCCAATAGCCAGATTAAAACGCCCTCCTTCGGGCTTTTGCCGTTCTTCCAGCATTTCCCTGGTCTGCACCGTGCCGTCGATATAGGTGACGGGGCGTTTGCGCCAGGGCCAGATGCGGATATTGAGGAAAGACAACACAAAGCAGCAGATGAGAGACGCGAGCACCATGGAGCCGTAGTACTGGTCTATGCCGGCGATGCCGCAGATGACGGCGAAAAAGCCCAGGGAGCAAACGCTCCAGCATGTCATCACGGTGAAAGCCTCCCGTTCGGTATAGATCTTCATCTGATAAGCCTGATCGGTGAAATACACGCCCACAGCCGGCGCGGAAACGAAGGAAGCCAGGCAGTCCACGGCGGCGCGCCCGGGCAGACGGAACAGCGGCCGCATGAGCGGCTCGATCAAAGCGCCCAGAAATTCCACCAGACCGGAATTAAGCACGAACACCACCATCAGGCCGCATACGGAAACGGTGATCAGCACGGTGCCGGCCAGTCCGATCGCCAGGCCGCCTACGTCGCCGTTCAAAAACCACTCCGGACCCAGATCAAAGGCAACCAGGATAGTGAAGATCAGCGCCAGTATGTAGAGAATGCCTTTGAACCAGCCGTCCTCCTTATGATAATTCTTCAGCGCCTGGATGGCGGTGATTTTCGACAGGATGAAAGTAATCACCAATGCCAGGCAAATGATGAGCGTCAGGTAATTCTTGACGCCGGCCAGCACGCTTTTAAGCCAACCCACCAACAGCACCATCGGCGTTAAGCCGTTAAAAGGAATGAAAAAGAACAATACGCCAATCAGACTAAAAAAAATGAATCTAACGATATGCGCGCCGGTGCGGGATTTTTTGGTATGATCCTCTGAACCCATTATTGAACCTCCTTTTAAATTGATATTTGACAGTTTAGGCAGATCCTTGTTGATATGGCTGCATGATCCTCCTTTCCCCAAAATGGATAAGATTAGCGGCAAAAAGCTCATCTGCATAAAGCAACTATTTCAATTTGTTCCGATATTTAACACTTTATTCCTTTATTTTAATTATTCGACAATTGGTTGGCCTATGCCTTTATTTTTTTAACTGCTACAGATATCTATTTTCAGAATAATACTGAGCTGGAGCAGCGATTATTCAGGCATCCGTATCATCGGGCTTTTGCCGCCGCTCCGTACCGCTGTCCCGTATCTCTGGCAGCTCAGGCCTTGCGCAGCGCAAAAAACAGCGCTTCTCCCCGAGGCGCTGTTTCCCTTCATTAATAATAGTACTGAATACTTCCAGGAACGCGCCGGCGCGGATAGTGCCGCTCTTTTTCCGGCCCGTTTTCCCCTTCGCGCCTGTGGAAGCAGGCGGCAGGGCTGTTTTCCCGCCTGCTTGCCTCGGGGCTTTAAATAAGGTAAAATGATCATGCGCCGCTTCGCCGGGCGCGGAAGCAATCGCCGCGCAGCCGCTGAGGAAACGGCGGGCCCCGTTTTGCGCAGGGCCCGGACGCCGGAACAGCCCGCCCGGCCCCTACCGTCTCTCTGCGGGCAGACGGTTTCAAATTCCGTATTTGTGTTAAACTACTTTTCGGAGGCCGGACGATTTCCCCGTCAGTCCGGGCCGCTGACAGCGCGCACACTTTCATTGGGGAACCGCCGGGCCGGCCCTAACGGCCTCCCGGGTAAAGGAGGATGCGGCAATGACCCCTTACGTACAGGTCAGGAGCGAGATCGGCCCGCTGAGGCGGGTGCTGGTGCACCGGCCCGGGCCGGAAATGGAACATCTGATGCCCTGGAGCCTTAAAGAAATGCTGTTCGAGGATATCCCCTGGGTCAGCCGGATGCGGGAGGAGCACGACGCTTTCGTGGCGGCCCTGCGAAGCTGCGGCGCGGAAGTAATCTATGCGGAGGACCTGATCCGGGACGTGCTGGCCGACGACCGGGCGGCGGAAGCCTTTGCCGACCGGATCATGGACCGGGAAATCGGCAGGGGGCTCAAGGAAACGCTCAAGCTCAAAGAGCTTTTCCTCGCCGGCGACGCGGAGCGGCGCGCCGCTTATGCCGTGGCCGGGCTGCTCACCGCCGATCTAAGCGGGGGCGGGCCCAGCCTCAGCGATTATGTTTCCCAGGAGCGGGGCTATATCCTCTATCCCCTGCCCAATATGTATTTTTCCCGGGACCCGGCGGCGGCGGTGGGCCATTCCCTGGTAATCAGTTCCATGAACACGGAGGCGCGCCAGCGGGAAGCCCGGCTGCTCCGGCTGGTGGCCACCCATCATCCCCTGTTTGCCGGCACGCGGCTGCTCTGCGATAACGAGCTGTACCATCTGCCCCTGGAAGGCGGGGACCTGCTGGTTTTATCGGACCAGACCCTTGCCGTGGGCTGCTCCCAGCGCACCAGCCTGCAGGCCGTGGATTATCTGGCCCGGCAGTTGCTGGGCCAAGAGGAAGGCTATGAGCGGGTGCTGGCCGTCAGCATCCCCAACCAGCGGGCCTTCATGCATCTGGACACGGTCATGACCATGGTGGACCGGGACTGCTTCGTGGTGTATCCCGGCGTGCTCCGCCAGAGCGAGGCGGTGGAGATCAGCCGCGGCGCCGGAACCCGTCTCGCCTATAAGCCCCATGACAGCCTCCGGAGCGCCTTAAGCGCGGTGCTGGGGCAAAAGGACTTGCGCCTCATTTACAGCGGCGGCGGCGACCCCCAGGCCGCGGCCAGAGAGCAATGGAACGACGCCACCAATACCCTGTGCGTCTCCCCGGGCAAAGTCATCGTCTACAACCGCAACGACGTTTCCAACCGCTGCCTGCAGGAGAACGGCATTGAGATCATCCCCCTGGAAGGCAGCGAGCTGGTGCGGGGCCGGGGCGGCCCCCGCTGTATGAGCATGCCCCTGTTCCGGGAGGGGCTCTGAAACCGGTGCTCTGCCGCCGCCGGCAGGAACCCGGGTTTGTTCTTCTCCAAGCGGGCGCTCCCGGGTCTTCACCCGGCCGGGATTGACAAGGCGGCGGCAAATGTAGATAATATAAGCAAGATCAGCAAGGAACCGGCATATAAAATAGCAACCGCCTTCCGCGTTCATCATGCCGGCAGTTGCCATAAGGAGGGATCAGCATGATCAAGGAAAAAGACGGGACATTGCCGCTTCGGGAACGCCTGGTCCTGGCAGGCATCGACGAGATCAGCAGCAACGGCGTGCAAAATTTCTCGGTGCGGCGGGTGGCTTCGGTGTGCGGCGTATCCTGCGCCACGCCCTATAAGCATTTTCCCAGCAAGGCCGATTTCTTCGCCGCCATCATCGAATACATCAACACCCTGTGGAACCAGCGTCAGGAGAAAGTCATCGCCGCTTTTTCCCATGACCTGCGCAAGCAGCTGGTGGAGATCAGCCGGGAATATATCCGCTTCCTGGTGGAAAACCCCCATTTCCGCTCCGTCATCATGATGAAGGACGAAAACTTCGATTCCAAATACGTCAGCATGCGAGGACGGCTCAGCAAACGCACCCAGGAGGTGCTGCGGGTGTTCTGCAGCTCCGTGGGCATGCCGCCCGAGGTGGAACTGCGCAAACTCTTCCTCGTGCGCTCCTTGATTTACGGGGCGGCGCTGATGTTCGATAACGGCGAGGTGCCCTATACCGAGGAAAATTTCGCCATGGTGGTGGATACCATCAACCGGGAATTTGACCTGCCTTAGAAAAAAACATTGACATGGATGAACGGATGCGGTATAATGCGCACTAGATTATCTGCGATAATTCAGGGGACAGAAATCATTTTATTTTCCGCTCCTGGTTATCAATGATAATAGTTGTACACTGGGATTTATTTTTTTGAACTTTTAATTATCACTGATAATTTATCCTGCAGCTGGAATTATCATTGGTAATCTTTGCTTTTGTTTTGAAATTATCTCTGATAATTTTTCTTTTGCGCGCTCGGAATTATCACTGATAATATTTGCCTTTGTTTTGTATTATCACTGATAATTTTTCTTTTAGCCACAAAGTTATCACTGATAATTATTTATTTTATTTTTAGAATTATCACTGATAACTATTTGTTTTGACTTGGCGGTTATCACTGATAATAAAACGATAAAAACAACAATCACGGAGGAATAAAACATGACCCTAGACATCGTAAAAGAGCTGCTGGCGGAAAACCTGGAATGCGACCCGGAGAGCATCGCCCCGGAAACCGAGTTTAAGTCCCTGGGCCTGGATTCCCTGGACCTGGTGGAAATGGTGATGAAGCTGGAAGATAAGGTCGGCTGCGAGCTGGAGCTGAACCAAAAACTGCTCACCGTGGGCGATCTGGTCGCTTTCATCGAATCCAAGCAGGGCTAAGCCATGCTGAAAACCGCGCTTAACGATTTGCTGAATATTGAATACCCCCTGCTCCAGGGCGGGATGGCTTGGGCGGCCGACGGCCGCCTGGCCGCCGCGGTTTCCGAGGCCGGGGCTTTAGGTATTATCGGCGCGGGCAATGCCGGCGCCGACGAAGTCAGGGAGCAGATCCGCTTGGCCCGTTCCCTCACAAAGCGGCCTTTCGGACTCAACATCATGCTGCTCAGCCCCTACGCCGCTGAAATCGCCCGGCTGGCTGCGGAAGAGCGGGTGGCGGTGGTGACCACCGGGGCCGGCAATCCCGCCCCTTATATGGACGCCTGGCTGGCGGCCGGCGTCAAAGTGCTGCCCGTGACGGCATCCACAGGCCTGGCCAAACTGGCGGCCAGGTGTGGGGCCGCGGCGGTGATTGCCGAAGGCTGCGAAAGCGGCGGACATATCGGCGAGCTGACCACCTTCGCCCTGGTGCCCCAGGTGCGGGACGCCGTGGACATTCCGGTGATCGCCGCCGGCGGCATTGCGGACGGCCGGGGCCTGGCTGCCAGCCTGATGCTGGGAGCGGCCGGAGCCCAGGTAGGCACCGCCTTCCTGGCCGCCCGGGAATGTTCGATCCACCCCAACTATAAGGCCCGGCTGTTCAAAGCCGGGGATCTGGATACCACGGTCACCGGAAGGCGGCTGGGGCATCCGGTACGCAGCCTGCGCACCGCCTTTTCCAGGGCCTATGCCCAGGCGGAGCAGGCAGGCGCGAGCGACGAGGAATTGGAAGCCCTGGGCAGCGGCGCGCTGCGCCGGGCCGTGATAGACGGCGATCTGCAGAACGGCTGCTTTCTGGCTGGTCAATGCGCGGGCCTGATCAAAGAGGAACGGCCCGCCGCCAGTATCGTCACCGGGCTCTGCATGGAGGCGGAGCTGCTGCTGAAAGGAGCCGCGCAATGGGTAAAATAACTTTTGTCTTTGCCGGGCAAGGCGCGCAATACAGCGGCATGGGCAAAGAGCTGGCCACGGTTGATCCCAGCGCGGCCCAAGTGTTCGCCCGGATCGACGCCATCCGGCCGGGCACCTCCGACCAATGCTTTAGCGGCGCCATGGAGGAATTATCCCGGACCAAAAACACCCAGCCCTGCATGTTCGCTGTGGAAATGGCCGCGGCGGAGGCTTTGGCCGCGGCGGGGATCTGCCCGGATTATCTGGCCGGCTTTTCCGTGGGCGAGATCGCGGCCCTGACCTTTTCCGGCGCCGTGTCCTTTGAGGACGGTTTTAAGCTGGTGTGCAGCCGGGGACAGCTGATGCAGGAATGCTCGGAGCAGGCGGACACGGCCATGACCGCCGTGCTGAAGCTGGACGAAAACACGGTGGAACAGCTCTGCTCCCATTACGACCATATTTATCCCGTGAACTATAACTGCCCCGGCCAGATCGTGGTGGCAGGCTTAAGGACGTCCATGGAGGATTTCAAGCTGGCGGTCAAACAGGCCGGGGGCCGGGCCATGCCCCTGCCGGTCAGCGGCGCTTTCCACACCCCCTTCATGGCGGAAGCCGCCCGGAAACTCGGCGATACGCTGGCCGCCATCTCTTTCAGCGCGCCCGGCATCCCCTTGTATGCCAATTACAGCGGCAGTCTCTATCAGGGGGATTTCAGGCAGCTCCTGACCAGCCAGATCTGCAACCCGGTGCGCTGGCAGCAAATTGTGGAGCAAATGGCCCAAGAGGGCGTGGATACCTTTATCGAGGTAGGCCCCGGCTCCACCTTAAGCGGCTTTATCAACCGTACGCTTCCGGAGGCCCGCACCCTGCATGTGGAAAACGCGGCCAGCCTGGAAGAAACAATTTGTGAGGTGAAGGACCATGATTAACAACCGTGCGGCCATTGTCACCGGCGCTTCCCGGGGCATCGGCCGGGCCATCAGCCTGAAACTGGCGGCGGAAGGGGCGGACATCGCCCTGCTGGATATGGCCCAAAACGGGCAGACCGAAGCCGTGGCTCAGGAGATCGAGGCCCTGGGCCGTAAGGCCCGCTGCTATTGCTGCGACGTGGCTGATTTCAGCCAGGTCAAGGAAACGGTAAACCAGGTCAAAGCCGATTTCGGCTCCGTGGATATCCTGGTGAACAATGCCGGCATCATCAAAGACCAGCCCCTGGCCCTGATGAGCGAGGAGAGCTTCGACCGGGTGCTGGCGGTGGATTTAAAAGGCGCTTTCAACCTTTGCCGCCATACGGCGCCGCTGATGATGCGGCAGCGCTGGGGACGCATCGTCAATATCGCCTCGGTGGCCGGACTGATGGGCAACCCGGGGCAGGCCAATTACGCGTCCGCCAAAGCCGGGCTGATCGGCCTTACCAAAACCCTGGCCCGGGAACTGGCGCCCCGGGGCGTTTGCTGCAACGCCATTGCCCCCGGCTTCATCGCCACGGATATGACCGCCCATTTGCCCGCGGACCTGCCCCTGCTCCAGCAAATACCCCTGGGCCGCCCCGGCCTGCCGGAAGAGGTGGCCAGCCTGGTGGCTTTCCTGGCCGGGGACAGCGCCGCCTATATCACCGGCGAGGTGATCCGGGTAGACGGCGGCCTGGCCATGTGAGGTCAAAAGGGCAAAGCAATTATTAGCAATTATAAATCTATCGTTAAAAGTTCTTTTGTTTCTTTTCTTTCAAGAAAAGAAAGGTTTGAAAAATTTTCAAAAAATACCGGCAAAGGAGCGTTTATGAACCGAGTAGCCATCACCGGATTGGGCGTGATCAGCCCTGTCGGCAATAATTTGGAACAATTTTGGCAATCCCTCAGCCAGGGACGGCTGGGCATCGGCCCGCTGACCCGTTTTGATACGGAAAACTTCAAAGCCCATGTGGCCGCGGAGGTCAAGGATTTCGACCCCCGTCAGTACATGGATAAGGCCGAGGCCCAGAATAACGATTTATACAGCCAATACGGCATCGCAGCCGCCTGCCAGGCCGTGGAGGACAGCGGCCTCCTGGGCACGGTGCAACCGGAACGCCTGGGCGTTTATTTCGGCGCCGGCATCGGCGGCATCGGCTCTTTTCAGGAAGAATACCGCAAGCTGCTGGAGCAGGGGCCCCGCCGGGTGTCCGCCCATTTCATCACGAAGCTGATCGCCAACATGGCTGCCAGCCGCATCGCCATCCGCTTCAATTGCGCCGGCCCCTGCATGCCGGCGGTAACCGCCTGCGCTTCCGGGTCCACCTCTATGGGCGAAGCCCTGCGGCTGATCCGCCACGGCTATGCGGACGCGGTGATCGCCGGCGGCGCCGAGGCTTCTATCACGGAGATCGGCATAGCCGGTTTCACCAATATGCAGGCGCTTTCCACGGCCGAGGACCCGGCTCTGGCTTCCCTGCCCTTTGACCGGCGGCGGGGCGGCTTTGTCATCGGCGAGGGCGCCGGCGCCCTGGTGCTGGAAGAATACCAGCGGGCGCGGGAGCGGGGCGCCCATATCTATGCCGAGCTGGTGGGCTACGGCTCCACCTGCGACGCCTATCATATCACCGCTCCGGACCCGGAAGCCGCCGGCGTGATCCGGGCTATCCGCCAGGGCCTGGCGGAAGCGGCTTATCAGGAAGGCGAAGCCGTGTATGTGAACGCCCACGGCACCGGCACGCCCTTGAACGACGCGGTGGAAACCAAAGCTATCAAGGGGGCGTTCGGGGAAGAAGCGGCCCGCCGGCTGCTGGTCAGCTCCACCAAATCCATGACCGGGCATATGCTGGGAGCCGCCGGCGCGGTGGAAGCCATTGCCGCCATCCTGGCCCTGAGAAAAGGCTTGGTCCCGCCCACCGTCGGCCTGACGGAGCCGGACCCGGAATGCGACCTGGACTACGTGCCGCTGACAGCGCGGCCGGCTGACCTGGATCTGGCTGTCTCTTTATCCCTGGGCTTCGGCGGGCATAACGCCTGCCTGGCGCTGAGAAAAGCGGAATCATAGGAGAAGTTATGGACAAAACGGAATTAATGCGCATCCTTCCCCATCGGGATCCCATGCTGCTGCTGGACGAGGCCTGGCTGGACGAAGGCACGGCCCGGGCACGCTATACCGCGCGGGGGGACGAATGGTTTTTGCAGGGGCATTTTCCCGGCCATCCCGTCACGCCCGGCGTGGTCCTCTGCGAGATCCTGGCCCAATCCGCCTGCGCGCTCCTGGCCGAGCAGACGGCGGGACGGCTCGCCTACCTCACCGGCCTGGATAAAGTACGGTTTCGCCGCCCGCTGTTGCCCGGCGAAACCCTGGAAGTCTCCTCAACCCTGACCAAGGCCAAGCCGCCCTTCTATTTTGCCGCCGGCGAGGGGCGGGTCCGGGGCGAGCTGTGCGTAACGGCGGAATTCTCCTTTATGCTGGACAGAGAGCGGAAAGGACAGGACGACCATGAATAAAACGAAAATCGTGATTACCGGCATGGGCGCGGTGACGCCCATCGGCATCGGCGTGGAAGAATATTGGCGCAACCTGCTGAGCTGCCGCAGCGGCATGGCTCCCATCAGCAAATTTGACGCCACGGATCTGCCGGTGCGTTTTGCCGCCGAGGTGAAAAACTTCGACCCGATCACTTATCTCAGCGCCAAGCGGCTGGAGGCCATGGACGATTTTCAGCGCTACGCCTTTGCGGCAGCCGCCATGGCCCTGGAGGACGGCGGATTGACCATCAATCCCTACCGCACCGGCATCGTGGTGGGCAGCGCGCTGACCGGCATGGCCACCATCAGCCTCACCCAACGGGAGGTCGACCTGACGGGGCAGCGGGTGGGACCCAAATTCGTGCCCAAGATCCTGGGCAATATCGCGGCGGCGCAGATCGCCATTTCCTATGGCATCAAGGGGCCCAGCCTGACCGTGGACACCGCCTGCTCCTCCGGGACCGACGCCATCATCATGTCCGCCATGCTGCTGAAAGCCGGCGCCGCCGACGCGGTGCTGGCGGTAGGCGCGGAATCCGGCCTGGGCCCCCTGCTGATCCAAAGCCTGGCCAAAGCCAACGCCCTCTCCCAGCGCAACGACGCGCCGGAGGAGGCCAGCCGCCCCTTTGACCTGGACCGGGACGGCTTCGTCATTGGCGAAGGCGGCGGCGCCATGCTGCTGGAAACGGAAGAACATGCCTTGGCCAGGGGCGCCGCCATCCGCGCCGAGCTGATGGGCTACGCCAATATGAACGACGGCTTCCATATCATGTCCCCGGAGCCGGAAGGGCTGGGCGCCGCCGTCTGCATGCGGCTGGCCCTGGAGAGCGCCGGGCTGGAGCCGGAACAGGTCGGCTATCTGAACGCCCACGGCACCAGCACCCTGAAAGGGGACGCTGCGGAATGCCTGGCCATCCGCCGGGTGTTCGGCAGCTATGCGGATATTCTCCCGGTCAGTTCCATCAAGGGGGCCACCGGGCATCTGATGGGCGCTTGCGGCGTTACGGAGGCCATTGCCTGCGTGCAGGCGCTGAACGGCGGCGTGCTGCCCCCCACCCTGCATTACGGGCATCCGGACCCGGACTGCGCCCTGGACGTGATCCCCAATCAGCCCCGGCCGCTCAAAATCAGGACGGCCGTGTCCAACACTTTTGGCTTCGGCGGGCAAAACGCCAGCCTGGTGCTGGGAGCATATTAAAACCGCCGAATGACCATCCTCCAGATCAGCAAAACGTCTGCCGTTATGGCAGACGTTTTGCGCTTTTACCGGCGGACAAGAAGGCGCGGGGCAAGTGCTTAAAAATTCGGAAAAACTACAAATATGCAGGGTTATTTTTGTTAATCTATTTTAAGAATAGTTTAATAATGCGCTTTTATGTTCGAAGAGACATTTATTGGCATTCCGGCCTTGTTTAAATACGTTTGTTATCTGCGGAAAAATGTGCTATAATAAATTTGCATTTGTGAAAATATTTGCAATAGTCAGTGGCACATGTTATAATGCGTAATATTTCGCGCGCCACATGCGCAAAGGGGCTGCCGTTCTTATTCAGGGTGTGATAAAATGGGTTTCTACTTAGCCAATTATCTTAAATACCAGGGCTGGGGGCCGGGGAGCATCGTCGCCGGGGACATGAGCCAGCGTCCCTACATCACCGGCATCAGCCTGACCAGGAACGGAGAAAACAGCGGCGCCGTGTTCAAAGACCGGCTGCTCATTCTCTCGCAGGACTTTTGCGGCCAGCCCCACTGGCCGGAATGTTTGCCGCCGCTGCAAAGCAAGGGTGTGGCTGCGCTGGCCTATATTAAAGGGGAACTCGCCGGGGAAGCCAGGGACCGCGCTGTGGAAACATGCGGCCGGCTGAATTTTCCGCTGCTGGAACTGCCGGAAACCACCTTTATCCACGACCTGCTGCTGCAAAGCGAGATGCTGTTCAGTATCAACGAGGACGGGCAGGCCATCACCACCAACGAAATGCTGAACCTGCTCCGTCAGGTCATCAACACGGAAAAAATCAGCGGCCTGCTGCAGGTGCTGCACACCTGGCTGGACTGCCGGGCCACCTTGGCCATCAAACATGATATCTACGCTTACCCGCCTTTGTCCGGTTTGGAAGAAGCTTACGCGGACTACAACGGCTGGGAGCATCTGCCTCAATCCTCGCTCTTTCCCTGGATTGACATTTTTTATATTCCCGGGCAGCAGACCTATGATATACGCTGTCAGATTCTCTACGACGGAAAACCCCTGGGCTTTCTCAGCCTGGGACGTCCCGGGCGTCCTTTTGACGACAAAGAATTAAAGGTCGCCGATTACGCGGCCGTATTATGCGCCGGGCTCAACCATACCCTGGTCAAATCCCAGCGTATCCAGGATCTGCTGGCCGCGGCCTATCAGGGCAACAATTGCAGCAGCGAGGACGCCTGTTTGCTGCCTGAATCCGGCTACGCGCTGGTGCTTCGGGAAATACCGGCGCCGTTGACCCGGGACGACCTCAATCTGGAAGAAGAAAACAATTTCCTCGGCTATCTCATCCATACCGCTTACGGCAACGGCACCTATTACGCTTTCCTGCATAACGGCGATCTGGCGCTGTTCTGTTCCACCAACGATATCAAATCCTATACGAAAGAATTGCTGGCGTTACTGCATAAAAACAAGCGGGTGTTCCGGGCCGGCGTCAGCCAGCGCTATTCCCGGCAGGAAACCGGCATGGCTTTCGCCGAGGCCAAGCACGCTGTCAACCTCGGCCAATACCTGGACGAACAGCAGGAAGTCTTTTTCTTCCACGATATGGGTATTTACCGGTTCTTTAGTTATCCGGAAAACAGCTGGTCCGTCAATCAAATGCTGAACGAGATGACGCAAAAGCTGGACAGCGTCTTTGACGAGGAAAAGAAGCAGGTGCTGACCACCACCCTGACCCGCCTGGTTAAAAACAACTTCAACTATTCCAAAACTTCGGAGGAGATGTTCACCCATCCCAACACCATCCGCTACCGCATCCGGCTGCTGGAGGAGCTGTGGGAGAAAGACCTGAGCAAAGACGAAGACCGCCTGCTGATCAGCGTGGTCGGCAAACTGTTGCCGCTCTGGCAGCGTTATAACAGCAGGGCCTGATCACAGAAGGGGCGCCAGCATTGCGCCCCTTCTGTTTGGCATCCCGCAATAAAAAACGGGGCGGAATTCCGCCCCGTTTTTATGACCGCTCCTGCCCTTATGACACCGAAATATTGAGCTGGCCGGCAAAACAGGCCTGCTCTTTTTCCTGCTGGCCCTGGGCCTTTTCCAGGCAGGCGATAAGCTTTTCCGCACTCTCCTCGCAGATCAGGAAGAACTTTTCCGCCATATCCAGCTGGGCCCGGCAGCCGGGAACGCGCTGGGAAATGGCGGCATAGCCGCTCTCGTCGCACATATAGTCGCAGGCGTCCAGCTGTTCGTCCAGCACCAGCAGCATATTGCGGTAATAGCTGACCAGCCTTCCGTAATGCAGCTGCAATTCCACCACCGAGCAAACCGATTTTTTGTAAATCTCCACCTTGGCATCCAAAGGGGAATGCCATTTTTCGCTGTCCCCCAGGGCCTCCAGGCAACCCTTGATCAAAAATTCGCATTCCAGGAATACTTTCTGAACGCTTTCCAGCAAAACCGCCTCTGTCATGGTCACAACCTCCTTTTAAAAACACTGTTTACTCAACTGCTCTTTCTACATCAAATAACTGCCGTTTCCAATTCTCAATTATTTCACCGGTCAAGCGGTAAAAACGCTCGGATCCTTCCGCCCGGCCGCGCAAAGCTGTGGCGCGTCCGGCCATGGCGGCATAGTCGGGGGAGTAGGGTTCGAAGGCGTCGAGCTGCTCCTGGACGGAGGCCAGCTCGTTATGGCAGGAGATCATGGCGCGGCCGTACTTTCTTTGGAGCTCATAGGCGACGCGAAGGGCTTTTTCCAGGGCCTCCCGCTGGGCGTAGAGGGCGAGGCGCATCTCCTGTTGGGACTGCCGCCGCTCCGGCGCTTCCCCGCCGCTTTCCAGCACCGTCAGCCTGGCCCGGGCCAGCAGCACATTGTTGCCGCTGTTCTGCACGGTTTCCGTCCATTCCCTGAGCTCCACCTCGGCCCGGCCCAGGGCGTCCAGGCCCAGGCCGTCCTCCTCCGGCGGCAGGATGCCCGGCCGCTCCCCGGCGGTTTGCAGCTTCAGCGCCCCGGTAACGCAGGCGTCCACGCATTTATGGCAATCCAGGCAGGCGGCGATGGTCTCCGGATGCTCGAATTCCGGCTTCACCACCGTGGCAAAGCCCCGGCCCACCAGGCCTAAGATGCCCTTGCCCTCCACTTCCTCGCAGACCCGGACACAGAGATTGCAAAGTATGCATTTGCCCTGGTCCCGGTGGATGGAAACCAGCTTCTCCTCCTGGAAGCAGTCATGCTTTTCGCCCCGGAAGCGCTCCGTGTCCAGGGGATAGCGGTTGGCGTAACGGATCAGCCGGCAATCGCCGTAATCATGGCAGCCGCATTCCAGGCAGCGCCGGGCTTCCTCCCGTGCCTGCTCCTGAGAAAAGCCGAAATTGATCTCCCCGAAATCTCTTTTCCGCAGCTCCGGCGGGCGCTGCAGCATCTGGGCCCGGGCCGCCGGCTCGTGCTCCGCCTGCAGCCTCGCCTGATCCGGCTCGGCAACGGAAACATAGGGCTTCCGGCAAGGGGCCAGCCTCCCTTTGAGGAAGCTGTCCACCACCGCCGCAGCCTTGCCCGCCTCGGCAATGGCGGCGATGGCGATATCCGCCCCCTGATTGGTGGCGTCCCCCACGGCGAACACCTTTTCCAGATTGGTGCGGAAGCTGTGCTCGTCCGCCGCGATATTACCCCGCCGGTTCAGCTCCAGCTCCTCCAAGCCTTGCAGATCCGCCTTCTGGCCGATGGCCGCGATCACCGTATCCACGGCCATGGTCTCGAAAGCGCCGGCAATCGGCTTGGGCGAACGCCGTCCCCCCGCGTCCGGCTCTCCCAGCTCCATCAATTGCAGTTTCATGCCGGTCACTTTCCCGTCCTGTTCCAGCACCGCCGCGGGCGCGGCCAGGAAGCGAAATATTACGCCCTCTTCTTTGGCTTCCGCGATCTCCGCCGGTTCCGCCGGCATTTCCGCTTCCGTCCGGCGGTAGACGACAGTCACTTCTTTCGCGCCCAGGCGGACGGCGCTGCGGCAGGCGTCCATGGCCGTATTGCCGCCTCCCACCACCGCCACCTTGTCCCCCAGCGCCGGTTTGCCGCCCAAAGCCGCTTCCCGCAGGAAATCGATACCCCCCAGCACCTGGGGCAGGTCTTCGCCTGAGCAGCCCAGGCCGCTGCTCTTCCAGGCACCGATCGCCACCACCACCGCGTCAAAATCCTCCCTGAGCTTGGTCAGGCTCAGTTCCTGGCCCACCCGCACATTGTTCACCATCCGCACGCCCAAAGCGGCGATCCCCGCGATCTCCGCGTCCAGCACCAGCTTGGGCAGGCGGTATTCCGGGATACCGTAGCGCAGCATGCCGCCCATTTTCGGCATGGCTTCCAGCACCGTGACCTGATGCCCGGCCAGGGCCAGGTAATAGGCTGCCGTGAGCCCGCCCGGGCCGCCGCCGATCACCGCCGCCCGCTTTCCGCTCAAAGGAGCCGGCGTTGGCTGATAGGGATGGGCGGAAGCCAGATCGTTGTCCGCGGCAAAGGATTTCAGGAAAGCGATGGACAGGGGCTGCTCCACCAACCTGCGGCGGCAGTTGTCCTCGCAGGGATGAGGGCAGATGCGGCCGATGGAAGCGGGCAGCGGGATCTTTTCCTTGATGATCCGCACCGCCTCGTAATCGTTGCCCAGGGCGATCTGCTTCACATAGCCCTGGCAGTCCGTGCCCGCCGGGCAGTTCAGCACACAGGGTCCCAGGCAATCGCCCTCATGGTCGCTGAGCAGCAGCTCCAAAGCGATCTTCCGCGATTGCCGCACCCGGGGCGTATCCGTTTCCACCACCATACCGTCCGTTGCCACGGTGGAGCAGGCTCTGAGCAGCTTGGGGTTACCCGCCGCCTCCACCACGCACAGGCCGCAGGCCCCGTAGCGCTGCACGCTTTCATGATGGCAGAGCGTGGGGATCTCAATGCCGATGCCCGCTGCCAGGTCGAGGATGGTCTGGCCGGCCTCGCCCGTTGCTGTCTGTCCGTTAACGGTGATCTCGATCATCCGCGCCGCCCCCCTACTCTATCCCTACCGCGTTGAAACGGCAGCTGCTCACGCATTGCCCGCATTTGCTGCAGGCTGCTTCGTCGATCACATACGCTTCGCCCTTGGCCCCGCTGATGGCCCCGGTGGGGCATTTCCTGGCGCAAAGCCCGCAGCTTTTGCACAGCGCGGCGTCGATGGTATAGCGGATCAGCGCCCGGCATTCCCTGGCCGGGCAGCGTTTCTCCCGGATATGGGCCTCGTATTCCTCCCGGAAATAGCGGATGGTGGTCAGCACCGGGTTGGGCGCCGTCTGGCCCAGGCCGCACAGGGCGCCGTCCTTGATGCCCAGGCACAGCTCCTCCAGCAGCTCGATATCCCCTTCCCGGCCTCTCCCCGCCACGATGCGGTCCAGGATCTCCAGCATCCGCTTGGTGCCGATGCGGCAATGCACGCATTTGCCGCAGGATTCCTTGGCCGTGAAATCCAAAAAGAAGCGAGCCATGTTCACCATGCAGGTGGTCTCGTCCATCACCACCATGCCCCCGGAGCCCATGATGGCCCCGGTGGCCGAAAGCTCCTGGTAATCGATATGCGTATCCAACGCCGCAGCCGGGATGCAGCCCCCGGAGGGGCCCCCCATCTGCACCGCCTTGAAGGCCCGGCCTTCCCGGATGCCGCCGCCGATGCCGAAGATCACTTCCCGCAAGGTCATGCCCATGGGGATCTCCACCAGGCCCCCCCGGTTGATCTTGCCGGTCAGGGCGAACACCTTCGTGCCTTTGCTGTTCTCCGTGCCCCGGCTGGCAAAGCCGGCCCCGCCGTTACCGATGATCCAGGGCACATTGGCGAAGGTCTCCACATTGTTGATGTTGGAAGGCTGGTTATGGTAGCCGCATTGGGCCGGGAAGGGCGGCTTCAGCCGCGGCATGCCCCGTTTCCCTTCCAGCGACTCGATCAGCGCCGTTTCCTCCCCGCAGACAAAGGCCCCGGCCCCGGCCTTGATGCGCATCCGGCAGCTGAAATCCGTACCCAGGATGCGCTCCCCCAGGAAGCCCCGTTCCTGCGCCTGCGCCATGGCTTTTTCCAGGCGCACGATGGCCAGCGGGTATTCCGCCCGCACATAGACGACGGCCTCCGCCGCCCCGATGGCATAGGCCGCGATCAGCATGCCTTCCACCAGCTGATGGGGGTCGCTTTCGATCACCGCCCGGTCCATGAAGGCTCCCGGGTCCCCCTCGTCCGCGTTGCAGATCAGGTATTTCTTCTCCCCCGGCGCTTTTCTCGCCGCGTTCCACTTGAACCAGGTGGGAAACCCCGCCCCGCCCCGGCCCGCCAGGCCCGAGATTTTGATCTCCTCGATCACCTGCTCCGGCGTCATCTCTGTCAGCGCCCGCCGCAAGGCCCCGTAACCCCCCTCCGCCAGGTAGGCGTCGATATCCGTGGGATCGATCACCCCGCAATGGGCGAGGGCGATCCGGGTCTGCCGGTCCAGGAATTCCTCATCCTCCGCGCCGATGTTCAGATCGCCGAGCCGCGCCGGGTCCCGCTCTGCCAGGGCCGCCGCGATCCGCTCCGCGTCTTCCGCCTTCACCCGCACCAGCCGCCGCTCAAGCCGTCCCCCGTCGTTATACACATCCACGATGGGTTCCAGGTAGCACATGCCGATGCAGCCTGTCACCCCCAGCTCAAAGCCGCCCGCCGCTTTGGCCCGCTCCAGGGCTTCGTAGACCTTTTTCGCCCCGGCCGCGACGCCGCAGCTGCCTTGTCCCACGATCAGCTTCATCCCGCCTTCTCCTCTCCCGCCGCGATCTCCATCAGGATGGAACGGGCTTTGTCCGGCGTCAGGTTCCCGTAGGCGTCCCCGTTGATCATCATCACCGGCGACAGGCTGCAGCAGCCCAGGCAGGCCACGCTCTTCAACGTGAACAGCCCGTCCGCCGTCGTCTCCCCGTCCCTGATCCCCAGCATATCCTCAATCGCCCGCCCGATCCGCTCCGACCCGTTCACATGGCAGGCCGTACCCTGGCACAGCTGGATCAGGTATTTCCCTACCGGCTCCAAACGAAACTGGCTGTAAAACGTCGCCACACCCATGATCTTCGCCGGACCCACC